>ERZ773359.4957-NODE-4957-length-13220-cov-8.951690_pt1 | contig 13220 bp, 10 predicted proteins | sample MGYA00374955_ERZ773359 | MGnify/ENA primary metagenome ERZ773359 (study PRJEB29098, sample SAMN04486028) | biogas fermenter metagenome | study: EMG produced TPA metagenomics assembly of the Biogas fermentation microbial communities from Germany - Plant 4 DNA1...
TATTATTCTTTAACCAAAACGGCCGTAGTCATTAAATCATGTTATTGAATTTTGGATGAAACGGTGGTTTTATGTAAATTATGTTATTCATATTTAACCACTGCGGCCGTAAGCATTAAAGCATGTTATCAAAAAACAGGCAAAACGCGTAATCTGCTTACAATAATTTTGCAAATTGAAAGAATAAACGTAATTTTGCACTCTCAAATCAACAAGGGGTGCCTTATAACAACGGGCTGAGATCATACCCAATCACCTGATCCGGATAATGCCGGCGTAGGGAAAAAAGAAAAGCTTGCCTTTACAGCTTAATTTTTTTTCGGTATTTTTCTCTTATTCAATCCCCTTTTTTGTTTCACACGTGCTATCCGGAAATGAACAAAACACCGGATGCAAAAAAAATTAGTTGTAAAATGAAAAAGGCTTTTATTATGCTTTCGGGACTAACCGCACTATGTCCTTTGGTTGCAGAAGAGATGCAACCCGACACGTTAAGAAACATTCAACTCGAAGAAGTGGTGATTTCTGCCACGCGTGCCAAACAAACTACACCGATATCCTTTTCGGATATACCGGAGGACGTTATCAAAAAAAACAATTTCGGAAGGGACATCCCTTACATTATTGCATTGACCCCCTCGGTAACCGTCACTTCCGACGCAGGAACAGGAATCGGATACACCGCTTTTCGCGTACGCGGAACGGATGTAAACCGCATAAACATCACCATTAACGGAATTCCGTATAACGATCCGGAGTCGCACGGAGCATTTTTCGTGGATCTCCCCGATTTTGCTTCCTCCCTTTCATCCATGCAAATACAACGGGGTGTGGGAACGTCGACCAACGGTGCAGCCGCATTTGGAGCAAGCGTGAATATGCAAACCGAAAATCTCAACCTAGAACCCTATGCCGAAATAGGTGCAAGCGGCGGTTCTTTCAACACCATCAGAACAACGGTAAAAGCCGGCTCGGGACTCATCAACAATCATTTTATGGTTGACGGACGCTATTCCGTTATCAACTCCGACGGCTACATCGACCGGGCATGGGTGGATATGCAGTCGTACCACCTATCCGCAGCTTACGCGACCGACAAAACGCTGATTAAATTGCTCACTTTCGCAGGAAAGGAAAAAACGTATCAGGCGTGGAACGGCGTCGATTTGGACTTGGTACAAAGGGAACCGTTGAACTATACGCGCCACTATAACGACTTGGGGAGGTATATCGACGACGATGGAAATGTCCAATTTTACGACAATCAGACCGACAATTACACGCAAACGCACTACCAACTGCACCTGACACAAGAGTTTTCCCCCGAATTTCATCTGAATGCCGCACTGCATTATACGATAGGCGAGGGCTATTACGAAGACTACAAAACCGACCGCAAATACACGGAATACCTGCTCACGCCACCCATCGTAGATGGTGTTCCGCTGAAAAAAACCGATCTTATTCGCCAAAAATGGCTCGATAACGATTTTTACGGTGCCACGTTTGCCCTCCATTACAAAAAAAACAGTTGGGATATTGTGTTTGGCGGAGCAGGAAGCAACTTTGAAGGCGATCATTTCGGCAAAATACGGTGGGTGCGCAATCCAAACAATTTCGATCCCGAGAAAGACTGGTATCGAAATACATCAAAAAAATCCGATCTGAACACCTATCTGAAAGCAAACGTGAAAATTGCCCGGAATTTCCTAATGTATGGCGATGTGCAGTTTCGCTATATTAAATATAAAATGAAAGGCGCCGACGATAAATACGACGAAGAAACCGGCACCATGCGCGATATTACGCAAAAACACACCTTCCCGTTCTTCAATCCAAAAGTAGGGTTCACCTACCAAGCAAATGACAACCACAGTGTGTATGCCTCCTTTTCGATTGCCAATCGCGAGCCAAATCGCGACAATTACACCGAATCCGGTCCGGATGAACAGCCTACCGACGAGAGACTATACGATACGGAAATCGGCTATCGTTATCAATCACCGTCGTTCAGTTTCGAAAGCAATGTGTATTACATGAAGTATAAAGACCAGCTCATCCTTACCGGAAAAATCAGCGAAATCGGCGAGATGCTCACCAAAAATATTCCGGACAGCTACCGAATGGGATTGGAACTTGCGTCGGCCATACGATTCAATCCGTTGCTGCGCTGGGATGGAAATCTTACCCTCAGCCGAAACAAAATCAAAAACTTTACCGAAGAAGATATCGACGTGTACGATACCGATTGGAACTGGATCGAATCGCGGTCGACCTACCTGGGCACTACCGACATTGCCTACTCGCCCAACATTGTGGCCAACAGCCTGCTCACCTTCACGTACAATCGATTCGAAGCCGTGCTGCACAGCCATTACGTGAGCCGTCAATACATCGACAACACCTCGTGCAACGATCGCTCCATTGACCCCTATTTTGTCAATAATCTCCGCTTGGCATATACCTTTGCACTGCCTCACACAAAATCGGTAACGGCCGGTTTGGATATCAACAACCTCTTCAACGTGGAATACGAAACCAACGGGTACAACTGGTACACGTACTATTTGGGCGATAAACGCGTGAACGAAAAGCGCTATTTCCCCCAAGCCGGGACCAACGTATTGGCAAATCTGACCGTAAACTTTTAACGGAATAATGAACTTCTTTCAATCCATAGGATTCGAAATCATCGGCGCAGTTGTCGGCCTTGTGTATCTTTATCTCGAATACAAGGCCGACAAATGGCTGTGGCCGGTGGGCATACTCATGCCGATCATCTACATTATCATTTTCTACGAAAGCAAGTTTTACGCCGACATGGGTATCAATATTTACTATTTTTTCGCCGGAATTTACGGTTGGATCAGATGGACGAAAAGCGAGAGCACACCCGAAGAAAACCGCATCAAACACACACCTGAAACCTACCTCATACCTTTGATAATAACCGGTACCTTGCTGTTTGCCCTCATTGCTTTTATCCTTATCCGTTTTACGGATAGTCCGGTTCCCTATGGCGATAGTTTTACCACTGCCGTAAGCATCATCGGCATGTGGATGCTCGCCCATAAATACCTAGAACAATGGTGGTTGTGGTTTGTGGTGAATGTGGTGTCGAGTGCGCTTTATTTATGGAAAGGCTTATACCCCACTGCCGTTTTGTTCATGATTTATTCCGTCATTTCGGTATTCGGTTATTTCCGATGGAGAAAAATGATGCAGGAATGACATATACAACTTTATAATTTCTTATGATTCAATTACATCCAGCCAGTTTTGAACAACCTGCCGGGCCTGGTCGTCCAATTCACCCAGTTCGTCAAAGGAAATGACCCCATCAGCCACTTGTTCTGAAATGATCATCAGGTATTTTGATCCCGACATGTTATCATACCTGCGGGCCAGGTGCTTGTCGTGTGAAGTCAGTTTTTTGTAGATCGAAACATAAGCATCCCGGTTGTCCAGCTTTCCCGATTTCCATTTTTCAATAACAGCATCAACTTTTTCAATGCCGTTTTGATATTCCCGCTGCAGACCCATTTCGATTATCTGACGGGCGATTTTTTTCTGCGATTTTGGTAATTCGTATGGCATAATATTATTTTATGAAAGGTTTATCTCTTTCCAAATCAATAACTCCACCCTCGTAACCGCACTGGCCCATTCGTGGAGAATTCACTACCGGCATTTGGGCATAATCGGCAAAATCTTCGCACTCTTCAGCATGTTTTTCAGAACAGGCTTCGCAGAAAAAAGCATCCTTTTCGTACCAGCAAACTGTACAAAGATTTACAGCAGGCTCTTTTTTACAGGAAGAACACATTATTTTCAAAGGTTCATTTCGTGAAAGCAAAATGATTTTTTCTTTCAGGTTCAGTTGATAATGTTTGCGGGCTTTCAGGAATACGCGGGTTGTTGTGCCAAAATCGTAATCGTGGTAAATTTTTATACGGGGCTGAAAAACATCTTCCACCTTATGGCTCATTTTAACTTTAAAATTTTTATGCCCGAAAGCGCTCAAATGACCGCAGCACTCCAACCAGATTTTACGCAAAAAATTGTCGATGACTTTCATTTTTGCATCACCTCTGACAAGGAGATGCAAAAACATTTCAAAAGCCTCCACTTCCACATGAACATAGTTGACCTTGTTTCCATCGCTTTCCTTTTCCATTTGAGCCAGGTGGGTTGCCAAATGTTTACTTATCCCTCTCTGCGAAAACATTTTCCCGCAATACAAACATTTTCCTTCTGATTTTAATTCTTCAGTCATATTTTCGTTTTTATTTTATGATTATCCGTAACTGTTCCTATTATAAATTCTTGATTTGAAATCAGGGGCATACGTTACGGCAGCTATCAATAGCTATCAAGTTTCACAAGGTTGTTTATGAAAACTTGATTTATTATATTGCTTCAAATTTAGTATTCTATTTTTAAACTCCAAAGGAGTTTGATTAAAAATTTCAGGTTTTAGTTCAAACCATTTTTCAACAGCTTGATACGGCGTTTTAACATTAAGTTCTCTATAATATACCCCATAATTTGTACCACACTCTAAGCAAAGATTACATGCTTATATTTGTGATATAAACAAGTCAAGAAGAAAACATTCAGCCGCCTTCAAGGCAGAGGTTGCATTAGCAGCCATCAAAGAACGTGAGACACTATCTGAATTAAGTGCCTGTTATGGTATTCATCCCACTGTGATATCCACGTGGAAGAATGAGTTTTTGAAGCGTTCAGAAGAACTATTCTCGAAAGGAGGATCCCCCAGTGAAGCTGACTTTGAAAAAGATGCTCTCACTTAGCCGGTTCCAACCGACATGAACCGGAACTGTAATATTTGCGCAACATTTCTAAACGTGTTTACAGCCGGTTCCAACCGACATGAACCGGAACGGGTAATCAAACATTACAGTAAAGACCCGGAAGACAGTTTGAAACTGAAAGCAGCCGAGTTCCTTATCTTGAACATGCCGGGGAAATATTCAAAATATTACGAGGCTCCCTGGAAAGATGTGGCAACCGTAAATTTACGGTGAAGCAGTTCTTCGGACAAACAGAATGATAAATACTGTGCCCTTGATTTATATTTTCGTGCGCTTGGAAATACCTCAATTTTCATGTACTTTTGTTTTTCAATGTATCAATACGTTTAACTCCTCCAATATTGAATAGAATGAAGAATAGAATTATTGAATCGTTCATCGTCGCGTTGGGATTGCTTTTGTTGGGACTTTCGATCAGAAGCGGAATCAACGCATTTTCGCAGCGCAACCGCACTGTTACGGTGAAAGGCCTTGCAGAAATAGAAATGCCGGCCGACAAAGTCATCTGGCCCCTCCCTTATAAAGAGGTGGGCAATGATCTACCCTCCCTCTACAACAACCTGAAAATGAAAAATCAAACCATTCTGTCGTTCCTGAAGAGTAAAGGCATAAAAGACGAAGAAATAAGCATCTCTGCACCTCAGGTAGTGGATATGCAGGCCGAACGATACAGTGTATCCGAATCTCCCTACCGCTACAACATTACTTCGGTAGTAACGGTAATGTCGGATAATGTGGATTTGGTGCGCAAATTGATGAGCGAACAGGGCGAACTGCTAAATCAGGGCATTGCCGTAATGGGTGAAGATTACCAGTATCGGGTACAGTTTCTCTTCACTAAACTCAACGATATCAAACCCAAAATGATTGAAGAGGCTACCAAAAATGCACGTGCAACTGCCGAAAAATTTGCCAAAGATTCCGGCAGTAAACTCGGTAAAATACAAAGCGCCAATCAAGGGCAGTTTTCCATTACCGACCGCGATGCCAATACTCCTTACATCAAAAACGTACGGGTAGTGAGCACGGTAAATTATTATTTGAAAGATTGAATATGCGCATCAAGCTTTTTATTCGAACTTGAATGCTTTATTTGTGATTTTCATACAAAAAAAGAAGAATTCTCATGTCCGATTTTTTTAAATCGTTCATAGGCAATCCCGATGCAGTGATCATTGCCAACGGCAACTACCCCACGCATAAGATACCGCTGTCATATATTGAAAAAGCAACTTACATTGTTTGTTGCGACGGGGCTGCCAACCTTTTTATCGATCGCGGAGGACATCCCAACGCCATCGTGGGCGATTGCGACTCCATTTCGGAAGAAAACAAAACCCGTTTTGCCGATATTATTCATCCCGACCCCGATCAATACACAAATGATCTCACCAAATCGGTTCATTTTTGCGTACAGCAAGGAAAGAAAAATCTGGTTATTGTTGCCGCAACCGGCAAAAGCGAAGAACATACGCTGGGCAATATTTCTCTTCTTGCGGAATATAAGAATCAAGCAAACGTGGCCATGATTACCGATTACGGCATTTTATACCCGATTCATTCGCCAACCACTTTCCCAAGTTTTCGAGGGCAACGCATTTCATTTTTCTGCATCGATCGCGCGGAAGTAACCCTGCACGGCTTGCGGTACCCTTTGAATAAAGCCATACTTGCCAACTGGTGGCAAGGCACGCTCAATGAATCGCTCGGAGATGCATTTACGATTGAAACATGGGGCAGAACAATTGTTTTTTGCGGTCATCACCCTGCATCTACTTCGTCTCCAGCCCCATCACTGTGACGACTTAATTTCTTTTTATGCTCAAGAAATACCTTTTGCCAATGCCCCAAATTAAAAACAATGATCATCCCAATGCCTTGAACAACATCGGAAGCATTGATTCCCAACCATATTCCCTTATAGCCCAATCCGAGAACCAACGCACAAAAATAAGCAAAGGGTACACGAAAAAGAAGTTGACCGATAGCATTGATAAGGGTAGCCGTCTTGGTATCGCCGGCACCATTCAACGCCTGCGAAAACACCAGTGAAAAAGCAAGAAAAGGAAAAGTAACGGCGAGATAGCGCAAAAAAGAGCTCCCAATGGTAATTACTTCGGGATGATCATTAAAAATCCCCACCAAAGGCTGCGCAAAGATCAAAAAAAGAACAGCCAACGGTATAGCAATGATTTCGTAATACATAACGGCTTGCCACGCCGATTTTTTTGCCCGTTCCGGCTTCCCTGCCCCCAAATTTTGACCAACCAATACCGCGGCGGCACTTGCAAATCCAAAACCGGGAACCATAATAAAAGTGCGCAGTCGCGAACCGATGCCATAGGCGGCAAGCGTTGCATCGCCAAAAGATGTCACCAATCGCATTAGAAACAAAAACGATATCTCGCGAATAAACACTTGAAGAGAAGCAAAAAAACCGATGTTTACGATTCTCTTCATCAAAGACGGCAAAGGTTTGAAGTATTTCCACTTCAAATGCAGGGTAGAATGGCCAAAGAAAAGATGAACAAAAAGGTACAAAACACCAATGCCACGCGTTATCACCGTTGCTAACGCAGAACCGGCAACCCCCATAGCGGGAAAAGGACCGTATCCCATGATAAGCATGGGGTCAAGAATAATATTAAGGATATTGGCAACGATAAGGGCATGCAGAGGAGTCTTGGCATCGCCTGAACCTTGCAATGCATTGGTCACACCTGCAAAAAGAAAAATAACGATGGAGAAAGTGAAATTGATTTTGAGATACTCGGCTGCATAAAACAACACATCGCCTTTGGCCCCAAAAAGCCTCAACAAGGGTTCTACCAGAAAAAAAGAAACAATCAGCATCAACATCGACCCAATAATGCTCAGGACAAGCGTTTGCCCCAAGACCTTATCCGACATCTTATAATCTTTTTCTCCGGTAAAATGAGAAATAAGCGCCATTGTTCCTACACCGATACCCTGCACTAGCATGGACAATATTGCCATCGTGGTTCCCGCAATAGCAAGTGCGGCAACTTCGACATGCCCCAGTTTTCCAACGAAAAACAAATCCACAAGAGAAAAAAGATCTTGCAAAGCCCCTCCAATCATCATTGGAGCAGCAAGTTTCCAAATGGAACCGGAAAGTTTTCCTTCTACCAATCCCCCTTCAACTTTTCGTTTTCGTTGTTTTGTCATTCTTATAATCTTTTTTATAACCCTTTTCCAATTATTGCAACTGTCCCTCAGCCTCAAAAATACGCCCTAAAGTATCTATCTACGCCGATGTCCGCTTGTTTGCCCAAAATGTTGCCCCAAATTCACCCCGCGATATCGCCCTCCCCTCTTCTCCCCAACAAGGAAAATGTATTGAACACGTTCACGAAACGCGTTGTGATTCCGTAATTTTCGCGTATGTCCGAACCGAATATACAATCAAAACAGCTCCCGAAGCACCTCAAGCGATTTTAATGGGGGAAAATTGTACATGTGTAAACGATAATACGCCAACAGATAATCAATGAGGACATTGCGTTCGGCACGCGACATGCGGAAAAGATGCATATTGCTATAATCGATTCGGCAAAAAACACGGAGATAGGTGCTTTGTGCTTGATTAAGATAATGAGGATGAGAAGGTATTTGTTGCACAAATATACCGTTCAGCAGGTCAAAATAAGCTCCCGACCGGTAATTGTCCAGGTTGGGAGAAATTCCCAAAAAACGAGTTAACCCAAACATAAACGCAAGATGAAAATTACCGAGTCCCCGATGCGCTTTTTCCAAAATATGCACCGACTGTTTCAGGTAATCGAAAAGTGGTTTGCTCTCATGGGTTTCGCGCAACATTTTGGAAAGAAATTCCGACAGAAAAAACGAAATCGATATCTTAACCTCATCCGTACATATTTCATATAGAGGGAACTCCCTTTCGACTTCTTTCAGCCGCTGAATTTCTCGCAGCGGCAAATGTTCCACTTCCATATTCAATACCGACAGAGGAAAAAAAAGAGAAGCTTTTATTTTTGACTTTTTCCCACTGCTTTTGGGCAGAAGATAAGCCATACGGCCAAAATCACGTGTAAAAACATGGGCAATAGAGAACGTATCGCTGTACCGCGACGTGAATAAAACAATTCCTTGCGTTTTGTATTGCATAAAATATTTTTCCCGATTTTTATTTTTTAAGAGAATAAACAAGCGCAAGGCAAAAATACAAAAAACGCTCCGAAAAACTCCGGAGCGTTTGTTATTTCTTATAAAAACCGAATTAAAAAGCTTTCTTTTTGATACGGGCTTTCTTTCCGCGACGTGAACGAAGGTAATACAGTTTTGCCCTGCGAACTTTACCTTCGCTGTTCAAAACGATATCTTCGATGAACGGAGAATTCAACGGGAAAATACGTTCAACACCAATGTTATCGGAAACCTTACGAACAGTAAAACGCTTGTTGTCGCCATGTCCGGAAATGCGGATCACAACGCCGCGATACTGCTGGATACGTTCCTTGTTCCCTTCTACAATACGATAGGCAACCGTAATGGTGTCTCCACTTTTAAACTTGGGAAATTCTTTCTTCTCTCCTGCAAAAGAATCTTCCACTACTTTAATTAAATCCATAACCGATAAAGCTTTATGTTAATATTTAACGAATAAGAACGCAATATAACGGCGTTTTCCCGACAGAGATTGCGCAAAGCGGTTGCAAAGATAGCAATAATTATTTATCCATTCAAAAATCGGGTCTTTTTATGTTTTTTTTCGATTTCATTCTATTTGGCAGCTTACGGAAAAATGTGTACTTTTGACACGATCAAAAAACATCATTGGAGACACCGGAATAATCTTAAAAATGAACAGAATTCTTTTTCTGATTTCAGCGTTATTTTCCCTGATTTCTTTACATGGACAGCAACTCAATCTGTATCGGGAAGCCGATAAAGAAAAAATGCATGCATGGGTAGATTCGGTTTACAAAAGCATGAACCTCGACGAAAAAATAGGGCAACTGTTTATGCCGGTCGTGGAACCCAACAACAGATATAAGGCCAAATTAAACGATTACATTTGTAATCAGAAAGTTGGCGGAATTTTATTCGGTAAAGGAACGCTATCGCAACAAGCCGAGCTTATCAATTATGCCCAAAGCATAACCAAAACGCCTCTTTTTATTGCCGCAGATGCCGAATGGGGACTCTCGATGCGGCTGAGCGATGCCCCCGATTTTCCCAAAAATATGGTGCTGGGCGCCATTACAAACGATACGTTGCTTTACCTCTACGGAAAAGAAGTAGCCCGACAATGTCGCGAAATGGGCATTCATATCAATTTTGCACCGGCTATCGACGTCAACAGCAATCCGCAAAACCCCGTCATCGGAACACGTGCCTTTGGTTCCGATCCCGAAAATGTTGCACGTAAAGGAATTGCCTACGCCAAAGGATTGGAAGATAACGGAGTGTTGGCAGTAGCCAAACATTTTCCCGGTCATGGCGATACTTCGGAAGATTCCCACAAGACTCTCCCTACCATCAACCATTCATCCGAGCGATTAAACGAGATGGAGCTAATGCCGTTTCGCAAATACGTCGAAGCCGGTTTGTCGGGCATCATGATCGGTCATCTGAATGTCCCGGCATTAAACACAAACGGCATGCCCGCTTCACTATCGCCCAACATCGGAGAAAAATTGCTGAAAGAAGAAATGGGCTTTGGCGGACTGATTTTTACCGATGGGATGGCTATGCGTGGCGTGGCCAAACAATCCGATTTAAGCGTAAAAGCCATCCTGGCCGGCAACGATATCATCCTGGGCGTACCGCGTCAGGCAAACGAGTTGGAATCGGTTAAGGCAGCTATCGCAAAAGGCATTATTCCCGAACAGATGTTAGAGGAAAAAGTGCGGAAAATTCTCTCCTATAAATACATGTTGAGAGTACCGGAGTTTAATTCCATCGATACGAAAGAACTGCACAAAAACGTAAACACCACCACTGCCGAGTGGCTAAAACGAAAACTGTACGACAATGCCGTCACCCTGCTGAAAAACAAATCCAACCTCATTCCCATCACAGGATTGGATACCAAAATCATTGCATCGATAGCTATCGGTGAAGCATTGCCAAACGAGTTTCAACGAATGCTGAATAAATACGATAACATACAGACTTTTCAGCTTGCGGACGCAAAAGAACTTGCGGAAATCGAAAAACAAGTGGCCGATTGCAATCTATTGATCCTATCTATTCATGGTGAGCAGAACGCTGAAGATGAAGCATTGCAAAAACTGACAAAAACCAAAAATACCATCCTTGTTTTTTTTACTTCTCCTTACGAATTAGACCGATACAAAATCTCCATCGAAAACGCACAAGCCGTTGTTCTGGCGCAAGACAACAACCCGGCTGCCGCTAAGAGTGCCGCACAGGGAATTTTTGGAGGGATAGCGCTGAAGGGCAAATTACAAGTTTCGACAGCAAGCTTTCCCCTCAACACAGGAATTGAAACTGCCAAAACAAGACTGGCATACAACCTGCCCGAGGAAGTAGGAATCCGCTCGGAAGACTTAGCCGGAATCGAGACCATTGCAAGGGAAGGAATAAAAAATCGGGCATATCCCGGTTGTCAGATATTGATTGCAAAAGATGGCGTGGTGATTTACGAAAAATCGTTCGGAAAATTTGAATACGGAATAAGTTCGGCCGTTACCGACGAAACGGTTTACGATTTGGCATCGGTCACCAAAGCCACTGCCACCCTTCCGGCAGTAATGAAATTGTACGACCAAAAAAAGATGCAATTGCAGGATCCTCTCCGTAAATTTGTACCCGAAACGAGAGGAAGCAACAAAGCCAACATCACGATACGGGAATTGTTGTTCCACGAATCGGGTATCGTTCCTTTCATTCCCTATTACACGTCGGCCATCGACGAAACCAGTTTCACCGGTCCTTTGTTCGGCAGCAAATCGGAAATCTATCCTGCTTATTATTCCGGAGCGTGGGGGCGCACGGATTATCGATTCCGTTCCGATCTGATCTCGAATCAATTATCGGAAACTTTTGATATGCCGGTGGCAAAAGATATGTATGCAAGCAAAAAAATGCACGATGTTTTGTTGAAAGACATCATCGACACCAAATTGGGAAGAAAAGGAAAATATACGTACAGTTGCCTCAACTTCATGCTGCTGAAAGAAGCGGTAGAAAACATTTCGGGACAAGACCTGAATACGTTCGTTCAAGAAAATTTTTATCGCAAACTCGGTGCTTCGACAACCACCTTTCAACCCATACGCTACTTGTCGATAAACGATATACCTCCCACTGAGAACGATCCCTTTTTTCGCAAACAGCTGGTGCACGGTTATGTTCACGATGAGGGAGCTGCACTTTTTGGCGGTATTTCGGGAAATGCCGGACTGTTTTCGAATGCCAACGATATGGCTAAAATCTATCAAATGTGGCTAAACGAAGGGGTGTATGGTGGAGAACGCTTCCTCAGCAAAGAAACCGTCCGGTTGTTTACCACGACAAAAAGCAGCGTCAGTCGTCGTGGATTGGGATTCGACAAACCCGACCCTCAAAATCCCAAGGCAAGTCCGAGTGGCAAAAAAACGCCTTCATCGGTTTACGGACATACCGGTTTCACAGGTACCTGCTTTTGGGTTGACCCCGAAAATCAGTTGATTTATATCTTTTTATCGAACAGGGTTTACCCCTCGCGCACGCCCAACAAACTTTCGTCGATGGAAATCAGAGAGCGCATTCAAGACGAAATATACAGTGCATTTATCAAATAATCGGCTCATCTATTATTTTATTCCTATTTGTATGCAAGAAATCATAAAAAGCAACCATATTATCAGCGACTTGGAAAAAGTTGTACAAAGTATTCATCACGACAAGCGTTTTGTTCTCACCGATGAACATACTTCGACATATTGTTTCCCGTTGATAGCTTCTTCGGAATTGATCCGGACAGCCAAACATATCGTGATTCCTGCCGGCGATACCAATAAAAATATCGAAAATCTTTCGTTGGTGTGGAGACATTTTACCGAAAACGGTGCCACACGCCACTCTCTGCTCATTAACCTGGGAGGAGGAATGGTTACCGATTTGGGCGGTTTCGCGGCGGCAACATTCAAACGAGGAATTAAATACATCAACATTCCTACTACACTTTTGGGTGCAGTGGATGCTGCTGTAGGAGGAAAAACAGGAATCAATTTTAAAGGGTATAAAAACGAAATCGGTGCTTTCTATCCGGCAGAATACGTCCTTATCTCATCGGAATTTTTCCGTACACTCGATAAAAAAGATATCCTTTCCGGCTTTGCCGAGATGCTCAAACACGCCCTTATCCATTCGCAAACAGATTGGGAAAAGTTA
>ERZ773359.4959-NODE-4959-length-13215-cov-6.681459_pt1 | contig 13215 bp, 6 predicted proteins | sample MGYA00374955_ERZ773359 | MGnify/ENA primary metagenome ERZ773359 (study PRJEB29098, sample SAMN04486028) | biogas fermenter metagenome | study: EMG produced TPA metagenomics assembly of the Biogas fermentation microbial communities from Germany - Plant 4 DNA1...
ATAATATCACCTAATTCGTTACGATAGTAACGTCCTTTCCGATTATATTTCTATTTACAATTATATACTATTATTATTATAAAATCAAACAATTTTATTAATTTAAAACAATTCTATCTGATCGTCTTCGGGCAATCCCTGGAAAACGCCGAGTTGACGCATTCTTTCGAACAAGGTCGCGTTGACCTTGGTTCTTCTGACCACGTCGCGTTCCGAGGTAAACGGCGCCTCTTCCCGGGCGTCGGTGATTGACTTCGCCGTCGCCTCGCCCAAAGAATCCAGAGCGCGGAACGGAATAATCAAACTATTGCCCTCGATTACGAAATCCCGCCACGATGATTTGAAGATATTGATTTGTTGGAAGGTGTACCCGCGAACGGTCATTTCCAGGGCCAAAAGCAGGGTATTGTAGAGTTCCTGCTCTTTGACCGAGGCTTTGCGGGATTTGATCTTCTCGTCCAACTCGTTAAGCCGCAGATTGATCGTCTTGCTTCCGCCGACCATCGCCTCGACGTCGAAAGCCGTCGCCCGGCGGGAAAAATAAGCCGCGTAATAGTAGATCGGCCTATGAACCTTAAACCAGCCGATCCGCAAGGCCATGATAACGTAAGCGGCGGCGTGGGCTTTGGGAAACATATATTTGATTTTTTTGCACGAATCGATATACCAGGGCGGGATATTATGGGCAAGCATTTCCCGCTCGTAATGGGGCTCGACCCCTTTCCCGCGGCGCACGTCTTCCATGATTTTAAAGGCGTCGAGCGCCGGGAGACCTTTGGCGAGCAAATAGACCATAATGTCGTCGCGGCAGCCGATCAAATCGCGGAACGGCACCGCCCCGACCTCTTTATCGACGCCGAGCATCAATTCCCGGGCGTTTCCGGCCCAGACGTCCCGGCCGTGGCTTAATCCCGAGATCTTAATCAATTCTTCCACTGATTTCGGTCTGATTTCCCGCAACATCTCCTTCGCCAAGGGTGTGCCGAATTCCGGCAGGCCGGTCGTTCCCACGACCTCGCGGACGTCCGTGGCGTCCACCCCGAGGCTTGATAGACCCGAGAAAAGCGCCAGGACTTTCTCGTCGGCGAGCGGAATCTCCTCGGCCGCGGCGAACGGGAATTTCTCCGGCTCCTTTTCCACATAATCCATTAGGTGCCTGATCATCGTCGGGTCGTCATGTCCGAGGATATCCATTTTCAATAAATTATCCTCAAACTTATGATAATCGTAATGCGTCGTCCGCCAGGGCGAGGAAAGATCGTCGGCCGGGTACTGGACGGGAATAATCTCGTTATGATCGATTTCTTTCGGGATGATGACAATCCCGCCGGGATGTTGCCCGGTAGAACGCTTCACGCCGGTAATCTTGTCGGCGAGGCGAACGATCTCGCAACGCCGGGCCTGGATTCCCCGGCGCTCGAGAAACCCCTTGACGAATCCCCAAGCCATCCGGTCGGCGATCGTCGAGATGGTGCCGGCGCGGAAGGTATGATCCTCCCCGAAAAGCTCGCGCAAGAAATCGTGGGCGCGGCTTTGATACTCGCCGGAAAAATTCAGGTCGATGTCGGGAACTTTGTCTCCCTTGATGCCGAGAAACGTCTCGAACGGGATATCGACGCCGTCGCGGCCCAAATCATGCCCGCAAAGCGGGCACTCGGCCGCCGGCAGGTCATATCCGGTCCCCGCCGCCTGCAATGTTTCCTCGAAAAGCTCCGCCTTTACAAACGGCGCGTATTTCTTCTTCTCTTCATTATTGAGTTTAATCGCGAGGAAATTGCACTTCGGGCAATAATAATGGGGCGGGAGGGCGTTAACCTCGGTGATTCCCATGAAAAAGGCCACGAGGCTGGATCCTACCGATCCGCGGCTGCCGACGATATAGCCCGCGTCGCGGGAATGTTTCACGAGCAAATGCGATATATAATAGATTGACGCGAAGTTGTTATTAATAATGCTGTCAAGTTCTTTTTTGACGCGGTCGCCGATAAAAGGCGGAAGATCCTTGCCGTAAAGATTGCGCGCCCGCTCGTAGGTAAGATCGATAACGGCCTGTTTCATCGAGGGGACGCCTCGGTTTTTAAGCGAATCGTCGCTCGGAGCAAAAAGCTTGTCGGGAAACAGGGGGAAACGTTCGATCATGTCGGCGATCAAATTAGTGTTGACGATGACGATCTCTTCCGCCTGGTCCTTTCCAAGAAAAGCAAACTCCTCGAGCATCTCTTCGGTCAAGCGGAAATGCTGCGACGGCAGCCTCCTGGCGTTATACAGGGGATGAAGCCCGCCCCCGACCATCGGCGTGTTGATGAATATTTCCCGCAAGCGGGTGTCTTCTTTGTTTATAATATGAACGTCGCCGGTCGCGACGATGATTTTCCCGCGAGCCTTCCCCGCCTTAATGATCTTCTTTATCGCGTCCTTGATACAGGCCTCGTCATAAGCGTCATCGCCGGTATCAAACAGATGATAATAGGAATCGACTGGCTGGATTTCCAAATAATCATAAAAATCGACCGCGCGGAGCAGTTTCTCGTAATCATCACGCAGGGCGAGATTAAAAATCTCGCCGTTTCCGCAAGCGCTGCCGACAAGCAACCCGTCGCGGTGCTCGGCCAAGAACTTCTTCGGGATACGCGGCTCGCCGTAATAATAGACGGTGTGCGAGGCGGAAATGATTTTGTTTAGATTAACGATGCCTTCGCGGTTCTTCGCCAAAAGCGTTATGTGCGTCGGGAAGGCGTTGGCGTAAGCCTCCTCCTCGACGATCAAATCGTTGATTTTCCCGTAATTGTCGATGCCGGCGGCTCGCAACTCCTTAAGCATCCGGAGAAAGACCGCGGCTAACGCCCGCGCGTCCGCGATCGCCCGGTGATGCTGAACGAGCTCGACGTCGAAATACTTGGCGACCGCTTTCAGGTTAAAAGTCTTCAGTTTCGACGCGTACCTAATCTTGGCGAGCTGCAGGGTGTCAATGCTCGGGTATTCGCCGTCAAACAATTTATGATCGCGCAAGTTTTTATACAAGTAGGAATTATCGAAAATGGCGTTGTGCGCCACAAGAATCGCCTCGCCGATAAAATCCTTAAACTTGCCGATAACCTCGCCAATCGGGGGAGCGCCGCGCACGTCGTCCTCGGTTATCGAGGTGATTTCCGTAATTTCCGCCGGAATCGGCCGTTTCGGCTTAACGTATGTCGAGAACTCCTCGACGATCTCCTCGCCGCGGATCTTTACGGCCGCGATTTCGATAATCTCGTTATAATTGCTGGAAAGGCCGGTTGTTTCCAAATCGTAGACAACATAGACCGCGTCGTCCAAATCAATGTCGGCGTCGGTCAGGGCGATCCTGAATTTATTCTCGTCGACCATTACCCCCTCGAGGCCAAAAATCGGCTTAATATCGGCGCCCCGGGTCAGGGCGTCCAGGTCCGGCAAGGCCTGAATATTGTAATGGTCGGTGACCGCGAGGGCGCGGTGCCGGAATTCCAGGGCGCAGTTCACGTAGTCGGCGACGTCCATGACGCCGTCCTGAACCGACATTTTCGTGTGGGCGTGAAGCTCGACCCGACGCCGCGGCATCATGTCGGCGCGGCGCTTTTCCTCGCTTTTTCCAAGGCCAAGCATTTCCCTTATCCGCAAAACAACGTCGTCGGCGAATTTATCATATTCCAAAAAACCGAAAACGCGAACGCGGTTGCCTTTAAAGGCATGATTCATATAGAAGTTCTCGTCCAGGGAACTGTTGACGTTTAGAAAGGTCTTGATAATGATTGAATCGTTCTCGTCAAAGAGAATTCCCTCGTAAATCTTATAGCCGCCGCGGACTTCCTTGATTTCCGCCTTGATAATATCCCCCTCGACCACAAACTTAGGCGAGCCGTATTTTTGCGTGTACTCGATGATTTGCACTTCGGAAGCGGGAACGTCCTTAAGTCGGGTAACGGGAGCGTTGATCTCGGCGTTGATTTTTCTTTTCCGGTAGACTTTTTCCTTATCTTTTTCCTTATCTTTTGAAGCGAGCTCATACATCCGCTGCTCGGCTAGTATCTCCTCGGTGCTTTTGTTGATATTGTTTTCGATAATTTCCGCGATCGGCACCTCGAATTTGCTTACCGCGACCGCTATTTCCACATTATCCAAATTATAACGGGCGAACCCAGCGGAAATACTCGGCACGAAGCGCTTGATCATTTCGGCCTCGCTCTCGTTGGCCGCGTAAATGGTGATATTGTCGTTTTCAAAAACGGTATTAAAACTCTTAAGCGCCTCAAACCGCGGGCGTTCTAGGCAGCAGGAGGCGAGAATATGATTGTAGTAATCTTGAAGAACCTCGGGTTCGACAGTTTTGTTTCGGAATCTGTAATATACCGAAACCGTCTTGATATCGTCGTTTTTAAAACGAGCGATTAATCGCTCCTCGAGCCGCTTCAAGGCGTCGATGCCGATAACCGCGGAAAAAGAAATATAGAGATTCCAAACCATCTCGCTTTCCACGATCTCAACGAATTCAAAAGCGCCGCCCGGATAATCTTTTTCCTCCAAGCCGACGGTTTTGATTAACTCCCTGAATTTAGCCCTTTTATATTCCATGCCAATCAACCTCTCTAGTATTTTATCACAAATAACGACAATAATCTACCCCGAATTGCGGTAAACGATTTTCCCGCCGACGACTGTCATCACGACTTTGGCGTCAAGGAGCGCCGCCGGCGGCGATGAAAAAATATCGGTATCCAGAACGATAAAATCGGCGTAATATCCAGCTTTTAATTTTCCCTTGACATGTTTTTCGCCCGTAGCTTCCGCGCCGCCCGCGGTATAGGCCATTACCGCTTCTTTCAAAGTCAGCGCCTCGGCGGGATTCAAATACTTCCTCCCCTCAAAATCGGAGCGCGCGACCGCGCAAAACAGACCGCGAAACGGGTTTGCGCTTTCAACCGGGGCGTCGCTTCCGAAAGCCGCGACGGTATCGCGATAAAGCGTTCCGAAAGCGTAACTTGTTTCGGCTCGTTCCCGCCCGACGCGGTCTGAGAGAAACGCGACGTCGGTGTTGATAAACGCCGGCTGGACAAAGACTCGAATCTTTTTATCGCGAAAAATCTTTAACTGCTTTTTGTCGGTGACCTGGGCGTGAACGACGCCGCTTCCGAGCCGGAGCGCTTGCTTGTTCGCGGAAAGGACGCGCAGGGCGATATCGATCACCCCGTCGCCGATGGCGTGGACTAAAACCGGCAAGCGAAACCCCGCGGCCATACGAACGACACGCGCCAGTTCTTCCTCCGGCAGGGTAAGAATGCCGCGATGATTCTCGCCGCGGTAATTTTCTTTAAGATAGGCGGTCTTGGCCCCGAGCGAGCCGTCGGCGAATACCTTGACCGCTCCCAAACGCAAGTAGGAGTCCGTAGCCGGTAACAACCCAGCGAGTTCGGAAAGCGCCGCTTCGGAACTTATCGTCGCCTGGAGATTGACGCGGACCCGCGGGGTCGCGCCGCGGTAAAGCTCGCGATAGGCGCGCGCGACCGCCTCGTAATTCTCGTCGTCGATATCGTTCGATCCAACCGAGGTGATGCCGTGGCGATAGAGATCACGAATCCCATCCCGGAGGAGCGCCTTTATTTCTCCCGCGTCGCTTACCTCGGTCAACGGCTTAAGCAATTCAAGGGCTTGCTCGCGCGCGATTCCGGAAGCGGAATCAACGAGGTCGCCCGTCGCGCCGTCAAGACCTGCGCGCCTTAAAGCGGCGCCGTTACAGACGGCCGCATGCCCGCAGACGCGGTAGACGATGACCGGCGCGTCCGCCGAAATTTTATCGAGATCGTCCCGGGTAAGCGGCCGCGATCCGGCAAAGAGAGCGTCGTTATAACCGACGCCGACGACGATATCGCGGGTTTTTTTAAGACGCATTCGACCCGCGGCGATAACCTCGGCGGCCGACCGGGCGGCGCGCAGCGACAGGCGGCTTTTCTCCAAAGCGTATTCGAAAAGGTGAAGATGCGAATCGTTAAAGCCCGGCAACACAAGCCTGCCTTCCAAATCGACTTTTTCCGCGGCGGGGTGGCGCTCTAGCAATTCCGAGCCACCCGCGGCGGAGATAATCTCTCCTTCCACCGCGAGGGCGGTATGGAATTTATCGTCGGCAAATATTTTTCCGTTATAATATACTGTCATGCGTCACCCCGTTTTTGAATAATTATATCATATCTTGAAGGTTTTTGGGATAAAAAAAAGCCGTCGCCATGGCGACGGCTGAATACCCGTCTATTGGAGGTTTGATCTGAATTCTGTCAATCTATCCTTCTGATCGGGCGTCAGATTGTCGGGATCATAGGTTTTAAACTCCGCGAAATAATCCAGGGCGTCTTCGACCCAAGCTTCGAGTTCCGAGCGAATTTCTTCAACTTCCTCGACCGTCGCGTCGATCAGGCCTTCTTCGGCCAACTCAGCGAAACGATCAAAGAAAATGTCGATAAATTCTTCAATCTTCGTCTCGTTATCGGTATAGAAGGGCTCCAGGAATTTGGCGAGGAAAATAATCATCGTGTTTTCCTCATAATCGTGATTGTCTTCATCCCCTTGATAATCGGGCCCAAACTCGTCAACGTAGTGCTCGTGGATTTGCGTGAGCGTCGCCTTCAACCCGGCAAAGAAACCCGTTTCTTCCGCGTGAGCTAATAACTCGTCAAATAAAGCGCGGAGGTCGCCCAAGTTTTCGGTCGCGAGCCCAACGAAACTCGTGATTACTTCTACGAACGTTTCGTCTTGATATTCGTCAAGCGACCAAGCCATCTCGAAATTCGCCATGAAATAATCGATAATCGCGAGGATTTGCTCGTCGGTAAGCTCGGCGACCGTCGCCTTGTAAGCATTCACAAGCTCGGCTAAGCAATCGACAGAGACGAGATCGCGGGCATAAGCCCATTCGCCAAAGTAATCGTATTCCACGTTGGTGACATCGTTGAAATAATACGAGGTGTGATTATAATAATCATAATGGATTTCAAATCCGGCGAGTTCGGCGCTCAATAGGAGCAGCGCGCCGTCGCTTTCGATAATGTAATCAAAAGCTTTTTCGCCGAGAAGATTCATGACGGCCACAAAATCAAGGTAGAGTTCCTCGTCAAACTCGATTTCAACGCCGTACATGTTTTCCAGCAGCTCATACTGCAAGCGTAACATGGACAACATCAGTTTCTCTTTTTGCTCCGCGGTAAGCGCCGCGTCGATTTCGTTAACCAATTCCTCGTTTTCGTCCAAGAAGTCGTCTACTTTTTTCAGGACCAAAACGAATACTTCGATCTCGGCTAACTCCTTCGACGTTTGCGTTTCAGTTATCTCGAGCGCGTCGTTATAGAAGTCTAAATCAAATTCCTCAAGCAATTTAAAGAATAATTCGAATTGCAAGACGTTCATGTTCGCGAACTGCGTCGCCGAATCATAAAACAACTCAGAAAGTTCGTTCTCGTCTACGATCATTTCGATTGCTTTCGCGAAAATCCGGTAAACGAGCGCCAGGTCGCGGCGCGATGGCAGCGTATCCAAAAACGCGTCGACAATTTCGTCTTTAATCGCAAAGAGCGTTTCGGCGTCCTCGACGCCGTTTGAATCGTTAAGCTCGTCGAGCAAGTCAAAGAAATCCTCGGAAAGCGCGGTATAAACATCGAACGCATATTCAATCGCGTTCGCGACCGCGAGCACGAGATTTTCATATTCCGCGTCGTAGAGTCCCAAAATTTCGCCGAGCGCTTCCTTTTCCTGCGGGGATGTCGCGCGATCGTAACTATCTTCCAGAGACGGTCTTAAAGCCAAAAGGATTGCGGACACATAGGGTTCCAGATCAATGTCCGCATCCAAGAACTCATCCAGCAGTTCTTTCAGGTCATCGGCATTCTCGATTTGCTCGTCGTTTTCCAGCGCCGTCGTCAACGCGTCAATCGCTGCCGCCTCAAGAGCAAATTTTTCGGCGGTGACGCCGCGCTTGGCGAGCTCACGGGCGAAATCCTCGTCGAAGTTCCATTCCAATTCTTCGGCGGCCCCAAGTATCCCCGCCGCGACCGTCGCGATATCGGCATGATACGCGATCGTGAGGCTTTTTGCGGAATTGGAATAATCGGGACCGACGGCGATAACGTAGAAGGTCAGAAAATCGCCTTTTTGGGAACCAAAATCATACGATGTTTCGGAAACGGTCGCTTTCTTTTTACCGTTGACATATACCTCGTATTTGGTGGCGTTCTCCACCGCGTCCCAGGACAGGACTTTGTTCTTGATTTGTAAATTGACGGGCGAGGCCAGGTATTCCAGACCCTCGTATTTCTCTTCGTTTTCGTCGCCGCCCCCGCCGAACAAACCGCAGCCGGCTGCGGTAAATAAGGTGAAAATGAGCAGAAAAACAAGCAATAACTTTTTCTTCATAAAGAATCCTCCTAGAATTTTCTAATCGTGTCAATAATGTTGATATATTTTATTCTAATGCAATAAATTAAATAACCAGGAATAAATACTAAAGTACCCAATGCCAAGAACTTTAGTAACGCGACGCCGGTAACGGCGAGTTCCTTGTAATAACCGAAGACAAGCATCATCGGCGCAAAATTGGGAATAATTAATGACAAAGCGACAAACGCGATTACAAAAACCACAAACGATATTGCCGCCGCTTCCGTGACGACAACGCGGGTCAGCTGTCGGTCGTCTAACCCCAAAACCCGCAGCCGGGCGTAATCCGCTTTCAGGTAAGAAAGCGCCAAAAGCAGATTATTCACGATAACGACGGCGAAACCGCCGGCGATAAACCAAAACAGCCAAAACACAATTTTTATTATATTATCAAACGCGTCAAAGGCGACGTCGACCGTCTTGGCGATATCGACCAAAAAATACATTTTACTGCCGTACCGTTTGACGATGTCCGCCTTATTCGCGTCGTCAAAATAAGGATTGGTGTTGAAGAGCAAAGCGTTGGTCGCGTCTTCCCCGCTATAGGCTAGGTAATTGCTGAAGATGAATATCTCGTATTCGGTCTGGTAAAACCCAGCCACAACAAACTCTTCCTCGCCCAGCGTCGCGCTTAATTTCAGCGTCACGACGTCTCCTTCAGCCGCTCCATAGATTTGTTTGAACGACTCCGGAAGCAGCGCGTATAGCCGTTCCGCGCTTCCCAATTTATCGGCAATCTCCTCGCCGATTTCAAGCGAAAAATACCGGTCGATATTATCGTATTCAAGCGATAAAAAAAAGGGAACGCCTTTCGCGTATTCTTTGATATAAACGTTTTGAAAAAAAACCGCCTCTTCGACATCTTCCACCGGGTAAAAATCGGAAATTTCACGCTTAAGCCCCGGTTTGTAATCGCTAATGTTGGCAATCAAGTAGTCGGCTTCGATCTTTTTTCGAAACGACGCGCTGTTTTTATCGATAATATCGGTTACTGACAAAACTGCGGCGATTATCATCAGCGCTATCGTCATTACCCGCAGGGAATGGCTGATGATTTTATTGTTGTTTAAGTGTTTGGCGGTGAAAAGATTGAATATCGTCTTCTTTCTCACCCGCCCGCTCACAAGACAGGCTAAACGGACGATAAGCCCGACCGCGAGAACGGCCGCCGCCGCGAGCATCATAATATTTACGACGGCTTTTATCCCCGCCCCGAAAGGCGAGAATATATTATTTACGGCGTATAATAAAAGCAGGAACAATAGCGCGTAGCGATCAAAGGCGGGCGCGCTTTTGTTATCTTTGCTCAAGCTGACAAGCGATTCGCGCCGCAGCCACAGATAACGACTGACAAGCTCGTAAGCAAGAACGATAAGATATGAGACAAAAGCAAGCAACACCGATTCCGCCGGCAGAGCGATATGGCTCTTAACAAGAAATACCCTGGCCGCGAGGTTGAAAAACCATTGACATAATCCGATCGCCGGCGGCAACGCCAGAACCGACAACAACAGCAGCTGGAAAATCCAGATCTGAAAGGCGAAGCCGCGGCTCCCGCCCAAAATATTGATCACCGCGTATTGACTGTTAAAATCTTTAAAATACAAAGAAAATATCGAGCGAATAACCAAAAGCAAGGCGATAAACACAATCAATCCGACAGCCATAAAAATCGAACTGCCGTAGCGGACATAATAATCTATATACTCGTAATCAACGGCCGGATCGACGCGGAATTTCCCGTACTCCTCGTCGGATGCGAGCGCGTTAAGCGCGTCTTCGACTTTGACGCCGGACTTCAACTTGAAATAAACGGTGTTTCCAAGGTTAGTCGTCCCCGGGCCGATTATTTCTCTCAAAAGCTCGTCTTTTAAAACAAAGACGGCGTTCCCGGTAAAAATCCCCCGGTCAGGAGCGACGCTTTTTATTCTGAACTCGCGCGTCGCGGCGCCCAGAAATAAAATAAAACTGTCTCCCTCTTCAAGACCGCTCGCGGCGGCGAGCGAGGCCGAAACGATCGCCTCGTCTTCCGCGATTCTTTCCGCCGGATAGTCGATTACCCGGCGAAACCCGGTCATATCGGAGGAAAACACCTGCCCGTAATAAACTTCTTCATCGCTTTCGATCACGGAATAAAAATTATAGAACGTCTCGTAATAAGAAAAATAATCGCGGTAATTGCTTAAATTACGTTGATTAACGATCTTCACCGGCGAGTTCTCGTCATAGGTTAGGACGAGATCTATTTTTTGATATTTTTCCTTGGCTTGGTAATAATAGAGTTTTTTTATCATCGCCCGATGAGAGAAAGCAATAAGCGCCAGGGACAACAGAACGAGAAGTAAAAAATAAACCGCAAGCGAGAACAATATGTTCTTTCCGGTCAGGTTGCGATAGGCTAAACGAAGCTTAAACGCCGATTTTTTCATCGCCGATAATTTCCCCGTCGAGCAGCCTGACATGCCGGCCGCAGTATTTTAATATTTCCTCGCTATGGGTAACCAAAACGATTGTTTTCCGGTATTCAACATTCAATTTCTTAAACAATTCCATCACGGCGACGCCGCTCGCGACGTCGAGATTGCCGGTCGGCTCGTCCGCGAAAATGATATCCGGGTTATTGATGATCGCCCGAGCGACGGCGACGCGTTGTTGCTCGCCGCCCGAAAGTTGCGTGGGAAAGTAATTTTTCCTTTTCTCCATGGAGACGATGGCAAGCGTCTCGTCGATATCGCCTTCGGCGTTGCCGGCGATTACCTTCGCGAGCATGATATTCTCGTAAACAGTCAAATTGGGCAAGAGATTATAAAACTGGAAAACAAACCCGAGACGGCGTTTCCTTATGTCCGCGAGCTCCTTCGCGCCGAGGGAAGCGACGTCCTTCCCGAAAAGGCTGACGACTCCCGCGCTGCATTTTTCCAAACCGCTCATCACGTAAAGCAAAGTTGTCTTTCCGCTCCCGGATGGGCCCGTCACGGCTAAAAACTCGCCGCGACGGACGGCGATATTGATGTTTTTTAAGACGTGGGTCGTCAATTTATTATGGTGATAGTCCTTCGCGACATCAACGCAGCTAATAATTTTCATGCTTACTCCGCTTAACCCATTATACTACTTATTTTCTAAAAAGACAATACAAACGCGAAGTAAAAATTCCCCCGGCGGGAAAACCCGCTTCGGGGGACACGACTTTGTTTAGATTTCTTGCTCTCGCCGTAAAGAGCAAATCGGAAGTTTCTGTTTAAAGGCCTGACTTCCAAAGCCTGCGCCGCGCGGCGTTCTTATTATATTCATTTTCGCTCGTTCTTATGCATAAAAAAGAGCCCTCGATTACGAGGGCTTTTGGCAATCTTTATCACGCTCTCGCCAAATAAGAGCCGGGGGAAAGTTTATTTTATGGTCAAACTTACAAAACCAGCCGTTAGGCGATAATATTTTATCTCGGATCGAGAAAATTATGCATAGTTTTTAAGAATTTCTAAAACTTCCTTAATCGAGCGCATCGCGTGATCCATCTGCTCCCGCGTGTGCGTGGCGGTGTAGGAAGTGCGCAGCAGGCTTTGTCCGGGGGGAGTCGCCGGCGAGATAACGGGGTTGACGTACACGCCCCGCTCCAAAAGAAGCTTGCAGGCGATGAATGTTTTCTCGTCCTCGTAAGTATAAATCGGGATGATCGGCGTTTGGCTTTCGATAATGTCGACGCCAAGTTTTTTCAGTCCTTCGCGCATGTAGGAACTAATATCGTGCAACGCCTTGACTCGCTCCGGCTCGCGGCGGATGATGCGCAGCGCCGCCCGCGCCGCCTCGACGCTCGCGGGAGTGATCGAAGCGCTGAAAATAAACGGGCGGGAAACGTGCTTCACGTATTCAACGACATCCCGGCTCGCGGCCATATACCCGCCCAGCGAGGCGAGCGATTTGCTGAAGGTGCCCATGTAAATATCGACTTCATCCTCGAGGTCAAAATATTCGGCGGTGCCGCGGCCGCCCGCGCCCAAGACTCCCAAACCGTGCGCGTCGTCAACCATGACCCGCGCGCCGTATTTCTTCGCCAAGCGAACGATTTCCGGCAGATTGCATATATCGCCGGTCATGCTGAAAACGCCGTCGGTGACGATCAATATCCCCTTGTCGGACTCGATCGAAGCGAGTTTTTTCTCCAAGTCCTCCATATCGTTATGCTCGAAACGCAAAAGTTTCGCGTAACTCAAGCGGCAGGCGTCATATATGCTCGCGTGGTTTTCTTTATCGCTGACAATATAGTCGTTTCTTCCCGCGATCGCGCTGATAATGCCCAGATTGGACTGGAATCCCGTGCTGAAAGTCATTACCGCTTCCTTACGCAAAAAGTCGGCAAGTTCTTCTTCCAACGCCAAATGGATGTCGAGCGTCCCGTTCAAAAAACGCGAGCCGGAACAACCCGATCCGTACTTTTCAATCGCGGCGATCGCCGCTTCTTTTACTTCCGGATGGGAAGTTAATCCCAAATAATTGTTGGAACCGATCATAATGACTCTTCGGTTGTACATATGGACTTCGGTATCCTGCCCCGTCTCCAAAGCGTGAAAATAAGGATATATTCCTTGCTCCTTGGCGGCGTCAATTTGGTCCACTGTCGATTTGATTTTTTTAAATAAATCCATAGTATCCTCCCTAAACATACTTTGGATACTATTATATCATTTATGATTATCTTTGTTAAGTTTTTTTTAATAATCAGAAAAATTTGTGTGAATATATTATGATAATTTCATATAGAGTTATATAATGATAATTTCACTA
>ERZ773359.4964-NODE-4964-length-13204-cov-31.097726_pt1 | contig 13204 bp, 10 predicted proteins | sample MGYA00374955_ERZ773359 | MGnify/ENA primary metagenome ERZ773359 (study PRJEB29098, sample SAMN04486028) | biogas fermenter metagenome | study: EMG produced TPA metagenomics assembly of the Biogas fermentation microbial communities from Germany - Plant 4 DNA1...
AGGGGACGGATAGAAAGGAAGATTGAAAGTGCTGCAAAAAATTGTTTTAAGATGTTCTTTCACTTGCGAAGAAAGAGCTTCGTATAATTGGGGTTCAATTATGCATGGAGTACTGATGGAGCTATTGCCTGGTGATATTGTTGAAATTCTTCATGAAAGTAGCTTAAATTCCTATTCCCAATATGTAATACCTCTATCCGAGAATGAATTGGAATGGCATATTGGTATTTGGGATAATGATTTTTCTAATATTTTGATCAAGGCTGTTTTGCCCCTTACCCAAATTAATCTAAGGCATAAAGGAATTACTTTGGATGTTACATCTGTTAATAGAGAGATTAAGTCAGAGGAGGATTTTTTAGCCCAGTTTTTTGCTGCTGATAATCCTTGCAGGCGATATAGACTTGAGTTTGTAACGCCCTGTACTCATAAGAGTGGAGGGGAATATGTTTTGTTTCCTAGCTCTAGATTAATACTGCAAAGCCTACTAATGCGATTTTCTGCATATTCAAATAGTTTTACTTTAGAGGATGAAGAGGTGCTTTCTCATCTAATGGAATACACTAAAATTGTTCATTATTCACTTCGTACTGCTACTTTTCACCTTAAAGATGCAGGTATAACTGGTTATATTGGAAGAGTTATATTATCTGTAAGGGGACCTGAGCAGTTGGCTCGCTTATGTGGAATGCTGTTGTCTTTTGCAGAATATGCAGGCGTAGGAATAAAAACTTCTTTGGGTATGGGTGGATGTAATGTAACACCAGAATATTTTAGAAACAAAAAGTAGATGGAGGTTTTGCTATGAGGGATTGTATTCTTTTTTCACCTTTGGGTATTACGGACCCTACAAGAGGATTTTATGATGGCGCCTTTATTCATATATGTAGAGTCTATAGGCCAAAGAAGGTATATTTATATATGTCAGCTGAGATTTGCAGATATGACGAAATGGATAACCGTTATGAACTATATTTAAATAAGCTTTGTGAAAAATTGGGTTTTGAATGTGAAGTAGTGAAATTAAAAAAGAGAGATTTAGTAGATGTCCATGATTTCGATTATTTTTATGATGATTTTACTAAATATATTCAGAAGATAATAGACGAAAATAATGGAGAGCAAATACTTCTTAATCTTTCATCTGGTACTCCACAGATGAAATCTGCACTACAAATAGTAAGTATTTTGAGTAATTATAGATTGATTCCTATACAGGTATCAACGCCCTTAAAAAAATCTAATGATTCGGAGCATATAGGTGAGTATTTTGATTTAGAAGTGGAATGGGAATTAAATGAGGATAATAAAGAAGATTTTGTAAATCGATGTAGGATTGTAGAGAGCAGAAATTTAAATGCTATGCTCAAAAAAGATATAATAACTAAACATATTGCTAACTATGATTATAGAGCGGCACTTGAGATTGCAGAAACTATACCAGATTATATTTCCCATGAGGTAAAAACCTTAATAAAAGCTGGTGAACGCCGGCTGGCATTGGATATAGGGTTAGCAAGAAAGAATGCTCAAAGTATTGGTTTTGAGTTGATACCTATAAAACCTAAGAGTGCTTTATCAGATGATATTATTGTGGCTTATGAATATATACTGAATTTGCAAATAAAGGCATATAGGGGAGAGTTGGTAGATTTTATTCGGGCTATTTCGCCTGTATTGACCATTTTGTTTGAAATCTATCTTCACGAAAAATGTGGAGTGAAAATAAGGGACTATTATAAGGAAACAGGGTTTAGAAAACATAAGACTATAAAGTTGTGTAGGGAACTGCTGCCAAAAGATCTTTTAGCGGCCCTTGATAATGCCTTTGAACAAAATTATCGTAATTCTGAGCCTTCTGCTGCAGTACTATTGCCTTTAATTAAATTAAGGGGTGAGCCTCAAGTAATACAATTAGCAAAAGAGTTGAGGTATGTAGAAAAAGAAGCTAGAAACCCTGCAGCACACGAGATTGTGTCTATTAGTGATAAATGGTTTAAAAACAAAACCGGTTATGATAGTAATGAAATATTAAAGATGTTAAAAAAATTCCTAAGTTATTGTATTGTCATACCCCAAAATGCTTGGGAATCCTATGAAAATTTAAATCAGCAGATCTATGACTTACTTTTAATAAGCTAGGAAGTTATTGGTTGAGGAGAAGTTTATAGTTTCTTACCTGATCCAAGAAAGGGCTACCAGGTCTAATCCTCTATTGGCATGAATATAATAAATTGAAATGGGGGTTAGGACCATGAACGGTAGAAGCTATAAAAAATTTAGATTAATAATCTTTTATATATTTTTAATAATTGTCCTTTATGCTGCTATAGGGGACAGTCAAAGGGATGAGGTTTCAAGTAATAACACAAGTGAGACAAGTATAGCTACAGATCAGGAATCTGAGTATGATATTTTCATAGATCTTACCGAATCTATGCTATATCTTTTTAAAGGAGATGAACTGGTTAAAAAATATGTAATTGCTCAGGGGAAGGACAAAAGTCCTTCTCCCATAGGAGTATGGGAGATTGTATCTAAAGCACGGAATTGGGGTACAGGTTTTGGAACCAGATGGATGGGATTAAATGTGCCTTGGGGCTCCTATGGCATTCATGGAACCAACAGGCCTAGTTCTATTGGAAGGATGGCATCTGCGGGATGTATTAGAATGCATAATTCAGATGTAGAAGAGTTATACGATATTGTGCCGTATAAGACTAAAGTATATATCTATGGAGGACCTTACAGAAACCTAGGCAGTTACCTCCAGGTGTTACAACCTGGGGATAGAAAATCCCATGTTTTAGAGGTCCAAATTAGATTAAAGGCTAAGGGCTATTACCAAGGGGCGCTTGATGGAATATATGGAGAAGGTATGAAAAAAGCTTTATTAGAATTTAAGAAAGATATGGGACTGCCATATAATCACTATGTGGACCAGCAAACGTATGAGGCTTTAGGAATACTGGCATTTGAGTAACAACCATCATATAGAAAAAATGGTGGTTTTTTTATTATAAAAATTTATTTAGACACGCAAAAGATGATTGACATGTCACACATTGCCTGCTAGAATTATATTACAACATATGAACAATTATTCATATGATATGAGGTTGATAGAATGAAAAAAGAAAAAGACAATATTGAATATTGTGGGCAAACAATTATTCATGAGGATATAGTCAAAGAGATTAATGAGAGAATGCTAAAGGATGAGACAGTTATGGCTTTGGCTGAATTTTTTAAGGTATTTGGAGATTCTACCCGTTTAAAAATACTATATGCTCTTTCAATGTCGGAGATGTGTGTATGTGATTTGGCTGCCCTTTTATCCATGAGCCAATCAGCCATTTCTCATCAGCTAAAGGTGCTTAGGCAAACTAGGCTCATAAAATATAGAAAGGACGGAAAAGTAGTTTACTATTCACTAGATGATGACCATATCCGTCGAGTATTTGAACAAGGGTTAGCCCATGTGAATGAATGATATGTGTTTGGAGGGGGTTACATGCATCAGCAATGCAAGCTTGTTTTGGAGGGCTTAGATTGCGCTAATTGTGCGCTTAAAATAGAGAATAAGGTAAAGACTATTAGAGGTATTAAAAACGCAACAGTAAATTTTTCTAATAAGACAATGTTGGTGGAATTAAATGAAGACAAGGAAACCATGATAGGAAAAATAAAGGAAGTAATTAGTAAGCTGGAGCCTGATGTTTTAGTACTAGAAAAAGATGATAATAATGAGCCTGTTAAAGAATCAATGAAAGCTGAATTTTGTAGAGAGTGGGTTAAACTGGCAATTGGAGTAATTCCTTTAGTTTTTGCCTTATCCATTGAATTTGCTAATTGGTTAAAGGTGGCTTTATTTTTATTCAGCTATTTTATTATTGGAAAGAATATCCTAAAAAAAGCTGTCAATAATATAATCAAAGGGCAAATATTTGATGAAAACTTTCTTATGGGCATTGCTACACTAGGCGCTTTTGCAATAGGTGAATACCCAGAAGGCATAGCAGTTTTGTTATTCTATCAAGTGGGAGAGCTATTTCAAGATATGGCTGTCCATCGTTCCAGGAAATCTATAGCGGATTTGATGGATATTAGACCGGATTTTGCCAATCTTAAAAGGGGAGATGAAATCATAAAGGTTTCTCCTACAGAAGTTGAGCCTGGCGATATAATAATTATTAGACCTGGTGAAAAGGTTCCTTTGGATGGGATTATTGTAGAAGGTGAGTCCTCTATGGATACCTCAGCCATAACAGGAGAATCTGCTCCTAGAGATGTAAAGGTGGGCGATGAGGTATTAGGAGGTTTTATCAATAATAATGGCTTGTTGTCTGTTAAAGTGTCCAAACCTTTTGGCCAATCTACAGTGTCAAAGATATTAGAATTGGTTGAGAACGCTGGCAGTAAAAAGGCACCTACAGAAAAATTTATAACCCGTTTTGCAAGGTATTATACTCCTATAGTAGTATTTTCTGCTTTGCTTATAGCCGTAGTACCTCCACTGGTATTAGCAGATCAAAGTTTTTCTCAGTGGATATATAGGGCTTTGGTGTTCTTGGTAGTATCCTGTCCATGTGCCTTAGTTATATCCATTCCCCTTGGCTTTTTCGGTGGAATTGGAGGGGCATCTAGGCATGGGATACTAGTCAAGGGCGGCAATTATCTGGAAGCCATGACAGAGATAGATACTGTGGTCTTTGATAAAACCGGTACGTTGACCAAGGGTGTATTTGATGTAACTGAAATTAATCCTACACCAGGTCTAGCTAAAGAAGAATTATTGTACTATGCTGCTATAGTAGAGAGCCAATCAACCCACCCCATCGCTGTATCAATAATAAAGGCATACGGTAATCATATTAATAAGGATCAAATTAAGAGTTATAAAGAGATACCTGGTTACGGGATAGCTGTGGATACTGATGAGCATGGGATTTTGGCAGGTAACTTAGCTTTGATGAAGCAAAATAATATAGATTGCCAAAAGGTTGATACTACTGGGACAGTGGTATATATTGCAATAGATGGTAAATATGCAGGTCATATTATAGTATCAGATAAGATAAAGGATGACTCTAAAAAAGCTATTAATGGCTTAAAAGCTCTGGGAGTTCGAACTATAGCTATGCTTACTGGCGATACTAAAGAGGTTGGAGAAAAAGTAGCCCAGCAGTTAGGCTTGGATGTAGTGTATACTCAGCTTTTACCACAGCATAAAGTAGAAAAACTGGTAAGACTGGAAAAGCAAAAAGGCGTCAAAGGCAAACTGGTCTTTGTTGGAGATGGAATAAATGATGCTCCTGTATTGGCTAGAGCAGATATTGGCATAGCCATGGGCGGATTAGGTTCTGATGCAGCCATTGAAGCTGCTGATATAGTGCTAATGACAGATGAACCTTATAAATTGATCAAAGCCATAGAAATATCGAGAAAGACAAAGAGGATAGTATGGCAAAACATTGGGCTAGCTTTGGCAGTTAAAGGGCTTGTTCTGCTGATGGGAGCTGTTGGCGTAGCTACAATGTGGGAAGCAGTCTTTGCAGATGTGGGAGTTGCCCTTATAGCAGTATTAAATTCCATGAGAGCTGCAAAATAGTAAGCTACTAAAAACGGGAGTGTTGATCATGAACAAATTAGAAATTATGAATAAATTAGATGTAAAGAGATTATGGAAGGGATTTTGGCAGGTTGCTGATCCAAGATGTTGGGTAGCATCAACAGTACCTATGCTAGTTGGAGCGGCACTGTCCTATGGAACCAGGGGGAGATTTAGTCTTCCCTGGTTTCTATTATCATTAGTGGGTATCTATCTAATTGAAACTGGAAAGAATTCTAGTAATGAGTATGTTGACTATAAAACAGGCGTGGATAGAAATATAGCACCTGAAAATAGAACCCCTTTTAGCGGTGGAAAAAAGACTATTGTTCAGGGAAAGCTTTCACTTAATGAAGTCTTGTACATATCTATAGTTACCTTTTTGATAGCCTGTGGAATTGGCCTAATAATAGTTTTGTTTAGAGAACCTAGAATTTTATGGGTAGGTCTATTGGGAGTGCTTATTTCCATTTTTTATAGTGTTCCCCCATTTAAATTTGCTTACTCTGGCTTAGGAGAGTTTGCAGTTGGTTTTACATTTGGTCCCTTAGTTACTCTTGGGATGTATATGGTTATGGCCCAAGAATTAGATTATAGAGCGATGATTGTAGGGATGCCAATAGGATTTCTAATCGCAAACGTTTTATGGATTAACCAATATCCTGATTACGAAGCTGATAAGCAGGGTAATAAAAAGAATTGGGTAGTAAGATTAGGCAAAGAAAAAGGGATTAAGATATATATTACATTATTTATATTGGCATATGTCTCTTTGATTCTGGTATCCGTAATATATAGAAATCCATTTTGGCTCTTGGGATGGATCAGCATCCCCCTAGCAGTTAAATCCGTTAAAATTGCTCAAAAGGAATATAATAATATACCTAAATTAATTAAGGCCAACGCTAACACTCTACTTATTTATCAGGTAACCGGATTAGCTATGATGGTAGCTTCGTTTCTTAACGGCTAAATAACCTTCCAAAATTCCTGGTTCTGCATATTATGAACAGTAGGAATAACCATTTGGAAAGGGATGGATACATATGAGCAAGGATTGTAAAATAAGAAAGGTATTTCCAGGTGGAAATACAGCAAGGGGATTTTATTCGTTTTTTGATTACATTACAGGCGATAATTATACTAGACGCTATATAATTAAAGGAGGACCAGGTGCGGGTAAATCTACGTTTATGTCAGGTATAAGCCAACATATGTTGAAACATGGCTTTACAGTAGAGGAGTATCGCTGTGCAACTGATCCTGATTCTTTAGATGCTATATTTATACCAGAAATCGGAGTGGCACTACTTGACGGTACCTCACCTCATGCCATTGAACCAAGAAATCCTGGTATAACTGATGATATAATTTGGTTAGGAGAGTATTGGGATAAGTCAAAACTGTTGAAACACAAGGAAGAGATCTTGAAGTTAAATAAAAAGGCTAGCAAACTGTTTAGGATAGCCTTTAGTCATCTAAAAGAAGCTGGTGTTGTTTACCATGAATGGCGATCCTATGCCCAAGATGATTTTAATGAAGAAGAGTACAATATTGCCCTTAAGCAGGTCATTGATGATCTTTTTAAAAACGTAACTGAGGTAAACTATAATGCAAAACATTCCCATTTCTTTGCATCAGCAATTAGCGGAAAAGGAATCTATAATTACACCCAAAGCCTTATTGAGCCTACGTATAAGGTATATGCTTTTTCTGGGATGCCAGGCTCAGGCGTACAGAAGGCCATTGGCAGGATAGCTCAACAAGCTCAGGAATTTGGAATATCAACTGAGCAGTATCATTGTCCTATTGATGTGGATGAGCTAGATATGGTTATTATACCCTCATTAAAAAGTGTTGTGGTTAACATAAATCAAGTTTTGAGCAAAGATAATTCTTTTTTTGACTATAAACAAATAAAAGCCTATGTAAATTTTGATGACTATCTAGACTATAGAACCATTTACGAGTTTTCTGATGATATTGAAGAAGCAAAAAAAAGGTTTTATCACCTAATAAATAGAGCTATTGATTTAATTTCCAGAGCCAAGGTTATCCATGGTCAAGTGGAGAAATATTACATTGATGCTATGGATTTTGAAAAAGTAAATGTAAAGAGACAAAAAATTTTAGAAGAGATTATGGAACTTGCAAAAATCAAAGATTAATACTAGAAAAGTGCGTCATTAGGACGCATTTTTTTTGCTATTATTTAGTTGAAATATCTAGCTCAATATAATAGGATATATGATAACAAATTCATGTTTCTAGAAGGATTAAAGAACCTATAATTTAGATATGATTTTAAGGAATAAAATATATAGGAAGGGGGATGGGCAATTTTGTCTTGGATCAATTCCTAGACTATGTGCCCAGTTTTATGAATACTAGAATAGTACTAACAAGCAATCTAGATCCATGGCGTAATTTGGCCATGGAAGAGTATTTGTTGGATAATGTAAAACAGAATGAGTGTATTCTCTATCTATGGCAGAACCAGAATACCGTGGTAATTGGCAAAAACCAAAATGCCTGGAAAGAATGTAGAACCGAACTTTTGGAGCAAGAGGGGGGTAAATTAGCTAGAAGAAGCTCTGGTGGTGGAGCGGTATTTCATGATACTGGGAATTTAAATTTCTCATTTTTAGTGGATAGACAGTTTTATGATGTTCATAAACAGTTAGAAGTTATTCTAAAGGCAGTAGAGAAATTAGGAATTAAAGCTGTATTTAGTGGAAGAAATGACCTGACTGTTGAGGGTAGAAAGTTTTCGGGAAACGCTTTTTGTTTTAGAAAAAAATCAGCTCTACATCATGGGACCATCCTAATATCAGCTGATATGGAGAAGATGACCAGGTATTTACAGGTACCAAAAGAAAAAATACGATCAAAGGGCATAGAATCTGTAAGGTCACGGGTAGTAAATCTTACGGAATATAATCCTAATATAGATGTACCAATCATGATAGATACTTTAATACAATCTTTCAAGGAAGTGTATGGAGAGACTTCTGATATTAGGTATGGAGAAGAGGGAATTGATCAAGCTGTGCTCAATGAGTTACACAATAAGTATAAATCTTGGGAATGGAGATTTGGAGAATCTCCAAAATTTGATATTGAATTTGATACTCGTTTTTCCTGGGGGGGCATACAGTTGTGCCTTAGACTTGAACAGGGAAGAATAGTAAAAGCATTTGTATATTCTGATGCCATGGATGAAGCTTTTATAGAAATGATTCCAGGGATCTTAGAAGGCTGTATATTCAATTCAAAAAAAATGGCCCAAGTATTACTGAGTGCGGATGTAGTCGGGGAAAGAACTAATATGGTTCGTGATATAGCTAACTGGATCAGTAGTAAAGGTTTTTGAGGCTTTGATGGTTAAAGTGAGATCCAACCGGGATAGTAAATCTAGCATATAGGGAGGCAAATAATGTTTCGGATAATAAAAGAAATTAAGCCGTTTATTATTACAATATTGATAATTATAGTTTTACTTTTTGTACAGGCTATGACGGAGCTGGCGCTTCCTGACTATATGTCCAATATAGTTAATGTTGGCATACAACAAAATGGTATTGAAAATGCCGTTCCAGAAGTTATTAGGGCCGAAAAACTAGATAGGATTAAAGAACTATTAAATGAAGATGAAAGGATTTTGGTAGAAAATAGTTATAGACTTGTACGAAAAGAAGATATTGATGAGAAAGAATTCAAGAAATATTTAAAAAAATATCCCATTCTGGAAACGGAAAGCCTGTATGTTTTGGATATATCATCGGAGAAAAATATAGAAGAATTAAATAGTATATTAGCAAAGGCTATAATAGTTGTATGGGGCATAGAACAAGGAGCAGAACAAAATGCTTTTCCCTTTATTAGCAATGTACATAAAGGTAATTTGCCTGAAGGTATAGATCCCTTTAAAATGTTAAAAACTCTGCCTGAGGAACAGTTAAAAGAAATAATGGCTAGGATAGATGAGCAATTTAACATAATGCCCGAGTCCATTATAATCCAATCCGCCATAAACTTTATAAGAGCTGAATACGAAGCTATAGGTGTGAATATCCGACAAAACCAATTTCGTTATGTTATGTATGTTGGCGTTATAATGCTGTTAATTGCTATTTTAAGTATGGGAGCATCCATAGCTGTTGGTTTCCTATCTGCTAGGGTTTCATCTTCCTTGGGGAAAAATCTAAGAGAAAAGGTTTTTAAAAAAGTTATATCTTTTTCCAACGTTGAATTTGACGATTTTTCAACCGCCTCTTTAATAACTAGAAGCACAAATGATATTCAGCATATACAGATGTTTTTTATAATGCTGTTAAGAATGGTATTCTATGCTCCTATTTTAGGTATAGGTGGAGTTATAAGGGCTCTTAATACAGACACATCTATGGCCTGGATAATAGCTGTAGGTGTAATAGCTGTTTTATCATTGGTTACTCTTCTGTTTTCTATTGCTACCCCAAAATTTAAGAAAATGCAAAAGCTTATAGACAGAGTAAACCTAGTAATGAGAGAAGCCCTTAACGGCTTGATGGTTATAAGAGCTTTTAATACTCAGAAATTAGAAGAAAGCAAATTTGATAAAGCCAACAAAGATTTAACCAAAACCAATCTTTTTGTTGCTAGATTAATGACATTTATGTGGCCTACAATGATGCTTATTATGAATGGTATTTCTCTCCTTATTGTTTGGGTGGGTGCCCATCAAATTGAGGATGGAACTATACAGGTTGGAGATATGATGGCTTTTATGCAATATGCTATACAGATAATTATGTCTTTCCTAATGATATCTATGGTTTCTATAATGCTTCCTAGAGCTTCGGTGTCAGCCCAGAGAATAGCAGAGGTTATAGATAGGGAGATAGCCATAAAGGATCCGGAAATAATAGCTCCCCAAATAAGTGATTCTAAATGCACTATAGAATTTAAAAATGTAAGCTTTAAATACCCTGGTGCTAAAGAATATGTTCTAAAGGATATATCGTTCATTGCCAAACCAGGAGAAACCACTGCTTTCATAGGAGGTACTGGCAGCGGAAAATCAACTCTGATAAATCTTATACCAAGATTTTATGATGTAAAAGAAGGTCAAATTCTAATAAATGGTGTTGATATAAGGGATATGAAGCTACACCATCTAAGGGAAAAAATAGGCTATGTCCCCCAAAAAAGCGTCTTATTTTCCGGAACTATTGAGAGCAACTTAAAATACGGTAAGAATGCTGATGCTACAGATCAAGAGGTGCAGAAAGCTATAGAAATAGCCCAGGCCAAAGAATTTGTTGATGAAAAGGATAAAGGGATTCAATCTGAAATATCTCAAGGAGGGACTAATGTATCCGGTGGGCAAAAGCAAAGATTGTCTATAGCAAGAGCATTGACCAAAAAACCTCAGATATTTATATTCGACGATAGCTTTTCTGCTCTGGATTTTAGAACTGACGCAGCTTTAAGAAAAGCTTTATCTAATGAGATAATGGATAAGACAGTGTTGATAGTAGCTCAAAGGATTAGTACCATTATGAATTCTGAAAATATTATAGTGCTTGATGAAGGCAGAGTTGTTGGTATGGGAACCCATCAAGAGCTTTTAAAGGACTGTGATGTTTACAAACAGATTGCGCTGTCACAGCTATCGGAGGAGGAACTTGCCATATGAGTAAGGAAAAGACTAAAGAAATGAACAAGAGAGGAGCAAGAATAGGCCATGGTCCTGCTGGACCTATGGGAAGAGGATTTGATAAGCCTAAAAACTTTAGAGGCACTTTTATCAAGCTACTCAATTACTTAAAACCTTATTATTTGCAATTAGCTTTAGTAATAATACTAGCTATTGGTAGTACAATCTTTGTTATAATAGGCCCAAGGATATTAGGTAAGGCCACAACTGGGATATTTGAAGGATTGGTAGAAAAGGTTTCTGGTGTACCTGGGGGTGGCATAGACTTTGGCTACATAGGCAATATTATTCTGATTCTCATAGTAATATATTTGTTGTCTACTTTATTTTCCCTAATACAAGGCTTTGTGATCGCTGGCGTAGCTCAAAAAATATCATATAATTTGCGAAGGGAAATTTCTCTTAAAATAAATAGACTCCCACTAAAATATTTCGATACTGTGAGTCACGGAGATGTCTTATCCAGAGTTACAAATGATGTGGATACTATTAGTCAATCTCTTAGCCAAAGCACTAGTCAAATAATTACTTCTCTTACAACTTTTATTGGTGTTCTAATAATGATGTTTTCTATAAGCTGGCAGATGACTATTGCTGCTCTACTGATACTACCTATTTCAATGATATTGGTTATGTCTGTAGTAAAAAGATCTCAAGTATATTTTGTTGCCCACCAGAAATCCCTTGGGGATGTCAATGGACATATTGAGGAAGTATACGGCGGACATAACATCATGAAGGCTTTCAACGCAGAGGATGCTGTTATTAAGGAGTTTACGAAAATCAATAATGAACTCTATGATTCAGCCTGGAAATCTCAATTTTTATCGGGTATGATGATGCCTATAATGGTCTTTATAGGAAATTTAGGATACGTGGCTGTTTCCATATTGGGAGGATGGCTAGCAGTAAGGAAAGTTATAGAAGTAGGGGATATACTGGCATTTATTCAGTATATTAGAAGCTTCACTCAACCTGTTACTCAAGTAGCTCAGATAAGTAATATACTTCAATCAACCATAGCCGCAGCTGAAAGGGTATTTGAATTTTTAGATGAGAAAGAAGAAATAGAAGATACATCTTCACCTGTAAAGCTGAATAATATTCAGGGCCGAGTCACCTTTGAAAATGTCAGATTTGGTTATAAGGAAGATAATATAATAATAAAGAACTTTTCAGCAGATATAAAACCAGGACAAAAGGTAGCTATAGTTGGGCCTACAGGTGCCGGAAAGACTACCATTGTCAAACTTTTGATGCGATTTTACGACTTAAACGGTGGCAGGATATTAGTCGATAGTCATGATGTAGTAGATTTTACTAGAAAAGATTTGCGAGATATGTTTGGTATGGTGCTTCAGGATACTTGGCTATTCTCTGGTAGCATTATGGAGAATATAAGGTATGGTAGACCAGATGCAACAGATGAGGAAGTTATAGAAGCCGCAAAGGCTGCTCATGCTCATTGGTTTATAAGCACCCTACCTGACGGATATAATTTCATCATTAATGAAGAAGCCAGCAATATATCTCAAGGTCAGAAACAGCTAATTACAATAGCTAGAGCTATATTGTCAAATCCAAAGATACTTATACTAGATGAAGCGACATCTTCTGTTGACACTAGGACTGAAATACTCATAAAAAAAGCTATGGATAACCTTATGAGGGGAAAAACAGCTTTTATAATAGCCCATAGGTTATCAACTATTAAAGATGCAGACCTAATTCTTGTTATGAAGGACGGAGATATTGTAGAGTCAGGTAAGCATAAGGAGCTTCTTGATAAAGGTGGTTTCTATGCCTCTATGTACTATAGTCAGTTTACCCGTACAGCAGCTTCTTAAACTTATCACTAGAGTAGTAAATACAAAAAGGCTTAGAAAATTATC
>ERZ773359.4970-NODE-4970-length-13186-cov-5.890793_pt1 | contig 13186 bp, 14 predicted proteins | sample MGYA00374955_ERZ773359 | MGnify/ENA primary metagenome ERZ773359 (study PRJEB29098, sample SAMN04486028) | biogas fermenter metagenome | study: EMG produced TPA metagenomics assembly of the Biogas fermentation microbial communities from Germany - Plant 4 DNA1...
ACTCATCTGCTGGATAACGGGGCCGATCTGCGTTCTATCCAAGAACTGCTCGGCCACTCCAGCTTATCCACGACGCAGGTTTACACCAAGGTGACCCGCAGTCACCTCAAAACGGTGTACAATCGCGCGCATCCCCGGGCGTAGCCCGATTAGACGGAGGGAACACGCATGACGATCAGGTCCACCACAATTATCGCCGTCCGCCGCGCCGATCAAGTGGTGCTGGCTGGAGACGGCCAGGTCACCTTAGGCGAGAGAACAGTAATCAAACACGGCACCACCAAAGTGAGGACGCTGTGCGACGGCCGTATCCTGGCCGGCTTTGCCGGAGCTGCCGCGGATGCCATTACCCTGTTTGAGAAATTGGAGCAGAAGCTGAAGGATCACTCTAACCAGCTTTTGCGCGCCGCGGTGGAGATGGGGAAAGAATGGCGGTCTGACCGCTATCTGCGCCGCTTGGAAGCCCAGCTCTTGGTGGCCGATCGAGAGCTGACCCTGCTCATAGCCGGCAGCGGCGACATTATCGAACCCGATGACGGAGTCATTGCCATCGGTTCAGGCGGCCCCTATGCCATGGCCGCAGGCCTGGCCCTGCTGAAGAACACGGACATGACGGCCAGGGAGATTGCCTTGGAAGCGCTGCGCATAACAGCCAATATCTGCATTTATACCAATAACAATATTTCTGTTGTGGAACTCAAGGGTAATGCCTAGAAAGGGGTGGGAGTATGGATCTCACACCGCAGGAGATAGTAGCCGAACTTGATCGTTATATTATCGGGCAGGATGAAGCCAAGCGTGCCGTGGCTATCGCTCTGCGCAACCGCTACCGCCGTCGGCGGCTGGCCCCGGAAGTGCGAGAGGATATCCTGCCGAAGAACATCTTGATGATCGGTCCCACTGGGGTGGGCAAGACGGAGATCGCCCGGCGCTTGGCCCGCTTGGCCGGGGCGCCCTTCGTGAAAGTGGAAGCCACCAAGTTCACCGAAGTTGGCTATGTCGGCCGGGATGTGGAGTCCATCATCCGCGAACTGGTAGATGTGGCCATCCGCATGGTGAAAGAACAGAAAATGGCCGAAGTGGAGGATCGGGCCAAGGCTTTGGCGGAAGAACGGCTGGTGGAACTGCTGGTCCCCAGTCCTGCGCCTGCCTCACGGTTCAATCCAATGGATATCTTCTGGGGGCTCACCCAGCAGGCGCCTGCCAGCAAGCCGGCCGCGGAGGATGAGGAGAGAATCAGGAAGGAACGGCGCCGCGTGCGGGAGCTGCTCCGGCTGGGCGAACTAGAGGACGAGCTGGTGGAAGTGGCGGTAGAGAAGTCGTCCAACTTCTTCTGGGAGATGCCCGGTTCCGGCCTAGATGACCTGGGCGCCAGTTTCAAGGAGATGCTCGGTGATCTGCTGCCGAAAAAGATGCAGAAGCGTACCATGCCGGTGCGGGAGGCCAGAGGTGTGCTCGTGCAGGAAGAAGCCACCAAGCTGTTGGATATGGATGCGGTCATGGCCGAGGCCGTTCGGCTAGCCGAGGAATCGGGCATTGTCTTCATCGACGAAATCGACAAGATTGCCGGTTCAGACCATAAAGGAGGCCCTGATGTCTCCCGGGAAGGCGTGCAGCGAGATATTCTGCCCATCATTGAAGGCTGCACAGTGATTACCAAAGCAGGTCCGGTGCGCACTGATTACATCCTGTTCATCGCCGCGGGGGCCTTCCACATTTCCCAGCCAGCCGACTTAATTCCGGAGCTGCAGGGGCGTTTCCCCATCCGGGTCAACCTGTCTAACCTGCGGGCGGAAGACTTCGCGCGCATTCTCACGGAGCCGGCGAACTCCCTGACCAAGCAGTACGCTGCCCTCTTGGGCACAGAAGGGGTAATCTTGGATTTCACCGAGGAGGGCGTCTTGGAGATTGCTAGGATCGCCGAGGAAGTGAACCGGGCCACCGAGAACATCGGTGCACGGCGGCTGCATACCATCCTTGAGAGTCTGTTGGAGGATGTGAGTTTTGCGCCGCCCACGGGGGAAAAAGTGGTCATCGATGCGCAGTACGTTCGGCACAAACTCGGTGACCTGGTGCAGGACCGCGACTTAACCCGTTACATTCTTTAGGCAATTCTTCGGGAAGAATCGTGAACGCAGGTAGGATTTTGCTGGATCGTGACGAATTCCATAATTGAGTTGGGGGAGAGGCAAAACGACTCCCCTTTTTCACTTTGCCGATCAATGCGGGCAGGACTTCCCTTCGCTTTAGCGAAGTAACGGGGAAGGGAAATATTGTCAGTAACGGATTTTGTCGGGGAGGGAACCCTGATGTTTCGATTGGTGGACAGATTGAGTGTCGGGTTGAGCAAGGCCAGCCTGCGCCAGACAGTACTCAGCAATAATTTGGCGAACTTCAATACTCCCGGATTCAAGCGTTCCGACGTGGTGGACAACCCGTCATTCACCAGCGAACTGGGCAAAGCACAGGGCGCGTCCCTGCGGCGCACCCACAGCAGACATCTGCCTGGCTTTTCCGGCAGAATGGATGGGGCCTTTTCAGTGGTGGAAGATCGCAGTACCACCATGCGTACGGATGGCAACAACGTAGATGTTGACCGGGAGCGGGTTCTGCTCTTGGAAAACCAGCTCTACTACGATTCCTTGATCGATGCGGTGAGCCGCAAGCTCAGCCAGCTGCGAACAGTCATCGGGGAAGGGAGGAGGTAGTTCGTGAGCGTATTTAAGATCTTCCGCATCGCCGCCTCAGGCTTAACCGCGGAGCGGCTGCGCATGGACACCATCGCCAATAACTTGGCCAACGCCAACACGACACGCACGCCTGAAGGCGGCCCCTACCGCCGGCAGGTACCAGTGTTCGCGCCAATATTGGACAAGTTCATGCGTGCAGGTACAGCGCAGCGGTCGGGTTTCTCCGGCGGGGGAGTGCAGGTTGTGGGAGTGGTGAGCGATCCTTCGCCGCCGCGCCTGGTCTATGATCCCCAGCACCCCGATGCCAATGCAGATGGGTACGTGGAGATGCCCAACGTACATGTGGTGAAGGAGATGGTGGATCTGATTACGGCCACACGCGCTTACGAGGCCAACATCGCAGCTTTGAATTCAGCCAAATCCATGGCGCAGCGCGCCTTGGAGATTGGCCGTTAGGAAGGTGTTCTAGATGAGGGTTCAATTTGGCGGCTTGCCCCAGAGCGTCAATTTCAGCAAACTGCAGCCCCGTGACGAACAGGGCAAGAACTTCCAGGACTACCTGCGGGATGCCCTGCAGGAGGTCAACCAACTGCAGCAGCAGGGCGATGTGGCATTTACCAAGCTGCTAACAGGAGAAATAGAATTCCACGAAGCCATGATCATGGCAGAGAAAGCGAACTTGGCCCTTCAGCTAACTATGGCTATACGTACCAAGCTCATTGAGGCATACCAAGAAATAATGCGCATGCAAGTTTAGCTAGGGTGGGTGTCTTATGAACAATGTTCTCGAGTCAATCAAGCAAACCTGGGGCAAGCTGTCACGTCCAATGCAGATTGGCGTCGGCGTTTTTGTCCTGGGTGTTTTTCTATCATTGGTCCTCTTAGCTCTCCTGTCGCGTCCCAGCTATCAGGTGCTTTTTTCTGGTTTGAGCCCTGAAGATGCAGGTGCCGTTGTGGCCGCACTGCAGGAACGGGGTACTCCCTATCAGCTGACCGACGGTGGCACCACGGTCATGGTCCCAGAGGAAGCGGTGTTCGAGACGCGCATCGCCCTGGCGACATCGGGCGTACCCACAGGGGGAGTGGTGGGCTTTGAGATTTTCAACACGACCCGCCTGGGTGAAACGGAGGCCGACCGCCAGCTGCGCTTTCAATGGGCCCTCCAGGGAGAGCTGACCCGCACAATCCGGCAGATCAACGAGGTGGCCGATGCTCGCGTACATATTGTCCTGCCCAGACGTTCCTTGTTTGTGCAGGAGAGTCAACCCGCCACAGCTTCTGTATTGCTGCAGCTGAGGCCGGGGGCCCAGTTGAGCCGCAACCAGGTGCGGGCCATCGCCAACCTTGTGGCCAGCAGTGTGGAAGGGCTGAGTCCTGATAACGTAACCATCGTTGACTCCAAAGGTACGGTGCTCAACTCGCCTGACTTTGGTGAACTGGGACAGGTCGCGGATCGGTTTGAGATGAAATGGCGCTACGAACAGCAGCTGGAAAACAGCATTGTGGCCATGCTGGAGCGCGTTTTTGGCTTTGGCAATGTGGTCAGCCGGGTCAATGCGCAGCTTGATTTTTCCCGTATGGAGCAGTACAGCGAAACCTATTCGCCTGTGCAGAGGGGCGAAGGCCTGGCGCGCAGTACTCAGACCTTTGACGAGACGTACAGGGGAGTAACTACTACAGCAGGGGGAGTGCCGGGAGTGGACTCCAATATCCCTGGTTATGTGTTTGCCGATCAGGGAGAAGGCACCACCGAGTGGGAACGCCATGAATCAGTGACCAACTACGAGCTTAACCGCACGGAAACCTGGCTTACCACTATGCCGGGTGAAGTGACTAACTTGGCAGTTTCGGTGTGGATCAACGGCGATTTGGATCCTGCCCAGTTGGCCGCCGTGGAAGAGTCGGTTATCCGGGCAACAGGGCTGGATCTCAACCGCGGCGACAGCATCTATGTAGCCAGCGTACCTTTTGAAGTGATGCCCTTTTCCGATGAGTTTGTCATACCAGAAGCACCGCGCGGCATTCCGTTCTATTTCTGGCTGGTGGGGGCTGCGGTGCTGCTGCTTGGCGCTGTGCTGCTCATTAGGGTACTTACGTCCAAACGTGCTGTTCCCGAAGAAGCGCCGGTCGCTGCTGCCCTAGACGTGGTTGTGGGCGACGAAGAACCAGAACTGCCTGAACGGGAGCTCACACCTGAAGAACAGGAGCTCGTGAATATACGCAAACAGATTCAGAAGCTGGCCAAAGAGAAGCCTGAAGAAGTGGCCATGATCATGAGAACCTGGTTGGCGGAGGACTAGGAGGGTCGAAGATGAGAGCTCGCAAGATGAGCGGTAAGGAGAAAGCGGCGGTACTGCTGGTCAGTCTGGGGCCGGAGATATCCGCTTCCATATTTAAACACCTCAAAGAGCAAGAGATTGAGGATCTGGCATTAGCCATCGCTGGTTTGAAACGGGTGCAGCCCGAGCTCAGGGATGAAGTGTTGGAAGAGTTTCACGATCTGGTCATGGCCCGGGAGTATCTGGAGCAGGGGGGCATCGACTACGCGCGGGAGCTTTTGGAAAAGGCTTTAGGGCGGGATCGGGCTGAAGATATCATCAAAAGGCTTACTGCTTCACTCGCGGTACGTCCCTTTGACTCTGCCCGCAAGACCGATCCCAGCCAGCTCTTGAACTTCATCCAAAACGAGCATCCCCAAACCATTGCTCTGATTCTAGCCTACCTCCATCCTGAACAGGCAGGCTTAATACTATCTTCCTTAAGTCCCGAACTGCAGGTGGATGTGGCTCGGCGCGTGGCGAAGCTGGATCGGACCACACCGGAAGTGCTGCAGGAGATTGAGAGCACCTTGGAACAGCGTCTTTCGGCCTTTGTCATGGATGACTATACTGTGGCCGGCGGCATCGAGTCCATCGTGGACATGCTCAACATGGTGGACCGCACCACGGAAAAGACCATCCTGGACTCCCTGGAAGAGGAAGAACCGGAGCTGGCGGAAGAAATCCGCAAGCGGATGTTCGTGTTCGAGGACATCATCCTCCTGGACGACCGGTCGATCCAGAAAGTGCTGCGTGAAGTGGATTCCAAGGATCTGGCCATGGCGCTTAAGACAGCCAGCGAAGAAGTATCCGCCCGCATCTTCAGGAACATGTCCAAGCGGGCCGCGGAGATGCTCAAGGAAGATATCGAGTACATGGGGCCTGTGCGCCTGCGTGATATCGAAGAAACCCAGCAGAAGATTGTGGCCACCATCCGCCGTCTGGAAGACATGGGCGAGATTATCATTGCCCGCGGAGGGGAGGACGAGGTGATTGTCTAGAATCATCAAGGCGGCCGATCTGAAGGTCCTGGTCACTTCCGATGATCAGACCATCATTCCAGTCATCCCCACGGAAAAGGGGAGCAACGAGGGCTTCACGAAAGGGGCAACCATCTTGGATGCAGCCAACCTGCTCGAAGACGCCCAAGCCAAGGCGGACGAAATCTTGGCCCAGGCGGAGCGGGAGGCCCAGGAACGCTTAGAGCAGGCAGAAGAGGAAGTGGAGTCCATCCGCCTGCGGGCTAAGGAAGCGGGTTTTGCTGAAGGTTACCAAGAGGGGCTGGAGGAGGGAAGGCAGAAGGCCTTGGAAAAGGCTGCTGAGCTGCTTGCTCTGCTGCAGTCCACCGTGGACGAGGCTGTGCGCTTAAGGGCTGCTAACCTGCAGACCCTCGAAGACGACTTCCTAAAGCTCAGCGTTTTTCTTGCCGATAAGATCATCAGAAAAGAGGTCGAAACGGACATCTCATGGCTGCAGCCCATCCTCAAGGAAGCACTGGAAGCTCTGGGCACAGTTGAACGGGCGGTGGTGCTGCTGAACCCCGTGGATTATGCTCTGCTGCAGAACCATGAGCAGGACCTCAACTTGAGCAGTAGAGCGCAGCTTACCTTTGAGCAGGATCCCTCCATTTCCCAAGGCGGCTGCTTGATAGAATCCGATACAGGCCTGATCGATGCCCGCCTGGAAAGGCGTTTGGGCAAGCTGGCCCATCACTTATTGGAAGTGCTGTACGATGAGAACAACGGATGAGCTTTCGCCTCGGGTGGCCCACTATCTGCGCCACCTGGAAAACGTTAACGATACTATCCACAGCGGCCGCGTCAGTCAGATTGTAGGCTTAACCATCGAATCCATCGGGCCCACGACCAATATTGGGGATATCTGCTTGATTAAGCCCCGGCGCGGCAGCGGCATCCCCGCGGAAGTGGTTGGTTTTCGAGACCAAAAGGTACTGCTCATGCCCCTATCTGACCTCACCGGGGTAGGGCCGGGCAGCCTGGTTACGGCCACCGGATCACCATTGATGGTACCCGTCGGGGAAGCGCTTCTAGGGCGGATTCTTGATGGGTTGGGCCAACCCATGGATGGCAAGGGGTATATCCCCGCGGCCAAGTATCTGTCTGTGCAGGGTCGTGTTCCCCAGCCTTTGGAACGCCAGCGCATTAAAACGCACCTTTCCGTAGGAGTGCGCGCCATTGACGGTGTGCTCACCTGCGGCCGAGGGCAGCGCATCGGCGTTTTCGCCGGCAGCGGTGTGGGCAAGAGTACGCTGTTGGGTATGATGGCCCGCAATACGGAGGCCGATGTGGCGGTGATTGCCCTCATCGGTGAGCGCGGTCGAGAAGTAAGGGAGTTCATTGAACGGGACCTAGGCCCCGAAGGCCTAGCCCGGTCTGTGGTCGTAGTGGCCACATCGGATCAACCTGCTTTGGTGCGCCTCAAAGGCGCCATGGTGGCCACCACCATAGCAGAGTTTTTCAGGGACCTAGGATTAGATGTGCTGTTTGTCATGGACTCAGTAACCCGCCTGGCCCTAGCCCAGAGGGAAGTGGGGCTGGCCATTGGCGAACCGCCGGCCACTCGAGGTTACACACCTTCCGTGTTTGCCCTGCTGCCCCGGCTGCTGGAGCGCACGGGCCCAGGGCGCAACGGCACCATTACTGCTTTTTACACAGTGCTGGTGGAAGGCGACGATATGAATGAGCCAGTAGCTGACACGGTGCGCGGTATTCTCGACGGCCACATTGTCCTAAACAGAGCTCTAGCAGAGAAGAACCATTACCCGGCCATCGACGTGCTGGCCAGCATCAGCCGTTTGATGGTGGAGGTTACGACTCCAGAACACCAGCGCTGGGCGGCCAAACTGCGCGCTGCTCTAGCAGCGTATAGCGAAGCAGAAGATCTGATCAACATCGGCGCCTATGCCCATGGATCCAACCCACAGATTGATGAAGCAATTAGACTCCATCCCGCGATCACGGCCTTCTTGCAGCAGGGAGTGAATGAACGTTCAACGTTCTCAGAAACCCTGGAGCGCCTGGAGGCAGTGTTCGCTGCCACTAGTTAGGAGTTGAAGCATGGCTGGTTTTAGGTTCCGCTTGGAGAAAGTGCTGAAGGTACGAGAGATTCAAGAAGAACAGTCCAAGTTCAGATGGGCCCAGGAAGAGCGTTTGGCCCATGAAGAGCGGGCCAAATTGGCGCGTCTGCAAGCACACGAGCAAGACGTAAAAGCGTTTGGCTACGGCCAAGGGGAGATTCTACTGAGGCAGGCCACGTACGAGTATCTGGAAGCTCTGGACCGCAGAGTCCGAATGCAAACTCAGAGAGTTGTGGAGCAAGAGGAGGCTGCCCGCGAGGCCAAGGAGAAGTGGCTGAAGGCGAGGCAGGAACGGAAAAAAGTGTCCATCCTGCGTGAACGGGCCTACGCCGCCTTTGTCAAGGAGGAACTGAGCAAGGAGCAAAAATTGCTGGATGACATGCGGTCGCGTGTCTTGTCCTAGGGAGGTACTGAGCCTTGGGCAGATGGGTTTTGGCCATAACGTTTCTTCTAATTTCGCTCATTGTAGCATTCGGCATACTAGTCGCGACAGGCGTTATTGACGGACCTGCCCTTTTTTGGCGCTGGGGGATGCGCATCGGTTGGCTCCAGCCGCACCTGGAAACCTATGCCCACGGTAGGGATGCCGAAGGGTGGATTGCACAGCAGGAAACGGAACTGCGCGCCAAGCTCACTGAAGTGGAGCGCAGAGAGGCAGATCTCCAGGCGGAACTGGGCAAGCTGGAACAGCGGGCCCAGCAGCTAGATAAACGCGAGAGCGAGCTCGCCGCCTGGGAAGCCCGGCTCCAGCAGGAGCAGGAGCAAAGGCGTAATGTGCAGAGCCTCGCCCAAATCTACAGCGGAATGGATGCCGCCGACGCGGCTCGGATTCTCCAGGCTTTGGACCAAGATCTGCTTTTGGAGGTCCTTTTGGAGTTAGATACCTTCCAGGCCGCAGAGATCATGGCGCTTTTGCCAACTAACCTGGCTGCAGCCCTGAGCAAACAGATGGGCCAAGCCAGTGATTAGCTTGGAGTCTTGTTTGGAAAGGAGGTGAGAATATCGATTTCATAGCGATTCTCAATATGCCGCTCCAGGGTTCGGAGCCCAGCGGCGATCTGCCCGTTCGCCACGGGCCCAAACGGGAGGGAAGATTCGAGGAAGTGCTGGAAACGGTGCTCGACTCAGAGCAACTGGCACAGCACCACCAAGAAGATGCCCCCAGGGCCAAAAAGCGGGAACGTGAGCAGACCCATGCGAACCTACCCTGGAACGGAGCGCTGCCGCTTCACCCAACGAATCTCGGCCTGTCCAGGAGTGAACCCGGTACGGACCCAGCACTTGTGACAGAGACGGCTGGCAGCCCCGCCCCGGCAGCCATGGCGTTGGAGACAGCGCTGGAGGTGCTTGGGGAAGAGGCAACGATGGTCCTGGAGGCAGAGTTCGTACCTCTGGACATGGAGAGTGCCCTCGAGGGGGAAGGCCCAGAAGGCGCGCTGCCTAGTGAGAAGCTGCTCACCCCAGACCCAAGTGTTGACACTACCCATCCCTACACAGGCCAGCGCAGTGCAGATGCGGCCCAGGATGGGAAGCATGTGAACGCTGCTGAGTTACCGGAGTCTGTAAGGCACACTATGGCGCAGGTAAGGTCAGGTGGACAGCCTCAAGAGGTGCCTGCAGTGCCTAACCTGGAACACCCTGCTGAAACTGCTCCCGCTGGGCACACAGAACCTGTGGCTGCTAAGGGCTTGGGGTCGTCAGGACAGGATATGCCCGCGGCCAACGAAGCAGGTTCGGCCCGAAAGGAAGCAAACTACGCACCTACGGTCCCACAGCCAGTTCCGGAAGGGCAAACTATGGCGGAACATCAAGCAGCGGAATGGGAAGTTGATCCTGAACTAGGCGTCGGAGGAAGGGCCACCACTGCCCAACGCCCAGGCATGAGACCAGCAGACCAAGGGCAAACGCACTGGGAAGTGGAGTATAGTCCTGAACCGGCAGTTGGGGAAGCCGGCATACCAGTCCAGCCAGAGGCTGCAGCAGGAGAACCGGTTAAGAGTGGAGGGGAGTTCCCACACCATGCCGAAGTTCCCGCCGCTGGCTTTGCAGAAGAAGGCCGTGAAGTCTTCCGTCGGGCCGCGGAAGCTCAGCCAGCCGAGGAGCAGGTAGCTGAGCAAGTTCACTCCGAGCCCACAGCGGAGCAGGGACCTGCACGAGCTGAAGTGCCAGGGGAGAACGACTCAGCAGTCAAGTGGCCGGATCCGGTGCAGCACCGAGTCCCAACCGGCGAGAGCATCGAACCAGCTGGATATGGGAAGGCAGCCAAGCAGGAAGGAACAGCCCCGACTCAATCCTTAGGGATGGATCCCGTTGTTCCCGAAAAATCTGGGATTCGGCCTGAGCCCTTGTTGGTAGGCCGCGACACAGCAACAGAAGACAGCCAGGCGGCGCAAGACGAGGAATCCAGCGAAGCAAAGGACACTGTGCCGACCACGCAGCCTTCCGAGGCGAAGGAAGTGCACAAAACCGAGGCGAAGCCGCAGCGGCATGCAGAACAGAAGCCCAAGACGGCTGCCCGCCAAGCTGAAGCCATTGGGCAGGCCCAGGAGCCGCCGTTAACGCTGGAGCACTCGCCTGAAACAGTCGAGACACCAGTCCCGCAGCGTCAGGTGCTGGATCTCAGGCAGCCTGAGCACGCGTTCGCCAAGCTTGTGCGCACCATGGAGTCCCTCGTTACCGAAGAGCGCACTGAAGTGCGCATAGAGCTGAAACCAGAGCATCTGGGTGAGATGCGCATCAAGCTGTCCATGGAACGGGGCATTATGGTAGCCGAGTTCCTGGTGCAGGATCGCAGGGTTCAGGAGCTGATCTCGGCCCAGCTTCCCCAGCTCTATGCAGCTCTACAGGAGCAGGGAACCGTGATGGGCGATGTATCAATTAACGTCGGACTTGGACAGGACAAGCAGGCGCAGCAGGAACAGCCCCATGCCCGGACGGTAGGGCGAGGCGGACAGGGCAAGACTGACACGAGGGAAGTAAAGACCGCGGCCCGCTATACTAGTCGCAGTGTGTGGTACCAGGTAGATGTGCGTGTGTAAGGAGGTGAAGCGCTTGTATGTGAACAACGTTGGCAGCATTGATGAGCTGATGCGGGAGCGCACGGGGCAGACCAAACAGCCGGGTGCACTGGGTAAGGATGACTTTCTCAAGCTTCTGATCACCCAGCTCAAGCACCAGGACCCAGTCAACCCCGTGGACGACAAAGAGTTCATCGCTCAGCTGGCGCAGTTCAGCAGTTTGGAACAGATGCAGAATCTGAACACGAATCTTACTGACATGATGCTGGCCCAGCAGAAACTCAGCGCTTTAGGACAAGCCATGCAGATGATTGGCAAAGAAGTGGAGCTGTTCACCAAGGATGGTGAGAACCTCTTTGGCAAAGTCACAGGAGTGCAGTTCCGCAATGGCTGGCCGGAGATCATCGTCAACGGTAAGCTCTATGATTTCACTGAAGTAGTGGCCATCAGGGAGGGAGTGAAGGATGACTCAGCAGTTTAAGATTCCGCGGAGTCTACCCATCCAGCCGGCGCAGCGGAACATACCTCGTGGCAGACCGGCGGGCAAGCCTGCAGAGTCTTTTGCTCAAGTTTTAGAGAGCAAACTGCAGCAGCCTGCGCTGAAGTTTTCTGCTCACGCAGCCAAGAGGCTGGAATCCCGGGGCATTCGCTTCACTGATGAGCAGCTGCAGACGCTGGAGCAAGCCGTGGAAAAGGCCAAGAAGAAAGGCGGTAGAGAGACTCTCATCCTCATGGGCGATGTGGCCCTGGTGGTGAGCGTAGTGAACCGCACTGTGATTACCGCCATCGATGGGGACAGCTTGAAAGAAAACGTGTTTACCCAAATCGACAGCGCGGTGATTACGTAAGAACAGAAGCAAACAGGGCTGGACCCTGCACAAGGGGAGCCCTCCTCCCACTGAACGAGTGATGTGGGATATGAAAGGAGGACAAATGTACTATGATGCGTTCCATGTTTGCCGGCGTGTCTGGCTTAAAGGTGCACCAGACGCGTATGGACGTAATCGGCAACAACATTGCTAATGTAAACACCGTAGGTTACAAAGCCTCACGGGCGACTTTTCAGGAAATGCTCAGCCAAACACTGCAGGCGGCCACCATTGATCCTTCCGGCGCTCGCGGCGGAACAAACCCCATGCAGGTGGGGCGCGGTGTGCGGCTTGGTTCCATTGATGTCCGCCACACACAAGGCAACACCCAGAGCACGGGCTATGTGACTGATCTGGCCATCGACGGTGACGGGTTCTTTGTCCTGGGATCCGGTGAAAGCCGCATGTATACCCGGGCTGGTATCTTCGGCCTAGATGGCGAAGGCAACCTGATTTCACTGGTGAATGGTCTGAAAGTCTACGGCTACATGCCCAATGCTCAAGGTGAGATCGATACCAGCGCGACAATGCAGCCCATTCGCATCGCCTCTTCGGCTACCATTGACGCCAAGGCGACCAATCAGGTTGTCTTCGGCGGGAATCTCGATGCCAGATATGAGTATGGTGCCCAAGAAGTGCGAATCTTCCAAGTCTACGACTCCCAGGGGCAGCAGCATACGGTACGGCTGACTCTCGAGCGGTTGAACACACCCGCGCCTTCCAATGAGTGGGGATGGTCCGCTGAATGGTTGATTGAGGGCAGCCGCGTGCGTTCCGATTTAGTCAAGGACAGTGGCAGTCAGATAACCCATAATGTGACCTATAGTGTGCTCTCGGATGAAGATGAATCCAAACTGAAGTTGGTCGTTTCCGATACTACGGATCCTGTAGCGACCAGCACCGATGGAGTGGTGTGGGAAACCGAGACCGACTCTTCGTTGCAGTTTCAGTTTGCAGGTGCTTTAGCCCCTGGCGATAAAGTCAACGTCACTTTGGAGCAGGGGCAACTGGTGTTCACTGCTACTAGAGACTTGTCGTCAGCAGGAGGGTCAGCAGGAGAGCCAGCAGAATGGATGGGTAACATCGAGTTCAGCGAAGATGGCAGCTATAGAGGCGTGTCACATAATGTGATCAAGTTCCGGCCAGCAAACGCCAATGAGTTGAAGATCGAGCTCGATTTCAGCCAGTTCACTCA
>ERZ773359.4972-NODE-4972-length-13183-cov-5.588589_pt1 | contig 13183 bp, 13 predicted proteins | sample MGYA00374955_ERZ773359 | MGnify/ENA primary metagenome ERZ773359 (study PRJEB29098, sample SAMN04486028) | biogas fermenter metagenome | study: EMG produced TPA metagenomics assembly of the Biogas fermentation microbial communities from Germany - Plant 4 DNA1...
AATGTTTGTCGGTGTCGGTGCAAGCCGTGTGCGCGATTTATTTGATAATGCAAAAAAGAATGCACCATGCATTGTTTTTATTGATGAAATAGATGCAGTCGGCCGGCAGCGTGGCGCCGGACTGGGCGGCGGCCATGACGAACGTGAGCAGACATTAAACCAACTATTAGTGGAAATGGACGGTTTTGATGCCCATGAAGGTATCATTGTTATTGCCGCTACCAACCGACCGGATATTTTAGATCCGGCTTTATTACGTCCCGGCCGTTTCGACCGCCAGGTAACCGTTAATTTGCCGGATGTCAAAGGCAGGGAAGATATTTTAAAAGTTCATGCCCGTAATAAGCCCCTTGCCCAGGGCGTAGATTTAAGCGTCATAGCCAGGCGCACGCCCGGTTTTAGCGGGGCTGATCTGGAAAATATTATCAATGAGGGTGCCTTGCTTTCTGCACGGCGCGATAAAAAATTAATTGGCATGGCTGAACTGGAAGAAGCAATTGAGCGGGTGATGGGCGGGCCGGAGAAGAAAAGCCGGGTTATTAGTGATTTTGAGAAGAAAATTGTTGCTTTTCACGAGGCAGGCCACGCTGTGGTCGGATATTTATTACCCAACACAGATCCAATCCACAAAGTTTCGATTATTCCCCGTGGGCGTGCCGGCGGTTATACTTTAATGCTGCCGGAACAAGATCGTTACTACATGACAAAATCCGAATTGCTCTCACGGGTAACTATTCTTTTGGCCGGCAGGGTGGCGGAGCAAATAGTTTTAAATGAAATTTCCACAGGAGCGCAAAATGATTTAGAGCGAGCCACTGCCATTGTCCGCCAAATGATTATGGAGTATGGGATGAGCGAACGTCTCGGCCCCATTACTTTAGGTAAAAAACAGGAACAAGTATTTTTGGGGCGGGATCTGGCCCGTGACCGTGATTACTCGGAGGATATCGCCCGTTCCATTGACCTTGAGATACGCAACATCATTGATGAGTGCTATAATAAAGCGGTAGATATTCTGACCGCCAATCGTGACAAGTTGGATCTATTGGCCAATGCCCTTTTAGAGCAAGAGACATTAAATGCTGAAGAAATAGCCGGATTAATGGAGGGTAAAACATTTAAAGAAATAAACCTGACGGCTGACGGTGAAAAAGAAGCAGATGAATCTCTACAAAACGGAGGAGTCAAGGGGCAGGAAATATTTTTTAAAAGGGATGCTGTGGAGGTTTTTGTAAATGAAAAAAAATTACCTCCTGAAAATAATTAGCCAAATTTTACGCCGCTTTTAGGTGACTACCTTAAGCGGCTTTTTTGTATACTTTCCTGCTTTAAGCTGATAATAACAAAGAAAAAGATTTGCGCCGGTTTCGCCTGGCTACAGTTGGAAAAAGATAAAAAACTCCAACTAAACAGGCAGGAATTACAAGCTTCATGTAGAAACCTAGTAGATGGGTATTAGCAATGCTAATAGCATACGTAGGAGGGATGAAAAATGGTTTTAGACCCCACAAAACATGCTGACTGGGAAATAGCAGAAGCGGCCGAGAAAAACATGAAGACAGTTTATGAGCTTGGTAAAGAAATGGGTTTGGAGCAGGAAGAACTGCTGCCCTACGGCCACTATGTTGCGAAAGTAGATTTTGCTAAAGTACTTGAGCGATTAAAGGACCGTCCTGATGGCAAATACATAGATGTTACCGCCATCACTCCGACTCCCTTGGGAGAAGGTAAATCAACTTCCACCATCGGTTTGGTGCAAGGTTTAGGAAAACGCGGCAAAAACGCCATTGCCACCATCCGGCAGCCTTCCGGTGGACCGACCATGAACGTTAAAGGTTCAGCAGCCGGTGGCGGTTTGTCGCAGTGTATCCCCCTGACTCCTTTTTCACTTGGCTTAACCGGGGATATTAACGCCATTATGAATGCGCACAACCTGGCTATGGTTGCCCTGACATCTCGTTTGCAACACGAGTTCAACTCCACAGACGCTTTCCTGGAAAGACGCGGGCTTAAGCGCTTAAACATTGACCCCCGCAATGTGGAAATGAAATGGATTATTGACTTTTGTGCCCAGGCACTGCGTAACATTATCATTGGCTTGGGTGGCAGACGTGACGGATTTATGATGCAGTCCGGCTTTGCCATTGCTGTTTCTTCCGAAGTAATGGCAATTTTGGCAGTAGCCAAAGACTTAAAGGATTTACGTGAACGCATGGGTAGAATTGTTGTTGCCTATGATAAGCGCGGTAATCCTGTTACCACAGAAGATCTGCAGGTTGCCGGGGCTATGACCGCCTGGATGGTAGACGCCTTAAATCCCAACTTGTTGCAGACCATTGAAGGACAACCTGTTTTTGTTCATGCCGGTCCCTTTGCCAACATTGCTATTGGTCAATCTTCAATTATTGCCGACCGTGTTGCCTTAAAGCTTGGTGATTATGTAGTTACCGAATCAGGCTTTGCCGCCGATATCGGTTTTGAGAAATTCTGGAACCTCAAGTGTCGTATGTCCGGCTTGAAACCGCATGCTGCAGTTGTCGTTGCCACTATCCGTGCCCTGAAAGCACACGGTGGTGCACCGCTGCCCATGCCAGGCAAACCTTTAGATCCGGCTTACACTGAGGAACATTTAGAGTGGGTAGAAAAGGGTTGTGAAAACCTGATTCACCATATTAATACAGTGAAAAAGGCAGGTATCAACCCTGTTGTCTGCATTAACCACTTCTACACCGACACCGACAATGAAATTAACCTGGTTCGTCGTTTGGCCGAGGAGGCAGGAGCACGCGTTGCCGTTTCCAAACACTGGCAGTACGGCGGCGAAGGTGCTTTAGAATTTGCCGATGCCGTTATTGATGCCTGTAATGAACCTAACGACTTTAAATATCTCTATGATCTGGATACACCGCTGCGCGAGCGGGTTCACCTAATTGCCACCGAAGTTTACGGTGCAGATGGTGTTGAGTATACACCGGATGCTATGGAGAAACTGGAGCGCCTGGAGAAAGATCCTGAAATCTCCAAACTGGGCACCTGTATGGTAAAAACACACCTTTCCCTGTCCGACGATCCCATGCTGAAAGGTGTGCCCAAAGGCTGGAAACTGCGCGTACGTGATTTCTTAATCTACAAAGGTGCAGGTTTTGTGGTACCGGTGGCCGGTTCCATTACCTTGATGCCGGGAACTGCAGCATCGCCTGCCTTCCAGCGCGTAGATGTTAATACGGAAACAGGCAGAGTAGAAGGCCTATTCTAAAAAGCTGGCGATTTACCGCTGCCTGTGCTATACTATCTGTACAAAAAAATAATTGCGGTTTTTCAATCTAAGGTTTGTTTCCGTGCTCACTAATGTGAGTCCGGTGCAAATTGCAGAGTAGGTGGTATGCGTCAAGTGCTATGGGATGGGAAGTTGCCTGTAGACGAAAGGTTCGACCTGCGATATGCCACCGCATCCGCTGCCGCACTGAAAGAGCAAGGAAAACCTCTTTTCTCTTAGGTGTGGCGCCTCTGCCATCCTAAGGGGAAGGAGGTGTTTTTTTGCGTATCCGTATTCGTACCAGAACGCTGGTTGGCGCAGCACTTTTAGTTGCCATGAATATAATCTTGACCCGCTGGGCCGCCCTGATGATTATGGGGGGAACCATTCGGCTCTCTTTCGGTACCATACCCATCTATTTGGCCGGTTTGTTCTTTGGCCCTGTAGTTGGCGGGTTAGTGGGCGGGGTTTCCGATTTTCTTGGCATGCTCATTAACTCCTTTGGTGCCGCCTTTGCGCCGCAGATTTTTTTAGCGGCAATAATGCGCGGGGTAGTGCCGCCGCTTGCAATGCGTGTACTGGGTGACAATAAAAAAGCCTGGCAACTAAAAATTTTCCTTGCTGTGCTGGTAACTGAGATAATCAGTGGGGCATTATTAACTACCTGGGGCATTGCCTGGTTGCAAGGAACTCCCTTTATAGCTGTCTTGACAACGCGTCTAGTTCCACTGGCAGTACAAATTCCTGTTTATACAGTGATAACTACTACCCTCATGGTTGCGATGCGTCCGCTGCGCCTGCTGCATTCCGAGAGGAGGTAGCATTGTGGAGGTAAAAGTTTTAGAGATAAATGATTTAGCCCGGGCACGTGAGGAAATCTCCGCCGTGGGGGCCAGTCCGGTTAGTGTAAATATTATGGCACCCAAGGCAGTGTTTCGGGTGATAAAAATAACCGGCATTTCGGCGACCGCCGCCAATATTTTAAAGCAGGAAATGCTTTCTAAAGGCGGTGAGGCAGCAGTCTGGGCCGGGGCAGTCAACTGCAAACAACCTACAGGGGATGTGATCCTGATGGGGACATTGCATCAGTTTCGCAAGGTCATTCGCAGTTTGCGCATCCAGCCTGTAGGGCTGCCTAAACTGGCAGAAAAGTTAAAAAAGCTGCTTGAAGAAAATCAATAATAAATTAGCCCGGGATTTCCGGGCTTTTTTCTTCGGATAAGAAATTAAAACAACCTCGATTTGTCTACATGGAAGACGCAACATTGAAGAAAAGTGAAGTGTCTCGTTTATGGTTAGTTGACAAACGGATTGCCGCTCACTACAATGAGGGTAAAATCAATCGGCGAGGGACGGGCATGAAAGCAAAAATTTTGACTGCCTTAAAAAAGGCAAAAGATCAATATGTATCCGGCGAAGAATTAAGCAAGACTCTGCAGGTGAGCCGTACAGCCGTCTGGAAAGCTGTGAACACACTGCGTCGACAAGGATATGAAATAGAATCATCACCACGGTTAGGGTATCGCCTGCATGAGGTCGCTGACGTGCTTACACCTTTGGAAATAAGTGACGGTTTAAACACGAAGAAATTGGGTAAGCAAATTCACTACTTTGAAGAGGTGGATTCAACAAACCGGGTTGCACAGGAACTGGCTGCTGAAGGTGCCCGGGAAGGAACGATTGTTCTTGCCCTGCAGCAAACACAGGGGAAAGGGCGCCTTGGTAAAGCCTGGAGCTCGCCGCCCGGTGGGGTTTGGTTGTCTTTAATTTTGCGGCCCCAGCTTGTGCCCATGCAGGTGCCGCTCATAACTTTGCTTGCCGCCGTGGCTGCCGTAGAAGCAACTATTGATATTAGTGGTCTGCTACCGCAAATAAAATGGCCCAATGATTTGTTAGTGGGGGAGAAAAAACTGGCTGGTATTTTAACGGAAGTTGCGGCAGAAGCAGATGGTATCCGGCATGCTGTGGTAGGTATCGGTATCAACATTAATGTTTCGCCTAAGACATTGCCGCCGGAATTACAACAAGCGGCAACATCTTTGTGGGCGGAGACAGGGCAGGCTATTAACCGCTCCGTTTGGGTACGCACTTTCCTGGAAAAGTTTGAAAGCTATTATTTGGAAGCAAGTAAACATGGTTTCGCAAAAATACTGCAATCCTGGCGACAGTATGCACATACCTTGGGTAAAGAAGTAACTGTCCACTACGCCGGGAAAACCATAAGCGGCCGTGCTCTGGATATAGATGATCACGGTGCGTTGCTGGTGGAATCAGAAGGCGGCATTATGCGTTGTTTGGCCGGTGAGGTTACTTTAAATAAACAATAAAAGAAAAGATGAGGGCGAGAGCATGCTTTTAGCCATAGATGTGGGTAATACAAATATTGTCCTTGGTGTTTATGAAAAAAATAAACTGGTTATTTCTTGGCGTGTTTCCACTAACCGTCTCCAAACCGGTGATGAGTATGGTGTGATTTTAAAAAACCTGTTTAAGCAGGCACAAATGGATACCGCTGACCTGGAGGGCATTATTATCTCCTCCGTAGTGCCGCCTTTAATGTATGCTTTAGAAGAAATGGCGCAGCGTTATTTTCATTTGAAACCGCTTGTTATTGGTCCCGGAATTAAAACCGGTTTAAATCTCGCTGTAGATAATCCAAAAGAAGTGGGTGCAGACCGTATAGCCAATGCTGTTGCCGGCTACGTGCTCTATGGCGGACCGTTAATTATTGTGGACTTCGGTACGGCAACTACCTTTGATGCCATCTCAGAACGAGGAGATTATTTAGGCGGTGCCATTGCACCGGGGATCAATATTTCCACGGAAGCACTTTTTGAAAGGGCGGCAAAATTGCCACGGGTTGAATTGGCCAGGCCGAAAAAAGTAATTGGGAAGGATACAATTACCAGTATGCAAGCCGGAATTATCTATGGTTTTGCCGGCCAGGTAGACGGAATAGTGAAGCGGATGCTTGGTGAATTCAAGGAGCAACCTAAAGTTGTGGCCACGGGTGGATTGGCCTCTTTAATTGCTGGGGAAACAGAAACAATCTCTTTAGTTAACCCGCGCTTAACCCTGGAAGGGTTACGATTGATTTATGAAAAAAATAAGAAGTAAAAATTACCATGGAAGAGAAAGGATATTGCCTCCGTTTGTAGAATAACTAGTCAAGTAGGCTAGGGAGGGATGTTAATGCCCTATAAAATTTGCACATACTGTGGTAAAACATCATATTCAGCAGCAGATTCGCCCAGTATTAAATGGCTCTGCCCATATTGCAATAAAGATATTTCACATGTCAAAGGAATAATCGCTTTGCCCAAAGATACAGGGGATCAGAATAGCAGCAAAGAAGAATAAAGCCCAAAAGGGCTCTTTTTTTTTGTTTGAAAGAAATAAGCCGCGGAATTTCCGCGGCTTTACAAGCTTTTAGTCAGGCACTTCGCTGGCCGGAATTTGTCTTAATTGAGTGGGGTCAGTTACATCTTTATGTATAAACAAACCGCACCAGCATTGTTTCATATAGTCAAAATGTTTACGATGAAACGGGATACAAGGGCAGCAGTTTTGCATATCTTTTTCCCTGTCGCCGGTGATTGCCTGGCAGGGGCAGAAAGGACTGCCATGTTTGCGCTCAATGAGAACTTCCTGCTCTAAAAGGAAATCAACCATTTCTTCATCGGGGTTAAACTTATAGCCCAAAGCATCAACTACCTTGGCAAAACGCCGGCGAAAAATTGCTTTACGTTTGCTGGTATCCATAAAACTAAACTCCTAGTAACTGCTGCAGCCTTTCTTCATGAAAGCCCACCACATATTTGTCACCCAGGGTAACAACCGGGAATTGGGCTCCTCCGGTTAAATCCTGTACTTTTTGAATTAATTCTTTGCGTTCTTCATCGTCTGCCAGATCCACGTCCACATAATCATAGTCTATCTGTTTGTCTGCCAACCAACGTTTTGTGCGCTGACAATGGAAACAGGTGCTCAAAGCATACAAGAAAGGTTTCATTTTTAAATCCCTCCCAAATTAACAAAGATTTGTCCCGCTTCAATTCTGACGGGATAAGTGGGGATGGTAATTTCCGGGGCTGTGACAAATTCACCTGTGCGGATATCAAATATCCAGTCGTGACAGGGGCAGGTTAATTCGTAGTCCTGCAGCTTTCCCCTGTGTAGCAGGCAGCCTAAATGCGGGCAGTCATTTAGCAGGGCAAAATATTGCTCATTTACCTGGGCTATGAGGATATTTTGTCCGTTAAGCTTAACATTGACCATAGTACCCGGTTTTAGGTCTGCCGTTTTCAGAGCTTGTACCCAACTGCTCATTATGCCCTCCTTCGTCTACAATCTCTAAAAATATGCACTAAATTTGCTTTATTATACCACAATCAAGCTCTTTTGGATTAATATCACATTACATTCATAAGTTTGCCGGAAGGCAAAAGATAAAAAGCATATAATGATCGATATAATTTACCTGCAAAAATAAAAAATTAAACCCGGCCGACAAAGGGCCGGGTTCAATTAACTAAAAGTACGTTCGAGATGGTCTGCTGCCGGTGGCTTGGTACAGAGGCTGACAATAATGTATACAAGGGCGGAAACGGGCAGTGCGTAAAACAGCGGATCCACGTGGGTCCAGGGAAACGGCAGCAGTGCCGGTTTACCGAAGAGAGCCATACTGATGCCAAAAGGCTCTGATTCGGCCACATGTAAGAAAACAAAACCAAGAATACTGACAATAAAGCCGACAATAATGCTGGCTAGGGCACCGCTTTTTGTTCCCCGGCGCCAGTACAAGCCACCGATGAGAGCAGGCATAAAGCCGGCGGCACAGATGCCAAACCAAAAGGCGGTGGCGCGGGCAATAATGCTGTCGGGTAAAATATAAGCTAAAATTACCGCCAGAATAACACCCACGATTACACCGATACGTGTGGGCAGTGAGGAATGTCCGTTATTATCCTGACGATATCCCATAGTTTCCAGCACATCGCGCCCAAAAGCAGTACCTTGGACATGAATCAGCGAACTTAAAGTGGAGATGGCTGCTGAAAGCAACGTCAGCGTAAATAAATATAAAAACCAATCGGGCATAAATGAAGTTATAAAGGCCGGAATAATAAGGTCCACATTCCCCTGAGCCACGTCTGCGGCAATCATGCCATAATTTTCATGAAAATAGACATTACTGAGGGGGCCTACCATGTAAGCTGTGCCCACCATACAGAAAATGAAAATACTGCCGATGAGAACAGCCCGGTATAAGCCACGATTGTCACTGACTGTCATGAAACGCATTGCCAGCTGGGGTTGGGCTAAAACACCGACACCTACTCCCATGATGATGGTGCTGACAACAGTCCACCAGATGGGAGAGCCTAGAGCCGGCATGGCCGTCCAGCCCTGGTGACCCATGGCAGCCAGATTATCCGGTACTAAATTTTTTAGTGCCGTTAAAGCCTGATGTCCGGGAACAATTCCGCCTACCACCCGGTATGTACCAATGAGGAGGGCGATCATACCAATCATCATAATAGCGGCACACAGAGCATCGGTGTACATTACGGCTTTAAGACCGCCGGTTAAAACATACAAACCGACAATCACCGCTAAAATCAAAAGCGCCACATTATAATCCAGGGTAAAAGCTTCTTCCAGAAAACGGGCACCGCCGATCAAAATAATGCTGGTATATGCCGGCATTAAGGCAAAAATAGCCAAGCCGGAAAAGACTGTAATTGCTTTAGAATTATAGCGTGCTCCTAAAAGTGAAGGGAATGTGCTTACATTTAGTTGTGTTGACATGCGGCGAATTCTTGTACCTAAATAGGCAAAAGCAATCCAAACGCCTAAAACAATATTAAGAAATGCCAGCCATAATAAGCTAAACCCGTACATGGCGGCGACTCCGCCAAAACCGACTATGGCGGAGGTACTGATAAAAGTTGCGCCGTAAGAAAGTGACATCACCCAAGGGTTCATGTTGCGGCCGGCCACCAGGTAATCATCGGCGGAAACTGTCTGCCTATAACCAACATATGATAAAAGTGTCAGGACGCCGAAGTACAAGAGAGAAATAACCGCAAGGACTGCCAGATTCAAGAGTGCTCCTCCTCCTTACGGTTCCAGTTCACGATGCCAAAGACTACCGCAAAAACCATGGAAGCAACAGTCAGAATCCATGCCAGTCCGCATGTTAGATCCTGCATGCCAAGCATAAAAAAACCTCCTTTTTTTTGCGCACGGGCATACAAGGAGGCTGTTTGCGCTATCCCTGCTATGCTACCGTACTACCTTTTTTCTTTATTAATACCTACTGTGCTACATGCCCATTGTAACACCTCATGTACATTGCGTCAATTGCTTTTGAGCTTGAATCCGGGTAAAGTTAAAACTTTTGGTAAATAGTCGTGATTTTGCGGGTCAGGAGGCTATTGTCATAATGTTTTTCTGCCAGTTGCCGGCTAAATTGCTGCAGATCCTGAAGATAAAGCCGGTTTTGTATGATCTCTGCCAGATCGTAAAAAATATTTCTGTAGCAGGGGGTGTTGCCGGACAAACCGCTTAAGTCAATTTCTCTTTGCCGGGCGGCTTTTTCCGGGGTAAGCAGGCCTTGGTAGGTTTTCCCCAGGATAACGGCTGCATTGCCGCACGCCAATCCTTCGATGATGGCACGGCCGGTACCCACCACAATATGTGTTTTGGCAAGTAAATCTGCCGTTTCAGTAATCCAACCCAAATAATGGGCCGTTTTGCTATTAGGTTTTTTATTGGCTGCTACATAAAATTCTATTCCTTCCAGCAGGTCCACGGCTTTACAAAAATGGTTATAACCTTTTAGTTTGGCAGAATCGATACGGCTGACTAAAGCAATCTTTATGGGTTCCTCTTTTTGTCCCGGCTGAAATTCCTCTAAATCAACACCATTGGGAATAATATAGAGCTTGGGTGCAAATTCTCTAAATTCTTGAGCCACCCGCCAGGAGATACAGATAATTGCCGCCGCCGCTTCCAGATAGACTTTATTCTCGGCACTATTGATGCCTAAGCCGTGGCAGGTAAGAATTAAAGGAATATCGTAATATTGAGCGAGTTCTAAAGCTAAAGAATATGTTAAAGATGAGTGGGCATGAATAAGATCCGGACGCCAGTTCTGCAGGGCTTTACAAGCAGCCTGAAAATCATTAGGTTTGACCAACATGACCCCTAAAGCATCTATAGTTGGTTTATAAAGCTGTAAGGACCGGTAAGTAGGATAACCGTCCATAATTAAGCGTGAATCTAAACCATGTTTTTGCTGCTGGCGTACCAGCGCAAAAACATGTGTTGTTTGCCCGGAATAAGAAAAACGGTTCAAATGCAGGACATTCATGCTTTCACCTCTTTTTGTACCAGTGTATGAAAAATGCCGGGAAGTAGTGCTATGACAAAAGAAAACAGAAAGAAGAGGTACGCCCTCTTCATAGTCTTTTCAGTAATTCTGTTGGTTGTTACCGTCGCAGCAAAATCTTTATTTATCTGCAGAGGTGATTCTTTGGAACATACTGCTGAAAGTTTGCCACATGTTTTTTTTTGCCGCCACTTCTGTCTGAAGTTCTTTGATTTGGCGAAGATAGCTTTTTTCCCGCTTTAAAGCTGAAGCAAGTTCATTTTTTACCTGCACATATTGTTCTTCCCATTTTTGATTGTTAAGCTTGGCCGTTTCTAAATTTTGCTTTGCTAGCCGGAATTGTTCCTGATAGTCCTGACATTTGGCTTCCAAAATTTTGTTTTTTGACTGCAGTTCCCGCACCTTCGCATTTACATCGGACATTTTTTCATTGAGAAGGATAGTTTGCCTTTTTACGTTTTCCTGGGAGAGCTCAAGCATTTGCCTTAATTGTGCCAGAGATGCTTCCCTTTTGCTTAATTCATATTCCAGGCGTTTTTTCTCACTCATCAGGCGGCGGGCATGTAAAAGGAGCGGATTTTCCTCTTCTTCAGTGGGTGTGTTTAAGATTGAGCGTTCTTCTTTGGCCAAACGCGTAATGTTTGCCAAAAGCGTTATGTCCGGTTCTATAGTGAGTAAAGACAAATTATTTGCTGTAGGAAAATCTGTACGGATCAGGATTTGTTTTTCGTCAAAAAACGCTTGTTTAATTTCAGAGAGTTTGTCAGTATTGTAATGATGAATAAAATTGGAATCGTCTAAAAGCCAGATTTGTGGGTGAGGATAATGATCTGTAAATGCCAGACAGTGTGGCCGGTAGGACAGGGACAGAAAAGCGGGGCGTTGCCAGCCACCTGTGGGCCAACCCCCGGCAAGGCGCAGGCGATAGTGAAGTTTTTCTTCCTCTACCCAAGCAATATGAATATTTTGCACAGAATCAAGTAAAAAGGCGGGGAGGGCTTTTTGCGGCAGGTCTTCTGCTAACTGTAAAGGTTTACTGAAATGATGCCTGTCTGCCGTTACATACCAGAGGGAATGTTCAGCCAAATCATATAATAGCAGGTGAGCATAGCCGATTTGGTCGATAGCCAAACCTACAGGAGCCGGCTTTACACCTATTTTTAGCTCAGTAACTTCCCATTTTTGTGAGGAATGTAAAACGGCTAATGTAATTTTATTTTTATCCTGTGCACAATAATAGCCGGTACCGGAGGGGCCAAAGGCTAAAGCGTAATAAGCAGGCGCCTTCGTAGAAATAAAAGGCAGTATCCGCATATCTCCGTTTTCCAGCAAACAATAAGTCAGGTGGTTTTTTCTGTCAGTTGCCAACAAATGGATGGTGTTTTGCTTGTCTTTGGCTGCACAAAAGCCTGTACAGTCAGCCATGATTAGAGTTTTATCCGCTGAATTACTCGTCTCTATAGTTAAATTTTCAGCTTCTAAATTGAAAAGAATAACTTGTTCCGCTGATAAAAAAGCGTAAGGGAGTTTAAAGATAAAATTCATTATGGGAACCTCCTTTCTATAATTGATATATATCCGCTGCCGCGCGTTAACATGACAGGAAAAAAGTTTCTGCATTTACTGCACACTCTCTACACAGTAAGCATATATTAGCATAGAACTCGGTAAGGGGCGGATTGCTTCTTCCTTACATATCAGACAGAAAGGAGGTTATATTGAAGGCATGAAAAAATTCCCTGACGATAAAAAGTATCAAGCTCTCACCGTAAAGGACCATATTGCAGATGTACCTCTTGGCCCGTGCGATCCAATTTACGGCTGTTCGCCCCCTACTGAAGTTGTTTGCGTGCTTGTCGATAAAGTCTATGATGAGTGCAAAAATGTACAGGTGGATGAAGTTCGTTTTTATTATGAGGCTGCTCCCGATAACCCTGTAGTTGATGTGATTTGCTATAAGGTGGAGATTTGCGAGGGACCTGAGTGTGACATTATTGCTCCCGGACGGGTTCGTGTCACCGTAACTTACCAAGTGAAGATAAAATTAATACTGGAGGATGGTTCTACAGAAAAATTAACAGAAGAAAACACCGTGGTGAAAACTTTCAATATGCCACGTGCCGGAGAAGCCGGACTATATCTGTCCTGTGATATTCCCTTCCTTGAGTGTCTGCAAGCTTTTGTGGAAGAAGAGGAATTGGAATATGATGAATTACGTACCAGCATCGTTGCCTGCATCGGCAGGTATACTTTGCTAAAATTACTGGCCAGAGTACAATTGGCGATTCCCGCTTATGGCTTTTGCCCCGAGCCCCCCGATTGCGATGAAGTTCTAAGTGAGTGCCCCGATTTTAATCCGGAATGGCCACCTTATCCTCCACAAACAAGATGAAGACGCCGGTTTACTTCACCGGCGTTTTTTATGTGCAAGTGGCGCAAGCGTGAAATCACTCTTTGTAATAGTAGGAACAGCAGGGCATAGTGTAAAATTGTTGTAGGATAAATTTAAATAAAAACAAACAAGAGATCGT
>ERZ773359.4979-NODE-4979-length-13165-cov-14.369260_pt1 | contig 13165 bp, 6 predicted proteins | sample MGYA00374955_ERZ773359 | MGnify/ENA primary metagenome ERZ773359 (study PRJEB29098, sample SAMN04486028) | biogas fermenter metagenome | study: EMG produced TPA metagenomics assembly of the Biogas fermentation microbial communities from Germany - Plant 4 DNA1...
ACCTAATCAAAAGAACCGTCCCTATGATTACCTATGATTACTCTATGCCCAGCCTATGATAGAGGGCGGTGAAGAAGCGGTCCAGCAGTTCTGTATGGTTGGGTACGACTATATCCCCGGCATAGGTTCCCAGTATTATGGAGGCATAGACGCCGGCTATTATCCAGAAGGCCGAAAAGGCTATAAGTTCCTTCCACTGTTTCTTTTTTACCAGTATTGGTACCTGGACCAGCGCTATTATAACCATACCTGCCCATACCCCCGCCATGCGCATACCGCTACCTCCTTTTCTCCGGGGCCATCGGGCTTGCCGTAAGACCCGAGTGCCTTATATTAACATCTACCTTAATATCTATTTGAATATCCTTAAAAACCTCATACCACCTGTCCTCGATTTCCTTCCACAGCTTGGGCTGCTTTCTGTATATGAGGTTGCCGAAGCCTATTATATCCGATTCCAGCTCCCTGGACAGGGTAATAGTCGATTCAACGGTGTTGCGTATATATTCGGCGGTTCTTTGCTCCAGGGATTTTATGTAGGGGCTCTCGGTGACAAGTTCTCCATAGCCCGGGAAGTTCTGTATCCTGCCCTCTGCCCTGATTACCACCTCAATCCCAAGGTCGCCGTCAACGAACACCGGGCGCATACGGCTGTCAAGCTGGGTGATTTCCACTCCTATTTCGGTTTTATCATCGACGGGGTCGGTAATAAGCACGGTGGACCGGAAGGACCTGCCGGTGGCATAGTTCCAGCCTATGGTTTGCCTTTCATCGGCCCATCCCACCATCCGGTCCCCCTTAAACAATGCTCCGCCCGCCACCCTGGCAGGCGGCTGAATATTTGTCGTTCCGGAATCGCTTCCGGTTTGGCCGCCGGCCATTTCCGCCGCTTCGGCAACCTCAATCCTGCCTATGAACATATCCACCCCTGGCTGGGCAAGGACGCTTAACAGCTCATTTAGAGTCCTTGCCGGAAATAAGGAGCGCTCATAGCGCGTGGTTGTTATTTGTCTTGCAATTCCCTCTGCACCGGTTTCCTCCAGCGGAAAATCCGCCTCCATCAGCTTTCTGATGTCCCCGTCCACTATGGCTACCTGTGATGCCGGCCTTAGCTGCCGTTCCCTTTCCCGGACATCAATGGCTTCGTATACCCCGTGCCTGGCAAGGCGTTCGGAGAGTAATAGCACTTTGTTATGGGCCCAGAACAATTCCCGGCTGGTGTATTCGGCAAGGCTCCTCATAGTCTCAAAGGGGAAGCGTCCGCTGGCGGATACCGCCCAGTAGGGCTTCTTTTCACCTCCGCCGCCCTGACCGGCGTCCTGGTCCCCCATGGCAACGGGGTTTGCCATTTGTACCGTCAGATGATACATCCCGGTCCCGGGGTCATAATCCAGGCCGGTGGCGTGGACGTGGGCAAGGTTCTCCGGGTCCCGGCGGTTCCAGCAGCCGGTCAGCGAAAGTGCCATTATTATGACAATTAGTATTGCAATCCTATTCCTCATTTGGCTTCCTCCCTGTCAGGCGGCGTATTCCGTAGGCTGCCCAAAGGATTCCCATGGGAAATAGAATCCAAAAGAGGTTAAAGGGGACCACAATCCTGGCATCAAAATAGGTCCGGATTTGGAATATATCCTGGTAGGAGTGTACCGAGAAAGTGCCCCATATTACCGCAAGGGGGGCAATAAGCGCCCTATAATCGTGAAGCCCTATCACCTGTGCAACCGCTCTGGTGCCGCAGTACATGAACACCGATACCCCTATGAAAATTCCAAACCCCCAGGCGAACAGAGCGAGAATTTCTACTCGTTCTAAAAACTCACTGATTTGAAGGGTCCTCACTAGGTTAAAAAACGGGAATACCGACCGGGACCCGCGGTCAGGCCCAAGTATGGCTGTTACCGCCAGGGCTACAAGCGTAAGCACAGCCGTAGAACCGGCCAGTGCCCACAGAGCGGTTCCCAGGGCTTTTTTTGGCTGGTTGGTGGCGGGAATAATCATTGTAAGGCAAAGGTACTGGGCAATTATTATAGTGGGTACTAAGGCACCTCTAAGAACCGGTCCCACGCCCCGGGCAAGTACCGGTTCCAGGTTCCTTTTAAGCAGTGTGAATTCCGGAATGGCAAATATAAGGCTCAGGAGTATGGCTGATATAAAAATCGGGAACAGCAGGTCGGCAGACCTTCCTATTACCTCCAGCCCAGAATAGGCGGCGGTAGAGCCGGCAATAACCATTGCAAATACAATAAGAGGAAGCGGCGTTTCTGTCAGGAAACCGGTAATAAGCGCCTCGGCGTATATGCGGGTATCGGTGGCTACTATTACCAGAAGAGCCCATACTATTATTAGGCATATTGCCCTGCCCGGCCATTTACCTATAAGCTTCTGGGCGTATTCCACTATCGTCAGTTCCGGGAACCTTATACCTAAACCCCCAATAATCAGCACCAAAAGGGCTGAGGTGAAAAAAGACACTATGGCGGAAGCCCAGGCATCCTGTAGAGCATCCGCCGAGGTGAGGACCGGCAGAAAGGCTATTACCACGGTGGTGCGCATCATAAACAGCATGAATAGAAGCTGGCGGTTGGCAATTTTTTCGGTGGTGGTTTTGGGGAAATTATCGGCAGCCATGTTTTTCCTCCTCCTATTGCTTATCGTCCTTTCCGGGATGGGGCCTCTGTCCCGGTTTTTGCCTGAAAGGCTCGCGGTAGCCAACGAGCTTGGGCCGGGTAGACCTGCCCCAGATCCACCCTACCAGGATGTTATCCTTGATATCCTGCGCAATAAAGGGTGCCAGCGGCTTCATATAGGGTATTCCCAGCGAGCGCAGCGAGCAAAGATGTATTAGCATAAGCAGTATCCCGAACTGCAGCCCGAACAGTCCGAAGATTGCAGCAAGGACTGTGAAGGAGAACCTTATCAGCCTTAGGGCTATAGCCATGCTGAACACCGGGGTGGAGAAGTTGGCTATGGCGGTAAGGGCTATTACTATAACCACCGCCGGGGAAACCATTCCCGCCCGGATGGCCGCCTCCCCCAGCACCAGCGCCCCCACTATGCTAATGGCGGGGCCTACGGCCGCCGGCAGCCGTATGCCCGCCTCCCTCAGTATTTCAAAAAGCACCTCCATTATAAGGACCTCCGCCACCACCGGGAAGGGGACCCCCTCCCGGGTGGCGGTTATCCGCATCAGCAGCGCTGTGGGTAGGAGCTCCTGGTGGAAATTGACTATGGCCACGTAGAAGCCGGGCAAAAAAACCGATATTATAGCACCCATCCATCGCAGTATCCTGATAAAGCTCCCCAGCGGCGGTTTTTCGTAATAGTCGTCGGAGGCTTGAAAAAACATAGGAAATTGTGCCGGGAGAATAAGTACATGGGGAGAACCGCTTGTAATAATGACCACCCTGCCGGACAGTAAAGCGCTGCATGCATTGTCCGGCCTTTCTGTCCTCAGCGTGAGGGGGAACGGCGTAAAGGGTTGGTCCTCTATGTACTGTTCAACATGCCCGCTTTCAAGGATGGTATCGGTATCGATTCTCTTAAGGCGGCTGCGAAGCTCTTCCAGCATTTTTTCATCGGCCAGTCCCTTTATGTATGCAAAGGCCACCAATGTTTTGGTGAGGCTCCCTATCTCAAGGGTTTCTATCCACAGGTGGGGTACCCGTATCTTGCGTCTAATAAGGGTAATGTTTACACACAGGCTTTCAACAAATCCCTCCCTGGGTCCCCGGATGTTTGTCTCGGCACTGGGCTCGGTGATGGCCCGAGTCTTCAGGTCAACGGTGGAGCAGACAAAGGCGGTGGACTGGCCTTCAATTACAATGATTGTATTTCCGAAGGTCATTTTAAAGAACAGGTCGCCTATACTGTCTGCCTCCTCGACACCATTGACAATAAGAAGGTCCTTAATTGCCGGAAGCAAAAGACCAATGTCTTTGTCCCAGCCCTCTATCTTCCGTGTATCTATCATAAGGGTCCTGAGCAATTCTTCCACCGTTGTATCCTTCACCATATTGTCCAAGTATACAAGGGCTGCGGGTATTTGCCGGTTTATACTAAACCGGCGTATTTTCACATCCTGGCTGTATCCGCACACCTGCTGCAGCGTTTGAAGGTTTTGCTCAAGGCCGGATTCCAGTTTCATTTTCTGGACCTCTTGAAAGCGCTCGCTTATGTCCATATTGTCGGTCAGGGGGTTGTAGGTATTATCGGTTTTCCGCCTCTGTATTCTCATATAATGCACCTTTCCTGTTAACATCCTGTAAACTATAGTTTTTACCTTAACGGGCAGAAATAATTCATTATGGTAATAATAGCGTTCGGAACCCTTTGACGCCGTTTTGGGACCAATAAAAAAAAGGCGGGGTTCTCCGCCTCGTGTTACGGGGTTACTGCCTGGTAAATTGCCAATTTGGCCAGCGCGGGTATGGCGAAGCCTTCGTCGGCCGAAAGGCCGAACCGGTCCAACAAAGTCCCGGGGTCTTCGTTTACGTCCGCTATTTTCTTTATGGTATCATTATCCTTCCATTCACCCTTGTCAAGAAGTTCAAGTATTTCATCGCGGCAGTCCGCCAGGGACGTGGACGCCTCGGAGGCTGCCCTTATGTCATCCATGCACTGCATAACCCATTCCCGGGTAGTATTATTCAAAATATTGCTTGCAAGACAGAGTTTTAGTGCCAGTACGGTTCTTAGCAGCGTTTCGGAATTCCTGGACTGCTCCAGGGAAATGCCGCCGTTTGTTATACGCTCTGCCAGGTACCTGGCAGATTTCTGCAATTGTTCGCGGTACATCCTTATGTTTTCGTTTCCCGCCATGAAGGCCGTAAGAACAAGGGCGGTTGTATCCACCTTTGTCAGCGGATCGTCCCCGTTGTCCGGCGAAAAGGCTCCGCCGGCCTGCTGGTTTCTTGCCAGTATCCTCAGAATGTCGCTGCGGGTCAGCGTCCCGTCCCCGGTCGTGGCGACGTATCCGCCGCCTGAGAGGTCCGGGGGTGTATACTGGACTGCCCCGGCACCGGGCACTGCCACCTGCACCATGCGAGTTGTGACGGGCACCGGCACCGGGGTCGAGCGGGTATGAACAGTGACAAGGGCGGTGAGCGATGACGGTACACCGCAATTCTTGGAAAGCCCTATTATCTCTTTACGCACCTCTTCATACCTGTCAGGAGGGGTATAGGGAAGGATGCCCTCAAGGTACTTGATTTTTTGTAGAGTCAATGCCTTAAGAAGGAAGTCCATACCATCAACCCTTTTTATATCCGAAGCGTCGATAGAGAGATGGAATAGACTCCTGTCGGTATTTCCCCTAAGGACTACCTTTCCATCCAGCGGCCCGGAAACTTGTGCCAGTACCGTTGCCGGTTCCAGGTCAAAGACGCCGGATATGCCGGCGGGAAAAACGCTGTCCACTTCCAGGCCGTCCCAGTCCATCCGGACATTATCGGCCATGGTGGAAGTTATCCCGGCAAACAGCCGGACCGCCCTGTCGTCAATTCTATCTCCCGGGCAGACGCATTGGTACCTGCCCCTGCCTGCTTCCGCCATTCTTCTCAGCATGCAGCTGTTTGCGTAAGTATCGGTCCCCAGTATAAAAAGCCTGCTCTTGCCTATATTGTGGTAAATATAGTTAACCGGTTCATCGGTGGTGTCCATCCGTCCGGCGGTAAGAATCAGCACCGTGCTTTTCCTGCCGCCCCCGGGGGGAAGAGCGTACCGGATCGCCTTAAACACATCCGCTTCTTCCGACGTGGGGCCTAAGGCCCCTATCCATTCCGCCGCCCGGTCAAGGCTGGCCTGGGCAAAGGGAAGGCTGCCGCCGCCGGAAAAGAGGTTTAGGTCCTTTCCAAAGGCCGCGATTTTGAAGGTGTCAATCTCGGAAAGGCTGCGCAGTATTGTATTCAGTGCGTGCTTGGCCTGGACCAGTTTTTCTCCTGCCATGGCCTCCGAAATGTCCAGCAGGAATGTGTAGTCCCGGGCCCTCCTTTCCTCGGTACAGGACAGTTCGGGTACAAATTCCAGGTAAACCACTCCGCCGGCATTCCCGCGGCTGCAGAATACCCCGCCGGCGCTTTCCTCTTCCCGGCAGGTGCACTGGAGTATAAAATCGCTGTCCAAGGGGCCCGAAAGGCTGATGACGTATCGGGATTCCGAAAGCCTGTCCACATGTATCGGATGGGAAGGAGAATAAAAGTTTAGTACCTTCCTAAACAAGTCCGCCGATATTTTCAGCGATGCCCTAGGTCGGGGCTCCCCCTGTCTGGCGGAATCCCCCGGCTTGCCGTTCCGGGCCGTCATGGCCGGTATTATAACCGTCAGCTGGTTGTGGTGATATACAAGCTGCTGTATGTATGAAATGTGAACCTTTACTTTCTCACCCGGGGGCAGCAGGCCTACGGCAAATTCCAGTATATAGGGGCCTTCCTGCTGCAGGGGTAGGGCGGTGTCCCTAAACTCCTTGGGGTTTCCGCAGGCAGCCATTGCCTCGTCCTTTCCCAGTATAAAGCCGTCTATCTTTTCGCGGGACATAACGGCGCTAAAACCGGTAACAAAGGCTTGAGGCGGCAGTGTCAGCCTGTAAACCGTGTCCGCTTCCTTGGCGCCGCTGTTGAGGAATTCCTGGGTTATTTCAACTTGAAATATACATCCGCATATTCTGCCGTTTATTTCCACCGCTGTAATGGAAATGTCCCCGGAGGGGCCGTTCCTGTTTATCAACCCGGTAACCATGGTTCACCTCCACCAAAACCGTTTTACAACTCAGCCGGTATTTACTATAATTACAGTATACATACCTGGTTTTAGCTGTTTTTATATCTAAATTATAACAGACTGAGGACATATTTCAAAAAGGAATCGGGTTGATGCTTATGGGACTTAGAATTGTATACGGCAGGGCAGGCAGCGGAAAAAGCCGTCTCTGCCTGCAGGAGATAAAAGCGGCGCTTATGGACGGGGCCAAGGGGCGGCTTATACTGGTTGTGCCGGAGCAGTATACCCTCCAGGCGGAAAAAAACCTGGTGCAGGAAATAGGGTCTACCGGTATAATCGGCGCGGAGGTAATGAGTTTTCGGCGAATGGCTTACCGTGTATTCAACGAGGTGGGGGGTATAACGCGAAAGGCGATAAATTCTGCGGGCAAGACGGTAATCTTATGCAGCATAATTGAAGACATGAAGGAGCAGCTTAATATATTCTCAAAGGCGGCGGGGCAGCAGGGCTTTGTCGGGTTGGTGGCCGATGCCATTTCCGAGTTTAAAAGATACGGGGTTACGCCCGACCAACTGAAAGAAGCGGCCGACAGCCCGGAAAGCAGCGGTGTGTTAAAGCAAAAGCTGCGGGAGCTGGCGGCGATTTACAGGGCCTTTGAAGCGGCGCTGGAGGGAAGGTATGTTGATTCCGACGATCAGCTCACTCTGCTTGCCGATAAACTGGGTCAGAGCACCTTTTTTGACGGGGCGAGGGTTTGGCTGGACGGTTTTTCAGGGTTTACGCCGCAGGAGTACCGCATTATAGGCGAGCTGATGGTAAAAGCCGACAGCGTGAGCGTATGCCTGTGCACCGACTGCATCGACGGGGATGCCGGTGACGGCATCGGGGTGTTTTCGCCGGTGGCAAGAACCGTTACAAAGCTTATGGCGGTGGCAAAGGAAAGGGGTATTGACATGGAGCCGCCGGTGCCGCTGACCGGCGAGCCGCCGCACCGGTTCAGCCAAAGCAGGGACCTTGCGCACCTGGAAAGGGAATATTTCCGTTTTCCCTGCAGGGCTTACCAAGAAGAGACAAGGGATATAAGCATCTTTGCGGCCGCCAATATATACTCGGAGGTGGAGCATACCGCGGCGGATATCCTTAGACTGTGCAGGGACGAGGGATTGAGATACAGGGACATTGCGGTGGTGGTTAGGGACTCCGCGAGCTACGACAAGCTTATTGGGTCGGTGTTTAGCGAATACGGGATACCCTGTTTCGTGGACGGCAAGAAGGACATCCTTGGCAATCCGCTGGTGCAGTACATACTTTCAGCGCTGGATATATTCATACACAACTGGTCCTACCAGGCGGTGTTCAGAAACCTGAAAACAGGGCTTGCAGGGATTTCGCCGGAGGACATCGACGTCCTGGAAAACTATGTTTTGGCCTGCGGTATCAGGGGCAGCGCCTGGACCCGTCAAGGGGAATGGACCATGGGAATGGGGATATCCTTTGACGACGGCCCCCTGTCGGATTATGAGAGGGAAACGCTGGAGAGGGTAAACCGGGTAAGGGAGAGGATAACCGCACCCCTTAAGGACCTGCGCTCAAACATGAGGGGCAGAAAAAGGGTGCGGGACCTTTGCACGGCCTTGTACGGTTTCCTGTGTGACGTGGGGGTGCCCGAAAGGCTTCAAGAGAGAATCCACCGGCTGGAAAGTACCGGCGAGCTGAACCTCGCCAATGAATACCGGCAGATATGGGGCATAGTCATGGAGGCGCTGGACCAACTGGTGGAAGCGGTGGGGGACAGGCTGACGGACATTGAGGGCTTTAGGAGGCTGCTGGAGGCAGGACTTTCAGAGTACAGGGTGGGCTTGATTCCCCCGGCCCTTGACCAGGTGCTGGTGGCCAACGCGGAACGGTCCAGGAGCCATGATATAAAGGCCCTTTACATACTTGGGGTGAACGACGGCGTGTTTCCGATCCTATGCAGCGACGAGGGAATGCTGTGCGACCGGGACAGGGAAGACCTGCGCGCCATGGGCATTGACCTGGCCCAGGATACCAGGACGAAGGCCCTTGAGGAGCAGTACCTAATATACAGCCTTTTGACCGCCCCCTCGCGATACCTGCGGATTAGCTACCCGATAGCCGACCATAGGGGACGGTCCATGAGGCCGTCGGTAATAATATCGCGTATTAAGAAAATCTTTCCACAGGTTAAGGAATACAGCAATGTCTTGGACAGCACAGCCGACAGCCTGGAACTGGTGTCGGCTCCGCTGCCCACCTTCAACCGGCTTGTTTCCAATGTAAGGAGAGGCTTGGAAGGGACGGGAATAAACGATGTATGGCAGCAGGTGCACCGCTGGTACATGGACAACCCCGAATGGGCGGAACGGTGCAGGACCATGCTTTCGGGACTTCATTATACCAACCAGGCCGGCAGCATAGGCGGGGAAAAGGCCAAGAAACTGTACGGCAGCCCGCTGTACACCAGCATTTCAAGGCTGGAGCGGTTTGCGGCCTGCCCCTTTGCCTATTTCGTGCAGTACGGTCTTAGGGCAAGGGAGAGAAAGCAGTTCGGCCTCAGCGCGCCGGATATGGGAACATTTATGCACAATGTGATAGATCGGTTCTCCAAAGAACTGGCAGAAAAGGGAATGACCTGGAGGGACATTGACAGGGAATGGTGCCGCCGGGAAGTTGACGCCATTGTGGACCGAATGCTTGATTCGAAGGCGGCGGCTGTTTTGGACAGCTCGCCGAGGTACAAATACCTTGTCCTAAGACTTAAACGAGTTCTGACAAGGGCGGTATGGATGATTGCTCAACATATAAGGATGGGCGGTTTTGAACCGCTGGGGTACGAACTGGCCTTCGGGGAAGAAGGCGGCCTTCCGCCGATTGTGCTGGACCTTCCCTCCGGCGAAAGGGTATGCTTAACCGGCAGGATTGACAGGGTGGATGTTCTTCAGACGGAGGACGGCACCTATATAAGGGTTATTGACTACAAGTCCGGAGTAAAGAAATTCAATCTGTCCGACCTGTACTACGGCCTGCAGGTACAGCTTATTACCTACCTTGCGGCACTTTTGGAGAATGTCCCGGACCTGTTGAAGGGACCGGCGCTGCCGGCGGGGGTCCTGTATTTCAGGATAGACGACCCGATTATTACAAACGGCAGGGGAATGACCGACGAAGAGGTAGAAAGGGCCATAATGAAAAAGCTCAGGATGGACGGTCTCTTACTGAAGGATGTAAAGGTGATAAGGAATATGGACAAGGACCTGGAAGGAAACTCCCTTATAATACCCGCCAGGATAAACAAGGGAGGTGACCTGGGCAAGTCATCGGCGGCCAGCGCCGAGCAGTTTGAACTATTAAAAAGATATGTAAGGGGCCTTCTGGCAAAGACTGCGGAACAGATGCTTGGGGGGAACGTATCCATAGCCCCTTATAAAAAGAACGGGGTTACTCCCTGCAGCTACTGCGAATATTCCCCGGTTTGCCAGTTTGATACGGTCTTTCCGGACAACCGGTACAGGGTTTTTATGGATATAAAGGAACAGCAGTTCTGGGAGCTTATTGGCTACAGAGAAAAGCTTAAAAAGGGTGAGGTCGAGTGAATAAAATGGAATGGACAAGGGAGCAGCTTGAAGCCATAACAGAAAACGGGCGGAATCTCCTGGTGGCGGCGGCGGCGGGGGCGGGCAAAACTGCTGTTCTCGTTGAAAGAATAATTCGACGTATTACCGACAGGGACGACCCGGTGGACATCGATTCCCTTATGGTGGTCACTTTCACCAATGCCGCAGCCACCGAAATGCGGGAAAGAATTGGGGATGCACTGGAGAAAGCCCTTGACCGGAACCCGGGCTCTGCCAGGCTGCAGAGGCAGCTGTCGCTTTTAAGCAAGGCTACCATAACCACGATGCATTCCTTCTGCCTGGATGTGATACGAAACAATTTCCACCGCATCGATATTGACCCGGGGTTCAGGGTGGCGGACGAGACCGAGACCGTTCTGATGAAAATGGAAGCCCTGGAGGAATTGTTCGAGAGCCTTTACGAGGACCCGAGCGAAGGTTTTTTGAACCTGGTGGAGTGCTGCGGCGGCAGGAAGGACGACCGTGCGCTTCAGCAGATGGTGCTTTGGCTGTACGAGTTTGTCCAGAGCTATCCGTGGCCGGAGGATTGGCTGAGGGAAAAGTCGGAAAGTTTTAACCTGCCTCAAGGGGCGGACTTTGGAAACACCGAATGGGCAAAGGTCCTGGCCGGAAGCATCAGGATAGAACTTGACGGTATGCTGGATAAGATGAAGGAAGCGGCCGGGATAATACGCATATCCCGGGGCTTGGAACCATACCTGGACAGGTACCTTGAGGATATAAAAAATATTGAATCGCTTATAGGGCTGACCGAAGGGGAGTGGGACAGGCTGCGGGAGGCTTTTTTGGCCATGGAGTTCGGCAGCCTTGCGCGGTGCGGTAAGCAGGCCGATGAAACCGCAAAGGGACGGGTTACCGCCCTAAGGAACGGTGTAAAGGCCGGGATTAAAAAGATGAAAGAGGAGCTGTTCGCGCTGACACCGGCGGAGGTGGCGGACGACATAAGGAGTATGTACCCGTTTATAAAATGCCTGTCCGGCCTTGTGACAGCCTTCGGGCGGAAGTACTCGGCCAAAAAGAGGGAGAAATCGGTGCTGGACTTTAATGACCTGGAGCACTACTGCCTGGAGGTGCTTACCGAAAGGGACGCCGAAGGCGGCATTGTCCCTTCCGAGGCGGCCATGATGTATCGTGAAAGGTTTAAGGAGATACTGGTGGATGAATACCAGGACAGCAACCTTGTCCAGGAAGTGATAGTGAACACCATATCGGGGAAGGAAAAGGATGGGCCCAGGGTATTTGTGGTGGGGGACGTGAAGCAGAGCATATACCGGTTCAGGCAGGCAAGGCCGGAGCTGTTTTTATCAAAATATAAAAACTATTCCACCGAAACCGGCTGCAGGGACAGGAAGATAATGCTTTACCGGAATTTCAGGAGCAGGGAGGACATAATAAACGCGGTCAACCTGGTGTTCGGCAGGATAATGTCGAATACCGTGGGAGAGCTTGACTACACGGCGGAGGAAGCCCTGAATCCCGGGGCGGAGTATCCGGCCCCCGCTGAAGGGGACCAGGAAGTTGGCGGACCGGCGGAGCTTCATATCATAGACAGGGCGGATGACGCAACGAAGGAAGTCCTGCCGCCGGAGGAGGAAGAATATGACGGGGAGGAAGCCCTATTGGGGGAAGATGAGCCGGACGCGGTGCAGTCGGAAGCCATCCTTATAGCGAGGAGGATTAAGGAATTGGTGGAACCCCCGTCGGGCACACCCCCCTTAAGGGTTTATGACCGGCGGCTGGGAGGTTACAGGGATGCACAGTACAGGGATATTGTGGTGCTTTTGAGGGCTACCAGGAACTGGGCGGAGGTTTTTATGGAGGAGTTTTCCCTTGCGGGGGTTCCGGCCTATGCCGATATCTCCACCGGGTACTTCCAGGCCGCCGAGATACAGGTAATGATATCCCTTTTGCAGATAATTGACAATCCAATGCAGGACATACCGCTGCTGGCAGTCCTCAAGTCACCGGTGGGGGCCTTTACCCCGGAAGAACTGATGGATATAAGGCTGCATGACCGGGAGGCGCCCTTTTACGTGGCGATGAAAGGGCTGGCGGAGACCGGCGGCGGAGGCACCGCCGCGAAAGCCGCCGCCTTTTTGGACAGGCTGGACGGTTGGCGGGAGAGGGCACGTAATATGTCCACCGACGAGCTTATTTGGTACCTGTTTGCCGATACCAATTACTACAGCTTTGCCGGGGCGATGCCGGGGGGACTGCAGAGGCAGGCAAACCTGCGCATGCTTTACGAGAAGGCAAGGCAGTACGAGGAGACCAGCTACCGGGGGCTTTTCAATTTCATAAACTTTATAAACAGCCTGAAGTCGGGCAGCGGTGACATGGGCAGCGCCCGGGTGCTGGGAGAGAATGAAAACGTTGTAAGGGTTATGAGCATACACAAGAGCAAGGGGCTTGAATTTCCCGTAGTTATAGTGGCAGGGTGCGGTAAAAGCTTTAATTTCCAGGATATGAACCGGAGGCTGCTGGTGCACCATGACCTGGGTTTCGGACCGGATTACGTGGACCCCGAAAGAAGGATTGCTTACCCCACGCTGGCCAAGCGGGCCCTTAGATACAAGTTGAAGCTGGAGACGCTTTCGGAGGAGATGAGGATACTGTATGTAGCCTTTACCCGGGCCAGGGAAAAACTGATAGTTACCGGCTCGGTGAGGAACTTGGAGAAAGCGGCGGAGGGGTGGCGGCTTGGCCCGGGGGAAGAAAACGGCAGGCTTGGGGTGTACCGGACGGTAAACGCGAGGAATTACCTGGACTGGCTGTGTCCCTGCCTTTGGGAGCAA
>ERZ773359.4987-NODE-4987-length-13150-cov-5.978847_pt1 | contig 13150 bp, 13 predicted proteins | sample MGYA00374955_ERZ773359 | MGnify/ENA primary metagenome ERZ773359 (study PRJEB29098, sample SAMN04486028) | biogas fermenter metagenome | study: EMG produced TPA metagenomics assembly of the Biogas fermentation microbial communities from Germany - Plant 4 DNA1...
TGTGCTTCCCAAAATATGCGACCGTAGGGAGCAAATATTTTGGTGAATGAGACTGAGGATGATACCTCAAGAAAAAATAAAAAAGCAAATTACAAGGAAAAGGAAGTGCATATATGGTTAAAAAAGGTGAATGGGTTTTAATTCATAGAAATGTTTTAGAACCATCAGAAAGAGCACCCCAGGTTCCTGATGACACTAAAAAAGTACCATTGGAATTGTGGGTAAAAGGCTTCTTACAAGAAGATGCGAATATTGGGGACGAAGTAACTGTTCTTACTAGAACAAAACGTATAGAAAGAGGAACTCTATTGGAAGTTAATCCATATTACAAACACGATTTTGGAAAATTTGTACCTGAGCTTCTTCAAATCAGCGAACAAGTAAAAGAAATTTTATTTGGGGGTGCTGATAATGAGTAGAGATATGAGTTATGAAGGAGTAATGGCAAGAAGAGCTGAAATAATGAAGAAAGCGGCAGGTCTTGATTTTTCAGTATTCGAAAGCGGCTCCATAGCATTCGATTATGAAAGAATGATGAAAGAAGCGGGATTTACCATTGAAGAAATCCAGAAAATTCAATCAGAACATGGGGTTGGTAATACTCCTGTTCTAGAGCTTAGAAATTTAACTGCCTTAGCAAGAAAGTTAGCTCCTAAGGGTAAGGGTGCCAGAATATTTATAAAAGATGAAGCAGCAAATGCTTCTGGAAGTTTTAAAGCAAGAAGAGCGGCTACAGCAGTATACCAAGCTAAAAAATTAGGTTATAAGGGAGTGGTTACAGCAACCAGCGGTAACTACGGTGCAGCAGTGGCATCTCAAGCAGCAATGCATGGACTTAAGTGTATAGTAGTTCAGGAATGTTATGACTCTAGAGGGGTAGGCCAGCCTGAAATTATTGAAAAGGCAAGAAAATGCGAAGCTTTAGGGGCAGAAGTAGTTCAATTATCCGTTGGACCAGAGTTGTTCTATACTTTCCTGACAATTTTGGAAGAAACGGGATACTTTAATGCTTCCCTATATACACCTTTTGCAATTGCAGGAGTTGAAACCTTAGGCTATGAAATAGCCATGCAGTTCAGGGAAAAATATGGAAGAGATCCAGATGCAGTAGTTGTAACTAATGCAGGCGGAGGAAATTTAACTGGAACTGCAAGGGGTCTTAGAAAAGCTGGTGCTCAAACTAAAATAATCGCGGCCAGTGTAGATTTAACAGGACTTCATATGGCTTCAGACACTCAATTTAACAAAAAGTCCTTCACTACAGGTCATACAGGATTTGGAATGCCTTTCTCAACCTGGCCAGATCGTTCCGATGTTCCTCGTTCTGCAGCAAGACCTTTAAGATATCTTGAACGTTACTTGACCGTTCATCAAGGGGAAGTTTTCTACATTACAGAGGCATTAGCAACCCTTGAAGGATTGGAAAAAGGTCCTGCCGGAAATACAGCCCTTACAGCAGCCTTTGCATTGGCCCAGGAAATGGATGAAGATCAGATGATAGTAGTTCAGGAAACGGAATATACGGGAGCTGGAAAGCATGTTCAGCCTCAATTGTCCTTTGCAAGAGAAAATGGGATTGAAATTAAGTTTGGAGATCCTAAGGATGAAATTCCTGGTAAAAACATTATTTTGCCTTCCCATCCATCACTAATTAAAGTAAATGATGCTGATGTGGTACGTATGAGGAAATCACTGATTAAAAATGCATTGGCAAACTACAATGTGGAACCTACGGAAGAAGATATAAAATTCTTGGCAGAAGAAACAAATTCCACTGTAGAATTTGTAAAAGAGACTATAGCTTCATTAAAATAAGGAAGCTGCAATAATAAAGCTTAGGAGGATTATTATGAAAAGAGCCGATGATTTTGAACAAAGAAGAGCTCATTTAGCAAACTTGACCGATGAAGAACTGTACGAAAGATTTTGGGAATTAGCAGAACAAATAGTAGACCCTCTATTGGAATTAGGTAGAAAACATACAACCCCTGCAATTGAAAGAAGTGTACTTTTGAGAATGGGATTTTCCAGTTTAGAAGTAAAGCCCATAGTCGAAGGAGTTATGCAAAAAGGTTTAATGGGCAAAGGGGCTGGAAATGTTGTATGGAGACTATCCAAGAAGTTAGGATGCTCAGTACGTGAAGCAGGTTTATTGCTAGCTGAGGGCAAACATTGGGATACGGTTGATACATTATTTTAGGAGGGAAAAGTATGAAGCTAAAACCAAATGAAAAGCTAAATATTAAAGAATTATTAAAAGATTTAGATAAATATGAACCCAGACGCAGAGGGTGGCATTGGAGAGATGGAAGAAACGAAAAAAGAACCATCGGAGATTTTGAATATCACGAAACATCGGAAAGTTTGAAAAATTCTGTTCCTCTTCCTGGAAGCAGAGGATTCGGATATATTGATCCCCAGCCAGATTGTGTAATAACTACGGAAATAGCATCTGGTAGATTTGAAGATGATATAAGAAGAATGCGTATGGCTGCATGGCATGGAGCTGACCACATAATGGTTATAAGAACTGCCGGGCAGTCCCATGTAGACTCTCTTATGGAAGGAACTAACCAAGGTATTGGCGGTATCATGGTTACCAGAAAACAAGTAAGAGCCAGCAGGAAAGCATTAGACTATATTGAAGATGAAGTTGGACGCCCAATTAACTTCCATTCCTACGTATCTGGGGTTGCAGGCCCTGATATAGCTGTTATGTTTGCGGAAGAAGGGGTAAATGGAGCCCACCAAGACCCCCAATACAATGTACTGTATAGAAATGTTAACATGGTAAGAAGCTTCGTAGATGCATGTGAAGCTAAAAAGATTATGGCCTGGGCTGAAATGCTTCAAATAGACGGAGCTCACAATGCCAATGCTACCGCTATGAAGGCATGGAAGGTTATGCCTGAATTAATGGTACAACATGCTATTAACACAGCCTTCTCGGTAAAGGTGGGAATTAAGCCTGAAAATATTGCCTTGTCAACAGTTCCGCCAACTGCACCTCCTGCACCTTGCATGAGGTTGGATTTACCTTATGCTGTAGCCCTTCGTGATTTATTCAGAGACTATAAGATGAGAGCACAGCAAAATACGAAATATATGGAATCAGATACTCGTGAAGCAGCTGTTACTCATACATTGAATATGGTTATTTCAAGATTAACCAGTGCCGACATTCAATCAACTATTACACCAGATGAAGGTAGAAACGTACCTTGGCATTATAACAATGTTGCAGGAGTAATGACTGCAAAACAGGCTCTTACTGGAATGGACGGCTTAAGAGAAATGGTTAAGTTAGACAGGGAAGGACCCTTGGGCCAAAAAGTAAGAGAATTAAAAGAAAGAGCAATACTCTTTATGGAAGAAATACTTGAAGTAGGAGGATATTTCAAGGCAGTCGAACAAGGATTCTTCGTGGACAGCGGTGAATATCCTGAAAGAAACGGAGACGGTATTGCTCGTCAAATCGATGGTGGAATCGGTTACGGATATGTATATGAAAGAGATGAAGATTACTTTGCACCTGTATCTGTTCATTTCGGATACAACAATGTTCCTACAGAGTTTGAAAAAGCCAGTGATGCCATAGGCGGAGATACTTTTGAAGACCGTTCAAAGATTCAATATATTGATGAGTTAGATGAACATGACAATGTTAACGTAAGGCTTAACGAAGTTGAAAAATACTATGATACAAATCTTGTAAAACCTGAAGTGGAATGGAGAGCCGACGGTACAGTACTCTTGTCCATATTCCTGCCCTTAGATGAAAGAACGGCAGAATTTGCCGCAATTAAATGTGGAGAAAAGATGGGACTAGAGGATGTAACGGTGGTTCATAAACAGGTTATGCATCCTGCAGAAGGAACCTACTGTGAAGTAAAAGGTAAAGTTAACTTTGATATTAATATTGATGAATTGGTAATTCCTGAAAAACCTGAAGTTCTTTCAGAAGCGGAAATAAGAGAAGATATCCAAAACAACCCAATGTTTGTTGTGGCGGCAACCGTTGGTGAAGATGAACACTCAGTTGGTCTTAAAGAAATATTGGATATTAAGCACGGAGGTATTGAAGGATTCGGTATTAAATATGAATACTTAGGTACTTCCTGCCCAATTGAAAAACTTGTGGATGCTGCAATAGAAACAAATGCAGATGCCATACTTTTAAGTACTATAATAACTCATGATGATGTTCATATTAAGAATATGCAGAAAGTTAATGATTTAGCCATAGAAAAGGGTATCCGGGACAAGGTAATAATAATATGCGGTGGAACCCAGGTAACAAGTGAAATAGCAGTAGAAGCTGGATTAGATGCCGGTTTTGGAAGAGGAACCCACGGCATTGATGTTGCAAGTTATTTAGTAAAGAGAAGAAGGGAAAAGAAGGCATAATGAAAGTAGATGTATTGGTAGCTGAAATTGGAAGCACCACTACGGTAGTTAATGCATTCAATGGAATAGGTACTGAGGACCCTGCCTTTGTGGGGCAGGGTCAGGCACCTACAACAGTTTTAGAAGGAGATGTTACAATCGGTCTTAAGGGGGCTATTGAAAACCTAAAGAATAACCTGCAGGCCGATTCATTGACTTGGGATGATATGTTAGCTACGAGTAGTGCTGCAGGCGGTTTGAAGATGACAGTTCACGGATTAGTCCATGATATGACGGTTCGGGCGGCCAAGGAGGCTGCTTTAGGTGCTGGAGGAATTATTAAAATGATTACTTCTGGCAGACTAAGAAGGACTGACCTGAAAAAAATTCAGGAAATAAATCCTAATATTATCCTTGTGGCAGGAGGAGTGGATTACGGGGAGAGAGATACGGCTCTTTACAATATGGAGATGATTCTGTCAATGGGTTTGAAAATTCCTATAATTTATGCAGGAAACATTGAAAACCAAGAGGAAGTGCGCTTAATGTGCCAGGAAGCAGGAAACAAGCTCTATATTGTAGAAAACGTATATCCCAAAATAGATACCTTGGTTGTGGAACCTACCAGGAAAGTAATTCAAGATGTATTCGAAGAACATATTATTCATGCACCAGGAATGGGGAAGGTAAGAGACCTAATAAAGGGACCTATTATTCCCACTCCAGGAGCCGTAATGGAGGCAGCTAAAGTATTAAAAGAAGAAATAGGGGATTTAATCGTATTTGACGTGGGAGGAGCAACCACGGATCTTCATTCTGTAACGGAAGGTTCAAGTGATATTAATTCCATATTGATAAGTCCGGAGCCTGTAGCTAAAAGAACTGTTGAAGGGGATTTAGGTGTATATGTGAATGTTAACCATGTGGTGGAAAGAATAGGCATGGAAGAATTAAAAAAGGAATTTCCTGATAGTGAAGAACTTTTAGAAAACTATAAGCCTATTCCTGAAACTGAAAGAGAAAAAGAATTCGTTGAAAGATTAACCAAGGAAGCTGTCCTGACATCCTTAGAAAGACATGCAGGACGTTTACGATATTTCTATACTGCATCAGGGAAAAAGACCGTTGCCGAAGGAAAAGATTTAACTGCAATCCAGTATATTATTGGAACGGGCGGCGCTTTAACCAGATTACCAAACAGGAAGGAAATTTTAGAATCAGTAAAAACCCACGGCAAAGAAAAGGAATTGTATCCTACTGAAATGGCCCAGGTGTTGATAGATGAAGACTATATACTATCTTCTTTAGGAGTTCTGTCAAAAAGTTACCATACGGATGCTTTAATACTTATGAAAAAAAGTTTAAAAATATAGGAGAGAATATATGTATCCTAGGTTAGTAATAGATTTAAATAAGGTAAAAAATAATCTTAACAAAATTACTGAAATGGTAAAAAGTTCCGGATGCTCCATTATGATCGTTACAAAAGGTTACAGCGGTGATGAGGAAGTATACAAAATATTAGAGAATTCAGATATTGATTATATAGCTGATTCCCGTATACAGAATCTGAAAAAATACGAAGGAACTAAAAAAGAAAGGGTTTTGTTAAGATTACCTATGAATTCCGAAGCAGAAGAAGTGGTAAAATATGCTGATATTTCCCTTAATTCGGAATTAACTACAATAAGAAACTTAAATAGGGCTGCCGCAAAAGAAAACAAAATACATAAAATTCTTCTCATGATTGACTTAGGAGATTTAAGAGAAGGTATATTCTTTAAAAATGAAGATGAAATTTTTTCAACTGTGGAAGAAATATTAAAACTAAAAAATATTCAGCTTTTTGGTTTGGGAGTGAATCTTACATGCTACGGTGCTGTAATTCCTCAAAATGACAATCTTTCTATCTTAGTTGATATTGGGAAAAAAATTGAAAAGAAATACAATATAAAGCTCCATATGATATCGGGAGGTAATTCAAGTTCACTTCATTTAATAAACAAAAAAGAGCTTCCAGAAGGAATTAACAACTTGAGAATAGGCGAAGCTTTCCTCTTAGGAGGTGAAACTGCTTACGGTGAAATGCTGGAAGGTTTTTATGACGATGCCTTCACATTGGAAGCAGAAATAATTGAGCTTAAGGAAAAACAGTCGGTTCCTATAGGGGAAACTGGAGTAGATGCTTTTGGAAATAAACCTGTATATGAAGACAGGGGAATAATAAAAAGAGCCATAATAGCAGTAGGTAGACAGGACGTGGATCCTGACAACCTGCATCCTATAGACTCTAAAATAGATATTTTGGGTGCAAGCTCAGACCACCTGATACTTGATGTGACTAAGTCAGACAAGGATTATAAAGTGGGAGATATAGTGAATTTTAAACTTAGCTACTCAAGCTTGCTAAGAGCTACCACTAGTAGCTATGTAGAAAGAGAATATAAAATATAAGTGAGACTGGACTAAGTTCCAGTCTCTATTGTTGTACTTCTTCAATAGTTTTAACAATGCTGTGGGTAATAGGTTTCCATTCGATTTTCTTGAATAATGCTACTATGGAGATTGGTACGTAAGTAAATATAAATATGGGAAATGAAAATAGGTACTTGATTTTATTCCAAGGTGTAGAGTTTATTTTCTTCCATTCCGTAATAGTTGTAACCAGCCCTATAAGAAACAATACCACGTAAGAATTTATCAGGGACATAAGAATTGCTATTGTGGTTTCACCTATAAGTTCCGGATAAGTTTCTATATGGATAATACCAACAATAAGGAAAACAATATTTACAGCAGTACTTGTCAAAGATAAGAATAAGGCAGGCATAATAGTTACAAACATATCATAGCAGGAAAAACTTCTCTTTGTAATTATGTTTTTTATAAGCTCCTTACCATACCTGGCAAATACCTGGTAAAAGCCCTTTGCCCATCTCAGCCTCTGGTTCCAGGACTGTTCAAACAGGTAGGGCTGTTCATCGTAGAGAACTGCTTTGCCGCAATATCCAATTTTTATCCCTTTCAGTGTACTGTCTATGGTAAATTCAATATCTTCTGTAAGCAAGTAATGTTTCCATCCATTATTTTTCCTTACAACATCATCGCTTACTAAAAAGCCAGTACCTGAAATGGCACATCCAGTACCTAAAATCATTCTGGAATTATTAAGATATTTTGCTTCCCTTAAAAACCAAAGGGAATAACCGGCTGAAAGCCAATTTGTATCGTAGTTCTTAGAATTTCTGTAGCTGGTAACTACTTTGTATCCATTATCAAAAACTTTGTTCATTTCGCAAATGAAATTTTCATCTAACAAATTATCTGCATCAAAAACGAAATAACCATCGTACTTTTTTTTGCTTTTAAATATTTGCTTAAATGCAAAATCAAGGGCATAACCTTTCCCAACCTTCTGTCTGTTAAACCTTTCAATTACTATTGCCCCTGCATTCTTAGCTACTTCCGCCGTGTTGTCCGTACAATTGTCTGCCACAACGTAAATATCTATTAGATCTTGGGGATAGTTCTGTTTTTTTATACTTTCTATTAAATTTGCGATTACAGCGCTTTCATTTCGAGCTGCTATTACTACAGCATATTTGTGATATTTTGAAGCAGTAAATTCCTTGCTTTCTTTGAAAAGTGATATAAATATATATATTATTTGGTAAAAGTAAAATCCTGTAAACAATATAAAAATTATTAGATTGAATATACTAATAAACGATGTCAATCTATTACCTCCATTTAATATCTTTACTGTGAATATAACATTTTCGCAATATAAATCAATTAAGCTTTTCTTAAAATTGATTTAATGTTTTATGATTCCTACGATTGTAATCATTTAATAAGCCTATGAATTGCTATTATTCTTTCATAAATGTGCTTTTTTATGCCCTTTACATATTCCTTATTTTTCCTAAAGCTTAGTCAAGATAAAATTTTATTCTTATATACCTTGTAACCAAGCTGGCATGTCTTCATAATATAAATTAAAACAAATGTTGGAGTGATAATATGTATAGTGAAAATAAATTTGACAAGGATTATTCCTGCTGTCCTCCTGTATGCCATGAAACAGGCAATACTACGGAAATAGAAGAAATGATAGATGTAGCGGTTCCGGTTACAGTTGCTCCCGAGGTAGAGGTGGGTTATGTTACGGTTAATGTTATAGGCGAACCATGTGTTAGACCTATCCCTTGTGTTAATTTGCCCAGAAACGGAATTTGTAAGTTCTTAGTTACTCAGAAGTTATGTGTTCAAGTGCCTATTACTTTTAAGGCTTCTGCTGATACAAGTAACAAATTGGTAACTGATTGTTTTGTAAATAAATATTCGGGCAAGTATTAGTATTGATGAAGTTCTTTATGAAAACTTCGGTAATATGCCGGAGTTTTTATAACTGTCTAGTCCTGGAGGTGCATTAATGCAAAAAAAAAATAACAAATTAGACTCTTCGGCTGGTATGTTTTTAACAGCGGAAGAATTGAATAATATGAATTTCTTAAGTGGCAGAAAGTTGGATGACGGAAGGGAAAGATTCAGTAATCTGAATCAATGGACAAAAAAAGCGAAAGATATAGAAGCAGAACAAAAAAGCAAGAAAGAAATTATAGCAGAAATTAAAAAATTAGAGGAAAAAATCGATATTGTAATTGAAATGCTTGAAAAGTATACCAGTAATGAAAATCAAAGCAAAATGAATACAGAAACTGTAACAAGCAACAATACTACTTGGAAAGAAAAACTCAAAGGTATAGTAAGCAAATAAAATAGCCAGAAACTCTGGCTATTTACTTATGGTATAATACAGCTTGGTATTGCGTGGTCATCGAATTCTTCATGAACAGTTACATTAGTAGCTGTAGGTGGTTGAGCAAATATCAGTTGTAGATAAGGTGTTACACCTTCAACCCAAACATTTTCATGTTTCCATAGCTTATCTACTACATTTGCAGTAAATATTACTTGTTCATTCGCTTCATCTATTTCACAATTTGCATCAATTACTATACATGAACCGTCTATTAAAGTAACGAAAAATGCGAAATTTTCATCATTAATTTCATTTCCTGTATCTGTTCTGTACCAATTAGAAGAAGCATCTAATGTTTCATCGATTACGGTAATGTCTTTTACCCAGAAAACAGAAGTTCCATTAACAACAAATTCCAAAACTAATTGGCCTTCAACGGTTACCGCTATAGAAGGAATTCCGTTAACGCAATTAAATTCTTCGTTGGCACAGGTTACTCTGAAGAAACACCTTTCAGGCGGTAATCCCGGCGGTATATCAAATACACCTCGGCAATCACGATTTGGTGTTGTTGTAGCATTTGGCCAAGGAATAATTTGTTCAAACGTTTCAAAGGGGTGAATTAATAATACGTGAGGTGCGCAAATATCTACACAGCGCAAATCTCTTGTTTCATTTAGTGTTCTCGTTATTCCAAATTCAGAAGCATATCCGTTAAGGTGGTCAATTAAGTTACATGCCATAGAATAATCATCTCCGAAATTTTTATTATTACCATATATGCTTGTATACATGGTTATTTTATAATATGACTTGTCTTAATAAATGTTCGTACAATAATAAATTTTTTTAAAGTAATTTATAATAATGGAGTCTAAGGTTACTTGAAATGAATTGACACTTTTGTTCCTGTGTACTATACTATTGTTGATAATATTTATTAGGAGAGTGTAACAAAAATGGATGATGACTGTATCAGTCAGATTGGGTTATTAATATTTTTCTTATTAATATCTGCATTTTTTTCCGCCTCAGAAACAGCCTTTCTAAATTTCAGCAAGTCAAGGATGAAAAATTTAGCTGTTAATAATAATAAGGCGAACTTAGCAATCAAATTGGAAGAAGATTACGACAATCTTATGTCTACCCTGATGATTTTCAGAAACATTGCCAAGATTACTGCAGCTTCTTTGACAATTTGTATTTATTCAGAATATTACAACTACGGGATTATAACCTCTACTATTATTGCCATTCTAATAACCTTGTTTGTAGGAGAGTTGATTCCTAAGGGTTTGGCTAGCATTGCCCCTGAAAAAGTAGCGGTGGTATTAGCGCCCCTTATTAATTTTTTTGTTTTACTCTGCAAACCTGTGAACTTTATACTTACTATAGTTAAGAAAATAGTTTACTGGGTAGTTAAAGCAGAAGAACCTCTTTCTACTACGGAAGATGAGTTAAAAACCATGCTGGACGAAGTAGAAAACGAAGGGGTAATTAATAAAAATGAAAGCGATTTGATCCGATCAGCAATAGAATTTAATGAAACTGTTGCTGAAGATATATATACTCCCAGAATTGATATAGTAGGAGTTGAAGAAAATGAGAGCTGGGACTCTATAAAAGAAAAGTTTATCTTAAGTGGATTTTCAAGGCTCCCTGTCTTTGTGGGAGACATGGATAATATAATCGGTGTTTTACACGAAAAAGACTTTTATCAAGCCTTAAACAGAAAAGAAAAGGATATTAAAAAACTTATTTCAAAAACCATATTTATTACTCCAAACAAAAAAATATCCGAACTGTTAAGAGAATTACAACTTTCTAAAGCTCATATGGCAGTGGTTATAGATGAATACGGTGGAACTGAAGGTATTGTAACCATGGAGGATATTATTGAAGAGTTGGTAGGGGAAATATGGGATGAACATGATGAGGTTGTTGAGTGGTTTACAAAATTAGATGAAAACAAATACCTTGTATCCTGTAATGCAGATATTGAAGACATGCTTGACTTGTTTGGAATTGAATTGGATGAAGAACTTGATGTTACTACCGTAAATGGTTTTATAACCATGATTTTTGAGGGAATTCCTCAAGAAGGGGGAAGAATTCTTTATAAAGACTTAGATATAACTGTAACAAAGGCTGAGGCTAAAAGGGTATTAGAAATACAGGTGGAAAGAATTAACAAGGAAGAGAACATTACAATTTAAATAGATATGAATTAATAAATAAAACAGACATATTAATTAATATGTCTGTTTTATTTTACCTAGGTTCCCAGTTCCCCAACTGCAATCTTTTTGTTTGGTATGGGTAGGTTTCTTATTAAACTCAGGGGTGATTATTATGAAAACTATGTGGTGTGTCTTGGTGTTATCGGGTATATTTTTTTCTTTCTTAAAGGGAGAGCCTCAAACCGTAACTAATGTTCTGTTTTTAGATTTGCAGAAATCAGTTGAGCTTATTGTAAGTTTATTACCTATTATGGCATTTTGGACTGGTTTAATGAAGGTAGTAGAAAAAACCAATATATTAAACAAAATATCTTATGCCTTAAAACCCTTGGTAAAATTTTTGTTCAGGGACATTATAGGAGATGTAAAAGCAGTAAATGCCATCGTCTTGACTCTTAGTGCTAATATGTTGGGACTCGGTAACTCTGCCACTGCCTTTGGTATACAGGCAATGAAGGAATTACAGAGAAACAATAAAAATAAAAAAATAGCAACTAATGCTATGTGTATGTTTTTAATAATCAATGTTTCTTCCATACAACTTATTCCTATAAATGTTATTAAATTAAGAGCAGATTCTGGCTCTATAGCTCCCTCAGAAATCATACTTCCCACCCTAGTAGCTACAAGCTTTTCCACCCTTATTGCCATATTTTTTACTAAATATTATGAAAGGAAAAAAATATGAAATTTTCTGATCTTATATTACCTAGCTTGATTGCTATAATTTTATTATATGGGATTGTAAAGGGAGTTGATGTGTATGCTGCCTTTGTTGAGGGAGCAATTGAAGGAGCTAAGTCAGCTTTAAAAATATTTCCCTATATTTTAGCAATAATTTTTGCCATAAATTTGTTTATACAGTCAGGAGCGGAAGAGTTTATAGTTAATTTACTAAAACCTGTAACTTCCATAATAGGGTTTCCACCAGAATTGCTGTCCTTATCCATAGTCAAACCTCTTTCTGGCAGTGGATCTATTGGGGTATTTCAAACAATTTTGGATAATTACGGAGCAGACTCTTACCTAGGGAGGAGCGCATCCGTACTGATGGGTTCTTCGGAAACAATATTTTATACAGCTGCCGTTTATTTCGGAGCAGTAGGTATTTCTAATTACAGATACACTATAAAGGTAGGTTTAATTTCCCACCTAGCTTCTATTGTTGCTTCATTGATTGTTTGTAAGTTAATGTTTTGACTGAACTTTCTAAGAATAATTCTTGCCAAAAGGCATAAATTCCAGACAATAAAAATATATCTCCTATACTGATTGTCTTGGGAAAAGGATAGGGAGATTGCAAGGTGAATATATCACATAAAAATTTAAACTTAGTATCTTCTGTAAGCAAAGAATGTATTAAATCTTTACCTGAAAGAAGAAATAATTTTTGAGCTTCACTGTTTAAAAGAGTATCAGGAATATATACAGGCATCTTAAAGCCATTTGCTGCAATTGCAATGAAGTTCATTACAGTACCTAGGAAAAACAGCATCATGTAGGATTTTTTAATGTTAATCAGGGAAACATATAGGAGACCTATGTATATAATCCAGTTTAAAGACAAAATACTTGAAAAGGTGCTGTCAGTATATTTCTTAAACATAAATTCAGCAGTAATTTCAATTACTGCCATTAGTATTAATACTTTGTAACCTCTTATCTTTACATGATATTTGCTGAAATCCAAAGTCTTTTTTTGTACAAATAAGACTATTAATGAAATTATTATTGATAGTAAAGAAAAAAATATTATTTC
>ERZ773359.4992-NODE-4992-length-13139-cov-18.821920_pt1 | contig 13139 bp, 12 predicted proteins | sample MGYA00374955_ERZ773359 | MGnify/ENA primary metagenome ERZ773359 (study PRJEB29098, sample SAMN04486028) | biogas fermenter metagenome | study: EMG produced TPA metagenomics assembly of the Biogas fermentation microbial communities from Germany - Plant 4 DNA1...
TCCTATTTCTGCAATCTGTTTCATCATGTCATACATCTTTCTCTTTTGTCCTTTTTGACCTCTCTTTATTTCCTTTTCCTTGTATAAATATTTATCTGCTCTTTTTATCATTTCCTCTAGGTCTGCTACATTCTCGTTATGAGCTACTCCCACACTGACTTGAATATTCAATTTCTCTTTTAATGCTCTTGTGTTAATATCTTTACGGATTCTCTCTATTACTTTACTGGGTGTATCTTTGCTATTACTAGCAAGCAAGACTATAAATTCGTCGCCTCCATAGCGTATTCCAACATCCCGATTCTCTCTTATGTTATTCTTAATAGCATTTCCCACTATTTCTATTACCTTGTCCCCTATTAAATGACCAAATGCGTCATTTATGGCTTTCATGTTGTCCACATCTATAATTACTAAGGAAAAATTGCGGGTTTTAGGGAATAGATTTATATCGTTCTTGATTTGTTCCCAAAAATTCCTATTATATAATCCTGTGGTAGTATCCATTAGTATTTCTTTACAGTTTTTGCAATTGGGATGTCTCATAACAGCAGTAACTAAATAATAATCTTGACTTGAAATACTAACTTTATCAATTGAAATACAATAATCCTCAAGATTATATTCGATTGGCAATTCTTTACCTAATTGTTGTAAGACTCCGAACTTCTTTAGATATTTGCTAGCCTTTTGGTTTTCAATACTAGCAAATTGTATTTCGCATTTCTCGTTAACTAATATACGTATTGATTTGCTTAAACTACGGGCTTCCTTATACATTAAATTATGACCCCCAAATACTAATATGTTACAGAGCTACGAGTCTAAGAAACTGTTACTGGATAAAGGATTTTGCCGATTTGACTATTGAGAATGGGAGTACGAACAATATTTTAGTTTCAAAATAATGATTTTAACTATTTTTACCACTTTTTCGAGAAATGTAAACAAAAAAGTACTCTTTTCTATAATATATTATAGAAAAAAGTACTTTTTACAAAATTTTATAATTAATATCAGTTAAAACAGCCCTGATATTCTTCCAGTAGAATCCACATCAATTTTTTCTGCTGCCGGAACTTTAGGTAGACCTGGCATGGTCATAATATCACCAGTGAGGGCCACAATAAATCCTGCACCGGCAGATACTTTTATGTTTCTTACCGTCACCTTAAAACCATTTGGCCAGCCTAGCTTTTTAGGATCATCGGACAAAGAATACTGTGTTTTTGCCATACAGACTGGCAGATTCCCAAATCCATACTTTTCTAATCTGGCTATTTCTCTAGAAGCTGCAGGTGTAAATTCTACACCTTCTCCGCCGTATACTTCGCGGACTATTTTTTCAATTTTCTCTTTTATTGAATCCTTATCGTCATAGACAAATTTAAAATTGTTTTCTTCTTCATCAATTAATCTAACAACTTCTTTAGCCAGTTCAATACCACCTTGCCCTCCTTTGGCCCATACCTCAGACAGTGCAACATTGACTCCATACTCTCTACACTTATCTTCTATAAGCTTAAGCTCAGCCTCTGTATCAGTAGGAAATCTATTGATAGCAACTACAGCTGGCAATCCGAATTTTTGGGTTACATTTTCTATATGTTTAAGTAGATTAGGTATACCTTTTTCCAGAGCCTCTAAGTTTTCAATTGCTAATTCGTCCTTTGAAGCACCGCCGTGGTGCTTTAAGGCTCTTACCGTAGCAACTATTACCGCTGCAGAAGGCTTTAATCCGCCTTTTCTACATTTTATATCAAAGAATTTTTCCGCACCTAAATCAGCACCAAAACCTGCTTCAGTCACCACATAGTCAGCCAGCTTTAGGGCCATTTTTGTAGCCATTATACTATTACAGCCGTGGGCAATATTAGCAAAAGGTCCTCCATGAACAAATGTAGGAGTATGTTCAAGAGTTTGTACTAAATTAGGTTTGAGAGCATCCTTTAATAGAGCGGCCATGGCACCTTCAGCTTTTAGCTGCCCAGCTGTTACAGGCTGATCATCCTTTGTATATCCAACTACAATATTTTTCAACTTTTCCTTTAACTCATCAATATCTTGTGACAGACATAAAATAGCCATAACCTCAGAAGCAACAGTAATATCAAAGCCGTCTTCCCTTGGTACTCCATTCACCCTTCCATTAAGTCCGTTTACAATAAATCTAAGCTGCCGGTCATTCATGTCAATGCATCTTTTCCAGGTAATCTTTCTAGTATCTAAATTTAATTCATTACCCTGATATATGTGATTATCAATCATTGCTGCAAGAAGATTATTAGCGGCACCAATGGCATGTATATCTCCCGTAAAATGTAGATTAATATCTTCCATGGGCACTACCTGGGCATATCCACCTCCGGCAGCCCCACCCTTGATACCAAAAACCGGTCCCAACGAAGGCTCACGAAGTGCAATGGCAACTTTCTTTCCTATTTTGCTTAATGCATCTCCTAGGCCAACTGAGGTAGTGGTCTTTCCCTCTCCGGCAGGAGTAGGAGTAATTGCAGTAACTAGAATAAGTTTACCGTCCTCTTTATCTTTTAGTTCATTCAAGATATTATAATCTACCTTAGCCTTGTACTTCCCATAGAGCTCCAAGTAATCCTCACCAATACCAAGTTTGGCGGCTATTTCCTCAATAGGCTTCATTTCAACGCTTTGAGCGATTTCAATATCACTTTTGTACCCCATCTTTTATCCTCCTATTATGAATTTTATATCCATATGCCGTGCCTTTTGATCATTACCGTTTAACACAGCCCATACATAGCACCACTAGCTTGTTGTCTCAAATTTTACCATAATATGAGAGTGTGCACAACTGCATCTATGTTGTATCTATCAAAAAATAGAAAGCAAAATTGCACCTATATGTAAGTAATACAAAATAGTACAATTTACATGCTTCCTATCAAAAACAAAAGAAATCCTAATTCAAGCTTCTTCATCGCTTCTGTGTTCTAAAATATCCCCTGGCTGACAGTCTAAAGCCTTGCAAATGGCGTTATAGCCGCGTACAAGATACTAATTGAAATTGCACAGTATTTTATATTAACCAATGCCTTTACGGTAAGTCCTGAAAACGCAATGTTTCTCGTTTAACTAGAATCACCTCATTTATTTTTATTGGTTTAATCTTATCATAACACTTATTGTAATTAAATAAATATTTGTTAAAAAACAATCATAATTTATCTCATAGCATTAAAGCTACCATATATAAGGATATGTATATGACAATTTGGTTATATATTTTCACAAATCTGCTGAGTTTGGCTAAGTATAAATGTCATAAAAAAGTATGACAGCAATGGAGCTATATTATAACCATTACTGTCATCCTTAATTATTCATCTTTCAACGATAAGATATATTTAGTTTAGATTAATCAAATCTAATTCCTATTTCCCTCATGAATTGCAGTAAGTTAATATATTTGATATTAAATGCTTCACATACGTTAGGTATTTTAACTTGCTTTTTAATATTAGGCTCATATTTCTCTTGTGTAACTACTATATATCCATACGTCAGTGCATGGGCACATAACCATGAGTCTGCTACACTTGCAAATTCAGCCTTTGCTGATTCTTTATACTGTTCACTTAATTTGATAAAATTAATTATTTTAGTGTAATTGGATAAAATATTTTCATCTGAAGAAGCTCCAATAATAAAAGAGTTTTCAGCTGTTTCAAGCCAGCGTGATAATTCATCCTCATTTTCGTATATTTCATCTCTGATCTTGTCTATAAGAACAACTTTATTACGGCCTTTTTCTTTAAGTTGGTTCCAGAAACTAGGCGCGATATCAAAGGGATAGTAACTCCTATTACAACTTATCAAGATATTGGCATCTAATGCATATTTTTTATTCATAATACAACAAACTCTCTTTTAGTTGTTCGTAGGTTTTCCCTTTTATTCCGCCTAGTAATCTAAAAGCATAAGTATAGCTAATTTCGCCTGCTTCCGCATTTCTAATTACTGCTTTTGCAAATGTTGGACTTATTCTTGTTTTTAATGTTGTATAAAAATTCCCACCATAAGAGCTGGTCTCATTGGAGTCAAAGTTTTGAATAGACTCTCTTTTTACTTGTTCCACAATTTCGCTATCTACTAGATTCATATCTTTAAGTTTTATTGCTAAAGCTAATCTACTTACTTTAAAATCCTTACTTAATTCGTTTAACTGGTCCAATATGTTCTTATCTTTTTGCCAAAAACGGCTTATATGTTCTTGAGGCATTAAAAATTCTGCTGTTATACTATTTATACGTCTTTCATATCCTTTCAGTTCATCTATATCTCTATTAGAAAACACATCCTCCTGCTCAAATAATACATGTATATACTCATGAATTAAAGAAAAAATCTTCCCAGCCTTAGAATCTCTACTATTAATAAATATTAATGGTGCAACATCATCATATAACACAAAAGCTCTAAATTCCTCAATATCTAGCTTCCTATAATTGTTCATGCCAACAACGCCATTCTGCATTACCAAGATCCCTGCATCCTCAAGTTTATTTCTGAGAAACCTGAATACTTCATCAAAGCTTTTCATAGAATTGTACCAATTATCATCTAGTCCTAATAACCTTTTTGCAAGTATGGCATTATCTATTATATTTTTGTTCTTATACTTATTAAACTGAACAATTATATCTAGTTTATCCCATCCTAAACTTTTCCTGTAATCGCTCATCCAATTTCGTCTGCGATCCATTTCCATAATTGTGTCTTTTAAATTTTTGCTAATCTCAGGCAATTTATTGTTTATAGTCCGAAATTCTGTTTCCATCACATTTTCTTTAGGAGGTTTGTCTAGAAACATGTATCCGAAAGGTACTCTCAAAAACTTAGCTACCTTTTCCAATTGCTTAAATGTCGGATTTTCTTCTTCATTAATCCATTTATCTATTTTGGGGAATCTAGCAAAAATTTCATCTAAATCTCTTTGAGATTCCTTTATTGCCCAAAACCATATTTCCTTTTTTACTGGAACTCTTACGGATGTTGCCATGTTTCTCCTCCTTTCCATATAAAATTTTATATAAAAATAACTATAGATTATATCATATGAAATATGCATGAACTTGTTATGAGAGAATTTTATTCTTTTATTTAGAAAAGGCAAGCTTATTCTACCATAGGTACAAATCTTACATAATGGGTATTTTTCTCAATAAAGCTATCTTCTGTTTTTACTATTAACTTAAGGACCTGGGTTTGATGGCGTGGACCTACAGGCACCACCATTCGTCCATCTTTTTTAAGCTGCTCTAATAATTTAGAAGGAATGTCAGGAGGGGCTGCTGTTACTATAATTCTATCAAAGGGTGCATGCTCCTCCCATCCTTCATAGCCGCTGCCCAGCTTATATTCAACATTTTTGATTCCTAATCCCCTTAAAGTATCCTTAGCTTTTTTATAAAGCTCTTCAACTATTTCAATCGTATATACCTCTTTGGCTAATTTAGCCAGCAATGCTGTCTGATATCCTGAACCAGTCCCTATCTCCAATACTTTTTCTTGTCCTGTTAGTTCAAGAAGCTGGGTCATATAGGCCACTAGTGATGGCTGTGATATGGTCTGGCCAAATCCAATAGGCAAGGCACTGTCTATATAAGCGCTGTCTTTATATTTGTCAGGAATAAAATTCTCTCTGGGTATGGACTCCATCATCTCTATTATTTTCTTATCCTTTATTCCATAGAAAATATCCTCGTGAAACTTTATGACGGCCACCACCTTTTAATTTAGCCTCTGTACAATATGCCTTTCTTTAATTCATCGGCCTTTTCTTGTCCTAGAAGATATTTCACTATCTCTATAGCAAAGTCTACAGCTAATGCAGGTCCTCTTGCTGTAATAATATTTTGATCCCTAACTACGCTTTCTTGCTCATATACACCACTTGATAGCTGATCCTCAAATCCTGGATAAGAGGTGACCTTCTTACCCGATATAACACCAGCTTTTTCTAAAACTATAGGCCCAGCACATATTGCTGCTGCAAGCTTTCCCTTATTATCCATTTCCTTTACAATTTCTATTACTCTAGGGTTGTCTCTAAGGTTTGTAGCACCAGGCATTCCTCCAGGAATAACTACTCCGTCATAGGAATCCACCTCATCAATTTCGTCAATAGTCTTATCAGCTAATACAGGAATGTCATGGGCACCGTTTACTTGCTTCTCTTGAGTAATGGATACTGTATCCACTTCTATATCCATTCTCCTTAAATAGTCCACCACTGTTAAGGCTTCTACTTCCTCAAAGCCATTAGCCAAAAACACCATAACCTTCATTTCCATCATCCTCCCTAGATTATTTAAATTTTATCAATACATATAATGGATTTAATAGGAGTTTTACCTTTTCATATAGTTGATCACAATTCATATATATACACTACCCCTTTTGTCCAATAATAATCAAAAACTCCACACTTATACTATCAATATTCATATCCATGACTTTATTAATTTTGTCGTCAGTAACCTTCCAGGATAAAGGGGTCATACTTATTAGATGAATTAGGTTATCTCTGTCTATCTGGTGATCATATTTTAATTCAATTGTATCTATAACCTTAAATTTGTTACTAAAGAGTTTTACTACCTCATCATTGGAATACTCCTCTTTTTCTGTCCCTTGGTAAAATATACTCCTTAATTCTTTCAGATAATCCTTCCCAGGAACAACCTTAATAAGCATCCCATCATCCTTTAACACTCTATGAAACTCATCATAGTTGGCAGGTGAAAGAATATTTAGTATTACACTAAAACTCTTGCTAGCAAAAGGAAGGTTGGTCAAATCAGCTACACACCATAATATATCAAAATACTGCTTTGAAGCAAATAGTATTCCTTCTTTTGATATATCTACACCAAAGCCTTTAACATCTGTATTCGCTATTTCATTAAGCTCACTTATAATTTGTCCTATATGAGAACCATCGCCACAGCCTGCATCTAGTATGTTGACTTCACCTAAATCCTTTTCTTGTATACTCTTTATAATTGAATTTCTAAGCGTTTCTAATAAGGGGTTAAAGAAACCACTTGCATTTATTAGGTTTCTAGAATAGAACATATCTTTGTCATAATCCGTTTTCACAGCTTTTAATAGGAAGTTTATATATCCTTTTCTTGCAATATTAAAGTTATGTCCTTTTCTACAAACCATATCTTTAAACTCATGCACTTCCATTTCCTCTTTGCATATAGGACATCTAAAGATTTGAATGCTTTCAGCAAACTTCGTTTTTCTATAGCTACTGTTTCTATTCATAAACATCCCCTAGTTTTTCTTTGCACTATAGTAAAAAAATTGTATTTTCTCATCTTTTATTATACCATAAGAGGGGGCCGCTAATCACTACACTGCATATTGAATGGCTTTTATTTCATGGAATTTATAATGGCTCTTACTGCCTCTCCTATGTTATGATGTGATATACTAGTAGGTAATTTCCATTGTAATAACAAAAATAAAATATGATTTTGGAGTTGACACTTAAGATGAATATATTTCAGTATGGTCAAATGGAGATAGACTACCTGAAAAAGAGGGATAAAATACTTGGAAAAGCTATTGATGAAATCGGAATCATAAAGCGTGAAGTTATACCAGATCTCTTCACCGCTTTGATATGGAATATTATTGGACAGCAAATTTCATCTAAAGCTGCATCTACTATATGGAATAGAATGCAAGAGCATTTCATTGAGATAACTCCTGATACCATTGTAAAAGCTACTAGGGAAGAAATACAACAATGTGGTATATCTGCACGCAAAGCAGATTATATAAAAGGTGTAGCTCAAGCAGTGGTGCAAGGAAATTTAAATCTCTCTGAACTTCATACTCTCCCTGACAATAAAGTTATCAAACGTCTTACTTCTTTAAAGGGTGTAGGAGTATGGACAGCCGAGATGATGCTAATTTTTTCAATGGAACGGCCTGATGTGGTTAGTTGGGGAGATTTAGGGATAAGACGAGGTATGATGAAGCTGTATGGACTTGAAGATTTAACAAGGGAGCAGTTTGAAGAATACAGAAAGCGCTACTCCCCGTATGGATCAGTAGCGTCTCTGTATTTATGGGCTATCTCAAGCAAGTAGTAATAACCCACTATGTAAATATAGGTCATCTTTAATTAAATGATATCCATTGTAACAATATCCCCTGAATAATTATTATTAGTGGGATTCCCCATTTAAATTTTGCATGCCTAGTCTTATGCCGAAATACATGCATCCCTCCTAATATACCCACAGAGCCACCCAAAAAAGCCACGGCAAAAAGAGTACGCTCCGATATTCTCCATGCTCCCAACTTAGATTTTAATTTGTCTATTCCCATCGTAACAAAAGCTATTATATTGATTACTATAATATAGAGCCATAATATCTCATTTAATCCCATACATGCTTGCTCCTTATATATTTATTCAATGATTTTACATTATCAATTCTTCCTAGACAAATACCTCTCAAGTATATCATATAATACTGCAATTAAAAAAACGATTTATTTTCTGATATCTGAAATTAAGCATAGAAAAAAGGCTCTATATTATTGAGCCTTTAATATATCAGCAAAAACCTTTTTGTCTAACCTTTCCCATAAATCCGATCATAGTGATCATCTTGAAACTTATGTTGGCGTATTACAAAGTCATGATAGTTTTTATTGCGGTTTCCTACAAAAAATCCAAGAGCTAAACCTATTACTGCCACTGCAAGGTAAAGTATTATCCGTAGCATTATGAGCCCTCCAATCTTTTCATTTTTCATCTGGCTTTGACTTATTTATTATAAGAACTTACAAAACACTTTTCTTTGTCGCTTTTCCTTTTTGTAATTTAATGATATCAGAATTTATTATCAATTGCAAGAATAGATATTTTTATTGCAATCTTTTATGTTGCTATCTTGCATTTTGTTATACAAGTATCAATATTTTGCCGATTTTGTTAGCCCTTCGACCATTCAACAACTCATAGAGAACCTTATATATTGCAAGTTTGTTATTGCATAAGCATCATTAAGTAGATACTCTTGATTTTTTATTGTGAAAAATCCTTCAATGTTTAGCAATCTATTTGTTTTGATTTTAACCGCGAAAAGCGGCAAAATAGATAAAATGATTATTATCTCCGAATATAATTCATAAAGTGATTTTTATGATTAGCAATTTAATATAGTGGTATAGAATAAAGTACAATGATTTCGTAAAGGGGGAGGAATATATGCGTTCAATAGAGTTCGCCATAAAAATGGAACTTGACGGGGAAAAATATTATATGGAGCAGGCTGAGAAACATAAAAACACCAACCTACATACCGTCTTTCTTACACTAGCCAAAGATGAAAGAAAACATGCTAATATCCTAAAGGATAGACTTAACAAGCTGACACCTGAATTATTAGATACCACATCCTATTCTGAGTACAAAAATATATTTGAGCAAGCTGAAGATTTCTATAGTTCAATTAAAGAAATTCTGGATCCAGTAGATGTCTATCTCTTAGCCATGGAAAAAGAAAAAGAGGCTATTGATCTCTATAAGGAAATGCTGGCCCAAGCCACCGATGAAAAAGATAAGGAAGTATTTGAGTTTCTTATAAAAGAAGAGGAAACCCATTATGCTATATTAGAAGATATGGTTTCCCATGTTAGTCGTCCCATTGAATGGGTAGAATCCGCAGAGTTCGGACTTAGAGAGGAATATTAAATACGAAAGGGGATAGATCCAAAAATCTATCCCCTATTTTTTATTTATCTTAATTATTTAATCAAGCCTATCTTACAATATCCATATAATATCCCTGAAGCAATATCCCTTCTCCTAAATAAAGGTGCTTGTTAGGAAATGTGCCGATATAATCCTCTCCAAGAAGCTTATACAAATGAGAACGCATTGTAAACTCCGGCAGCTTGCCTATAACACGCTGTCCATCAAACAAAAATCCTACCTGTACAGGAGCAGCAAAACTTCCATCTGCAGTAAAGTCTCCACCGGAACTAACCGCTACCAGGATTGCCATCTGGCCATCTAAGGCTGTCTTTATATCGTCGGAGTCAACAAGAAATCTTAGAGGGGCTCTTGAGAGAGTAGGCATACCATCATAAGCTCCTGAAGCTGCTCCAGTGTGAGGCAAGTTATAGGTATGGGCAGTTCTCTTATCTGTATATACATTTACCAGCCTACCTTTTTCGATTAAATTATAAGCATCGTCCTTGAGGACTACACCCTCCATATCAAAGAAGGCTTGGGGCCTGTATTTAGGATCTCTATTCTGCTGGATGGTTATTTTCTCATTAAAGAGCTGTTCTCCAATTTTATTGCTAAAGATAGAGCTACCAGTAGCATACAGTTCACCATTTAAGGCGCGGGAAAGAAAATTTTCCAGCTCATAGAACTCCAACGTAAAGACCGGCAAGGTTTTGCCTTCTGGCAAGGGTACCTCCTTGCGATAAGCAGCTAATAATTCCTCATTGAATTCCCAGAATTTATCTAGATCAAAGGTCCTGCCATAGTACTGCAAGAATCCATCAAAAACATTGGCTGATTTCTTGTCCTTTAATATAAGTCCCAAGGACATATATGCATCCTCGTATTCAAGATCTAGCCCTTGAGTGTTTTTCATAGTGTAGGTTATTTCCTTAGTATTTATACTTTCGCTAAAATCAAAATCAGAATACTCTTTTCTTAATCTTTCCAGTATCTTTTCTGCCAATTCCGCAAGGTCATTACTGCTAATTTTTTCTTTGCTATAGTCCCTATGATCCTTAAGCTCAGCCGATAAGTCATAAGGATATGAAATATTGGCACTTAGATTTTCTATGGCATTATCAACTAAAGCCTTGTCGGAAATATCCCCTATTGCTCCCGATATCCCAATTTTTTCATCTTTGTATACCCTAACACCCTTCTTTACAATATCCTTAGTGCGTATAGCATTTATTTTAGTGTTTTGTATCTTAACAGCCGTTTCCTTTTCCCTTATAGTTATAAATTCTTTATCCATCTTCATACCTCCCGCTACTATATATTCCACCTAACCTGCGGCCATTGTATATTGGTCCAGTTAGACTCTACTGTACATTTAACTTCTTTACCCTAGTATAGGGACCTCCAAAACCTACTGGAAGAGGATATTGCTCCATCTTTCCGCATCCGCCACCTACAAAACTTAAAAGTTCAAACTCTTCGCTGACTGCGTCCACCTCAGCTAGGGTTTCAAATACGTTGCCAGTTATAACAGATACCCTAACGGGGGTTGTAATTTTACCATTTTCAATCTTATAAGCCCTGGCTGGCGCTATGGTAAAGGTAGACATGCCAGACCCATGATTTATGGTATCAACGTAGATTCCCTTATCTATTTCCCCTATGATATCCTTAAGAGGCCTATTACCTTTTTCAATGTAAGTAGTGGTCATTCGCACAATAGGCTCAAATTCAAAGTTGACTGCTCTGGCATTACCAGTCAAGGGTTCCTCCAAAGCAGCACTAGTAGCAGCGCTATGTAGTCTGCCAGTAAGTTTGCCATTTTTGATAATATAAGTTTTTCTTCCCTTTGTTCCCTCATCATCATAGGGTACATATCCGTTTCCTACTACAGTGCCATCATCAATAATGGTTAATAGCTCTTTTCCAATGGTTTTGCCAAGAGTCCATTCTGCTTTCATGGTTTCATCACCTACCATGAAATCCGATTCACTCTTGTGTCCAAAGCTTTCATGGGTAAATACACCTGTTGCCAAGGGACTTAACAGCACTGTGTATACCCCTGGTTCTACTGGCTCCGCTTCTCTTACAAATTCAAGGTTCTTTTCTACCTCTTCTTTAAAGTAACTTTCAAGTCCCTTAAGCTCGTCAAAATACACAGCAGCTTTTGAAACAACCCCTGTATCTTTATTTTCCTTATAAGCTAATTCTAGATTTAAACGAATACCACAAGTCTGTACATCAAAGGTGACAGCAGTGCCTTTTGATGAATAAATTGATTTCTTTGTCTTCTTGTCAACATAGTAAGAGGTATGATACACAATTTCAGGATAGTCAAGCAGATTCAGATATCCCTCTAAAAGGGCCTGCTTCTCGGCTACAGGTATATCTGTTACTGAGTTATTCTCGTATTGAAGTATGGTATCTTGATTTACTTCAAAGGCCTTAACTACTGGATGCTCCATGATCTCAGGATTTGGGGTAGCCATTTGAGCCAAAGTATCTATGGCTTCCTGAATACCATCTAAATCTGTCAAGGAGCTATAATACCAGCGGTTGCCATCAAATACCCTGACAAATGCCCCCTTATTTTTACGCACCTTTTGCTCCTGCAGCTCTCTTTTTTTAAAGCTGATTCTGGTCTCAAAGGTTTCTTCAATACGCACATCAACATATAAGTCTTTAGGAAATTTATACATTTTTAAACCCCTTTCAGAAAATCTTATTTACTCTCCCCAGCCTCTTAAGTAGTCTTCCTGTTCTTGGGTTAAGGTATCAATTTGTATACCCATAGCTTTCAGCTTCATATGGGCTACTCTTCGGTCTATCTCATCAGGAACCTCATATACCCTGTTGTCCAACTGGGAATGATTTTCTACAATATATTTGGCCGACAAAGCCTGAAGAGCAAAGCTCATGTCCATTATCTCAGCAGGATGTCCATCGCCGGAAGCTAAATTTACCAGCCGTCCTTCCGCTAACAGATTTAACACCCTGCCGTCCTCCATAACAAATCCTTCTATGTTTTTCCTCATTTCTTTTCTATCTACAGCTAATTTTTCAAGGTCTGGCTTGTAAATTTCCACATCAAAATGCCCTGCATTGGCTAAAAGTACTCCATTTTTCATCTTTCTAAAATGCTCTTCTCGTATAACCTTGTTACATCCTGTTACTGTGATAAATATATCACCTATGGCAGCGGCTTCATCCATGGACATTACCCTAAAGCCATCCATTACTGCCTCTATTGCCTTTATGGGATCTATCTCAGTTACAATAACATTAGCACCCAGTCCTTTTGCCTTGTTGGCTACACCTTTACCACACCAGCCATAGCCTGCCACTACTACATTTTTACCTGCAACTATTAAGTTGG
>ERZ773359.4994-NODE-4994-length-13134-cov-7.630247_pt1 | contig 13134 bp, 12 predicted proteins | sample MGYA00374955_ERZ773359 | MGnify/ENA primary metagenome ERZ773359 (study PRJEB29098, sample SAMN04486028) | biogas fermenter metagenome | study: EMG produced TPA metagenomics assembly of the Biogas fermentation microbial communities from Germany - Plant 4 DNA1...
CCCGCGTTACCGCCGTGAAAGGGCGGTGTCTTAACCGCTTGACCAAGGGGCCGTATTAGTGATGTTGGTGGGCCCACTAGGATTCGAACCTAGAACCTACCGGTTATGAGCCGGCAGCTCTAACCGTTGAGCTATGGGCCCTTGGCTCCCCGAGTAGGATTCGAACCTACAACCTACCGGTTAACAGCCGGTTGCTCTACCGTTGAGCTATCGAGGAAAGCTTCTATGCAAGTCATGCACTGCTTATTATAGCGCAAATCAGTATCATTCGTCAAGCCCTAATTCACAGGTGTTTTTTGGATCTTACTCCAGATAGTCCTTCAGGCGCTTACTGCGCATAGGATGGCGCAGTTTGCGCAAAGCCTTGGCTTCAATTTGACGAATACGCTCCCGTGTTACGCCAAAAACTTGCCCTACTTCTTCTAAAGTCCGAGACCGGCCGTCATCGAGACCGAAACGGAGTTTTAAAACTTTTTTCTCACGCGGAGTAAGCGTCTCCAAGACATCATCAAGCTGTTCTTTCAGCAACTCAAACGCCGCCGCTTCGGCCGGTGCCTGTACGTCCTGATCCTCAATAAAATCTCCCAAATGAGAATCATCTTCCTCCCCGATAGGTGTCTCCAAGGAAACAGGTTCCTGGGCAATTTTCAGAATTTCACGCACTTTTTCTTCAGAAATATTCATAACTTCGGCTATTTCTTCCGGCGTAGGTTCTCTGCCCAGTTCCTGTACCAATTGCCGCGAAACACGAATCAGTTTATTGATAGTTTCCACCATATGGACAGGAATGCGAATAGTTCTGGCCTGATCTGCAATGGCACGAGTAATGGCTTGGCGAATCCACCATGTGGCATAGGTACTGAATTTAAAACCTTTACGGTAATCAAATTTTTCCACTGCTTTAATCAAGCCTAAATTGCCTTCCTGGATCAAATCGAGGAAAAGCATACCGCGGCCTACATATTTTTTGGCAATACTGACCACAAGCCGCAAATTGGCTTCGGCTAAAGCGCGCTTGGCATCTTCATCGCCTTGTTCCATCCGTATGGCAAGCTCAATCTCCTCTTCGGGAGTTAAAAGCGGGATTTTACCAATTTCTTTTAAATACATACGAACCGGGTCATTAACATTGACGCCCTCAAGGGAAGACAAATCATCCAGGTCTTCCACATTTTCTACATCATCTTTGAGCTCGTCAACATCTTCAAGTACCTGCTCGTCTTTGCCGGCGTCTTCATCGATTACGTCAATACCAAGGCGGGAGAGGTGATCATAAAACTCATCAATCTCGTCCGGAGATAAATCCATATTCTGAAGCAGTTCTATAATTTCTTTATAAGTGATATAACCTTTCTTTTTCCCTTGCTTAACCAGCTGTTCACGAATCTTTTTCAGTTTTTTATCTTTTTCCATCTTATCCAACACCTTTCCCTCCTTCCCTGGCTTGATTTATTTCTTCTTCCATTTTACGCAAAGCTAGCCATTCCTTTGACAACTTAGCAATTTCCCCTTTCGCAGTACCGGCATCCAATTTAGATATTTGTTCCTCAATTTCTTTTCGTCTTTTGGCAATGCGGGCGCATTTAACATACCTGATACAATCATCCAGCGCTTTACGGGCGCTTTTCTCATCAAGTTCTTCATGGACAAATAAACGGCTGGTAAGGAGACGATATTTTTCTGCAGGCAGTACATCATAGAGCATGGCCGGAGTTAATTCCGCACCGGCTGCCGCTGCAGTTTTAAGTGGTGTTTTGAATTCTTGCGGAATATCTTCTGCCTGCAGCTGTTCTTTAGTATCGGCAATAAACTGTGGATATTGCGCCCAAAGCGCAAGGATTTGCAGCAAAGCTTTTTGCAATGTACTTACTTGGGGAACTGTATTTATCTTCCGTAGAGGCCGAGTCTGCGGAGAGGATCTTTTTGCTTTCTCCAACTCCTGACGAATTACCTCAGCCGGTAGGTTTAATAATTTCGCCGTTTTTTGCAAATAATCCTCTTGCTCCATGGCATTATCTATGGAATTTAATATTTCAATAATTCTACGATAAAGTAAAAGGCGTTCTTTATCGTTTTCCGGGTTATAAATTTCTGTTAATCGTAACAGCTGATAATCAGTTAAAAGCAGGGCATGATTGATAATTTTACTTTGAAAAGTTTCCGCCCCATAACGACCAAGATAATCATCAGGATCGAGACCTTGTGGTAAACGGCCAACTTTGACCAAACATCCGGCATGGCGCAAGATCTCTAAACCACGCCAAGTTGCTGCCTGACCGGCGGCATCGGCATCATAAACGATAATCACTTCTTCCGCCTGATTGCGCAGGATTCTGGCCTGTGTTTCCGTTAAGGAAGTCCCCAGAGTTGCCACGGCATGATTAATACCGGCCTGATGGGCGGCGATCACATCCATGTAACCTTCAAAAATGATGACAGAGTTTTGTTGGCGCACGGCTTGACGGGCCAGATGTAAAGCATATAAAGTTTTGCTTTTATTAAAAAGGGGTGTTTCCGGAGAATTTAAATATTTCGGTTGACCGTCGCCCAAGGTACGACCGCCAAAAGCAATCACCTGACCGCTTTGATCGTGAATGGGAAAAATGATGCGGTTGCGAAAGCGGTCATAAGTTCTACCGGAGCTTTCACCAAGCAACCCGACAGTTAGCAATTCTTTTTCCGTAAAACCTTTTTTTATCAGCAAATTTTTCACTGCATGCCAGCTGTCCGGCGCATAGCCAAGCCCAAATTGCTTGATGATTTCCGGCTTAAGCCCACGGCGGTACAGGTACTCTAATGCTTTCCGCCCCGCCGGTTGCTGCAGCTGGTATTGGTAATAGTCATGAGCAAGCTCCATAATTTTATACAACCGTTCCCTGGCCCGCAGTTTTTTGCGCTCCCAGGGTGTATCCTGCTGTCTGGGCAGCGGCACACCCGCCCTCCTGGCCAGCTCCAGCACGACTTCGGTAAAGGTTAAACCTTCAATTTTCATGAGAAAAGTATAGACATTACCGCCTTCACCGCAACCAAAACAGTGAAAAATCTGTTTTTCCTGGGAAACACTGAAAGAAGGAGTTTTTTCATTATGAAATGGACAAAGACCAAAATAGTTGCGGCCGGATCTTTTCAATTGCACATATTGCGAAACCACCTCGACAATGTCGAAGCGAGCACGTACTTCATCAATAAATTCAGCGGGAAGCCTTCCCATCATCCTTATCACCCTGCGCTTTGCAGCCATGACACGGGTTTGGACCTTTTTAGCTTAAGTAGAACCGCTAGAGCTTATCTATTCGCCATTATTGGACAAAATCCTGCAAAATTCTATTTACAGCTCTTAATCACTGAAAAGACCTCATCCCTGAAAGAGAGACGAGGTCACATTGTCATAGCCGCATGTTTAGCCTCTCTCCAACCCGTTCCTGGAACCTATTCCTCCTTTGCCGGATGCATTCAGCGTCCAATAAACTGTACCCATTTATTTCTACATTGCTTGGTTGATTCCTTCTTTAAAGCTAAAGTTTATCCCGACCCGTTTGCTTAAAATATTATATACCATTTAATGCATATTATACGATTAAGCAAAGATTTGCTCATTTAAATGGAATTTTTCGCGGCCTGGGGCAACAGGTTGGCGCTACATAGCATTAATTCGCCTTTTAATATACAAATCCTCCAAAAAGTAAACACAAAATGCTTTACCTTTCTTTACCAAAAAGCTTGCTTTTTTACCTTAAACAAACCTCAACGGATAAAAACATAACAAAAAAGCTAACACCTTTCGGTCTTAGCTTTAACTTTCTGCAGGGTAAAATAAAAGGTTGAACCCTGTCCTAAAACACTCTTAAGCCCCACAGTACCCCCGTGGGCTTCCACTATTTGCTTGACTATGGGCAGTCCCAATCCGGTACCGCCTAAATTACGCGTTCTGGCTTTATCTACTTTATGAAAACGCTGCCAGACCAAATGCTGCTCTGCTTCAGGAATCCCGGGACCTGTATCCGTCACGGAAATACACACTTGTTTGCCTATATCTTTAGCAGATAATGTAATTTGTCCACCGCTTGGAGTAAAAGCAATGGCATTGCTCAACAAATTGACCAGTACCTGCTCGATGCGATCATAATTGCCTAGTACAAGGGGCAAATTATCCGGCACCTGCATTTGCAAAACAAGAGATTGCTGCTGCAGTTGCGGTTGCAATTTATCAGCAACTTGCGTCAAAAGTGGTGGCAGCTTTATCGGTTCCAATTGCCAGGTTAGCTTTCCTGTTTCCAGGTAAGACAAGTCCAGCAAATCATTGACTAAACGGTTAAGCCGCACAGTTTCCGCCAAAATTATCTGCAGGTAGCGATTCCGGCTTTTTTCATCGGTAACGACACCATCCAAAATAGCCTCCACAAATCCCTGAATTGAAGTCATAGGTGTACGCAGTTCATGGGAAACATTGGCGACAAAATCGCGACGCATTTGTTCCATTTGATGCAATTCCGTCACATCCTGCAGGATACCGACAGCTCCCCAAATCTGCCGCCGGCGACGTAAAGGCGAAACTTGCACCGAAAGAATCCTATCGCCGGTAGTAGCAAACTCCTCCGTCAAAGCTTTACCTTGGCCAATGACCGCCAAAAACAAATTCTCTATTTCTTTATCTACAGGCAAATTAGTCAGTTTTTCTCCCGTTAATTCCTTTTTTTGCAAGTGCAAAAGTTTCTGCGCCTGTGCATTGGCCAATAAAATCCGGCCTTTTTTATCTATGGCGATGACACCTTCATGCATACAAAGCATAATATTTTCCAGTTTAGCTTTTTCCTGCGAAAGTGCTTCGATGGTCTGCCGTAATTTTAATGCCATATGGTTAAAAGTCTGGGCTAACTGACCGACTTCATCCCTTGAAGTAACTTTCACCTGTTGCCGGTAATTACCTTTCGCCACTTCCAGTGCTGCCAGGTTCATTTGTTGCAACGGCAGCGAAATTGTTTTTGACAGGTATAAACCGGCAAGCATGGCTAAAGCCGAAGCCAGCATGGCAGCATAAATAATGAGCCGCTGCACCTGGGACAAAGTTTGCGCAATTCCCCTCAGCGGCGCATTTAAAAATACGGCGCCGGCCACCTCATGCGGTAAAACAATGGGTACTGCCACACTCACCAGCTGCTCGCCAGTTTGTGCATGGTAATTGCGTTTAGCCACAGCTTCTCCCAAAAGTAATTGTTCCAGCTCTTCCGCAGAAAAAGGCAGACTCATTTCTTCGAATCCGGGAACAGTGGCCAAAACCAAGACAGTTTTATCCACCGCCTGAATGCGCGCATCTAAAAACTGATCCAGAATGGCAAGTAAATCATTTGTCACGCGTGGATCTTGCAAGCCCAAAAGCTGTGCCGACAAAATATCGGCAATTTCCTGGCCTTTTACCATCAGCTCACGCTGGCGCAGATGGTAAAAATAATTTTGCAAAAGTTGTGTCAAAAAAATGCCTACCACAAATAAGGTAAGTAAAATAATCAGCAAGTATGTAATTAAAAGTTTAGTAAAAATATTGATCCTCATGATGACGAACTTACCTCTAATTTATAACCTACACCCCAGACAGTTTTAAGCAACTGCTTTTGCTGTTTGCGCTCAACTTTTTCCCGGAGTCGTTTAATGTGCGTATCTACTGTCCTTAAATCACCGTAATAATCATATCCCCACACGGCTGCCAGTAACTGTTCCCGGGTAAAAACTTTACCTGGGTTTTTCGCCAAAAACCAAAGCAGATCAAATTCTTTAGGCGTCAGTGAAACTTCCTGTCCTGCCACCACCACTTCCCGGGAAGAACGGTTAATGGTAAGGTGGGGCAATTGAATCACTTCTTCCGACGGCAGATGCTCCTCCATAGTAGTGCGCCGTAAAATTGCTTTTACCCGCGCCACCAATTCGCGGGGCGAAAAAGGTTTTGTGATATAATCGTCGGCACCTAGCTCCAGTCCCAAAACTTTATCAAATTCTTCACCTTTTGCCGTCAGCATAATAATAGGTACATCCATAAACTTTCTGAGCTGTCGGCAGACATCCCACCCGTTTACTTTTGGCAACATTATATCAAGAATAATCAAGAGCGGGTTAAGCATTTTTGCTTTCTGCACAGCTTCTTCACCGTCAAAGGCCACCTCCGTGGTAAAGCCTTCCTGCTCCAAATATAAACGGACTAGTTCGCAAATATGTTCTTCATCATCAACAATTAAAATTAAACCTTCAGCCAAGGCGTTCACCCACTCATTTGCTTCATTTGAGCCCATTATACATGATCAGTGTATCTTTCTCAATTTTTAACTAACAAGTTGTTTTTTCAGAGAAAATACTTTATTGCTACTGGATTCTTACCTATCTTTTCGTATAAGATATACATATGTAAAACTGCATCAGGAGGCTGGTCACATGAAAAAAATTATCTCACTCTTTTTTGCTGTTTTCTTCCTTCTCTTACCCCTCTCGGCTGCCGCCCAGCATTTTGCATCTTCTGCTGAAGTTGCTGCACTCATGGAGGTTTCCACCGGACAATTTCTCTACCTAAAAAATGCGGACGAACCCCGTCCTCCTGCCAGTACCACAAAAATTATGACGCTGCTCCTGGCTTTTGAAGCAATAGAACGCGGCGGCATTAACTGGGATGATACAATCATGGTGTCGGAACGTGCCTATCAAAAAGAAGGTTCCTCCATGTTTTTGGAAATAAATACGGAAGTCACTGTGGAAGAACTCATCAGTGGAATTTCTATTGTCTCCGCCAATGACGGTTGTGTCGCTTTAGCCGAGTTAATTGCCGGCAGCGAAGAAGCTTTTGTTGCCCTTATGAATAAGCGGGCACAGGAATTAGGGATGACAAACACGCATTTTGCCAATTCCACAGGTCTTCCTGCTGATAATCATTATATGAGTGCCCGGGATATTGCCATTGTAGCCCGTGAGCTTATTTTAAATCATCCTAAAATTCTTGAGTTTGAATCGCAACGCGAATTTACATACAACAATATTACACAATATAATCGCAATCCTTTACTGGGACGCTATCCCGGCGCTGACGGTCTGAAAACCGGCTGGACGCCTGAATCCGGCTATAGTTTAGCCGGTACCGCCGAGCAAAACGGCATGCGCTTGATTTCTGTAGTTTTAAATACAGAAAGCGATCAAGCCCGTCTTGTGGCCAGCCAGGAACTGCTCAATTACGGTTTTCGCAATTTTACATTTCATACCGTGGCCAAAGCAGGAGAAGTTTTAGGTGAAATTCCTGTTAAAGACGGGAAAAAACAAACCGTCAGTTTAACAATCCAAGAAGATTTTCAACCTTTAGTTCCCAAAGATCGCACAGCAGATCTTGACCTTAAAGTGGCGGAACAAAAAGAACTGACAGCCCCTGTGGAAAAAGGAACGGCAGCGGCGACGCTGCTTGTGCAACTGGACGGCGAAACACTTGCCTCCCGGGAATTAGTAACCACGGAAACAGTAAACCGTGCCAATATTTTTGTACGCCTGTTCCGTAGCTTGCTAGCTTTCATCCGCGGCTTGTTTAGCGGCAATTCCGCTTAAAATAAACCGGAGGTGATAAGTTTGGCCATTGACATGCTAAAAGATTTTTTAGACAGTGACGGTGCTTTATGTATTGGGGATACGGAAGAAATTATCCGCAATGTCTCTGCCAGAATTAAGGAATGGCGTGCCGGCGGCAACCCCATTATTTACATTATGGACCGGCACCTGCCCCAGGATGCAGAGTTTAAAATGTTTCCCCCCATTGCCTGGCGGGAGAACCGGGCGGCGAAGTGGTGGCTGAACTGGCCCCGCAAGAAGGTGATTTAAAAATTTATAAACGCCGTTACAGTGCTTTTTTCGGTACCGATTTGGACCTGACTCTCAGAGAACTAGGCGTTACCGAAGTGGAGTTGGTGGGTGTTTGTACACAAATTTGTGTCCTTTACACTGCTGCCGATGCACGCATGCTTAATTACGACGTCACGGTAAGAAGAAACTGTGTAGCCTCCTTTGACCCCCAAGCCCATGAATTTGCCCTTAAAGAAATGGAAAAGACACTGGGAGTAAAAGTAATCTAGCTTAAGTTGCTTTTTAAACGCCTCCGTTGCTTCATCGCAGCAGAGGCGTTTTGTCTCGGATTATTTTCTTTCCTAATCCACGGCAGCTTTCCTTACCAGGGAAACAAATTTTTTGATTTTTTCTGGATCTTTACGACCCCGTGTTTCTACGCCGCTGCTGACATCAATACAGTACGGGCGGCAGGCGTTAATGGCCTGCATGACATTTCCGGCATTTATCCCTCCGGCGAGAAAATACGGTTTTTCTATTGCCGGCAGTAACGACCAGTCAAAGGTTTTTCCCGTACCGCCGTAAGTATTTTGCCGGTAAGTATCAAACAAAAAATAATCGCAAGGCAATCCCAGCGCCTTTTTGACGGATTCTTTGTCTTTTACCCTTACGGCTTTAATGATTTTTTGTCCTACATGTTTTTTCAGATACTTGATATACTCTTCATCTTCGTCTCCGTGCAATTGCACCAAGTCAATGACATTGGCAGCGCAGAGTTTAATAATCTTCTCCATCTTTTCATTGACAAACACGCCAACTGCTTTGATGGCAGGATGTAAGTAAGTTTTCAGCTCTTGCGCCTTTTGGGCATCAATTTGCCTTAAACTTTCGGCAAACACAAAGCCAATATAATTAGGAAGAACTTTATTTACAGCCAAGATATCCTGTATACTTTTTAAACCGCAAATTTTGATTTTTGTCATTTCCCCCGCCCCAGAGTATTACTTGCCCTTTAAGTAAGCCAGCATGGCAGCCTTATCCGGACTTTTCATCAGCGCTTCTCCGATTAAAACCGCATCTACTCCCGCCTGCTCCAGCAATTCCACTTCCTGGCGCGCCTTGATGCCGCTTTCTGCCACATAAACAACCTCTTCCGGCACCAGCTCCCTAAAAGCAAGACAGCGGCCAACATCAACGTTAAAGGTTTTTAAATCCCGGTTGTTTACCCCGATCACCCTGGCACCGGCCGCAAGGGCAGCGGCAATTTCCTCTTCTGTATGTGCCTCCACCAGTGCCGAAAGCCCTAATGTATCACAAAGCTGCAAAAACTTTTTCAGCACCTCCGCTTCCAGGATGGCACAAATTAAAAGTACCGCGTCCGCACCAAGCAGTTTCGCCTCATAAAGCTGGTATTCATCAATAATAAAATCTTTGCGCAAAACTGGAATACTGACTGACTCACTTATCTCCGTAAGATAACGATTGTTGCCCAGGAAATATTCCGGTTCCGTCAGCACGGAGATGGCATGGGCACCGGCCTTTTCATATTGGGCAGCGATTTCCAGGTAGGGAAAATCAGGAGAAATAATGCCTTTGGACGGAGAGGCTTTTTTAACTTCACAGATAAAAGAGATACCTGCTTGCTTTAACACTTTTTCCCAAATAAAAGCTTCTCGCCTGTTTTTTCTTTTTTCAAGGGCAGATACTTGTCTAAGTAAATTGTCCAGGGGGACTTCCCTTTTGGCTGCCGCTACACGTTTTCTGGTGGATTCTACTAAAACATCCAGCACGTTTTCCCCGCCTTTACTTAATGTACCTGGTGGGAGAGTTTGATAAATTTGTTTAGCTGGTCCAGAGCTTTGCCGCTGTCAATCATCTCCGCCGCCAGCTGTACACATTCCCTTAAAGTCAGGTTGTCATAAAAAAGATAAAGACAAACTGCGGAATTGAGCAACACAATATCTCTTTTGGGTCCTTTTTCGCCCTTTAAAATGCTTCTGGCAATTTTGGCATTCTCTTCAGGTCCGCTACCTTTTAAATCTTCATGTTGACAATAAGTAAAACCAAACTGGCGTGGATCTAAAAAGAAGCAGTTGATTCTGCCATGATTCACTTCACAGACGGTGGAAGCTGTCGTTAAGGAAATTTCATCTAAGCCGTCATGGCCATGGACCACCATGGCTTTTTTCACCCCTAAATTGGCAAGCACCCGGGCTAAAGGCTCTACTAAATTTTCATCATAAACCCCTAAAAGCTGTATCTTGGCGGCGGCGGGACTGGCCAGGGGACCAAGGATGTTGAAAATTGTCCGCACGCCCAGTTCTTTTCTGACCGGCGCAGCATACTTCATGGAAGGATGGTAATGGGCGGCAAACATAAAGCAGATGCCTATTTCCTGCAAAATCTTTTCACTTTTTTCTACCGGGAGATCTATTTTTACCCCCAGAGCTTCTAAGACATCTGCACTGCCGCATTTACTGGAAACACTCCTGTTACCGTGTTTGGCTACCGGGATACCTGCCGCTGAAACCACAAAAGCAGAAACTGTGGAGATATTAAATGTATTGGCCTGATCCCCGCCTGTACCCACAATATCTAAAACATCACCGTCATATTTTAGTTTCAAACAGCTTTCCCGCATCACCTGGGCACAAGCAGTAATTTCCTCGATAGTTTCCCCTTTCATCCTCATGGCAGTGATAAAGGAGGCAATTTGTGCCTGTGTGGCTTCCCCATTAATAATTTGCGTCATGACGTTCTTCGTCAATCCATAAGGCAGATTTTCTCCGTTTAAGAGTTTTTGTATGGCTTCCTTAATCATCTTCTCCACCACCTATCTGCAAGAAGTTGTTGATTATAACCTGCCCCTGTGGCGTCAAAATGGACTCGGGATGGAATTGCAACCCATAAAGCTCATAATCTTTATGCTTAATTCCCATCACTTCCCTTTCCTCATCTTCAGCAATGATTAGCAATTTTTCCGGCAAAGTTTTTCGCAGGATACTGCGGGAATCGTATCTGGCCCCCTGAATCACCGGGGGCAAACCTTGAAAAATGCGATTCCCGTTAGCGATATGAATACTGCCTGCTTTACCGTGGAGCAAGCGTTTTGCCGGTACTAAGGACGCGCCAAAAACTTTGGCGATAACCTGGCAACCAAGATTAATCCCTAGAATGGGGACAAATTTGTGCATGAGCCTGACAAGATCCTCACAAATGCCGGGCCGCCCCGGTCCCGGGGAGAGAATTAAGTGGGAAGGATGCAAATCTTTTACTTCTTCAGCCGTGACTTCATCATTACGCACAACCCGTACTGAAGGCTTAAAAGCTCCTGCCACCTGCGCCAGGTTATAGGAAAAACTATCGTAATTGTCTATGATTAAAATCATCATTGATCCACCTCACCGGCATTCATGATTGCTTCCATAACGGCTCTGGCTTTATTGGCCGACTCTTCATATTCTTGCTCCGCCTTACTGTCTGCCACAATTCCACCCCCGGCTTGCACATAAACTTTCTTGCCTTTTTTTACGGCCATTCTAATGGCAATACAGATATCCATATTGCCGGTAAAATCTAGATAGCCAATGGCTCCGCCGTAAATTCCCCTTGGTTCCTTTTCCAATTCCTCAATGATTTGACAGGCCCGAATTTTCGGCGACCCGGATAAAGTGCCCGCCGGCAAAAAAGCTTTGACGGCATCCAATGCATCTAAATCGTCCCTGATGCTGCCTTCCACTTCCGAGGTAAGATGCATAACCTTTGCATAGCGCTGAATATTTTTATAGCTGGTAAGACGCACACTGCCGTACTTGGCAATTTTACTTAAATCGTTTCGGGCCAAGTCCACCAGCATATCATGTTCCGCCAGTTCCTTTACATCGCTTAACAATTCCCGCTCCAACGCTTTATCTTCCTCTTCATTTTTGCCCCGGGGCCTTGAGCCGGCGATGGGATAGGTGGTAAGTACACCGTCTTGCAGCCTGATCAATGTCTCCGGGGAAGTACTTATCACCTGCAAATCATCATTTTGCCAAAATACCATATAGGGGGAAGGATTTAGAGTCCTTAAAACGCGATATGCATTTAAAAGACTGTCAGTGTACTCTGCCTCAAAACGCCTGGAGATTACAACCTGAAAAACTTGGCCGCCTTTGATGTAGTCTTTAGCTTTTTCCACCAGCTCACAGTACTCTTCCTTGGAAATATTACACAAAAAATTAGGCCGGCAGGAGCCGGCGGCTTGCGGAGGGGAAAATTCCTCCCTGAGCATGCGGCTCATTTCTGCTATGGTTTCCAGGGCTTTTGCATAATTTTTTTCCAGGTTATCAGTTTGCAGGTTTACCACAATCAATATTTTTTGTTTCAGGTGGTCATAAACAATAACTTTGTCAAAAAGCATGAAATCAAAATCAGGAAAGTCACTGCTTTTTAGTTTTAAAACCGGTTCGCTATAACCAATCATGCTATAGGCAAAGTACCCCACCAAGCCTCCAGTAAAGGGCGGCATTCCCGCCAGTTTAGGTGCTTTATATTTTGCCATGTATGCCCGCAGTTCAGCAAAAGGATCGGAGGAATAGATTATACTTTTTCCCTGCTTTTCCTCAATAGTTATTTTTTTGTCTTTACATACAATGCGCACCACAGGATCAAAACCTAAAAAAGAATACCGGGCCCATTTTTCACCCCCCTCAATACTTTCAAAAAGATAGAATCTCTTGCTTTTGCGGGCAATTTTCAATAACAGCCCAATGGGAGTAATAATATCGGCGTATATTTCCCGACAAAGGGGAATGATATTATACTTTTTTGCCAACTGCCGGATTTCATTGTAACCGGGCTTGATCACGGTCCCACCCCTTTTGCAGAAAAATTTTTCCTACTTTATCCTTGAACCGGTAAACTGCCCTTTTTGCTTTAACCGCATAAGAAAAAAAAAGCTTTTGTCCCGGAAAATAGGGACAAAAGCTTAAGCTTCTGCGGTACCACCCTCATTGGTGCATAGCTACACCCGCTCACTTTTGCATACCATCATATGCATCCCCCTGATAACGGGCAGGCTCCCCGTAAGCGCCTACTCTCGACAGATTTCGGGCTTCCCTCGCAAGTCCATTCAGAATAACTCTGCAACCGCATTTCCACCCCCAGCGGCTCTCTATCTGCAGGCGGTTATTCCTACTACTCTTGCTCTTCGGTTTAAACACTTTAAACAATTAAGGTGTTAATAATTTGAAGCTGATTTTAGCATAAATATATGCCCTTTGTCAAACAAATTTTACAAAAAGATAGTGTCAAGACACTTTAGGTTTTATTGAACCCCACATCATTTACACG
>ERZ773359.4997-NODE-4997-length-13133-cov-3.846536_pt1 | contig 13133 bp, 20 predicted proteins | sample MGYA00374955_ERZ773359 | MGnify/ENA primary metagenome ERZ773359 (study PRJEB29098, sample SAMN04486028) | biogas fermenter metagenome | study: EMG produced TPA metagenomics assembly of the Biogas fermentation microbial communities from Germany - Plant 4 DNA1...
CCGAGATCTACACTCTTTCCCTACACGACGCTCTTCCGATCTACAAGTTAATTCTCTCCTGGATCAAAGGGATTAAGCTAACAAGGTACTCAAAGCGCTCCGGAGGGCAGGGTGTAGGAAGCAACCCTTCCTTCTGTAAAAACGGCAAACATCTGATGGCCAGTTCCCGGGGGTCCAACTTCCTGAGGTACATCCCATTAAACCAGTCCAACTTCTCCAGGGACAAGGCCACTGGTGACGTGTTGAGCCGTTCAATAGAAAAGGCCTCAACCGCCTCTTCCAAAGTGAAGAACTCACGGTCATCTCCGGGATGCCATCCTAAAAGGAGTAAAAAATTGACTAAAGCTTCCGGCAAATACCCTTTGTCTTTATAATCCCTAACACTGGTGGCTCCATGTCTCTTACTTAGCTTACCCTTTCCATCAGGGGCTAAAAAGACTGGTAGATGGATGAAAACCGGAGGCTTCCAACCAAACGATTGATATAGCATAATGTGTTTTGGGGTACTGACAATCCATTCATCACCCCGCATGACATGGGATATCTCCATAAAATGATCATCAATGACATTCGCCAAATGATAGGTGGGATATCCATCGGATTTCAACAACACAAAATCATCCAGGGTGCTCAGGTCAAAACGCATCTCACCACGTAATGCGTCAACCACCTTAATTTCTCCTTGCTCCGGCATTTTAAACCTGATCACCGGCATCTTTCCTGCGGCGAAAGCCTCTCTGATCTGATCTGGCGTGAGCGTACGACAACAACGGTCATAACCTGGCGCCGCCTTGCCCTGTTCTTGCGCTTTTCTGAGTTCCTGCAGCCTTTCCGTAGTACAAAAACAGTAATAAGCCTTGCCTTCCTCCACTAATTGCTGGGCCAGTTTCTTATATAATTCCAAGCGTTCGGATTGGAAATAGGGGCCGACAGGCCCGCCTACCAGCGGTCCTTCATCCCACTCCAAGCCTAACCATTTTAGACTCGCCGTAATATCATCCAGAGCCTCCGGTACAAACCTGGTCCGATCGGTGTCTTCAATCCGCAACAAAAAAGAACCACCGTTCTTCTTTGCCTGTAACCAGTTATAAAGGGCGGTTCGTGCTCCCCCGATATGTAAGAACCCGGTCGGGCTGGGGGCAAACCTAACTCTGACTTTTTCTTTCTTCACAATTATGCACCTCTTCACTTTCTATCAGATTTTAATTTCTCCAGCTTTGGAACAATTCCTTCCAGAGAGAACGATCTACGCCTTAATTATTGGGGCCTTCTTTATTCTTCTTGAAAAACCGGCAACAAAAAAACCGCATTGCGCGGCGGTTAATCAAGCGGAAGTAAATCTATACTAATTCCCAGGGCTTTGTTAATTCTGGACATGGTGTCACTGTCAAGCTGACCAATTTTTTCACTCAAACGCTTTTTATCAATAGTTCTTAGTTGCTCACAGAGAATGACGGAATCACGATCCAAATTACTCTTATTCTTTTTTATCTCTACATGAGTAGGGAGCTTCGCTCTTTTAATCTGTGAAGTTATAGCCGCCACAATCGTAGTTGGACTATAGGTATTCCCAATATCATTTTGGATGATCACCACCGGTCTGAGCCCACCCTGTTCAGAACCGATTACTGGATTCAAGTTTGCAAAAAACAGATCCCCTCTTTTGACGATCAATGACTCTCGCCCACCAATAGTGTTTTTAAATATTCTTCCATTTCACTGGCATCATCCGCAATACCCTCTTCAGCGAGTTCCAGGTTGATTTGGCCCATCTTTTCATATCCCCGCGCCATCTTCTCTTTTTTCTCTTTCAACAGGCACTCCTCCAAATAACGTTGTGTAGCTAAACGGATGAAAGCACTTCTGCTCGCATACTCCTGATTGACAACTTTATCTACGGCTGCCAATAGGCTCTCGGGCAAGATAACTACAACTCTACGGCCAGTCAAGTCACCACCTCCAGTAAAACCTGTATATATTATATACTTTTGGTTAATTTTCAGTCAAATGGTAATGATTCCTAAATCTTCTTTACCAAACAAAATCAGGTTTTTTGGGCTGCCTTTAGCTCTTACCGGTGTGGATAATAACAAAAGCATAACCTCGCTTAATGGAGATTGTGACCGGCCTGGTTATAAATTCGTTATGAATCCCTCTAGTGCTGCCAAAAGGGATAGAGGCATTATCTAAAGGATATTTTGCCTCCCGTTCAGTTACTCCTTCCACTCCCGGAAAAAGGGGAAGCAGAGAAAAAAAAGTATTAGCGGCAGGAGATAGAGTAAGGGTTTCATCCGGACCAAGCAAGAGAACCCTTTCCCTTAATCCAACTATTACGGCTTTCACTCCGCTCACCATCGCCTGATAAAGCAAGCTTAGATTTCCTAGAGTATGATCCAGTCGGTCGCCGATGGCCCCATAAATTATTATCTCCTGGACATTCAGATTAATAACTGTCTGTACAGCTAATTCCAGATCTGTCCAGTCTTTCTCGGGAGGAAATTCCGTGATTTTAACACCCTTTGCTCTAAAAAGAGCCAAGAGATTCCTATCGAGCGAATCAAAGTCTCCAATTAATACGTCAGGCAGATACCCGAGTTCATAGAGGACTATACCGCCACTGTCAGCAGCCAGCAAGAGATCGTATCCCCGTTGAACCTCTTTCAACAGGTCTTCGCTATGTACGTCGCCCCCTGCCACAATTATGGCTTTCCTAGCCATCCTTATCCCTCCAGATCAGAAAAGCACGACCAGTAGGCCGTGCCTTTATACTTAGCAATTTTAACGTTTTGAGAATTGCGGAGCTTTTCTTGCCTTCTTCAATCCGTACTTCCGGCGTTCCTTTACACGAGGGTCTCTGGTTAGGAAACCAGCCCGCTTTAACGGCAGCCGAAATTCATCGTCCACTCGTAAAAGCGCTCTGGCGATTCCGTGACGGACTGCTCCGGCCTGTCCGCTGGTTCCTCCCCCATGCACTTTGGCGATGACATCATACTTTCCGGTTGTTCCGGTTTTTTCTAGAGGCTGTTTCACCAAAACCTCCAAAACCTTACGGCCGAAATAATCATCGATGGTCCGCTCATTAATGTTAATCTGTCCATTACCAGGCACCAACCATACTCTAGCCACAGCGGTCTTTCTACGACCTGTGCCATAATATCTTGCTTTTTCAGCCTTTTTTGCTCTTGGCAAAGACCTAACCTCCCTTCAGTCCAACCTTTAAAAATTTTCATAGGGTTTGGGTTGCTGTGCAGCATGTGGATGCTCCGCTCCCCGGTAAACCTTGAGTTTTTTCAATTGCGCCCGTCCCAAACGGGTCCGAGGCAGCATTCCCTTAACCGCTTCTTCAATGACCAATTCGGGTTTTTTCTGCATCAAATGACGATAAAGGGTTTCCTTGAGACCACCGGGATACATGGAGTGGGTAATATACTTCTTCTGATCGAGCTTTTTACCGGTCAACACTACTTTTTCCGCGTTGATCACAATCACATGATCCCCACAGTCAACATGTGGGGTGAATTCCGGTTTGTGCTTCCCGCGGAGAATATTCGCTATCGTAGTGGCCAGCCTGCCTAATGTCTTGCCATTGGCGTCAATCACATACCAATTACTATTAACTTCTCCGGTTTTTGCCAGATAAGTCTTCACTGCTGAAACCTCCCTTTGTTGAGGTAATTTCTTGTAGACTCCATCTACATGAGGCAAAAGTATGTCTACATGCTTAAAATACTTTTACAGATGGAAGAAGTTACACGAATCGCACCGGCATAGAATGATGCTTCACGGATGCGTGCGTGCCAATACGCGCTTGCCGACTCGGGGCTCGGGAGTCACAAGGGCGTTTTATAATTACAGAACTTCTTAATTATACCAAACGAATAGTTACTGGTCAAGGGCATTCTCGTGGTTCGTGGCTCGTCGCTCGTTACTCGGGTGTGAAAGAAGAGCTTTACTGTTTTATGCTCAGCGCTGGTAATTTTGGGCCTAGTAAAATTACCCATACGCAATTATTTGTGCGCCTCGACTATTTTTCTCTTCCTAAAGAAAGGCACTACTCAGTAGACACTACCCCGTCACGCGAGCTTCTCATCCTAATACTCCACTCGTAACAGAAACAAGCCATGAGGGGGGGCGGTCGGCCCGGCCCCTCTTCTGTCCTCACTACGTAATATCCTTTCTACATCCTGGGGAGCGAGGCGCCCTTCTCCTACCAACAGTATGGTCCCGACGAGATTACGCGCCATTTTATAGAGAAAGCCATTGGCTTCCATAGTAATTCGTAATTCAGCGCCGTGTTCCTCCAGATTCAGTCTGGTCAAATTACGGACAAATGTCTGTACAGAAGATCCGCTAGCCGCAAAGGCTTTGAAACTGTGCTCACCCAAGAGATACCGGGCGCTTTTTCGCATTTCTTCAACGTTTAAGCTATATGGATAATAATAGGTATAATTACGCAAAAATATATCTTTATCTTTGCCCCGGTAAATTCGATACTGATAAGTCTTTTTCTTCGCTGCATACCGGGCGTGGAAGTCCTCCCCCACTTCTTGAGCGCTTGTCACCGCTACATCAACCGGAAGATTTGCATTCAATGCCGCCGGCCATTTTTCTACCGGGAGGCGGCTCTTTGTAAAAAAATTGACCACTTGTCCCACGGCATGGACTCGGGCATCCGTCCGCCCGGCTGCTGTTAACCTGAGAGTCTTATCTTCCCCAGTGATCCGGTACAAGGCTCTTTCCAACACACCTTGAACGGTTCTTTCTCCCTTGGCCTGACGCTGAAACCCGGAAAAATCGGTTCCATCATACGCAATGGTCAATTTGATATTCCTAAAATCCATTATCTCCAAACCTTTCTCCACAATACCCATCCCGCCAACAAACACAGGAGGAGAGCCAATACCAAAGTATCCTCCGGTTTCCACGAGATCTCTTCATACGAACCTCGTTTCTCCCCTGGAATGAATCCTCTAGCCTCCATGGCTTGAGCCAATTCAGAAGAGCGACGAAGGGTGGAAAGAAAAAGAGGTGTCACAATGGAGAGCACACCCTTGATTTTGCACCGAAAATTTCCGCGAAAGGAAAGTCCCCTCGCCCGTTGCGCCATAGTAATCTCCTGCGCCTCCTCGACCAGGGTTGGGAAAAATTGTAAAGCTAGACCCAGCACCAGAGCTATGTCACCTACGGGCAAAAAACGTTTTCCCGGCGCTAAAGTCCCTTCCACCCCCTTGATCAAAGTAAGCGGATCAGTCACCCTCTTCAACCAAACTCCGCTTAAGATCAGGTTAATCAACTTACTCATGCGTACAATGGATATATTCAGCGCTGTATCGGTGATGGGTAACCCCGGTATTCTCCGCCCTGCTGTGATAAACAAAAGATTTATGAAAAAAGTCAAACTCAATAACCACCGAAAAGAGTGTACTGCCCTCAATGGCACGGAAAACGGCACTCGCGCCGAATAATACAAGAAACCATAGAGGAGAAGGATCATGACCTGACCTTGCCACCGCTTTTCCAGCAGAGTCAGGATGATTAGGGTAAATAGGACCAGTATCTTAATTCTAGGATCGCGTCGGCGCCAAAAGGAATTGTGGGAAGAGGCTCTTCCCTGATTCATTCCTTCCTCACCTCCGTACCAGCATTCCCACTTTGGCCGGGACATCATGAATTCCCTCTGAATTGAACAGCCGTAAGTTTTACCGGACCGTGAAAAATCTTTGCAGACTCCTGTATTAACAAAACTGCTGGTTCAGGCCGGGAAAAGACGTATCTGCGATCCGTCGAATTTTTTACGGTTTTCTATTTCCTATAGAAGCAGGCTATGCATTATAACCACTCCACATCAGGACGGTAGTAAAGCAGAACACCAACGAGCAGGAGTTGACTCTCCTGACCCGTTGGTCCCTAAAATACCAAAACCTGTTTTCCGGAGTTCAATAGAAACCAGATCAACCCCGGTTCGCGAAAGGCCGGGGTATCTAGAGGGAAACTTTATTTTGTAAGACCTGCACTGGTTACACACTGCGCCTACCGGCCTCTTAGACTAATTCTAAGATAACCATGGAAGCCGCATCGCCACGACGGGGCCCGATCTTAAGAATTCTGGTGTACCCACCGTTCCGGTCCGAATATTTCCCAGCAATCTCGTTAAAGAGTTTCTTCACTACTTCATTATTATTAATGATCGCGGCCGCTTGCCGACGGGCGCTTAAATCACCCTTTTTCGCCAAAGTAATTAAGTTTTCGGCTAAAATCCGAACTTCTTCCGCCTTAACCTCTGTGGTTTTAATACGTTCGTATCTAAAAAGGTCGGTTACTAAATTGCGAAAGAGCGCTTTACGATGCCCGGCGTTGCGCCCTAATCTTCTTAGGATCATCTTAACTCCCTCCTTACAGGCGATTTATTCCTCGGATTTACGAAGGGAAAAACCGAGAGCTTGCAGTTTACTTTGAACTTCTTCTAATGATTTTCGTCCTAAGTTTCTGACTTTCATCATATCTTCTTCAGTCTTCTTGGTCAGTTCCTCTACTGTATTGATACCCGCCCGTTTCAAACAGTTATAAGAACGTACTGATAGATCAAGCTCCTCAATATTCATCTCCAGAATCTTATCTTTAGACTCTTCTTCTTTTTCCACCATGATCTCTGCTTCACTCATGGTTTCACTTAGATTGACAAAGAGCATCAAATGCTCGGTTAAGATCTTCGCAGATAAGCTAAGAGCTTCTACAGGATTAATACTACCGTCCGTCCATAACTCCAATTCTAATTTGTCGTAGTCAGTGATCTGCCCAACCCTGGTCCGGCCAACAATATAATTTACTTTTCGAACGGGAGTAAAGATGGAATCTACAGGAATAACACCGATGATATTCTCCGGACTCTTATTCTTCTCTGCCAGCACATAACCGCGTCCTTTATCAAGGGTTAACTCCATCACTAGACTTCCACCCTCGCCGACAGTGGCGATGTGTAGCTCGGGATTGAGGATCTCCACTTCACTGGAGACCTGGATATCCGCGGCAGTCACTTCTTTTGGTTCCCTAACCTCAATCCGGGCGACCTGTGGTCCGTCACCATGAAGCTTGACCAGGAGTTCCTTTATATTCAAAATAATCTCGGAAACATCCTCTACCACCCCGGGCACAGTGGAAAACTCATGCAGAACCCCTTCGATCTTCACAGAAGTCACAGCATAACCGGGCAGTGAAGACAGGAGGACCCGGCGTAAGGAATTCCCCAAGGTCGTCCCGTAACCTCTTTCCAAAGGCTCAACCACAAATTTTCCATAATTTTCGGTAGTTTCTTCGATCGTAATCTTTGGTTTCTCGATTTCAATCATACATACATCCTCCCCCTCAAAGCCTTAACAGGTCAACCCAGTAAAGGCGCTTATTAACGGGAGTAATACTCGACAATAAGTTGTTCCTGAATGGGAACGTCGATCTGATCCCGTGACGGCAAGGCTTTTACTCGGGCAGTCCAGGAATTAGTATCCAATTCCAACCATTCAGGGATATTTTGACCATTATGGGCTTCAATAATACTCTTTACTAACGGAGAATCCGTAGCTCCTTCTTTCAGTTGAATAACATCGCCGACTTTCACTAAATAAGAAGGAATATTAACTTTCTTTCCATTCACTTTAAAGAAGCCATGCCTCACCATTTGTCTGGCCTCACTGCGTGAAGCTGCCAAGTTCAAACGATAGACAATATTATCCAAACGGCTCTCCAAGATCTGCAGGAGATTCTCACCTGTAATCCCCTTCTTCTGCTCAGCCTGGGTATAATACCGGGCAAACTGAGCCTCTAAGATCCCATATATTCTACGTAATTTCTGCTTTTCCCTAAGCTGTAACCCATATTCAGAGACTTTTTTCCGTCCTTGTCCGTGTTGGCCGGGAGCATAAGACCTCCGTCCGACACTACACTTTTCCGACATACAACGTTGACCTTTGAGGAAGAGTTTTTCTCCTTCCCGGCGACACAAACGGCAAACCGGTCCAGTATATCTAGCCATTTACTCTGATTACACCTCCTATATAAAGTTATACTCTACGCCGTTTTGGCGGACGGCAACCATTATGCGGAATCGGAGTCACGTCCTTAATCATGCTTACCTCCAGCCCGGCGGCTTGTAATGAACGAATAGCCGCTTCCCGGCCGGCACCCGGTCCCTTCACATAAACCTCAACCTGACGCATACCATGGTCCATGGCTGCTTTGGCAGCCGTCTCCGCAGCCATCCCCGCAGCATAAGGTGTGCTTTTCCTGGAACCCTTCATCCCCATAGCCCCGGAGGTGGACCAGGATACAACATTCCCCTGAGGATCGCTTATGGTGACAATGGTATTGTTAAAAGTGGATCTTATATGTGCCACTCCGCTTTCAATAAACTTCTTCTCTTTTTTACGGCTTCTGGTTCCTCTCTTGGCGTTTGCCATCTAGTTACCCTCCCTTACGACTTCTTGCGACGGGCACCTACAGTTTTAATAGGTCCTTTTCTCGTCCGCGCGTTGGTTTTTGTACGTTGGCCACGAACAGGCAGGCCTCTACGATGCCTAAGACCGCGATAGCTTCCGATCTCAATCAGACGCTTGATATTCATGCTCTCTTCGCGGCGCAAGTCACCCTCGACCTTATATTCATGATCAATAATCTCTCTTAATTTTGTGATCTCGTCTTCGGTTAAATCCCGAACGCGAGTATCAGGGTTAATCCCGGCTTTCGCCAAAATCTCCTGGGCGGTAGTCAAACCTATACCGTATATATAGGTTAGTGAAATCTCGATCCGTTTGTCCCTCGGTAAATCAACACCGGATATACGTGCCATTCAATTCCCTCCTTTAGCCCTGTTTTTGTTTGTGCTTAGGATTAATACAGATTACCATGACCCGGCCTTTACGGCGGATAATCTTACAGTGTTCGCAAATTGGTTTGACTGACGGTCTAACCTTCATGGTGTACCTCCTTATGCGGTATGCGTTTACGCGCATGCTCATTCGCTGGCGCCAACGCAATACGATTTTTGTGGCGTCGCCCGAAACTGCATGTACAGCCTAGGCTCGGAACGCCTGACGCAATACTGGGCAGAATGAATCAAAAATCATAAACACATTCTACACGTGCTTGGCTCAGAAGACAAGACATTAGGGAGATTATTTATTTGTAACGATACACAATTCTGCCTCTGGTCAAGTCATAAGGGGATAATTCCACCATTACTCGGTCCCCGGCAAGAATCTTAATAAAATTCATCCTCATTTTTCCGGAGATATGAGCCAGGACCTTATGCCCGTTGGCCAGCTCCACTCGGAACATGGCGTTGGGTAATGGTTCCAGAACAGTCCCCTCGACTTCAATCACATCATCTTTACTCAATACTTTACCTCCCCTTCCTCCGGTCTTTTCTCAAGGTTTTGAAGCGCGCAATGTATTTCTTCGTCTGTGACCCTTTGGCCGGCAGTTAGCTTTGCTTCGATTGTCCTATCCACCTGAAGCGAGACCTTAACGTGTTTCAGATTCTTCTTCTTCGCTTTGTCAAGCTTGTGTCGGACACCGTCAGCCACCAACAGATAATAATCACCGATAAAACCAATGATTATATAGTTTTGCCCACAATCACGACCTTGAATCGAGGTAACCAGCTGCCCCAAACGAAGTCCGGCTACGGTCATCTTCACCATAAGACCAATCCCTCCGGATTATCCGTTTCAGGCGCCCTGGTCAAGATCTCCGGAGCGTCTACAGTAACCAAGATTGTATGCTCAAAATGAGCAGAGAAGGATCCGTCTTTCGTAGTCACCGTCCAATGGTCGTTCCGGTCAACCTTCACTTGATAGCGCCCGGCATTAACCATAGGTTCAATCGCCAATGTCATCCCGGATTTTAAGATCGGATCAAATTCATTGCTATAGATGGAAACATAATTCGGGATTTGTGGCTCTTCATGCATCTCATGGCCGATGCCATGCCCAACATAGTCTCTCACTACTGAAAAACCGTTACCTTCCACATAGCGCTGGATGGCTTGAGAGACTTGAGATAAGCGATTCCCTGCCCGGGCTTGTTTAATTCCTTCCCACAAAGCCTCTTTAGTTACTTGGAGCAATTTGGCGTTTTCTGGGGTGATCTGCCCGACACCTACCGTTAAAGCGGCATCACCATAATATCCTTCATAGATTACGCCGAAGTCCAAACCGATAATATCGCCTTCTTTGAGGCGCCGTGGACCGGGAATCCCATGAATCACTTCTTCATTAACAGAAGTACAAAGACTGGCTGGAAAACCTTGATATCCTTTGAAAGCAGGAATGACCCCAAATTCCCGGCATCCTTCCTCTGCTAACTCATTAAGCTCGGCGGTAGTGACTCCGGGGCGAACCGATAAGGCCAGCCGACCCAAGATCCTGGCCACAATCTCACCGGCCTTTCGCATTCGCTCTATCTCAGAATTGGATTTACGGTTAATCATTAGCCAAGGCCTCCAAGGCGTGTACAATATCCTGATAGACCCGGTTAATATCTTGATCGCCATTGATCTGCCGTAATAAACCAGCTTCTTGATAATATCGGATCAGCGGCTCTGTTTGCGCAGCATAGACCTGGAGGCGTTTACGCACCGTCTCCTCCTGGTCATCCACCCTTTGTCGCAGCTGCCCGTCGCAATGATCGCAAACCCCGTCCTGTACCGGTTTTTTGGTGGCAACATGATAAACGGCGCCGCATTGCTTACAGATCCGCCGACCGGAAAGCCGGGTCACCAAGATTTCCGGATCAACCTCGATATTAATGACAGCGGATAACGGTCTACCCGCCGGCCGGAGAAAATCGTCCAAGGCATCCGCTTGGGGAACAGTCCGTGGAAACCCGTCTAAGAGGAAACCAGCCTTGGTGTCACTCTCCTTGAGCCTCTCTTGAACAATCCCGATTACAACTTTATCCGGAACAAGCTCTCCGGCATCTATATATTTTTGCGCTTCGCGCCCCAGTGCAGTCCCAGCCTTAATTGAAGCCCTAAATATATCACCCGTCGATACATGAGGGATTTGATAATCCTTAACCAGCCTCTCCGCCTGCGTGCCTTTACCGGCGCCCGGCGGTCCCAAGAGCACTAAATTATACTGATTAGCTTCTGGATTAATCGTTCTCACCTCTATTTCAAGAATCCTTCATACTGCCTCATCAATAAGTGGGCCTCAATTTGCTTCATAGTATCAATGGCCACCCCGACGGCAATCAGCAAACTGGTTCCGGTCAATCCCACTTGCACTTTTGTAAATGGCGTAATCAAATAGGGAAGCAAAGAGATGAATACTAAGAATAAGGCGCCGGCCAAAGTAACTCTGGTCAAGACCTTATCCAGATATTCAGCTGTTGGTTTACCCGGTCTGATCCCAGGAATAAATCCGCCATACTTCTTCATATTATTAGCGACTTCTACTGGGTTAAAGCTGATGGCGGTATAAAAATAGGTGAAAATGAAGATGAATAAGGCATACAACACCAAATATAACCATCTTCCTGGGACAAAAAGATCCAAAAATTTGGCGAAGCCGCTCTCCGATGCGAGAAATCCCCTAATCGTTAAAGGAAAGGCTAACACCGAAGAGGCGAAGATGATCGGAATTACTCCGGCTTGATTCACCCGGAGAGGAAGGTGGGTTGCCTGCCCCCCGTACATTTTTCGTCCAACCACCCGCTTAGCATACTGAACTGGGATCTTTCTTTCGCCTTGCGTCACTATGACAACGAAAACTACTACGATTACTGAGATGACCAGGGAAGCAATTAGTCCGGCGACTGTAAAACCACCAGGGCCTATATTACGTAGAGTATTAATGGCGTCAGGCAATAATCTGGCTACGATTCCCCCAAAGATAATCATAGAAATCCCATTACCAATCCCCTTTTCGGACAGGACTTCACCCAACCACATCAAGAGGACGGTACCCGCGGTCATGGTCACGACGATAGAAATGTATGACCAGACGCTATCAGGATCAACCATGGCGCCACGAAAAGCCACGGTCAAAGCGGAGGCTTGGATTAGCCCCAACAGTACCGTACCATAACGGGTATACTTAGAAATCACTCTTCTGCCTTCAGGTCCCTCTTTGGAAAGCTCCTCCAGTCGTGGGATGACCATGGTCAGCAAAGTCATAATAATAGAGGCGGTAATATACGGGTTTACGCCCAACGCGAACAGGGACATATTACTCAACGCGCCTCCAGAAAAAATATCCAGCAGACTAAAGAGGTTATTCTCACCGAAATCAAACGGTCTCATCCCCGGGACTACGATATGAGATCCAATCCGGAAGATGGCCAATAAGAACAGAGTCCAGAAGAATTTTTTTCTGAGGTCCGGGAGCTTAAAAGCGGTCTTCAAGGCCTCCCACATCTTATATCACCTCAGCTTTTCCGCCCGCTGCCTCGATCTTGGCTACAGCGGATTTACTGAAAGCATTTACCTTAATAACGAGTTTTTTGTCGAGTTCGCCCCGGCCTAAAACCTTGACGCCGGCAGCGCTTTTTTTGATGATTCCTTTCTCCTTGAGGAAAGCGGGAGTGATTTCCGTCCCATGATCAAATTGATTTAAGGTATCAAGATTAATGGCGATCATTTCCCTACGGAAAATGTTGGTGAAACCTCTTTTCGGAAGCCGTCTTTGTAACGGAGTCTGTCCGCCTTCAAAGGCCGGACCTTTCCCCCCGCCGGAGCGTGCCTTCTGCCCTTTGTGCCCTTTACCGGAAGTCTTCCCTAACCCGGAACCGATTCCTCGACCTACACGTTTCAGTGTGGATCGGGAACCGGGAGCGGGTTGCAATTCATGAAGCTTCATTCCTTGGCGCCTCCTATCTATCCTTCAGTTACTTCCACCAAGTGCTCCACTTTTTTGATCATTCCGCGGACCACTGGAGTATCGGGTTTTATAACTGTTTGATTCAAGCGGCGAAGTCCTAAAGCGGTAATCGTCGCTTTCTGGTCTTCCTTCCGCCCAATCGCACTTTTTTTCCAAGTAATCGTTAACTCTTTTTCACTAGCTTTTTTCCTAGGCATTAATATACCCCCTTATCCGAGAAGCCGCTCTACGGGGATTCCTCGTAAGCGAGCCACTTCCTCA
>ERZ773359.4999-NODE-4999-length-13130-cov-4.643212_pt1 | contig 13130 bp, 10 predicted proteins | sample MGYA00374955_ERZ773359 | MGnify/ENA primary metagenome ERZ773359 (study PRJEB29098, sample SAMN04486028) | biogas fermenter metagenome | study: EMG produced TPA metagenomics assembly of the Biogas fermentation microbial communities from Germany - Plant 4 DNA1...
CTTGATAAGACAATTATCGCCAAAGGCACGCCGGATGAGGTACTCAACAGTCAAGCTTTCCGGGATACTTTTACTTATTTTGCGCAAAGCGAGGTCCACTAATGGAGTATTTATATTCTGTGCTGGAAACCTTGCTGCCCTTTTCCTGGGTTAAATTTGATTTTATGAAAAACGCCTTCCTGGCCGTCCTGCTGCTGACACCGCTTTTCAGCATTATCGGCACCATGGTGGTGGAAAACAAACTGGCCTTTTTCTCTGATGCACTGGGCCATTCCGCCCTGACGGGCATTGCCGCCGGCATGCTGCTGGGTATTGCCGAGACAACGCTTGCCACCGTGCTTTTTGCCATAATCTTTGCCTGGCTGCTCAACATGATCAGGCGGACGCGCGCCGCCGCCGGCGATACCGTGATCAGCGTTTTTTCCTCCACCGCCGTTGCCCTGGGGCTGGTACTGCTTTCCTCCCGGGGTGCCTTTGCCAAGTACTCCACCTACCTGATCGGGGATATCCTGACCATCAGGCCGCAGGAAGTGGGGATGCTTTTTGCCGTTTTTCTTGCCGTCATCCTGCTGTACCTTGCAGGCTACAACAGGCTTTTGGCCATGACAGTCAACATGTCCCTGGCCAGGACGCGGCATATCCCGGTCCGCCTTCTGGAAAGCATTTTTATTATTGTAATTGCCATTACCGTGACCGTCTCCATCAAATGGATCGGCATTTTGCTCATCAATTCCCTGCTGATTTTACCGGCGGCGGCCGGCCGCAACCTGGCACACAACATGAAAGAATACCACCTGTGGGCCCTTTTCTTTGCACTCGCATCCGGCATTAGCGGCCTGATTCTTTCCTACTACTGCGGTTTTGCCACCGGTCCGGCCATCGTACTGGTAGGCGCGGCCTTTTTCTTCCTGACACATCTGGTGAAAAACAAAAGCCGGCGTTAATTGCCGGCCGGACGGCGCGCCGGAAAATGACGGGAGCATCCTCGCGGATGCTCCTTTAATTTTGCTTGCGTTCCGCCGAATCAAGAATGATGGTTACAGGGCCGTCATTAACCAGGCTGACAGCCATATAGGCGCCGAAACGGCCCGTGGCTACTGGGATTTTCAGCGCCCTGAGCCGGTTGCAGAATTTTTCATACATTTGTTCCGCCAGTTTGGGCTCCGCGGCGCCCGTAAAGCCGGGGCGGCGGCCGCGTCTTGTATCGGCATACAGGGTAAACTGGGAGACCACCAGCGCACTGCCCCCAATATCCAACAGGGACAGGTTCATTTTGCCTGCCGCATCAGGAAAGATCCGCAGGTTGGCGCATTTTTCCGCCAAGTACTGCAAATCTTCTTCCGTGTCGTCCCCATGCACTCCCAGCAGGATTAAAAGCCCCTGCCCGATGCTGCCAGTTTCTTCTTCGCCTACCGTTACCCGGGCTGAAGTTACGCGCTGCAAGACGGCGCGCATTAAAACCACTCTCCTTTGCCTGAAAACAGCCCGGCCGCTTGCCGGGCAGCAGTGCTCAACCGTGCAGGCGGTGCACTGAATAAACGTCCCGCACCCTGTTGATGCGGTTGATAACATTCTCCAGGTGGTTTACGTCCATTACCGTCACAGTCATGTAGATCGTAGCCGTCCCGTCCCTGTTGCTGCGGGCGTTAAGCGCGGTAATGTTGACTTTTGTTTCCGCCACCGCATTAACTACGTCCGACAGGATCTGGTGCCTGTCCATGGCAGAAACTTCAATTTCCACAGGGTAGGATCCTTCCGCACTCTCCTCCCAGGCCGCCTCCAGCAGGCGCGACGGATCGACCTGCTTCAGATTCGGGCAGTCGCTGCGGTGCACGGAAACGCCGCGGCCCCTGGTTACAAGCCCCACAATGCTGTCCCCGGGAACGGGAGTGCAGCATTTGGCAAAACGCAAAAGCACATTGTCAATGCCGGCAATGCGGACTCCCCTGCCCGTTTTGCTTTCAGCCTTCTGCGGCTTAAACTCGCGGACCGTTTCCTCCTGCTCCGGCTGTCCGTATTTTTTGCGGTATTCTTCCTTCAGGCGGGCGACCGCCTGCTGCGGCGAAATGCCACCAAGCCCCACCGCCACATAGACGTCTTCCTCGCTGTGCAAGTTGAATTTTTTGCCAATCTCCGCCACCAGGGAAGGTTTCAGGTAAGACGGCGGATCCAGCTCCTGCCTGCGCAGTTCCTTCTCCAGCAGTTCCTTGCCTTTGGCCAGGTTTTCCTCACGCCGCTCCTTTTTAAACCATGCCCTAATTTTCGCCCTGGCCCCGGAGCTCTTCACCATATTCAGCCAGTCGCGGCTGGGCGATCCCTGTTTTGATGTCAAAATTTCCACAATGTCGCCTGTTTTCAGTTCATAATCCAGCGGCACCAGGCGGCCGTTGACGCGGGCGCCAATGCAGCGGTGGCCGATGTCGGTATGGATTTTATAGGCAAAATCCAGGGGGATAGAGCCGGCAGGCAGGTCGATGACATCCCCCTTGGGCGTGAAAACAAACACTTCGTCGGCAAACAGGTCAAGCTTGACATTTTCCATAAATTCGGAAGCGTCCCGGGAATCCTGCTGCAATTCCATGATCTGCCGCAGCCAGGATAGCTTCCTCTCGAATTCCGCATCCTGTTTGCTGTCTTTTTTTTCTTTATAGCGCCAGTGGGCTGCAATGCCGTATTCCGCCGTCCGATGCATGTCCCAGGTACGGATTTGGACTTCCAAAAGCTCATTTTTACCCACCATGACCAGAGTATGCAGTGACTGGTACATATTGGGCTTGGGCATGGCGATATAGTCCTTAAACCGGCCGGGAATAGGCTTCCACAGGGTATGGACAACTCCCAGGGCGCCGTAGCAGTCCTTTAGCGAATCAACGATAATGCGGATGGCAGTCAGGTCATAAATCTCATGGAACTCCTTGTTTTGTTCCTTCATCTTCTGCCAGATGCTGTAGAGATGCTTGGGACGGCCGGAGATATTGGCCTTGATATTCACTTCCTCCAGCTTGGGCTGTAGCATGGCAATTGCCTGGTTGATAAAGGCTTCCCGCTCGCGCCTTTTTTTCGCCAGCTTATCCACCAGGGCATAGTAATGGTCGCGCTCCAGGAAACGGAAAGCCAAATCCTCCAGCTCCCACTTTATCTTGTAAATCCCCAGGCGGTGCGCCAGCGGAGCATAAATCTCCAGCGTTTCCCGGGAAATAGCCTGCTGCTTGATGGATGTCAGGTATTTTAGGGTGCGCATATTATGCGTCCTGTCCGCCAGCTTGATTAACAGCACCCGGATGTCTTTGGCCATGGCGAGAAACATTTTCCGCAGGTTTTCCGCCTGGCGCTCTTCCTTAGATTTAAACTCCAGCTTGGACAATTTGGTCACGCCGTCCACCAGCATGGCGATATCGGGGCCGAATTCTTTTTCAATCTGCTCGAGGGTTACTTCCGTGTCCTCCACCACATCATGCAATAGCCCCGCAATAATGGTATCCAGGTCCAGTTCCAGCTCGGCCAGGATCTGAGCGACACCCAGCGGATGGGTTATATATAATTCACCGGAAAAACGCTTTTGCCCCTGGTGGGCATTGACGGCAAAGCGGTATGCCCGCTCCAACAGGGCCAGATCGGGTTCAACCGGGTAGTATTTTTTAATTTGCTCTTTGAGTGCTTGCAAAGTCATCCGTGAATTTCTCCTCCAGCTCCGGATTCAGGCTCTCCGGCTGCACCAGGTAGCGGGACAGCTCCTCTGCAGTGGCTCGCCACCAAAAGTTCTGGTATGTACGGAAACGTGCCAGCGCCTCCGCCAGGCGGCGGTAGGTATCAGAAAATTGCAGCAGCTGCTGCTGCGTAGGCGGCCAGTCCTTTTCTGCCAACCCGCAAGCCAGTTCTGCCAGCACCGCCTGCGTCTGCTCCAAAAGGTAGGAAGTCACCGGGAAAGACACACAGCGTTTGATCCGGGACAGAGCTGGCTTTTCCCCCCGTGGGGAAAGATAGCTTGCCAGCTTCAGCAGTGTTTCCCTTCCAGGAAAGGTGGCGGCAAATATTTTTTCATTCAGGACAAGCTCCTCATGCCCAAAGCAGAGATAAACGCGGGGCGAGCCGCTGAAGCGGACAGCGGCCAGCAGCGTTTCAAAAGCTTCCCTGTCATACGGGATATGATACAGTACCAGGGCGTCGCATGCCGCCTCCTCCACATCCCTGCCCAGCTGTGTAACCTGTGCCCGTCCGGGCAGGGCGGCGGACAAGGCTTCTTTCACCGCCTTCGTATTGACCCAGACAAGCACGCGCTTGCGCCGCGCCAGCTCTGCCAGGAATTGTTCCTTCTGACGCAGGCCGCGCCTGTCACAAACAACAGCTTGCCTGTCGGGCTCCTGCAGGCGCAAATCCCTGATTACCAGCGACAGTTCTTCCCGGCCCTGCCAGATGTTTAAACAAGGTGACACAACCGCTTCAATCCACTCTCCCGCAGGCAGCTCCTGGCCGCTCCCGCCAAAAAAAATGGCAGTCTGACTGTCACCGCCCTGGCAGAGAAAGAGGCGCAGATGTTCACCGCCTGCACCCACGCGGCGCGTGCTGTACACCTCCAGATCCTGCAGCAGAAAAAGCGGTTCCGGATTGCCGTGCCCGAACGGTTCCAAAGCTGCCAGTTCGGCCGCCAGGGACACATCCATTTCCGCCAGGCTTGCTTCCGCCTCCACCGGCACAAGCATTTCCTCCGGCCTGCGGGCGGCTACAGCCCGGCAAAAAGCGGCACGGAAAGCTTCCAGCCTGTCGGCGGACAGGGTAAAACCGGCCGCTTCCGGATGGCCGCCGTAATGTTCCAGTAGGTCGGCGCACTCGTGTAAAGCGGCAATCACATCATAACCGGGCGCCGTTCTGATGGAGCCGCGGCCTTCCTTGCCGTCAAGCGCAATCAGTGCCACCGGCCGGCCGTAGTCGGCTGCCAGCCTGCCTGCCACAATGCCGATCACTCCCGGGTTCCAGCCTTCCCGCCACAGCACCAGGGCAGGGGCATCTGCCTCTGTCGCAGCCAAAAGCTGCGTCTCCGCCAGGATAGCTTTTTCAATCTGCTGGCGCCGCCGGTTTAAATCATCCAGCTCTACGGCAAGAGCTTTTGCTTCTTCACCCTCCGCCAGCAGCATTTCCACCGCCGGTCCCGCTTCACCCAGGCGGCCTGCCGCGTTAAGCCGCGGGGCCAGGATAAAAGCTACCTGCCTGGCGGTAAGACGCTGCTCCGGCAGACCGGCCAGGCGGATGAGCTCCTGCAGGCCGGGGCGGGCTGTATGAGCCAGGTACGCAAGGCCGTGCTTTACTAAAATTCTGTTTTCCCCCAAAAGCGGGACCACATCGGCAATAGTCCCCAGCGCCACCAGGTCAAGATAATTATACAACCTTTCAGCAGGCAGGCCAAGACGGGCAAAAAGTGCCCGCAGCAAAGTAAAAGCCACCCCGACACCGGCCAGCTGTTTGTCCGGATAGTGGCAGTGTTCCTGTTTCGGGTTCAGCACGGCCAGTGCCGGGCGCTCTCCCGGAAAACAGGTGTGATGGTCGGTTATGATTAGGTCCAGGCCCAAATCTTTTGCCAATTGCATTTCCGCAAAGGAATTGATGCCGCAGTCCACCGTCACGGCCAGTCTGCCGCCCCGGCCGGCAAATCGCCGCAGGCTTTCCGCCTGCAGGCCGTATCCCTCCGTGAAGCGGCTCGGGATATAGTATTCCACTGCCAGTCCCAATTCTCGCAGCACGAGGACCAGCAGCGCCGTGGCGGTAATGCCGTCCACATCATAATCGCCGCAAACCAGGACTTGCTCCCGTGCAGCCACCGCCCGTGCCAGCCGCTTCGTCGCCGTCTCAGCCCCGGCCAGCAAGAAGGGGTTCCCTAGGCTGGACAGGTCGGAAGCAAGAAAAACTTCCGCCTCCCGGGGTGTGCGGATTCCCCGTTGGTAGAGGGCGGCCGCCGTCAGGCGGTGTATTCCCAGTTCCTTTGCCAGAATATCGATGATCTTTTCGTCTGCCGGTGGTACGTACCAGGGCCAGTTGTTTGCTGCCATAAAAAAACTCCTATCAAAAATTTCCCCTGCAGGTAAAGATTCGTCACAAGGGTGTCAAATCCTGCAGTAAGAAAATAGCCCGACCGCCGGAGGCAGTCGGGCCAGACAAAGCTTTACGCCGTTTTCATTTTCCTGCCGCTGCGCTCACGCAGCCGCAGCCACAGGGGAGCCGCAAGAAAAACGGAAGAATAAACGCCACACACGACGCCAATCAGAAGTGCAACGATGAAAGGACGCACGGTAACGCCGCCAAAGATAAGCAGCGTAATCAGCACCAGCAGCGTGGTCAGCGAAGTGTTGATTGAACGCATCAGCGTCTGACTGATACTGTCATTCACCACTGCCGCCGTTTCCTCTTTGCGTGCACGTTTCAAATTTTCCCGGACGCGGTCATAAATGACAATGGTATCGTTGATGGAGTAACCCACAATGGTGAGCACGGCGGCAATAAAAGTGCTGTTGACTTCCAGGCGGAGGAAGGAGAAGAAAACGATCATCATCAGCACATCATGCAGCAGAGCAATGATGGCTGCGATGGCAAAGCGGTATTCAAAGCGGACAGTAATATAAAGCACCATGCAGACACTGGCAATAAGCAAAGCGATCAGCGCCTGCCGCTGCAGTTCGTCTCCCACTACCGCGCCTACGTTTTCCACACGCAAAAGCGCCTCCTCCGGCAGGTCGAAGCGTTCCTGAAAAGTGGCAAACAGCTTGTCCTGCTCGCTGTCGGAAAGCTCCGGCGTCCGCAGCAGCAGTTCATGTGTCTCACCTTCGGCGGAGCCTGCCGCTTCCAATTGTTGGATTTGGGCACCGGACAGGCCCAGGGGCTCCAGCGTTTCCCGCACTTCCTCAAGGGTAAAAGGCCGGCCAAGGTCAAGCTGAAAAATAGTCCCGCCGGTAAAATCAATCCCGTAATTCAGGGACTGGACGGAAAGGGAAACAATCCCGGCAACAATGATTACTACCGGCAACAGAGCAGTATATTTGAACAGCCTGACATAGTTGGTGCGGGCAGTTTTTTGGGCCGGCGGCGCCGCCTTCAGGAGGCCGGTGCCGGCCAGCATGCGCAGCAAATACCGTGTCAGGACTACGGCGGTAAACATGCTTACCAGAATACCCACGCTGAGTGTCACGGCAAAACCGCGCACCGGTCCCGTGGCAAATTTGAAGAGCACGGCGGCTGCAATCAGTGTGGTCACATTGGAATCAAAAATGGCCCGGAAAGCCTCCCTGAAGCCGGCTTCTATGGCCGTGCGCAAAGTACGCCCGCTCCGCAGTTCGTCTTTGATTCTTTCAAAGATCACCACATTGGCGTCAACCGCCATGCCTACGGAAAGAATCAGACCGGCAATACCCGGCAGAGTGAGCGTAACATTGAGAGCGGTCAAGATTCCCAGCACAATGGCTGCGTAAACAATCAGGGCAATATCGGCCACCAGGCCGAATGCCCGGTAGTAGGCCAACATGAACAGGAGCACCAAAATCAGGCCGGCTATCCCTGCATAGACACTGCGGTTCAGCGAGTCGCGGCCCAGCTGCGGCCCCACCCCGCGTATCTCCAGCTCCTCCAGTTTCACCGGCAGCGCGCCGGAGCGCAGCTGCAGCGCCAGCGTGGCAGCAGCCTCTATGGAACCGATATTGGTGATCATGGCCTCGCCATTGCTGATCACGGCATTCACTATCGGGGCGGATATTTCTTCTTCATCCAGGTAAATGGCTATGGGCTGCCCCAGATATTTTTCCGTAGCCTCGGCAAATTTTTTTGTGCCCTGCGCGTTAAACTTGAGGGCTACGGCAGGCCGGCCATACTCGTCATAAGAGGCGCGTGCATCGTCCAGTTCGTCGCCTTCCACAATTGTTTCACCTTCAGGGCTGACAAATTTCAGCAGCGCAGTCCTGCCGATGACTTCACGGGCTGCCCGCTGATCGTCAATTCCAGGAAGTTCAACCCGGATCCGATCGCTTCCTTCCCGCTGGATTACCGGCTCCGCGACACCCAAAGCGTCAATGCGGTTACGAATTACCGTGATGGCACGGTCAAGCTTGTCCGTACTGTCCGTCCCTTCCTCGGTTTCAACGGCACGGTAGAGGACATACACGCCTCCGCGCAAGTCCAATCCCAGCTTCATATGTTTGGCAGCCTGCCAGACGGCAAGTGCGCTGCCGCCCGCGAGTAAAATAAAAACCAAAAACAGCACAAGGAGCCGTTTCCAGTTCATCCGGGTTACCTCCTCATACAGAGACTTCCTGCAACACAGAAATTAAACATAAAAAAGGGCACTCAGCCGTGCAGCGGCGAGACTGCCCTCAGTCCCACAGTAATTATAAACGCTCGACCTTCGCTTGTCAATTTGGCATGTCCTGCTGTCTGCCATGTTAAAGATCATGCATCGGCCGCCGCAGGCCACCCGGCGCACAAATCACATGCCGGGTCGGTTTTCTCCGCTGAAACACGGCACCGGTTTATATTCGCAGCCGGTTTTTACCGACAGTTAAAAGGTTCTCCGCCGCATCTTTCAGGTAACGTTCGAGCAAGGGGAGGATATCTTCCTCTTTCAGGTGGTTGCAGACGCGGACCTGTCCCACAGCCGCGGGCAAAATGAACACAAGCCTCTCACCCGTCCTTTTTTTATCCTGTCGCATGGCAGCCAGCACTTCCCGCGCCCCAAGCCACGGCGGCGCCGCTTTCAGACCGACACGGGCAAAAAGCTTAAGCAGCCTCTCCCCGTCTTCCCGGCCAAGCAGCCCCTGCCCCAGCGCCAGGTGCACAGCCAGTACCATACCGGCCAGCACAGCCTCGCCGTGCAGGTAATAGCGGTAGGCCGTGGCCGCTTCCAGCGCATGGCCGATAGTATGGCCAAAATTTAAAATGGCCCGCAAACCTTTTTCCTGCTCGTCTTCCGCCACCACCCGGGCCTTCAGGCGGCAGCACTCGGCAATAACGCCGGTCAGGACATCACTCTCTAGGCTGCGGAAAGCTTCCCACTTTTCTTCCAGCAGGCGGAAAAGCGGCTCGCTCATGATGGCGCCGTATTTTGCCACTTCCGCCGCACCGGAGAAAAATTCCCGCTCCGGCAGCGTCTGCAGTACATCCGTGGCAATCCAGACCAGGCGGGGCTGGTAGAAGGCGCCGATCAGGTTTTTCCCCAGGCGGTGGTTGACCGCCACCTTGCCTCCCACGCTGCTGTCAACCTGGCTTAAAAGGGTTGTGGGCAGCTGGATGAAGGGAACGCCGCGCAAATAGGTGGCCGCAACAAAGCCGGCCAGGTCTCCCACCACGCCGCCGCCCAGGGCAAAAACGGCGCTGCTGCGGTCCAGCCCGGCGGTAATGGCTGCCGTATACAGCGCATCAGCCTGTGCCAGCGTTTTACTCTCTTCACCGGCTGGGATCACGGCCGGAGTTACCTGAAAGCCGGCCTGCTCCAGGAGGGAGCGGACCGCTGCGCCATACAGGGGATAGACATTTTCATCACTGACCAAAAGAGCCCTGCCTGCCGGCAGGATACCGCAAACAGCGCCGGCCAGGGGCTCGAAAGTATGGCTGAGCCTGATTTCGTATGAACGTTCCCCGAGGGACACTTTAATTGTTTCCATATTCAGCCTCCTACCGTGCGGCCAGGTATTTTCTGTAAGCTTCGTAGTTGGCCAGCATTTCCGGCAGGGAATCTCCCCCCAGTTTTTCCTTAAGGGCTGCCGCCAGCTCCCAGGCCACGGCCGCCTCGCCCACCACCGCCGCCGCCGGTACGGCGCAGACATCCGAGCGCTCCACGGCCGCTGCATACGGGGTATGGTCCTGCATATTGACGCTAGACAGGGGTTTCTTCAAGGTAGGAATCGGTTTCATGGCCGCTCGGCAGACAATGGGCTCGCCGTTGCTGATGCCGCCTTCCAGGCCGCCCGCGTTGTTTGTTTTGCGAAAATACCCTTGCTCCGGCTGCCAGAAGATTTCATCATGCACAAGAGAGCCGGGGCGGGCTGCCGCGGCAAACCCAGAACCAATCTCCACCCCTTTTATGGCCTGGATGCTCATCAGGGCGGCCGCCAGCCTCCCGTCCAGCTTGCGGTCCCATTGCACGTGGCTGCCAAGCCCCACGGGCACCCCCAGCGCCACCACCACAAAAACGCCGCCCAAGGAATCACCCGCGCTTTTGACCGCCTCAATGGCGGCCAGCATTTCTGCTTCCGCCTGCGCATCATGGCAGCGCACGGGCGACTTTTCAATCTGCCCGGCAAGCGCCTTCAGGGCGGCAGGTTCAAGGGGCGGTGCCGTCACCCCTCCGATAGCCTCCACATAGGAGTAAACTTCTATGCCGAATGCTGCCAGCAGCGCCTTGGCCACCGCGCCGACAGCCACCCGGGCAGCCGTCTCCCTGGCGCTGGCCCGCTCCAGGACGCACCTAAGATCCGTAAAACCGTATTTAAGCGCCCCGGCCAGATCGGCATGTCCCGGCCGGGGCTGCGTAATGATTTTAGCCTTTTCCGGCTCCCGGCCAAAGGGAGCCATAGTTTCCTGCCAGTTGGCATAATCCCTGTTGTGAATCAAAAGTGTCAGGGGTGTGCCCAGCGTACACCCAAAGCGCAGGCCTGACAGCACCTCCGCCCTGTCCTGTTCAATCTGCATCCGCCCGCCGCGGCCGTATCCCCGCTGCCTGCGGGCCAGTTCATTGTTAATGGCCTCCTCCGTCAGCGGCAACTGGGCGGGCAGGCCTTCAATCACTGCCGTCAGTGCGGGGCCGTGGGACTCCCCTGCCGTCAGAAAACGCATTTTTTAAGCCTCTCCCTTCCGGTCTTGCCGTCCGTAGCGCTTCCGCCACCACAACACCGCAAGGCCGACTGCAATTAAAACGACGCTGACAACCTGGCCGGCCCGCAGGCTCCCCCAGAACAGGGTATTTTCCCGCACTCCCTCAATAAAAAAGCGGCCGAGGGAATAACCGATCAGGTAGCGGGCGAAAATGCCGCCCGCTGTTTTTTCTTTTTTAGTGACATAAATCAGGCAAATAAAAATCAAAAGGTTCCAAAACGATTCATACAAAAAGATGGGATGGCGGTAAGCACCGTCGATATACATGGCCCACGGCAGGTCGGTAGGGACGCCGTAGGCTTCCTGGTTGAAAAAATTCCCCCAGCGGCCGATGGCTTGTCCGATAATCAGCCCTGGCGCGCAGAGATCGGCCATTCGCCAGAAACTGATTTTTTTTATCCTGGTAAAAACCAGGCAGGCCAGGATGCCGCCGATAATCCCGCCATGTATGGCAAGGCCCCCCTGCCGCAGGTTGAAAATCTCACGCCAGTTGCCGGCAAAAAGGTGCCAGTTGGCCAGCACAAACGCCAGGCGGGTGCAGATGACGGCTGTGGGAACGGCAAAGAGTGCAAAGCTAAACAACTCATCTTCAGTGATGCCATAATGCTTTGTCCGCTTTACGGCAACAAAAATCCCTGCCAGCATGCCCAGGCTGATCATGATGCCATACCAGTAAATATCAATACCAAAGAGGCGAAAAGCAACGGGGTCTATTTGCATCGTTTTACCTCCCACTGAATGCCTTCCAGGCCAAGCAGCCTCTCTTTCCACGGCAAGCCGCTGCCAAACCCCCCCAGGCTGCCGTCGCTGCAGAGCACTCTGTGGCACGGTATTATCACCGGGGTGCGGTTGCGTGCCATGGCCTGCCCTACCGCCCGGGCGGCGCGGGGGGACCCGACTTGTGCCGCCAGTTCACCGTAGCTTGTCCGGTGGCCGTAAGGGATTTTGGCCGTCTCCCGCAGGACTTTAAGGACAAAAGGCGGGTAGCCGCTTTCATCCAGCGGGCAGGAGAATTGGACCGCCTCCCCGCGGAAATAGGCAGCCAGATCCAAAGCCAGTTTCTGCAGCCAGGGCGGGTCCTCCGCGCCGATTACCCTGCTCCCGGCGGGCTGCAGCCCCGGCAGCGTCAGCGCATACAGCCCGCGCCCGGAATAGGCCAGCTTAACGTCGCCCGCGCATGTCTTTGCCACCCTCAGGGCCAGTCCGGAACTATCAAACTTGTTCATCAGTCGACTCTCACCCTATCATCCGCTAGTTTTCCCGTTGCCGTTATTTCTCTGCATCACGTTGAAGAATAAACAAAAAGCACGGTCAGGCAGAAACATACCAAACAGGACATGTCTGCCTGTCCCTCATGAAGAAGGGCTATAAGTCACAACCTGACCTTTAAATGTAATACATGTAGCCTTCGCCTGTCAGCTTGCGTTGTTCCTCCACGATTTCTTCCAGCGTGATGCTGTCCAAGATTTCGTTGACAGCGTCCCGGACACGGCACCAGATAGTGCGCATCACACAATCATCAGCCCGTTCGCAGACAGCATCGCTGTTTTCTTCAACAACACAGTCCGTGGGAGCAACCGGCCCTTCCAGAACACGGATAATGTCACCCAGGGTTATCTCCGACGCCGGGCGGGCCAGGCGGTACCCCCCCTGGGCGCCGCGCACGCTGTGAATGAGGCCGGCTTTCTTGAGGCTGGAAAAAAGATGTTCCAGGTATTTTTCCGAGATATGCTCGCGCTGGGCGACACTTTTTAAAGTAATGGCACCTTCTCCGCCGTGCAACGCCAGGTCAAACATCGCCCGTACACCGTAACGGCCCTTCGTTGACAGCTTCATGCAAAAAACCCCTGCCTTTATTATTTATCTTCAATATAAAAACTGTCTTAACTGCGGCCAAAAGCGGGACATGTACGCTGCTGCTACAGCGAGAAGAGGGGACGCATAATGCGCCTGCGGCCGCAGAAAGTGGCAATTTCCCGGAAGCCAAGCCTGGCCAGAAGCCGGACGGCACGCTGCAGTCCGCTGCCCACCTCTTTGGGACTGTGGGCATCCGATCCCAGCGTGACAGGGATGCCAAGCTCAAGGCACTTTGCCAGAAGCATTACACCCGGATAAGCCTCCTTGACAGGCGCACGCCAGCCTGCCGTGTTCACTTCCACGCATAAATCCGCCTTTTTGATTTCTCGGCAGGTGGCATCAACGATAGACGACCAGTCGTGACGCGGAAAGTGGGCAAATTTTTTAATCACATCCAGGTGTCCCACGATGTCAAAAAGGTTGCTTCG
>ERZ773359.5002-NODE-5002-length-13118-cov-4.391181_pt1 | contig 13118 bp, 13 predicted proteins | sample MGYA00374955_ERZ773359 | MGnify/ENA primary metagenome ERZ773359 (study PRJEB29098, sample SAMN04486028) | biogas fermenter metagenome | study: EMG produced TPA metagenomics assembly of the Biogas fermentation microbial communities from Germany - Plant 4 DNA1...
CTATGATTCGTGTTACCTTTTAGCTTTAGTTGACCTTTTTGGGGTCGAATCACCTCTGACTTCTCAAAAGAAAGCAGGAAACCGCTGGATAAAGGCGAAAAAGAATCTGACCGATCACCGTTCATTTTAGATAAAGGGTCTGGTCAGGAGGGTTGGCAGTTCCATGGCTGAATACTTGTCCGCGGGTATTGCCTACCTGCTCGGCGCCTTCCCGGCAGCTTATATTTTCAGCAGGCTCATTAAGAAAGTGGACATCCGGACAGTCGGTTCGGGAAATGTGGGCGGCATGAACACGATGAAACAGGCCGGGGCGGCGGCCGGCTTGCTGACCATTGCCGTGGATACGGGTAAAGGGGCCCTCGCCGTCTACCTGGCCTCCCTTTTAGGGGGTGGGCTGTACAGCATGCTCACCGCTGCCTGGCTGGCCGTTCTCGCCCACAACTTCAACCCCTTCCTTGGCTTTAGAGGGGGTAAGGGTTTGGCCACCACCTTCGGTGCATTCCTGGTCCTCTGCCGGCCGTGCCTCTTTTTCATGTTGCTCCTGGCGCTGGCGCTGGCCCTGGCGCTGCACGATACCGGCACCGGGGTGGGGCTTGCGGCGGCCCTTTTGCCGGCCCTGTTCTGGGTGCTGTTCCGCGATTGGACCGCGGTGCTGCTCGGGGCGCTGCTCGGCCTGGTGATCGCGGTCAAACATATCAAGGATTTCCGGGCCTATGCCCGGGGCCGCAGGCAGCTGTTTTAGGATATAAGCAAATCCGATTTCCTCCCCCTTGTTCGAGTATATGAAGAGGAAACCCTTTTGGTTTAGATTTTAAAGTAACTGAATAGCTGTCCAAAATCAAGGCCGGCGATGGTGATATTTTTGTATTTTTCGTAAAGATGGCGGTTCGCTTCCACCAGGGGCTTCGAGATAATGCCGTGCGTGATCGAGAGAAAAGTCTCCATGTAGGCGGCCAGTTGATCGCAGGCCTTGATCAACTCCCCATCCAGGGGATTGTGGCGGTCGTCATTGTACTTTTCGTTTATTTCTGCCGAGGCCACGATCACGATTTGGCCGTCTTCACGCATGATCTTGCTCTTAAACTCGTTTTGCGTAAAATAGTTGATTTCTTTATACCAGGCGGGGGGCAGCAGGGGGAAGATCCGCTCTTCAAGCTGGCGGTGTTCGATCTCCTTGATCAACTGTTCAATCCCGGCGACCGACTGCTTTACCGGGGAAACGATATCGCGGGTGAGCACTTCGGGAAGATCGTGAAACAAGCCGGCAAAAAAGTTATTGTAGACCCGCTTGTCGCCGGCTCCCACTTCCACCGAACAGAGGTATGAGAGGATAGCCACGATCAGCATGTGGCCGATCACCGATGTCTTGGGCAGCCGCGGTGTCTGGGCCCAGCGCAGTTGAAAGCGCAGTTGCCCCACGAGGTCGAGGAAATTGCCGGTCTTCTTTCCCAGGGTCAGCTTTTGCACTCCGGCCAGATCGTAGTGCTCTTCAAGCTGATTTTCAATGGCAGCCTTTGTCTCCGCCAACCCGTAAAGTCCCTTGTTGAGGCGGTAAATGATCTTAAATTCCCAGTTTGTGGCGAGGTAATGGGCCGCCTTTAACAATTTCCTTTCCAGTAAATACTTGCTGTGATCAAACAGGTACTCTTCCATGTTCAGCAGGAAGTCGCCGGCCAGCGGGGCCAGCATGGCCTCCAGCTTTTCGAGGACCCAGCGGTTGAGCTGCTCCCCTTTCTGGGCCATCAACTTGTGGAATACCGGCGGTTTGATGTCGGTCAGCACGATCCGGTGCAAAAATTCAAAGAGGCCCCCTTCGATTAGCTTGCGCCAGTTAATCCGGAGGTGATGTGTGTCTTCCTCGGTTTTGGCCAGGATATAGGCATAAATCATCTTATGGGCCTGCTTGTCCAGTTCCGTAAAATGTTCGGGCCTGATATGATCATTCCAGCGCTGAATGCTGGCCGCTTCGAAAAGCAGCTCCAGCAGCTCTTTTCTGATCACTTCCGCTCACCTCTTATTCAGCCTCAATAACTGGCTAGGTTCGCGACCGTGGCACCGCTTTCCTGCCTGAAGGGGAGATGCCCTAGGAATGGGGAACAGATAAAAGGGGCTGTTTCGTTTTTAAGACAGCCCCGTTAAGCTTATGTATGCAGCCTATCCTGGTCGATGTATCTTTCTTAAAGGATAATCGCGATTAAGCCTCCACTGCCTTCGTTAATAATCTTTTCCAGCGTTTCCTGCAGCTTCTCCTGGGCGTTTGGCGGCATATTGCCCAGTTTGCCGGTAATGCCGTCCTGGACCAGTTCATAGAGCGATTTGCCGAAGATCTGCGATTCCCAAATTTTTTCGGGGTTTTCTTCAAACTCATCCATGAGATAATTGGCCAGTTCCTCGCTCTGCCGCTCCGAACCGACAATGGGGGTAAATTCCGATTTGACATCCACCTTGATAATATGCAGAGAGGGTGCGCTGGCCCGCAGCCGCACGCCAAAACGGCCGCCCTGGCGGATTATTTCCGGCTGATCCAGTTTCATCTCTTCCAGGGCGGGGGGCACGATCCCGTAACCGACTTCCGATACCTGGTAGAGGGCTTCGGCAAGCTTATCATACTCCCGCTTGGCGCCGGAGTATTCCTTGATTACCCGCATGATATCGGCTTCCCCGGTAATCTCCTCGCCGCATAATTCCCCTAAAACCCGTTCGAACAAGCCCGCCGGGGTTTCCAACTGGATCTCCACTTCTCCCGTGCCCAAATTGATTTGCCTTAAGATGGCCGCCTCAATGAAATCGTGCTCCTTAAACTTCTCGAGGAGGTTATTTACTTCGCGCACTTTTAATACCTCGGCCACATTTTCCTCGATGCACTGGTCAAAATGATCTTTTAACCAAAAACCCTTATCCAGGACCGCGACCCACGGCGGCGTATTCACCGTTATTTCCCGCACCGGGAATTCGTAGAGCGCCTCTTCCAAGATCACATCCAGATCGGCCTGCTTGAGTTCAAGGCAATTCAAGGTGATGACCGGAACATCATATTTAAAAGAAAGCTCATCTTGCAGTTGGCGGGTTTCTTCAAGAGCAGGGTGTGCCGAGTTGAGTATCACGACAAACGGTTTACCCAGTTCTTTAAGCTCCTCGATGACCCTCTCTTCGGCTTCGAGATAGTTTTCTCTGGGGATCTCCGTAATAGACCCATCGGTGGTGATTACGATGCCAATGGTGGAATGGTCGGTTATCACCTTGCGGGTACCCAGTTCAGCAGCTTCCTGGAAGGGAATATCGTAATCAAACCAGGGAGTGGAAACCATGCGCGGGCCCTCTTCATCTTCGTAACCGTAAGCCCCTTCCACGGTATAACCGACACAGTCTACCAGGCGGACGCGCATCAGGATATTTTCACCAACGATGATCTCGACTGCCTCGTCAGGGACAAATTTCGGCTCCGTGGTCATGATCGTTTTGCCGCCGCTGCCCTGGGGAAGCTCATCGCGTGCCCGCTCCAGTTCGAGGGGATCTTCGAGCTTGGGCAGGACAAATAGCTCCATAAATTTGCGAATAAATGTGGACTTACCGGTTCGCACCGGACCGACTACCCCTAAATAGATATCGCCCCCGGTCCGTTCTACCAGATCGCTAAACAGGTCAAATTCCACCGTTCATCCCTCCTTTACCTTCTTTTTTCCTCTCCCCTTTAAGTAAGGAGGAGCATCGACAATCTAACAATATATATATATGACCGGGGCAGAGCTTTATTACTGCAGGGGCATAAAAAATGAGCCGCTTCAGGCGTGCTCATTGGCGCCTTTGGCAGCCCTTGCCGGCAGAAAAGGTTTAAAACGCGATCTCTTCCATCTCCGGCTTGGTCGAGCGCTGCATCAGCTCCTCTATCGCGGCGCGGGGCGATTTGCCTTCGAAGAGAACCCGGTAGATCTCACCGGTTATGGGCATTTCCACCCCGGTCTGCCGGGAGAGGGCCCAGGCCGCCCGGGTGGTGTGCACCCCTTCAGCGACCATTTTCATCCCCGCCAGGATTTCCCCCAGTATTTTGCCCTGGCCAATTTGCAGGCCCACGTAACGGTTGCGGCTATGCACGCTGCTGCAGGTGACATAGAGATCGCCCAGCCCGGAGAGGCCGGTAAAAGTGCGCGCCCGGGCGCCCAGGGCTGTCCCCAGGCGGGTCATCTCCACCAGTCCCCGGGTAACCAGGGCGGCCTTCGTGTTGTCCCCCAGCCCCAGCCCTTCGATGATCCCTGCACCGAGGGCAATGATATTTTTCAGGGCCCCGCCCATTTCCACGCCGATCAGGTCGGGGTTGGTATAAACGCGGAAAGATGGGCTCGTCAAAGCTTCCTGCACCAGCCTGGCCGTATCGCCGCTGGTCGAAGCGGCCACCGTGGCGGTGGGAATCCCCCGCGATACCTCTTCGGCGTGGTTCGGCCCGGAGATCACGGCGAGGCGCGGCGCAAAGGAGGGACCCAGTTCCTGTTCCAGCACCTGGGACATGCGCAGGTAGCTGTTTTCCTCCAGCCCCTTGGCCGCGCAGACTAAAATGGATTGGGGAGGCAAAAGCCCGCGCATCGCCCTGGCGGTGTCGCGCACTCCATGGGAGGGCACCGCCAGGATCACCATCTCCCGCTCCTGCAGCGCCTCGGCCAGCTCCAGGGTGGGCCGCACTGCCGGGGGCAGCTTCACCCCCGGCAGGTAAGTTTCATTGACCCTCTTTAAGACGATCGTTTTGTAGAGCGCGCTGTTGCGCACCCAGAGGTTTACCTGCGTTCCCTTGCCAGCCAGGGAAATCGCCAGCGCCGTCCCCCAGCCTCCCGCACCGATTACCGCCACCCGCATTTATTCGCTCCCTCCCCCGGCAGGCCCGCTCCGCTGCCCGATTTTGGCTTCGGTCCCTTTGAGCAGGCGGGCAATATTGGCGTGATGGCGCAGCACAATGATCAGCGCCGCAACGATGCCGAAATAGATATGGGCAGCATCATAGCCCAACAGCCAGAATATCAGCGGTGCGCTCATGGCCCCGAGAATGGAGCCGAGGGAGACATAGCGGGTTGCGGCGATAACAGCGGCGGCGAGGAGCAGGACGAGCAGGGCTGCCCAGACGCTCAAGGCCGCTATTACGCCGATACCTGTCGCCGCCCCCTTGCCGCCCTTGAATTTTAAGAAAATGGGAAAGCAATGGCCGAGCAATACGGCGAGCCCGGCGAGGAACGGTAGCGCGTCCTGGTCGCTGATGGCCCCGGCCAGAAGGACCGCCGCCACTCCCTTGGCGGCATCGAGGAGAAAGACAAGCAGCCCCAGCTTCCATCCGAGGAGGCGCAGCACATTGGTTGCTCCAATATTGCCGCTGCCGTAATGGCGGATATCGACATCCCTGATCAGGCGGGTGATGATATAGCCAAAGGGAATCGACCCGATGAGGTATGCAAAGAGCAGGATCGCGATGTCAACCATCTACTGATCTCCTTTCTCCTGCCGCGGTTTCAATTTAATCCGGATCGGCGTGCCGCTGAACGAAAAAGATTCCCGCAGGCGATTCTCCAGGTAGCGCCGGTAGGAAAAATGCACTAGCTGCGGGTCATTAACAAAGAAGACAAAGGTGGGCGGCCTGACCGATGGTTGGGTGGCATAGTATATTTTCAAGCGTTTGCCCTTGAAGGTGGGCGGTGGATTGACCGCCAGGGCATCCTGCACCAGCTCGTTGAGCAGCGGGGTCGCAATCCGCTTATGCTGCTCCTGCCAGACCTGGAGGATCAAGGGGAAAAGCCGCTCGATGCGGCGCCCGGTCAAGGCCGAGACAAAGGCAACGGGCGCGTAGGGGGCGAACGAAAAGGCGCGGCTTAAGTTTTCAAGCCACTTGCCGCGGGCCCCCTCTTCCCTGCCGCCCAGGTCCCACTTGTTCACCACCATGATCAGCCCCCGCCCGGCCTGGTCAACATGGCCGGCCAGTTTTAAATCCTGTTCGGCAATGCCCCCGCTGCCGTCTAAGACGAGCAGGACTACATCCGCGCGCTGGATGGCCTTTAAAGCGCGCAAAACACTGTAATACTCCACCGCCTCCTTGATCCGGCTCTTCCTGCGCACGCCGGCGGTATCGATAAACACATAGCGCTGATCCTGGCAGGTGAAGTAAGTATCGATGGCGTCGCGGGTAGTGCCGGGGAGATCGGTCACGATCACCCTCTCCTCGCCGAGAGCGGCGTTGACCAGCGAGGATTTGCCCACGTTGGGGCGGCCCACTACCGCCACTTTAACCGCATCTTCCGGGTAGCTTTCCCCTTCTCCGGGCGGCAGCAGGGCGCAAACCCGGTCCAGCAGATCGCCTGTGCCCCGGCCATGCGCCGCCGAGATGGCCAGCGGTTCCCCCATGCCCAGTTCGTAAAAGGCGGCCACCGCCAGTTCGCCTGCGGGATGATCGATCTTGTTGACCACCGGGACGATCGTTTTACCGCTGCGGCGAAGCTGTTCGGCTATATCCTTGTCCAGGGCGGTCACGCCTTCGCGGCCGTCCAGCAAGAAGATCACCACCTGCGCCTCCGCCACGGCCAGTTCCGCCTGCCGCCGCACCTGGTTGGAGATCGGATCGCCGCCGCCGAAGGTGATGCCGCCCGTATCGACGACAGCAAAGCTGCGGCCGCACCATTCCGCGGTGCCGTAAAGGCGGTCCCGGGTTACACCGGGCATTTTTTCCTCGATGGCACTCCGGCTTTCGGTGATCCGGTTAAAGAGGGTTGATTTTCCCACGTTCGGCCGGCCGACGATGGCCACGATATTGCCGTTCATGCCATGGCTCCCTCCTTGCCGGCGGGCTCGCTCCCCTGGCAGGCGGCCTCCGCAAGGCAGCCGGCCAGTTCAACCGGGCCGCTCACGGCGCGCACCGGCACCTTTAAGGCCTCTTCCAGCTGCTCCACGGTCATGTCGTCCAAAAAGAGGCCGCTCCCTTCTTTGAACAGGACCCTGGAGATGAAGAGGGCCTCTCCCAAATCCTTGCCGCTGAGGGCGGCAAGCAGGTCCGAACCGGCCAGCAGCCCGGTCACCGTTACCGGCGGGCCGAAAAAACTGTTTTCGGCCACGGCAAGCTCTAGATGCAGGTTGGGGACAGCATTAAAGCGGCCGATCAGGCGCCGCAGTAGCGGAGCCGCTGCCCTGCCGGTGACGAGGGTCGCCCGGTAGGGGCGCGGCAGTGGCCCTGTAAGCGGCGGCCGCGGCAAGGCGTCCAGTTCGTCGAGGAACTGCCTGGCCAGGCCGACCCCGTTTTCCAACTGTGGGAAGCCCTCGTATGCTTCTGCTCTGGGGAACGGCTTCCCGGCCAGGTTATAGATTTCATCGGCCAGGTAGATCAGCCGGCTGCCCCGCGCGTGTAAAAAAATCTGCTGGTAGCGCCGCACCATATTGATCAGCGCCTCCGCTTCCGCCGGGGTGAGGCGGCGCAGCGGCGGTGCGCCGGGCGGGCGGTGGGCGGTCAGGCCTACCGGCACCAGGGCAATGCTTAGCACCGCCGATCCGAGCCGGTATAAATCGGCAATGGTCTTCTTTAACACCGCTCCAGTGTTGTAGCCGGGACAGAGCACCAGCTGCAGATGGACCCTGATCCCGGCTGCCGTGAGGGCGCGCAGATAGCGCAGGCCGCGGTCAGCCCGTGCCGTCCTAAAGAGGCGCCGCCTGACCTGCGGGTCAGTGGCGTGGACAGAGATGTAGAGCGGGCTGAGCTGCAGCCTGATAATGCGCCTTAGGTCGGCTTCGTCGAGGTTGTTCAGGGTGATGAAATTACCGTAGAGAAACGACAAGCGGTAATCGTCGTCCTTCAGGTAGAGGGAAGGGCGGACGCCGCGCGGGTTTTGGTTGACAAAGCAAAAGAGGCAGCGGTTGTGGCAGCGCATCACCGGCGCCATGGTGGGCGGCTCAAATTGCAATCCCAGCGGCGTGTTGCTTTCCTTGCTGATGGTCAGCCGGCGCAAACGGCCGTTCGGGTCGCGCAGCAGCAGCGTCACCTGCTCGTCCGCTTCCATGATTTTATAGTGGATGATATCCTTGATCGCCCGGTTGTCCATCCGCAGCAGCCTCGCCCCCGCCGTAATGCCTGCGGCGGCGGCCGGAGAACCGGCGGTTACCCGGCACACCAGGTATCCTTGATCTTCCTTCATTTAGGCTTCCTTCCCGTTCCAGTGAATCGATTCCATTATCCCAGAAAGGAAGACCCGGTGTCAATATGCGATCAGGTATTTGCTGGTATTTTTCTCGAAATCTTCCACCTGCGCAAGGATGGATCGGTAGGCGCGGCGAATGCCGCGGCAGACCAGAGGCCGCCCCAGGGAAGTCCAACCCAGGCGCCGGGATAAGAAGCCTCCCAGCCGGGTTGCCGCGGTCAGGGTAATGGCGCAGTCGATCAGCGCGACCGGTGCTGTTGCCGGGCGCCCGTCCCGGTATAGGTAAGCCCTGATGATCTCCTGCAGCGGCCGCCTCCAGCGGCCGCTGCCCAGGACAAAAACAGGGTTGTCTCCCAGATCTGAACCCACATAGTGCAAATGTCCCATCTTGCTGTGGCCTAGCCGGTCGAAATGGGGCAGGGCTACCAGTTCATCTGCGTGGGGCGGGCGATGGCGCGGCAGCAAGCCGAGGTAGTAGGAGGCCGCAGCCACTGAAGTATGGGTGCCGCCGTAGCACTGAAAAATGATCATCATAATCTTTCGTTAACCGGGATAGAGGCCTGGAGGCGGGCCCGGGTTACCGCCGCTTCAATCTCTGTCCAAAAACTGGCCAGGCTGCAGCTATCAGCCGCTGGCCCTCCCCTGCGGCGCTTGTAGCGCCACCCGGGCAAAGGGGAGACCACGATCAACCTGCCGCCTTCATACAAAGCAGCGGCCAGTCCGGAAAGGGTTCTTTCGACCAGGAGTGGCGGCACGGCGGTGCAAAGCACATACAGGTTTGCCCCCTCCCTGTCCCGGCCGTAAAGCTTGAAAAAACAAGCTGTTCTTTCCCTGCCGGAACGCTGTTTTCGCAGCCAGGCAGAGGCCAGGGCGGCACAGTGCTCGAAACCGCACCGGGGATAGCAATGCTTGGCGGCGGCAAGAACGGCGGGAATGACGCTGCCCCGGCTGTAATAGATGAAGTCCAGCGGATTGAAATGGGTTTTTTGCTCATCTTTGCGCATCGGTTTAATCATTACAAGCAATCGGTAAAATCAATCAGTGCTTGACCAGCACATAAACACCGTTTTCCAGGTCGTGCACCACTCCCTCGGTAACGCGGGCCAGGTAGAGGGCGATGCGGTCCTGCTCGTTGCGATCGCGGGCAATAAAAACCGGTGCCCCGCCTCCCGCCACCAGGCCGGGATCCTGGGTAATGATGGCCAGAATAAACTTGGTTAAAGATTGCTTCATCACACCACTCCTTTTACTGGCATGGGGGCAGGCCTGCCAACCTGCTCTCTGAAAAGTGACAAAAGGCAAAGCTTTATTAATACCATGCTGGCGCCCCCGCTGGCGGGGACGTGCCTGTCTGTCCCCAATTTGCGGGCAGGCATGCGGTTGGGCAATCCATCGCCATGTTAATCGGCGGCCTTACGGCCCGGGCGGGACTGCAGGGGGCGCGATCGCGCGCTCTCCAGGATCGGGACCCGCTTCACCGCCTCGACCAGGGAATCCATATCCGGCTCCTGGGGGACAATCAGCAGGCCGATGCGGCCCGAATCCAGGTTCCGCCGCAAGAGCGGCGTAAATTCGGCCGTATCCACGTCTTTGTAGATCCCCAACTGGATCGCAGCATCGTGGGCAATGGCCATCCGCTGGCCATTGTTGGCCAGGGTGGCCCGCGCGTCATCGTCCTTCGGCTCGATAATCACACCCAGACCGCGCTCCATGATCATCCGCCGCACCTCTTCACGGGCCAGGTTCATAAAATGTATTTCATCCACAAAGACATTGGGGCCTTCAAAGTGAATCTTGCCGGGGCGCACGATGGCGATGTCGCTAAGCACTTTGCCTCCCATCAGGCTCATGCTAAAAGCGAGCATCACCAAACCGGCCAAAATCCCCGCCCAGGGAGCGATTAAATAGCTAATCCCGCTGGTGACGAGCGCGATGAGCATGACCAGGTAATTGCGCGCTTCAAATACGCGCGCAATCCCTTCAATATAATCCGGGCCGCGGGGCACCAGGTTTGACTTGTCCAGGTTGGTTAAAGTTTTCCGTTCAACCTCCCGGATATCGCGAAACTGGGTCGCAGCCAGGGAGAGAAAGGTGACGGCGGTAAATTCTTTTTCCCACAAGGCCGGTATGGCCAGGGCACCCAGCACGGCGGCGATAAATCCCAGGGAGAGGTGAGTGACAAAACCGTGGGGAAACGCCGGGAACTGGCGGTAGTCCGAGCGCAGCATCAGGCCGCGGGCTGCGGCCCCAAAAGCAACGCCGAGAATGGTAGCCGTTAAATATTGTTCCATGGGAGGATTGGCCCTTCTTTTTAACGGTTATCGTCATCGTCGCGCCTCTGTCCAACGCGCTGGCGCAGGTCGGCGAATTCGCGGCGGAAAAAGGCGGCCGTCTTCCTTTTCAGCTCCGCCCAGCTTCCGGCCGCAATGAGCAGGTAAACAAAAACGGCGGCGAGTACGGCTACCACCACCATCAGGGCGGTGCTGCCGGCAGTGCGGCTGGAGCGCTCCTCCCGCACAGGCGCCGCCTCGCCGCTCAGGTATTCATCCACTGTATCGGCAAACAGTTCGACCGCTTTCTGGGCCTCTTCCTTGCTGTTTTCGTGCGCTCCCACTTCAATCAGGATCGCGTGCGACGATAAATCCTGGTTATAGCTGCCCGGCGCAGCCAGGATCCCTTTAATCAGGCCGGGATATTTTTGATCGGCGATCTCTTTCAAATCGCGGGCTAACTGCATATTGGCTTCGAAATTTTGATTTTCGGCGCCGACCACCAGCATGATCTGGGTTACCTCTTCACCGTTGACCTCCTCTTCATAGTTCTCCGCCGGGACGGCATCGCGGTGCACGTCGAGGAGCAGGTCGGCATCCTTTTCTGTCAGTAGTTTCTCCGCTGTGCGGCGGGAGCGCTGGTAGGCGCCGGCGTCGTGGGGCACATGGGTTTCGGTCTCGTGTTCTGTTTCAATGCCCTTCTTCTCTAATGATTCTGCCAGGGTGCCGCCCACGTCAATAATCCCGCCGCCCTGGTCGATGCTGTCGGTCCCATCCGAGGGGACATAGGACTCGGCCCCATGGGAGTGGTAGATCCCTACTTTCGGGTTATCCTTCTTATCCTTCTTCTCCTTATCCTTTTCATCCATATCCTGCTGCTGATCCCCCTGGACCGGCAGCTCCGAAGCTTCCGCCAAAGTTCCGCCGGCGGGAGCCGCTTCCGGGCCCTCTTTTTCTAGCTGCTCCGCCCAGGCGATATCTCCTTCAATGGCGGTAACGCGAAAGCGGCGGTTGTCGCGATCAATAAATTCGGTTCCCACATGCAAGATGCGGGCGGTGCGTAGCACCAGCGCGTTATCGTCCCGATTAACCATGGAAAAATAGCCGTCTTCCCGTTCTGTCAGGTTGTGGAGATCAAAAAAATTCAGCTCTTGCGCAAAGGCCGCAGGCGTAAACCACCCCAGGGGAATCACCATCATGCCTAGTAGAACCCAGCTTAGCACCGCTCTCATGAATATCGCTTCCTCCTTAAAAGCTCATTTAAGCTTCTGATTCATCTTCAGGATGATCCGCATCCCGGTGCTGGGCTTCCGCCCCCGGTTCCGTGAGCCCTTCCAGCAGTTCGCCCTGCCGCTCGTCACCGGGCCCGCCGCCGAGGCGTTCGCGGATTTCGCCGATCAGCTCCGCCAGGCCGAGGGCAATCAGCCCGGAGACAACGGTGGCATCAAAGATGCCGGCCCCGCCGATGACCAGGTTGCTGCTCGCCCCCCGGTAAAAGAGTTCGATCCGGGTAAAAATATCGTTTAAAACGATCGCCCCTACTCCGGCCATGAATGCCGCGCGGCGGGAACGCCCGGCCAGGTAGCCGGCGATACCGGCGAAGAGGGCGACCAGGTATAACGGATCCATTAAAACGGCATAGGTGGGCTCCAGCGGGATTATTTTCATCACAAAATAGACCACGACAGCGGTAACCAAAATGGCAATGGCCGCCCGGTTCCGCTCCTTGGCGGTGCCGGCCTTGGCGAAGAGGTAGCCGACCAGGATCAGGGGGATGAGCCCGCCCCCGATGTTGATGGCCAGCGTATCGGTCAAGGGGATCTCGGGCAAATAGCTTCCCACAAGCATGGCGCCGATGAAAATCAGGGCAGCCCGGTCGGTTAGCCGCAGCCGGTCCAGCACCCTTTGCGCCAGGCCCAGGAAGATCAAAACGGAGACCGCCAGTAAAACAAACGTCCCTGCAGACATCAGCCGTCCTCCTATCAAAAGCTTTTTATTATCTTTTCCTCCGATGTTGCATTTATGCAACTTCTGGGATCAATAAAAAAGGACGGCGGGATTGATTCCTGCTGTCCATGATTATTGGAAGTCAGAGGTCAGAGGTCGGAAGTCGGAAGTCGGAAGTCGGAAAAACCAATACAACAGGCGGCAAAGAGCGAAGCAAATGATCATCAAACCGGGCTGCTGCTAAAAAACAACGGGAGTTCCTTCGGGCTGCGCCCTCAGGATGGCAATAAGAAAGCGCCCCCGCCGGCGGGGGCATCGGCGCCTGGCTTTAATGGAAGAACAAGGGCGGTCCAACCATCTCCGGGACCGCCCATCCTTCAGTCAAGGCCTAAAGGGGATGTTGCGCTGCCGGAGCCACTCGGCGGTGGCGCCGGTGATGACGAGCGGCACCTGCCGCAGCTCGGCCAGGTTGGCGGCGCCGCTCATGAGCATGATCAGGCGCAGCTCTTTCTCGATCTTCTTGATCTCCCGGACCAGGCGCTCGCGGCCGTACTTCATGAGCAGGTAAACCGGCAGCCCGGCCAGCCCGACGGCCTTTGCGCCCAGGGCCAGGCTTTTGGCAATATTGAGGCTGGAGGTCACGCCCCCGGCGGCGATCACATCGACCTTTCCCTTGACGGCCGACAGCACCTCGAGCAGAGTAATGGCAGTGGGGAGGCCCCACTCGAGCAGTTCACGGGAGATGCGG
>ERZ773359.5003-NODE-5003-length-13115-cov-13.007504_pt1 | contig 13115 bp, 12 predicted proteins | sample MGYA00374955_ERZ773359 | MGnify/ENA primary metagenome ERZ773359 (study PRJEB29098, sample SAMN04486028) | biogas fermenter metagenome | study: EMG produced TPA metagenomics assembly of the Biogas fermentation microbial communities from Germany - Plant 4 DNA1...
CCAATCCTAGTTACGTAGAAATTCTGCAAATACCAAGTTCCCCAAGTACAACCCTGCCTGTGTCATCATCAGCCGTCCGGCCTGATATTGCACAAGTCCCCGTTCCTCCAGTTTTCTGATTTGCTCCGGATATATTTCACCCAGCGCATGGCCAAAACGCGCTGCGAAGTCTGCGTCACTGATTCCGTCGAGGAGCCGCAGCCCGCAGATAAGCGTCTCGTCCATAGCCAAGTCTCGATGGATGGTTTCAGAGAACGAGATATCAGGCTCACCCCGCTGCCACGAGGAAATGTAACTGTTCAAATCAGACCGATTCGAATAACGAACGTCTCCGAGGCGGCCTGCTGCTGCAGGGCCTAATCCCAAGTAGGGGTTGTTGTGCCAATAATGCAGGTTGTGCTGACATTCGTAGCCTGGTAGGCAGAAGTTTGAGATCTCATAATGGATATAACCGTGCTGCGTCAAATACTCAACTGCAAACTCGAGCATTTCTCGCTCCACATCGTCGCCTGGCAGTTTCAACTCTCCCTTAACGTAAAGAGCATGAAAAGGAGTCCCTTCCTCTAGAATCAAGCTATAGCAGGACAAGTGAGTTGGCTCTAGAGCTACCGCTTTCTCTAGAGTGTCTCGCCAATCGTCCATGGTCTGACCAGGCAGTCCAAACATCAGATCCAGGCTGAAGTTGGAGAACCCTGCTTCTTTTAGTGCCGCGACACTTTCACTGATTGCAGCAGCGGTGTGCGTTCTACCTAGAACCGTAAGAAGCGAGGCTTGAAAAGCCTGTGCGCCGAGGCTGATTCGGTTCACACCAGCCTCACCCAGTATTCGTAAAGTTTCGGTAGAAATTGTCTTCGGATTGGCCTCAACGGATATCTCCGCATTAGGAGGTATCTGAAACGTCTCGCGGAGAAAAGCAATAAGCTCGGCCAGGTCACGGGCAGGGACTAACGTGGGAGTTCCTCCTCCAAAAAAGAGGGTGTCGAACTCATACTCCCCCACCCAATGAGCGTAGTGCCGAGCCTCACTGCGCAAGGCAGAAAGATAGCTGTCAACAAGCGCCCTAAACTGCGGGCGGTTGCTGACAACTATCGAGTAGAAATCGCAGTATTCACATTTACGCAGACAAAACGGTACATGCACATATATACCTGCGGTTGGTTTCATCTAGTCCACCTCGAGAATGGCCATAAACGCTTCTTGGGGTACGTCCACATTACCCAGATTCTTCATACGCTTCTTGCCTTCCTTCTGTTTCTCCAGAAGCTTGCGTTTTCTGGAGATGTCACCACCATAACACTTGGCGAGAACGTCCTTCCGAAGCGCTTTGACCGTTTCTCGAGCAATAATCTTGCTGCCGATAGCTGCCTGAATGGGTACTTCAAACTGCTGGCGAGGGATGACTTCTTTGAGTTTCTCCGCTAGGCTCCTTCCCCTCGCCTGAGCCTTTGAGCGGTGAACAATGCACGACAGCGCATCGACTGGTTTACCATTCAAGAGGATATCGAGCTTAATCACATCCGACTCTTGGTAGCCAATCATCTCATAATCAAGCGAGGCATAACCTTTCGTGCGAGATTTGAGCTTGTCGAAGAAGTCGAGCAAGATTTCAGCCAAGGGCATGTCATATTCAATCTTGGCTCGCTCGGGAGTAATGTACTCCATATTGATAAACGTGCCCCGCTTATCCTGACAGAGCTCCATAACAGCACCGACAAACTCATTCGGAACCATGATAGTTGCCCGTACAAACGGTTCCTCCACCATATCGATGGAACCGGGATCGGGCATATCCGATGGATTGTCCACACTGCGCACGCTGCCGTCTGTAAGTGTAACGCGATACTCCACACTAGGAGCGGTAGTAATGAGGTCGAGGTCAAACTCGCGCTCTAAACGCTCCTGGACAATTTCAAGATGCAGCAATCCTAAGAAGCCGCACCGATAACCAAAACCCAATGCCACCGATGACTCGGCTTCGAAAGTTAAGGCCGCATCATTCAGCTGCAGCTTTTCTAGAGCATCCCGCAGGCTGACATACTCCTCATTATTGACAGGATACAACCCACAGTACACCATCGGCTTAGCCGGGCGATATCCAGGAAGAGGCTCTGCTGCAGGGCGAGCAGCATGGGTAATGGTGTCGCCGACGCGAGTATCGCGCACATCTTTCATGCTGGCCATTATGCAGCCTACATCGCCAGCGTACAGCACATCAACGGGAGTCATCTGAGGGGCAAAGACAGCCAATGTTGTAACTTCGAAGTCACGCCCCGAGCTCATCATACGGATTTTGTCGCCGACACGCACTGTGCCTTCCATGATGCGCGCATAGGCTACCGCTCCTCGATACGAATCATAGTGAGAGTCAAAAATCATGGCGCGCAAAGGCGCGTCCGGATCTCCTCCTGGTGCGGGAATGCGTTCCACAATGGCCTCGAGAACGTCTTCAATGCCCACCCCGGTCTTTGCACTCACAAGCACAGCCTCACTAGCATCAAGCCCGATGCTGTCTTCCAGTTCACGCTTTACCCGTTCCGGATCCGCATTCGGTAGATCGATCTTGTTGATAACAGGAATAATCTCCAGATCATGTTCCAGCGCAAGATAAAGGTTGGCCAGAGTCTGAGCTTCGATCCCCTGCGAAGCGTCAATCACGAGCAGTGCACCCTCGCAGGCAGCAAGGCTGCGCGACACTTCATACGAGAAGTCCACGTGCCCCGGCGTATCAATCAGGTTAAGAAGATACTCTTCGCCATTTTTCGCCTGATACTTGAGGCGAACGGCCTTTAACTTAATAGTAATGCCCCGTTCTCGCTCCAGATCCATGGAATCCAAAACCTGTTCGGACATTTCGCGTTCTTCGACCGTGCCAGTATGTTCGAGTATCCGGTCAGCTAGCGTAGATTTTCCGTGATCAATATGGGCGATAATGCAAAAATTGCGAACGTTTTTCCTAGACATGCTTAAACCAAATCCTTTTTTTGTGAGGTATCAGCGGCTTTATTATAGCACTCTCGAGGCGTGAAAGACAAGTCGCGCCCCGGTCACGCCTCTTGGCTGCGGCTGCGTCTAAACCGCGCTGTCAAAGCCTGCCACAAAAAGCGGGGCTCCTCCATGCGCAATACAGCAGTGCATGCTAGATAGATGATAACACCTGTTCCTATCGAACCAAACACCTGAAGCAGGCGGCCTAGACTGCGGCTTAAGTCCACATATCCGGTGAGCACTTGGCTCACGTAAAAAGCTGCGATACCCATGGCAGCCGAGGCAGTCAGTGCCTTTACGGCAGCGAGCACGATCCGCCTTGCGTCAATGGCACCTAGTTTGCGCCTGAGAATAAGCAGGGCTGTCAGCATATTGATCACCGAAGTGATAGAATAAGCGAGAGCGATAGCCCCGTGCTCTAGGCCTGTGAAGCGCAGGAACAGGACGCTCAAGACGAAGTTGATGATTACGGTAACCAGACCAATCTTGACAGGGGTCACTGTATCCTGCAGCGAGTAGTAAATCCGAGTAATGATCTGTATCCCAGCCTGAGCTATGAGGCCAGGGGCATAAAACAACAATGCGTAGGCTGTAGCGACAGTATCTGCTGAAGTAAACTCACCCGATTCGAATAAGAGGCGGACGATTGGCACGCTCAAGACAGCCATGCCCACAGCAGAAGGAATCGTAATAAAAAAGACTACACGTAGGCCAAACGAAAAGGTGCGGCGAAACTCGTCCATTTCGCCACGAGCCACGTGGCTTGATAAAGTTGGGAAAATCGCTGTGGATATTGCCATCGCAAAGATGCCCAGCGGGAAATTGATCAAGCGATTTGCTAGACGCAGGGCGACAATTGATCCCGTTTCCAACAACGAAGCCAGGTTCTGTCCGACGATAATATTCACCTGACTGATAGACAGGCCGATCACAGCAGGAAGCATCAATCTGAACATCCGCTTAATGCCGGGATGCCGCAAATTGATCGACGGCCGATAGTAATTGCGAGCTTTCTGGACAACCTGCGGTAATTGTAGAGAAAAGCTACCCACAGATCCGGCAATTGTTCCAACAGCCATGCCCAGAATACCAATGATAGGGCCCAACACATAGGCGCCAAGAATCTGGCCGAGGTTGTAGATAATCGGCCCGAGAGCTGGAAGTGTAAACTTCTGATAAGAATGCAGAACCCCCATGGCTAATCCGGACAGAGCGGTAAAAAAAACCGCCGGGAACGTGATCCGCATAAGCATAATCAAAAGATCGCGCTGCTCACCACTGAAACCAACACCGACCAGTGGCGCTAAAGAAGGCGTAAAAATGACACCCAGAACCATGAAGGCTGTCAATGCCAAGACCGTGATGTTTATAAAAATGCTGGCGGCACGCCACGCCTCTTCCTCTTCGCCCTTCGCCAAGTACTGGGTGAAGACAGGAATAAAGGCCGATGACAAGGCTCCCCCTACCAGCAGCTGATACATCAGATCAGGAATGGAGAATGCAGCAAAAAACACGTCAGTTGTCCCTGTTCTGCCGAACACCTCAGCAATAGCCCGTTCTCGTACAAAGCCAAGAATGCGGCTCAATAGGACAAAGAACATCACAATACCAGCCGCGCGGGCTACGCGGCTGCTGCTCTGGTTTTCCATTAGACTCTCGCTCCTTTGCTTGTCCACACAATTCAGTTCGCTCTCCAGCGCATTTTTCCTCTAGAGCATCAATTATAGGATCTGAGCAAGAATATTCGCTAAGAGCTCCGCAGCTAAGAGGGCTTCTTCTAAAGTGTTCTCCACAGAGCCCACCTCTATGATTAGGCTGTTCGGATGGAGATGCTGGTTATATCGGGCATCGTGCCGTACCTGAGTTGGCCGCATAAGGCCTGGGTACATGCTGTTCGCTACCTTATACAGCTTATCGGCAAACTCAAGATTCGCCTCGTAATTAGGGTGTGTCAGTGGGATGTTCTGTGCCGTCCCAATTACAATTAGGAGGCGGGCCACCTTACGCCCCCCAATCTCTACCACCGGATTTGGAACATTCGCATCACGGTGAATGTCCAGTACCACTTCGATACTGTCATACTGGGACAAGAGATTCCGTACCGTACGTTCCGAATTGGCATAGGCATAGTTTAGAGTCGGCAGATCATGAATCTTTGTTTCATGTAATGCTGGTATACCCAAGCGCCCAAGAGCATTTGCCAGATGACGGCCCACTTCCATAATTCCAGTAATGGTGCTGTCACTTTGACTTCTAAACACATAATGCGCTTCGGCATCGTATCGGCCCTGTACTGAGCGGCCTAAGTACATCTCCGAATTGTGCGAATGGTAAATCAAGACGCGCGGGCCAACAGCAGGAAGCTCGCGTACCACAACTGGCTGCTGTACTTCAGGAGGTTTCACTGGATCGGGCGCAAAGGTCAGTTCCTGCACAAAAATGAAAGGCCTTTCTGGCCAATCGTATTCGGCTCGTTCTGCCCTGACTGCCCGTGCTATCGTGCCTTCGACGATGGAAACCGGATTTGCCAAGTCCAAATCGGTAAGGAGATATACAAATGAACGCATTTGATCGCTGTAGCCAGTCGGCTCAGTAAACTCCTCAGAGGAAGGCATACCCCAGCTTAGAATTGCCTTCGCAAGCTGGTGGTTAAGCCCGACACCACCCAAGAACAGCTGGAGACTGAGATATGCGACCAGCACAGAAAGAACAAGCAAGAACAACAATGGTACTACAGTTTGGTTGGAACCGAATCGGCTGCGAATTTTTCGACGCAGACGCCGAATTGAGCGCGGAGTTCTTAATCGCATCCTGCCACCTCTTCCCAACCAAAATATATTTGTCCATAGCTGGAATTATGATAGACTAACCTTAAGAGAGGTGGCATACATTGCGCAGAATAGGAATTGTGATTGTTGCTGTTCTTTTGGCTTTCGGAGGCTATTTGTATCAGCAGAACCGCTCTCTGGTAGAACAGGTAGCCGAGCTCCGCAGTGAACTTGTCAAGCAAGATGCTGAGCAAACAGCTGAGCCGCAATCGGCCGTCACGATCTACCTAGTAGAAGAAACACCTACGGATTTTCTCTTGGTGCCAGTAAAGCGGTACACGTCCGGGCAAGTGACACCACAGCGAGCCTTAGAGCTTCTCATCCAAGGGCCCGCTGCAGGTGAGAATTACCGGCCGGCGGTATCGCCTAGAACAGAAGTGCTCAGTTTAACCGTCGAGGAAGGCCTCGCCACTGTAAGTTTCAGCAGCGCTCTGAAAGAAGATTATGTCGGTGGTTCGCAAAACGAATCTAACCTAGTAAACGCAATCGTACATACCCTAACTCAATTTCCTGAAATCGAGCGAGTACAGATCTTGATTGAGGGAGCAGTCATAGAAAGTATCGGAGGCCATATTGCGATCAACCGTCCATTGGCGCCGCAGCGCGAGCAATAAGCAAAACGAGCATTCCCACACAACACCGGGAATGCTCGTTATTCTTCTGCAGTTAAAGCCGTCTAGGTGAGATACTGGAAGACTTGATCGTAGTTCACGCCTTCGTGGAAGGCAATGTTCAAGGCACCCGCCACAATGTCTGCAACCTCGTCGATAAGCACATCGATTTCTTTTGGGGTAACAATCATGCTGCCCATGTAAGGCTCTAAGACCTGCTGAATAAGCTGCCGCTTTTGCGGCCCGCTCAATGACGGTTGTTCAGGCATGCTGGGCTGCTGAGGTTGGTGAGCAGGCTGCTGCCCCATAATGGTGCGGGGATCTACCTGGAATGTGGTTCGCTGGGGAACCCTTTCCTGAACGTCGCTCTCTGGTTTTTGACCAGCCAAGAGATCCATTGCATCCGATACGATAGTAGCAGCATGCACGACCGTGGGGACGCCGATGGAAATGACAGGAATACCCAAAGTCTCCTCATTGATCGCCAACCGCTTGTTGCCCACGCCTGCACCCGGGTTGATCCCAGTATCAGATATCTGGATAGTGCTGCAGAGCCTTTCCACACTGCGGCTTGCCAAGGCATCAATGCAGATAACCGCTTTGGCACCGATCCTTTCTGTAACCCCCATGATAATCTCGCCTGTTTCAATCCCTGTCAGGCCTAGAACACCGGGGGAAATTGCAGCGATGGGACGGAGTCCATGCCGCAGCTCAGGAGGCGACATCTCCAGAAGGTGTCGTGTAACCATCAGGTTTTGAACCACACGGGGCCCAAGTGCATCGGGAGTGGCATTCCAGTTGCCAAGGCCCACCACCAAGATTGGGTCTTCATCGCCCAACTTTTTCTGCTGGATAAACCATTCGAGCTCTTCGGCCAGGTACCGAGCCAGCTCTTCGTGGACCTCGCGGTTGTGAGTCCGCAGCTCTCTTGATTCGATGGTACTGTAATAACCCGGTGCTTTACCTATCATCCGGGCACCCATTTCGTTTTCTACAGTCACTCGGTTGATCACTGCCTGGCCCTTTTCAACGGTCTCAACCTTAACCCCGGGCAGCTCCGGGGGCCCTTCGCGTTCGACTACAACTTGATGTGCTTCGAGAGCCAAGTCTGTTCTCACACTGTATTTGTCAAAGAATTCCTTCTCGCTGTAGCCCTGCATGAAATCCCTCCACATGGCATTATTAGTCTTAGCCTAACCAGCAGGGCTGATTTAATTCTCCATCCAATGCCACAATCAAATTGAGTTTGTCCTCTTGAACTTCAGTTTTTGGAGTGATATAATTATGAAGGTGATTTTCCCCGAGGAGGTGAAATGGAGTGGCTAACAGCAGGTCAGCGGAAAAGCGCATCCGGGTTAACAGAGCTAAGCGTGCAGACAACATTGCACAGAAATCGGCCCTGAAAACCACTATTAAGCGCTATCTCCAATCTCTTGAGGGAGATCGGGCTATGGCAGAAGAGAACTTGAAGAAGGCGTACAAGGCGTTGGATAAGGCCGCTGCAAAAGGTCTTATTCACAAGAATGCAGCAGCCCGCGCAAAATCCCGCCTAACAAAGAAGTTGGCAAACTAACATATTGATAGACAGACGCTTCTCCATTTGGTAGAGGCGTTTTTTCTTATTTCTGGGACTGCTGCACCGTGAGGCGGACCACCAAGTCCTGAAGCACTGCTTCTGCAGGCGAGCCCAGTTTCATCTCACGGTCCGCCTCAACAATATAGCCGAAACCCTCATAGAGCTGATCAAGTGTAAAACGGCCAGCGTACTGAGACGCTTTGCGCAGCGGATATGCGCTGCGCTCTCCCATAGCTTGAGCGGTTTCTTCGAAACTGCCAGTGCGAGTCTTCGCAGCCAAGAGAAGCCTTAGCTGGCGCTCGATAAGTGGAAGGATTCGAAATGGGCTTTCGCCCGCGTTCAGCAGGCGCTCGAGGACCTGGAGAGCACCTTTCTGATCACCCGCCGCAATGTGGTCAGTCATGGCAAAGACAGCATTCTGCTCAGCTTCACCCGGTGAGAGTGACGTGATAACTGCCACGTCCCTCTCGGTAATCTCTACTCTCTCACCCACGAAACTGATGAGCTTATCAAGCTCATTATGCACCAAATTGAGATCAGGTGATACCATTTCCATAAACAGCTCACAGGCTTTGTGTTTCATAGTCTTGCCCTGCAGCACACAGTAGTCGGTAATGTAGCGCGCCAAGGCATCACCCTGCAGAGCTTCGCAGCGCACTTCTTCCCCCAAAGCCAAGAGGCCCTTAACCCATTTCAGCCGTTGATCAAGTTTATCGAAAAAAAGAGCCAGAGTCCCCGCGGGCTGTTGGGACTGCAGCCAATTGGCCAAGCGCTCCAACTCTTCGCTGGAAACTCGCTCGGCGTTCTTTAGTACGGCAACCTTTTCACCTGCACCCCAAGGCAGGGTAGCCAAGTCGGTAAGCAGATCGTCAACGGTGAAATCCCTGGCCCCTTGATATATAGACCAGTTCCATTCCCCAAACCCACTCTCTAGGACCCTTTGCTGAAGGGCAGCTAAAACCTCATCATGCCACACTGTTTCCGGGCCATGGATAACATAAACTTTGGCCAACTGGCTACTTTTCAGTTGCTTGATCACGTCCTGCAATGTGTATCCCTCCGCAAGACTAATTCACCCCGGAACCCGGGTTTACCTTCCCTCTTCTACCACGGCCAGAGAAAACCCCACATCGTGTAGAACGAAATAGGCCCATGTTCAGTAGTGCGCCATCTAATGCCGTTGGCTGTCAAATAGTCCAGGACGTCTGGATGTGGATGGCCATACGAGTTGGGGCCCACGCAGATAAATGCCCATTCTGGGTTAACGATGCTGTAGAGTCGTGGTTCCATAGAAGCCAAGCTCCCGTGGTGGGGCACCTTGACTAAATCAGCTCGAAGCTGCTCTTCATTGGTTCTTTCCAAGAGATCCAGTATGCCTAGGCGCTCAATATCCCCGGTGAAGAGCACCGTGGCCCGTTGATAGTCCAGCGCAGCGGTGACAGAAGCGTCGTTGTGGTCCAAAAAACCTATTGTGCTTGTGTGAGGGTGAAGAAAGCGTATCCTCGGCCCACCCCTCAAACGCAGTACATCACCAGCACGTACAGTCACATGGGGTATGCCTTTCTCTTGAATCAGTGTTTTATACATGGTATAGCTCGGAGAATCAATGGGCTTCCCGGTGTCGTAGATCACTCCGATTTCGAAGTCTTCTAATACTGCCAGGAGGCCAAAAAGATGGTCCTCGTGGGGATGACTGAGAATGACCACATCTAATTTGTCGATGCCACGATGCTTCAAATAAGGAACCACGCGTTCAAGGCCCACGTTGCGCCCCCTTTCCTGCCAATACAACGAATCCCCACCTCCGTCGATCAGTACATGCTGGTTGTACGGAGTGCGGATTAGAATACAGTCACCCTGCCCCACATTCAACGCCGTCACTTCAAGTGGATACTTCAGTTGCGGTGGCAGAGAAACGATTACAACCAATAGGAGGACTGCCCAGGTCAGGCGCCGATACGTCATCCTTGGTTTAGCAACCTGGGGCTGCCGGAGGCGCCAACCCGCATAGACAAACAGCATCCAGGTCAACCACACCTCAACCCCAATCCGTGGCGGCGACCAAACAACAGCCCACTTGGCGAGCCCCTGTTCTACTACAAGCATAATGCGCTGTACAACGTCAAGAAGTATACCAACGCCCAAGCACCCTGCCCCCAAACCTACGAGCATGCCCCCCGCCATGAGTACAACCACAAAAGGCATCAGCACCAGGGTAGCTGCTGGAGCTAGGAGCGCAAGCTCACGAAAGTGGGCCAGAAGTAACGGCATTAGGCTTAGCTGCGCTATCGTAGATATGTAGAGAGACGATGCAATAGGCCGAAAAACTCTTGGAAGGCGGGAGAATTTCACAACTGGGCCCCAGAGAATGATCCCTCCTGCGGCGACAAAAGACAGCTGGAAGCTGAGGTTGTATATAAGATGAGGCTGACTAAGCAGCAGAATACAGCCCACTAAGGACCAGGTTTCCAGTGAACTGCGCCTCCGTCCACGCAATTCAGCCCAACCGCTCAAAATTACCACCAAGAAGGCCCTCAGAGTCGAAGGGCCTGCGCCAGAAAGCAGCACGTATCCTGCCAAAGCCAACTGTACTATGACAAACCGGCATAGACGTCCGATGGGGAGCCTGTCCAGAACAAGACTTACCATCAACATGAGCAGCCCAAGGTGAGTACCAGAAATCGCAAGGAGATGGGCCGCACCCAATCTGCCCCAAAGGGTTTGTCGGTCTTGGCTTAACTGCGAGCGATCACCTAACACCAGTGCTAGTATTAGGCCTGGCTCTTCTACAGACTTCCTGATATTATCCGCCAAGTAACCCTGCATCCGGACCGTCAGCGGCCGCCTGCGCGCCTTCTGAATCTGATAGGCCTCTGGCCAGCAAACGCCCTCTACACCGCGGGCCGCAAGATATGTCTTATAGCAGAACACTCCCGGGTTTGGCGCCGATGAGGGCTCGCTTATGAAACCACTGAAGATCAGTTTATCCCCAACCTGGGCATCTTCGTTAGGAGGCAGATGGATCGCTATCTTTCTCTTCTCCTGAGGAAAATAACCAACTACCCTTACGTGTGTTGCATTCACCTCTACTTGCGAGATCTTGATGACAGCCGTTTCATATGGTTCGTGACTCCACTCCACCTCTTGAAATGTGAGCCCGGCACCGAGGTAAACTAAGCCCATGATCACAATCCAAAACAGCCAGTAAGCGTGCTTATTCCCTCTGTATTCGAGTATCAGCCATAAGACACCAGTGGGAAACAACACTATAACGACGGTCTGCACATCAATTGCCAGTCCCCGGGAACCAACAAAGGTCCCCAGGGCAACCGCAGCAAACAACTGTGTAAAGCTGAATCTCTTATGCATCTTCAGACAGATAGAAGCAGATCAGATCCTTCAACCCCTCAAGACGTTTCGGACCGATCCCTTTCACCCGTAGGAGGTCTTCAAGACCTGTAAAGGGCATCTCGCGCCGAGCCGTGATAATCCGCTCAGCATATACCGGCCCGATTCCGGGTAGCGTCTGCAGTTCTGCGATTCCCGCAGAATTGATGTGAACCAAGTCACAGTGTTCAGCAGGCGCCACCCACTCCTGGGCAGATGCAGAGCCATCCAACTGCTGCAGCAGGGTTGGAGTCCTGTCATCGCGGCGAACAGACCATCTAATTCCCTGTCCAAACAAGGTACAAAGCACCAACACAACTAACAACACTCGCTGCTTTGGTTTCACGCTGACCCTCCCGTACTCCCTCGGGCACTAATCTCTTCGCTTCCCTCTGCGGAAACCCCTGCCTGTTTTCTTTCTTTTCCATATTTTCAGTATTTTCATCCAAAAGAAGAACGGTCCCTTTAGGAACCGTTCCGTGTTTTCATACAGATTAGAGTTTGAAGCCCAATAGCACCATGCCCAGGAGCCCTGCTGTAATAAGAACCAATGGGACACCCTTAAAAGCCTTTGGGATAGGAGCCAACTCTAGTTGATTTCGTAGATAGGCGATTACCAGCAGCACCGCAAGATATCCCAATCCTGCGCCAGCGGCGTAGACCATACCCATATATCCAGTAATATGATCCCGCGTGAGCATAAGCAAGAGGCCAAGCAAAGCGGTGTCCAGCAGACCGTCGCTCAAGGATACCTCAAGACCGATCAATCTCTGCCACAGCCATGCAGCGAAGGCAGCAACAGCCAGGCAACTGATGAAGCCAAGGTATTCGGGGATAGCGAGCAGTTCTACAATCCAAAGGCCAAGAGCACCGGTAATCATAGCCCCCAGCATCGTCGAGCCAACCTTCCATGCTTGGGCAATCGATGCGGTATAGCGCGTAAGGGCATATACGCCAAGCCCCTGCAGAAGGATTAAGTTTTCAGTTAGCAATCCGCTGCGCAAAACATCCAGGCCATTAGTCATTCAGCTCGCCTCCCTGTCCAGTCACTACATTGTACAGCGCCAGCAAGAGACCGAGGATTACCATCCCGCCTGGCACAGATGCCGCCAGTGCAAAGAGTGGCAGACGTGTATCGAGCAAGGCAGCGCCAAAGATAGAACCATAAGCTAAGAACTCTCTTATGGCGCCCACAAGGACTAGGGCTCCAACGAAGCCAAGGCCCTTGCCGACTACATCCAAAACCGCTTCCACGGGGGCATTCGTTCTTTCTAAACTGTGGAGAACAAATCCATTGACTACAATTAGGGGCAGGAAAATACCGAGATCGGCTACGATCTGCGGATCGATTCCCAGCAAGATACGGTGAGCCCCTAGAGTCAACACAGCTACGACACCAAGATGAACTACGGGTCTGGCAGTCTTAGGAACCGCGTCAGTAAGCATCGCACTGATCAAGGCGGCTACCACCAGGATTATCGCAGTTGTCAGTCCGAGCACCAGCCCATTCATAGCTGTTGTGGTAATTGCAATCGCTGGTGCCAGGCCTAAAGCTAACCTGAAGACAGGATTCTGTCTAAAAACACCGTCAATAAGTTTACTCATCTTACTGCCCCTCCTCCCCGCTGATAGCCTTCTCTACAGCTTCAAACAGGCCTTTACTGGTCATGGTTGCACCGCTGTATGCGTCCACAATACCCTGGGCATCAAGGATTGCCGGTACAAGAG
>ERZ773359.5004-NODE-5004-length-13110-cov-7.779242_pt1 | contig 13110 bp, 12 predicted proteins | sample MGYA00374955_ERZ773359 | MGnify/ENA primary metagenome ERZ773359 (study PRJEB29098, sample SAMN04486028) | biogas fermenter metagenome | study: EMG produced TPA metagenomics assembly of the Biogas fermentation microbial communities from Germany - Plant 4 DNA1...
TGTTTGAACCAGAATTGAAATGTCTATCTATACTATGATCAATATTATCGGGACAAAATAAAAATGAAGGAGTGACTTTTTATGGCACAAACTACAGTAGAAGCAGGTTTAACCGGAAACATGGCTTTTCAGATGGATCTGGACGGGCATAACTTGATAGTAGATGCAAGCGAGGAAATCGGAGGGAATGATCTGGGGCCCCGTCCAAAAAAGCTTCTCCTTGCCGGACTGATAGGCTGTACCGGAATCGACGTGGTATCAATATTAAATAAAATGAAGATAAAACCAGATGATATGCGCCTGGAAGCAAGAGCCGAAAGCTCAGATGAACATCCAAAAGTATATACCAAAATTCATCTGATCTATCGCTTCAGAGGCAAGGATCTGCCCATGGATAAGCTGGAACGGGCAGTTTCTCTGTCTCAGGAAAGATACTGCGGAGTATCCGCTATGCTGAGAAAGGCTGCTCCTATAACCTATGAAATAATTGTAGAAGAATAGGCTTTAAAAGGCCTATTCTTTAATTTTCTTATAGTATTATGGATATCGGGCGTCTGCATTGATAACAAGCTTCTTCGGTGATAAGACATTCAGCTTCATAGCCTGTTCTCTTTATCAACAGAGCATTACATTCGGGACAGTAAGTTGAATTATCGTAACCTGCAAAATTGCCCAGGTATACATAGTTTAAATACTTTCCGGCAATCTCTGCGGAACGTATCATCACATCCCCGGGCGTGGGAGATCTTCTCATTTTATAAGAGGGAAAGTATCTGGACAGATGTAAGGGTATGTCCCTGTCCAGATCTGAAAGAAACCTGGATAATTCACTTATTTCATCTACAGAATCATTCAAGCCGGTTACCAGGAGGGTGGTGACCTCAATATGGCATATTTCATAAGAAAGTTCAATAGTGCTTAAAACCGGTTCCAGCCTTCCTCCGCATGTTTTTCGATAAAAACTGTCCTGCATTGATTTCAAATCTATATTCATGGCATCAACGTAAGGAAGAAGCTTTTTCAGCGGTTCTCTCTCTATATATCCGTTTGTGACAAGTACTACACTGAACCGAGAATCAGTCTCTTTGAGTTTCCTGGCTGTATCATAAATATACTCAAACCATATGGAAGGCTCATTATAGGTAAATGCAATGCCTGTATTCCCCTCTGCTTTCCTTATATATGCGATAAGTTGTTCAGGTGAAAGATATGTGCTTCTGGTGGAATGGTCGGAGTGAGCAATGGAATGATTCTGACAGAAATCACAGGAAAAATTGCATCCAAAGCTGCCGGCCGACAAAATATAAGTTCCGGGTTTGTAGTGATACAAGGGTTTTTTCTCGATAGGGTCCATGGCCAGGGCAGTGATATCTCCATAGCTGCAGGTTTTCAGGTTCCCATTTTCATTAAGGCGGACAGAGCATATTCCCGATTTACCATCAGCAATCAGACAGTGATGCGGGCATAACTGACAGCGGACTCTGTTACCCTCTTTATTCCAAAACAAGGCATCCTGGATCATGGTTTTTCATCCTCATATCGAATTACCTGAAATCTCTCTATGGAATAGGAAGAGTCAGGAGGTATGCCTGCTTTTTGCAGGGCTATATTAAGCTGTGCCTCAACAGTATCTACCCCTTCCAGATCGGGCAATAGCAAACCTGTCTGATTTCCTTTTCTTACAATGACACCATATTTCTTTGGATCCAGCTGACTGAGTTCTGCAGGCTCCGGTTCAGTCAGGATATCTACAGATATCTCCAGTTCATTTAACTCCTTTAAAGTTATCGGTTGAAATCTGGGATCATAAATACCTGCCTCCACTGCATTTCTCATGATTTCCCTGGCCAAACTGTCAGTTGTCGGCACTATGGTTCCAATACAGCCTCGTAGGTTTCCGTTTTTCTTAAGAGATACAAAAACCCCTCTCTTTTCATTTCTCATATCATCAGTAACATATGAAGGAATGTATTTCATATTACGGCCGTGCACCAAGTAATACATCAAGCTGTCTCCGGCTAATCTGACATTTGGATTCTTCTTAATGTTTTTATTTTGAAATTCATTTTCCTTTTTACGAATAATTCGATCAATTAAACTGCCTGCCTTATTTCCTTGCCCTTTTGTTGATTTTTCTTCGTTCTTTTCAATATGAAAACTCATGACAAGATATCCTACTCCGAAATTACCTTGATAAGACAGGGTTTGGCCTTTGAAATCATATCCATCCATAGCCCCCAGAAGAATATAATATGAACGGAGAGCACATTCTCCTGCTTCTCTGATCATAACGGAGTCCATAGAAAGGATCCCCTCTACATCCCCTTCTTCCAGGAGTCGTTTTATTTCATTATCAAATTTCTCCCCGTAAGGACTGTAGGAATAAGGTCCATCGTGTATAAGTCTGTGGGAAAGATCTCCGCTGGCAATGAAAACAACATTTCTTTTGCATTCTTCTACCGCTTTTTGAATACATATTCCAAATTTATATAATTGTATTTTCGAAAGCAAACCATATGTTATATGAACCAGCTGATACTCATTGAATTCCTTATTGACAAAATACATTGGAACCATGGTGCCGTGATCCAGCTCAAAAGAAACACCGTACCTTCTTGCTGATGACTTTGTAATTTCTGCTGCAGCAATATTCTGTTCCTCTGCCAGTTGTATAATACGATCAGTCAAATCCATATCGATCTTTGTGCGGAATTTTACCCCTGGTGCCCTAAACTGACTCATATCCCCCTGTATTTCATCATTCTTCACAATGGCAACTGTATCCTGAAACATCGGACCATGCGGAGTTACTATAATAATAGTATCCGGCCTGATATCAGCAATTTCACGGGATACTTTATAAAAGGCATTTATGGTTTCCTGTATAGCCGCTTCTTCCCCTCTGCCTACCTCAGGCAGAATAATGGGCGGATGAGGCAAGGCATAGTATGCCGATATTCTACCCATTAAAATCACCTTCCTTGAATACCGGTAGTATTCATAACTTCACTTATGCAAGATACCAGTGCAGAATCTGTGAAAAACCGAAACACAACTTGGCCGTAAATTTACAGATCATCAAGAGAATGGGCACACTTGGGACAATATTGGAAATCTTCATTTGTAGTATAACCACATTGACTGCATTTTTTCAAGACCATGTGTTGTCCCCTGTAAACATCATGTAAGTTTTCTCTTCTTATAGTAACATTTTGACCCTTTTCTATAGCCTTTCCTGTTTCATTGTCAATTTTATATATAGTTCCGCAGCAGCTGGCCTTAGCATAATAAGTTTTGTTCCATTTGAACACGGGGATAAAAAACAGGCTGAAAAACATGTATTCCACAAAAACCATATACTTTCCGTACCTGCCGCACCTATCGCATATTATAGGCTGGTGATGATCCAATTCTTTATGTCCGTCTGAAATACCGAATATAAAAATCATAGAATCAACCCCATAACTCTGTTATGTCCTAAAACTTCCTGCCAATATCCCTTCTGTAATGCATTCCCTTAAAATATATACAATCAATTCTTTCATATGCCCTGCGAACTGCGTCTTCCAGGTTATTACCCAAAGCCGTTAAACCCAGAACTCTTCCTCCACTAGTTACCAGTTTCTCTCCAATTCTTTCGGTACCGGCATGGAAGAGAAAGATGTCTTCCTCATTTTCATCCAGCCCGATTTTAATGGGTAACCCCTTCTCATAACTTCCTGGATAACCGTTTGAAGCCAATACCACACAAGCAGCAGCTTTGTCGTTCCATTCAATTTTAATCTCACCCAACCGCTGATCAATAATCGCTTCTATTATTTCTAGTAAATCACTTTTCAACCTGGGTAGAACCACCTGGGTCTCCGGATCGCCAAACCTTGCATTATATTCCAAGACTTTAGGACCATCGGCTGTAAGCATCAAACCAAAATATAATACTCCCTTAAAGGGTCTGCCTTCCTCTTCCATGGCTCTTATGGTGAGCTCTATAATGTTCTGCTCTACATATGCTGCTACATCCGGAGTATAATGAGGACTAGGAGAAAAGGCCCCCATTCCGCCTGTATTAGGCCCTTCATCATTATCAAAGACCCTTTTGTGATCCTGAGAGCTTACCATTGGTATGTAAGTTTTACCGTCAATAAAAACCAATATGGATACTTCCGGACCTGTTATATATTCTTCAATTAAGATCTGTTTGCCTGCCTCTCCGAATTTATTGCCTAACATCATATCGTAAATTGTCTCTTCAGCTTTTTCTTTGGAATCGGTAATTATAACCCCTTTCCCCAATGCCAGCCCATCCGCTTTTATCACAACGGGATAGGATACCTGCTTTAGGAAGGCAATAGCATCTTCGTACTGATTGAATGATGCGTAGTCAGCCGTAGGAATTCCATATTTCTTCATTAATTTCTTAGCAAACACTTTGCTGGATTCAATTCTTGCTGCAGCCTTGCGGGGACCGAAAGCACGAAATCCATTATCCTCCAGCATGTCTACCAGCCCCATCGCCAGAGGATCATCAGGAGCTACCACAGTTAAATCAATCTTTTCTTCTTTTACAAAATCAAGAATTCTGGTAAGATCTGTTGCTTTTATATCAATGCATCGGGCCAGGGCTGCAATGCCTCCATTACCCGGGGCGCAGTATAATTGTGTAACCCGGGGACTCTGGCTTAATTTCCAGACAATAGCATGCTCCCTTCCGCCTCCGCCTACTACCAATACCTTCATCAGCGTAAGAAGTTCTCTAACTGTAATATGCTTTTAAAAAGAGAACTTCATGCACCACCTTTCGTATACATAAATTGATTTCTTTATAATCGTTCAATATTCTTTGACTTTATTAATTATTAATTAGTGTTTAAAGTGCCGCATTCCGGTAAATACCATAGCGATTCCGTATTTATTACATGCATCTATAGACTGTTGATCCCTTATGGAACCTCCAGGCTGAATTATGGCCGTAATACCGGCCTTAGCTGCAGCCTCCACACAATCATCAAAGGGGAAGAAGGCATCTGATGCAAGTACAGCTCCTTTAACCTTTTCCCTGCTTCTTTCAACAGCTTGATTAACCGCCCAAATACGATTCACCTGACCCGGACCGATACCTAAAGACTGGCCGTCCTTCCCAATAACTATTCCATTAGATTTTGTATGTTTCACGATCTTCCAGGCAAATATTAAGTCATCTATTTCCTTCTCCGTCGGCTTCCTTTCAGTAACTACCTGCCAGGGCTCATCTTCTTTGAACAGTTTATCATTATAATTCTGTACCAACAGTCCTCCCAAAACTTTTTTCATATCCAAAGTATTTGAGGGCACAGGAGCCTGGATATCTTCCAGAGTTAGAATTCGAATATTTTTTTTCTTTTTAAGAATCTCCAATGCTTCAGGAGAATAATCAGGTGCAATCACAATCTCAATAAAAATTTTGTTAATCTCGTTAGCCGTTGCTTCATCTATCGGTCTGTTTGCAGCAATAATTCCTCCAAAAATAGAAACAGGGTCGGCTTCATATGCCTTTTGATATGCTTCGAAAATATTTGCTCCTGTACCAACTCCGCAAGGATTTGCATGTTTTACTGCCACTACCGCAGGATTTTCAAATTCCCGAAGTAAATCCAAAGCTCCATTGGCATCGTTGATATTATTATAGGATAATTCTTTTCCGTGCAACTGCTTTGCAGTCGGCAGACTACCGGGAACCGGACGAATTTCTTTATAAAAAGCTGCCTCTTGATGAGGGTTTTCTCCGTAACGCATTTCCTGTTGTTTTTCGTAAGTCAATGTCAATAAGGAAGGCAGTTCAAAAGAACCTGACTGCTCTCTCAGATATTGAGCAATTAAGGCATCATAGTGAGCTGTCAGCTCAAATACCTTGGAAGCCAGGTAAAACTTGGTTTCCTTTCCTATCTCACCTTTTTTCAGTTCATCCAGGACCATCTTATAGTCAGAAGGATCCACTACAACAACAACATCCTGATAATTCTTAGCTGCTGCACGCAACATAACCGGCCCGCCAATATCTATGTTTTCTATGGCTTCTTCCAGAGTCACACCTTCTTTCAATATGGTCTGTCTGAAAGGATATAGGTTTATGACAACCAAATCTATGGTATCAATCCCCAGAGCCTCAAGCTGACTCATGTGTTCTGCGTTATCCCTGACAGCCAGTATGCCCGCATGTATATGTGGATGTAAGGTTTTCACCCGTCCATCAAGGCATTCCGGAAACTTTGTTACCTGGCTTACTGAAATAACAGGGATTCCTGCCTTTTTTAAAACATCTGCCGTTCCTCCGGTTGATAAGATTTCAAAAGACAATTTTTTTAGTTCTTTCCCTAATTCGACAAGCCCGGTTTTATCTGAAACACTGATTAAAGCACGTTTTTTACTCATCTTCTTCCTCCTTATATTACAAAACATTAAGTTCCTCATATTTGTTTTCGAAAATATTAATCCATTATAATTACTTTGCGACCCAGTACCTTAAGCTTATCTTGAACTAACAAAGCTGTCGCTTTGGGCAGAAGTTCATGCTCTACTTTCAATACACGCTCAGCAAGGCTTTCTACTGTGTCATCCGGCAGCACGTCCACGGCCTTCTGTAGAATGATGGGACCGGTATCTGCTCCCTCATCTACAAGATGAACCGTGGCGCCTGTTACCTTAACCCCATAATCCAATACGGCCTGATGCACTCTTTTCCCATAATAGCCCATACCGCAAAACGCCGGGATTAAGGAGGGATGTACATTTATTATTTTATTGGGATAAGCCCTTACCAACTCAGAAGATAATATGCTCAAATACCCTGCTAATACTATATATTCCACCTTATGCGCCATTAATTTTTCTAAAACAGCAAGATTAAAAGCATTATAATCATCAAACTTTTTTCGGAGAATTGTACAGGCAGGAATTCCCTTATTCTTGGCCCTTTCAATACCATAGGCATTAGGCCTGTCCGAAATAACCAGGCTAATTTCTGCAGGTATGCGTCCTTTGTCTACAGCATCTATTAGAGCTTGCAGATTTGACCCACTCCCGGAAATAAGTACCCCTATCTTCTTCATAAAAGTACCAAACCTTCCTGTCCTTCTTTAACAGTACCGATTCTATAGGACGGATAACCGGATTCTGCTAGGGAGGCAATTATATCTTCTTCCTCTTCAGGCTTGCAAGCCAGCACCATTCCGACACCCATATTAAAGGTATTATACATATCCTTTTCCTCTATGTTTCCTGCTTCCTGCAGAATATTGAAAACGGGAAGAACCGGCCAGCTGCCTTTGTTAATATGTGCAGTCAGCCCGTTGGGAAGCATTCTTGGAATGTTCTCTATGAAGCCGCCGCCGGTTATATGACATATTCCTCTTACGTGGAATTCCTCTATTATTCTCAATACTCCATTTACATATATACGTGTAGGCTTCAGCAATTCTTCCCCAATTGTCATTCCTAAAGCATCATCCATTTCGTGTAAGCGATTCTCCTTCCCCACCAACAGTTTTCGAACTAAAGAGAATCCATTGCTGTGCACTCCGCTGGATGCGATACCGATGAGTGCATCATCGGCTTGGATTTTTGAGCCGTCAATTATTTTTTTGCGATCGACTAAGCCGACTGCAAAGCCTGCTACATCATACTCCCCAGTTTTGTAGAACCCCGGCATCTCAGCAGTTTCTCCTCCGATGAGGGCACAGCCCGCTTCCACGCAGCCTTCTGCAATTCCTTTAACAATTTGAGCAATTTGATCGGGAAAAAGCTTACCTACCGCAATATAGTCCAAAAAAAACAAAGGTTTGGCTCCCTGGCATATCAGGTCATTTACACACATTGCAACACAGTCAATACCAATGCTGTCATGCTTCTCCATCAAAAAGGCCAGTTTCAGCTTCGTCCCTACTCCATCGGTACCGGCTACCAGAACCGGTTCTTCTATCCCGGCAGTATCCAGGGTGAACATGCCGCCAAAACCGCCTAACCCGCCTACAACATTGGAAGTATGAGTTCTCTCTACATATTTCTTCATCAGCTGAACCGCTTTATATCCTGCTTCCACATCTACACCGGCATCTTTATAATTTAAACCCATAATTATCTCCTCCGAATCAATAAACTGACCTGCATTTAATCTTTATAAAAATATAAAAATTAAATAATAGGATATTTCCCGCAGAAACATCCTCTGCAAAAATCACATCCGCTTCCCTCCACGGTTTTTAACAGACCTTCCAGGCTGAGATATCCAAGAGAGTCAGCACCAATAATTTTTCGTATTTCTTCCACATCATATGAATGTCCGATAAGCTCATCCGTGGTTTCAATATCAATTCCATAGGGACAAGGAAAACGTACCGGCGGCGAGCTGATGCGCATGTGAACTTCTTTTGCACCGGCCAGACGCAGCATTTCAACTATTTTTTTACTGGTAGTGCCGCGTACTATTGAATCGTCGATGACCACAAGCCTTTTGCCCTTTACCATGCGCCGGAGTGCATTAAGTTTAATCCTCACTCCCTGTTCGCGCATCTGTTGACTTGACCTGATAAAAACTCTTCCTACGTAACGATTTTTTATAAACCCTTCTCCATAGGCAATGCCTGATGCCTCCGCATATCCTATGGCAGCGGTTATTCCGGAATCAGGCACGCCTATTACCAGATCAGCATCTACAGGATGCTCTGCAGCCAACCTGGCTCCTGATTCTTTCCTGGCTGCATAAACACTAATACCGTCAATAGTGCTGTCTGTTCTGGCAAAATAAACGAACTCAAAGATACAAAGAGCAGATTCCAGTGGAACCGGTGTTTGTATGGAAGTCAGGCCATCCTTATCTATAATTAAAATCTCTCCAGGCTTTACATCTCTGATGAACTCTGCACCTGTGGTATCAAAAGCGCAGTTTTCAGACGCAACAACAAAGGAATCGTCCAATTTGCCCAAAGCCAAAGGCCTGATGCCCAGGGGATCACGAACAGCAACTAATTTTTCCTCCGTCATCATCAACAGAGCATAGGCTCCCTTAACCATGCCAACAGTTTTTTTCAGCGCTTCTTCAAAGCCAGAATCAATGTTTCTTGCTATAAGGTTTGCAATAACTTCTATATCCAAATTGGTTTGAAAAATTGTACCGGCTTCCTCTAAGTCTCGCCTCAGACTTTCGGCATTCACCAACTTCCCTTCGTGGGTAAAAGCCATAGTACCTCCCTTGTACTTTGTAACCAATGGCTGAGCATTAGTATACATTCTGTCACTGGAAGTAGAATAGCGTACATGCCCTATTGCGGCCTTCCCGCCTTTCAAAGAATTCAGCGTTTGTTCATCAAAAACATCTCCAACCCAGCCCATACCTTTGTGATAAAGCATTTCTGAATTAGCAACAGCTATACCTGCACTTTCCTGTCCACGATGCTGCAAAGCGAATAACCCGAAGTACACAATGTCTTGTACATCAAGTCCGTTTTGATCATATATTCCTATCATTTATGCGTCCCTCCATATTTTCCACGGGTTCCATGACCAGGACCGACCCTGCCCAGGTAAATTCAAAATAATAATTATAACTTATCTGCATCTTCTTTTATGGCTTGATCTTTTTCAATAACTTCACGGACCATTTCTGCTTTATGTTCTTTTAATAAAGTTTTTAGTTCAGGCATAGCCAGAGAAAGAATCTGAACAGCCAGCAATGCGGCATTTTCAGCTCCGTCAATGGCTACAGTTGCCACCGGAATTCCCTTGGGCATCTGAACCATAGATAATAATGAATCCAAACCATCCATGGTTGAAGATTTGATAGGGAGTCCTATAACCGGCAATGTCGTATATGCAGCCAGGACGCCGGCCAAATGGGCTGCCTTTCCTGCAGCTGCTATTATAACGCCTATCCCCTCTGCTTCAGCATTCCTTGCAAATTCTTCTGCCCGGTAAGGTGTTCGATGTGCGGATATAACATGGACTGATGTTTCAATACCGAATTTTTTCAGCATTTGAATAGATTTTTTTAGTATTGGATAATCTGAATCGCTTCCCATAACAACAGCAGCCTTCAGTTTTTGGGACATAATACCACCTCCAATAAACAAGCGCATGATTACCCTCAAATAGTGAACCATGCGCTTTCTTCCCAGTAAAAACAACAGGAAATCACTGGCCGGATAAAAAAGACCAGCACACGACAAAATTCACTCATAGTCGGGCAGTTACGGCCGCCCGGTAGAGACCCCCGAACCAATTATCAGGATTATATGAGTATTCTTTATTTACTTCATTTTCAATATATCAAAGGCTATATAGCTTGTCAATATTTTGCACTTAAGCGTTATAATTTTCTGTTTATGCCGTCTATTACTTGAAATCAAATGAAAAGACTGCTGTTTCATCTGAATTACCCCAATTGGATTCAGGGATAAGTCTTATTCCGCTTATTTTCTCATTAACTTCAATATGGTAGCTCCTCTTACGATTATCCTTAACCTCCAGTGTGGACTGAACATTGCCGTTTTTAATAAACTCTAATTTAAAATCCCTGCACAGGGTTTGGGGCATATGCATTTGCGGGCTGTCCAAACGTATATTGGATCTCGTATTGCGGGTTTGTTCAACACGGGTACCCGGCAGAGTAGTCCGCTCAAGATCGCTGTCAAATACAATATGAACTGCATTTACTTCCTCTTCGCTTTCAAAGGCATACTCTAAAGCAGTGCCGTTTTTAACCTTCACACCGCATTCTGTGGTTTTGTAGATTCGATGAGGTCTGTCCTGACCATTTTTCAGGGCATCTCCGCCAATTATTTCTGTTTTTTTACACAAAGGAGAGACCTTCCTGATCTTGTTCGGCAGGAAACAGTCTGCGTCCAGAAGGATATCCTGAACCTCTTCCATCTTTTGCAAGTATACATCATGAGGGGTAAGGCAGTATCTGCGAGCAACATCAGCAGCCGTGCCCACCGCCTGACCCATAAGGGCACAAGTTGCCATTACGCGTGTACTGCTTAATGCAAAATGGGTTGCGCTGATATTGCGACCTGCGAAGAACAGGTTATCCACATTCTTTGAATATAGACATCTATAAGGTATACAGTATGGTGACGGTGTAGGTATATGTGTATTAGGAGCCCCCTTATGATAAAAACCTGCAGGGAAATGATCATCCAAAGGCCATCCGCCATAGGCTACTGTGTCATCAAAAATTCTGTTATTAGATATATCCGTCTGTGTAATCATATACTCCCCTATATATCTTCTTGATTCTCTTTTGCCGGGCAAGAACCCTAAAAACTCCAATTCCCAGTTATTCGCATCATACTCTCCGGAATTTTTTATGTAATCCCAGGTTCCTGTGGCAAGTGCAATCAAATCCCTGGCTATTTCTTCAGTATCATGTATGGAATCCCTGTCCCCTCCAAGTTCTAAATACCAAAAGTTTTCAGCAGGATTGTAAATGTTAGGCCATCTATGTTCAAAATGTGATTTATCAAGTTTTTTGCTGAAAGGAGGAGGAGTAAATTTTATCGGTCTGTGGGTTTCCCGACCCTGAATCAAGCAGCTCATGCCCATAGTCATTTTATCCGATTTTTTTACATGCGTGTCTTCACCAAATTCATCAGCACTCTCACGACCTAATGTAAACTCTGCGCCGGTCAGCGGTGCCAATATGCTGTCGCCTGAGCAGTCGGAAAAGTATTTTGCATATACATCTATAAAGGTTTGGGTGGTCATTTGATAGCCGGTAACCTTTTTCAACTTAATTGATCTGCCATGCTCAAAGTTTCCTTCTTCAACTTCTGCATCCATACAGGTACAGTTTAATAAAAGTGTTATATTAGGCTCTCTTAATACAAAGTCATAAAGAACAGTATCCCAGATATAATAGTTTTTTGTTGGATTTCGATACAGATCTTCCAAAATGATTTCTTCCAGTATACCTGTTTCCCGGTCATTCTCACCTCTTGCACCGCAAATCCACATTCTTATTTCTGATGAAGCATTTCCACCCAGAACAGGGCGTTCATGCATAAGAACAACTTTGCTTCCTCCTCTTGCAGCTGCTATAGCAGCGCAAATCCCTGACATTCCGCCGCCTACAACACATAAGTCCGCTTCTATGGTCTTACGCCTTAACATAACAAAAACCTCCCAGATATCATTTGAAATATTGCATACACAATAATTTTATCATGTTTTGTCATGATTTCCAGGAATTATTTATGATAAATGCTTTTTGAAGACATTTTAAAAAAAGAAGGCCAACCGGCTTTCTTTAAGCCGGTTGGCTTGTTTATTTGCTGTTTACTTACCGCTGTAATTATTATATTCCATTTCTGCCTGATTCCAATCAACCACATTAAACCAGGCATCAACGTAATCCGCTCTTTTGTTCTGATACTTCAGGTAATATGCATGTTCCCATACATCTATTCCGAGCAGAGGTTTTTTCCCTTCTAATATTGGATTGTCCTGGTTGCTTGTGGACATAATCTCAAGCCTTCCGTCTTTATCTATTACAAGCCAAGCCCATCCGCTCCCAAATCTGCCCAAGGCAGCCTTTTTAAACTCTTCCTTAAAATTACTGAACCCGCCAAAATCTTTCTCAATTTTTTTTGCAAGATTTCCTGTCGGTTCTCCACCGCCGTTTGGCGACATTATCCTCCAGAACAGAGTGTGGTTCAGATGCCCGCCTCCATTATTTCTTGCAACAGTCTTGATTTCCTCCGGAAGGATGTTAAGGTTTTCAATAAGCTGCCATATGTCCATATCCTTATACTTATCATGTCCTTCAAGAGCCTTATTCAGATTATCGATATAGGCTTTATGATGTTTTGTATGATGAATTTCCATTGTCTTTTTATCTATGTGAGGCTCTAAAGCGTCATATGAGTATCTCAGTTCCGGTAATGTATATGCCATATTCTTCTCTCCTTTGTTTTATAGCTGTATTTGTTCTTAATTATAGATACCCGGTTTCCTAAATGATAAACATTATCATTTAATCAAAAAAATGGTGTTCCAGATATTACGGAACACCATAAACAAAATTTATAAAGGCTCTATGTCAATTGTTGGGGTAGAGATAAACCCAAGAGTAAATAAACC
>ERZ773359.5008-NODE-5008-length-13101-cov-14.450943_pt1 | contig 13101 bp, 10 predicted proteins | sample MGYA00374955_ERZ773359 | MGnify/ENA primary metagenome ERZ773359 (study PRJEB29098, sample SAMN04486028) | biogas fermenter metagenome | study: EMG produced TPA metagenomics assembly of the Biogas fermentation microbial communities from Germany - Plant 4 DNA1...
AAAATAACCAATACTGTTAATGGCAAGATTTTTATAGGCTCTAGTCCAAATCTCAAAAACCGATGGGCAACCATTAAGTGGCAGTTGGATATGGGAATGCATGTGAATTCTCAGTTACAACAGGATTGGAAGGAGTTGGGCGAAGGAGCCTTTGTCTACGAGATTATAGAGAAAAAAGATGCTGATAAATCTCTTGATGCAAGATGGGAAGTAAAACAAATGGAAAAGGAATGGGTTGAAAAGCTGCAACCATATGGGGATAATGGATATAACAGGCAAAAAGTTAGAAACGATAATGAATAACTGAGAAAATCATTAACAGTAGTTGTTAAATAGATCTGTCTTATGTCGAAAAAACGGAAATTTTTTGACAAATTTTCGAGAATGCTATATAATGTCTATGACTCAGACATTACTGTAATGTAATGGCTGGGTCTTTTTCTGTGTTTTAGTTTATAAATATGATATAGCATAGTAAAAAAGGAGTAAATAGCTTAATGTTCTTTAAGAAACGTGATATAGATATGTGTAATGGGCCTTTGTTTAGCAATATATTGATCTTTGCCTTACCTATCATGGCAATGAATATTTTGCAACTAATGTTTAATGCTGCTGATATGGTAGTAGTTGGACGTTTTTCAGGTAGTGAGGCCCTAGCTGCAGTAGGTGCAACCGGAGCCCTTATTAATCTTATCATAAACTTGTTTATGGGATTATCGGTGGGTACAAGTGTTGTTGTAGCCCAGGGATATGGGGCTCATGAGCAGGATGATGTAAGTAGAGCTGTTCACACTTCCATAGCAATTAGCATAATTGGCGGAATATTTGTCATGGTGATTGGAATTGTATTTTGTGAACCTCTACTTGTAATGATGGGTACACCTAAAGATATATTACATCTATCAATATTATATATGAAAATCTACTTCATCGGCATGCCTGCTAGCATGGTATACAACTTTGGTGCAGCCATATTACGGGCTGTAGGCGATAGCCGCCGTCCCATGTATTATTTGACCATAGCTGGTGTTGTTAATGTTATATTTAATCTATTCTTTGTTATAGTATTTGGTATGAGTGTAGATGGTGTGGCATGGGCAACGGTTATATCACAATACTTATCAATGGTTTTGATTATCATCTGTTTATATAGAAGCCATGGACCAATAGGCTTTATACCCAAGGAATTAAAGATTGATATGGATAAACTAAAGAGCATTGTAAAGATTGGTTTGCCTGCTGGATTACAGGGAATGCTATTTTCCATATCCAATGTACTGATTCAATCAGCGGTAAACTCTTTTGGTTCCACAATGGTGGCGGCTAGTTCTGCCTCAGGTAATATTGAAGCATTTATTGGTACTACAATGAATGCTTATTATAACGCAGCAATTACCTTTACTGGACAGAATATGGGGGCCAAAAAATATGATAGAATTGATACTATAGCAAAGGTGTGTACAGTATTAATTTTTGCTACTTGGATTATTGTGGGAGGAGCTATCTGGCTGTTTGGCAGACCTCTACTTAGTATTTATACCTCTGATCCTGAAGTAATTGAATTAGGTATGCTGCGCACTAAAATAATGATGGCTGCATACTTTACATGTGGTATAATGAACGTATTTCCTGGCTTGACCCGTGCTATGGGCTATTCAGTCCTACCTATGATTTGTACATTAATAGGAGCATGTCTTTTGAGAATATTTTGGCTGGTTACATTCTTTGCCTGGTATCCTACAGTAATTATGCTCTTTATCTGTTATCCTATAACTTGGGGATTGGCAGGACTGGGGCAGGTAGCCTGCTTCTTATATGCACGGCGCCAAATTCGCAAAACCGCTGTTGTATCAGAGCTAAGTCATAATTCTTAATAACCTTTACAAGGATTAATTCCATTTTTAATGGCTTCGACTAGTTTTATCATATCTTCTGGCATTTGGGTTGATATTTCAATCTCTTCATCCGTAATAGGATGTGTAAACCTAATATAATGGGCGTGCAGGGCCTGCCTTTCAATCAAAGTTGTTTGGATACTGGAATAGAGGGCATCACCAATAAGGGGATGTCCTATTGTTTTGCAGTGAACTCGTATCTGGTGAGTTCTTCCGGTTTCTAGTACAAACTTTACTATAGCAGCCTCACCTAAATTTTCTATGACAGTGTAGTGGGTAACAGATGGTGCACCAGTATGAGAGACTTCTCTCAAAATTATGGAGTCAGGACAGCGAGCAATGGGCAGATTAATTGTTCCTGATTGCTCTACAGGACAGCCGTGGACTATTCCTATATATTCTCTTAGGTATTGATTTGACATTATTTGTTTTCTCAACATATCGTGAACATAGGCATTTCTAGCAAAAACAACAACTCCTGTTGTGTCAATGTCCAATCTATTTACAGGCCTGATTATGGTCTCAAATCCTTTGCTTTCAAAGTAATACATGAGCCCATTGGCCAGGGAATTTTTTTGATGAACACCTATTGGGGTAATAACCACACCAGCAGGTTTATCTAATGCTATAATAGCATCATCTTCATATAATATATTTAAATCCATTTTAATTGGCTCTATATTTTCAGACCTTTCTTTAAAATCCATATGAACTTCTATAATATCATTTGTTTTTAAAGTATGTCTTACATTAACCTGAGCACCATTACAAAAAATTAATTTATTGCGTTTAAGTTTTTTTATTAATCTATTAGAAAAATCAAATTCTTCTCTTAGTATGCTATATACAGTTCTTCCGCTATCTTGATGTTCTGCAATATACTTAAATTTCATGTATGCCTCCTTAGTTAGTTTTACGTTGGTATATTATATCATATTTTACTTGACCAGACTGGTCTATTGATGATATATTTTTATTAGACCATACTGGTCTAAGTTATATTAAATGTGGAGGGGAAACATCATAATAGAAAGATTTTTAAAATTGGATTTGGAAAAGCGACAGAGAATACTAAAAGCTGCATATGAGGAATTTGCAGAGCAGGGATATGAACATGCTTCAACTAACCGAATAGTCAAAAAAGCTGGAATTGGAAAGGGAATGCTTTTTTATTATTTTAACAGCAAGCAGGAGCTTTTTAATTTTTTATTTAATAATGGTATAGATTTCATAATCAGAGAGTATATAGAAAAATTAGATGAAAATGAATCTGATTTTATTGAAAAATACAGGCATGCATCACAGATAAAATTAAAACTTTACCAAGAAAACCCCCATATTTTTGACTTTTTTGCAACCTTTTACATTAAAGAAGATATAGAATTATCTAAGGAGATGAAAGCTAAGCTGGAAAATCTAAAAAATCTTGGTTTTTCTAAAATGTTTAGTAGCATTGACAAATCTTTATTTAGGGATGATTTAGAACCAGAACTAGTTATGAGATTAATTAATCTAACCTTTGCAGGATATGAGAAGGAATTAATAAATCGGATAAAGAGCGAAAATCTACAAACCGCTAATATGGAATTTTATTGGGATGATTTTGATAAATTTCTGGATGCATTAAAAAAAGTTTATTATAAATAAAGGGGGTTATACCATGGCCATTATAGAGGTTAGAAATTTAGTCAAAAAATATGGACACTTTACAGCTCTAGATGGGGTTAATCTACAGGTAAACCAAGGTGAAATATACGGCTTTATTGGACCTAATGGAGCGGGAAAAACTACTACTATGCGAGTGCTGCTTGGTATCTTAAAAGCAACTTCAGGTCAAGCTACCATATTCGGTATGGATGCCTGGAAAGATGCTGTTGAAATTCATAAAAGGGTGGCATATGTACCGGGAGATGTTAATCTATGGCCTAATCTTACAGGTGGTGAAGTTATAGATTTATTTGTAAAACTTAGGGGAGCCAATAATAACAAAAGACGCCGTGAGGAACTTATTGAAAGGTTCGACTTGGATCCATCAAAGAAATGTAGAACCTATTCAAAGGGTAATAGGCAGAAGGTGGCATTAATATCTGCTTTTGCTTCAGATGCAGATTTGTACATACTGGATGAGCCTACCTCTGGCCTGGATCCCTTAATGGAGAGAGTTTTTCAGGAATATGTTATGGAGGCAAAGCAGGAAGGAAAAAGCATATTTCTTTCCAGTCATATACTATCTGAAGTAGAAAGATTATGTGACAAGGTGAGTATTATCCGAAGTGGTAAGATTATTGAATCAGGTAGTTTAGAAGAATTACGTCATCTGACTAGAACAAGTGTAGTGCTAGATACCAGAGAACCTATTGATGATTTAAGTAAACTTAATGGAGTACATAATGTAGAAAAGAGGAACAATTCATTATATTTTCATGTAGATAGCCATCAATTGAATGAGGTGATGCAATACATAAGCCAATTTGGTATTGTTAAGTTGGAAGTTGCTCCACCTACATTAGAGGACTTATTCATGAGGCACTATAAAGGGGACGGGGGTGAGCTATAATTGTCCAAGGGATTATACATTAATACAGGGAAATTAGTGGGTTTTATCCTGCGCAGAGATCGTATAAGAATGCCTATATGGATTATTTCTATTATAGTATTTACAGTACTTATAGCTGTTGTAATACCAGACTTGTACGCTACAGGAGCCGAGAGGCAGGTTATGGCAGAAACTATGAAAAATCCTGCTATTACAGTAATGCTGGGACCTGGATATGGATTGGATAACTATACCGATGGAGCAATGATGGCTCATTTTATGCTGTTATTTTCTACTATAGCTACAGGTATAATGGGGATATTGTTTACTACTAGGCATACTAGGGAAGATGAAGAAGATGGCCGTATTGAGATGATCCGTTCTCTTCCAGTAGGTCCCTTATCACCATTAACAGCTACTTTTTTATACATGACTATAACTAATATAGTTATATCTTTAGCAGTGGGATTGGGCTTGTATCCTTTAGGCTTAGAAGATATGGATTTAGGTGGATGTTTATTATATGGAGCTTCATTAGGGGCTATAGGTGTTTTCTTTGCTGCATTAACTGGCCTTTTTGCCCAGCTTACATCCAATACTAGGGCCACAATAGGATATTCCTTTGGATTTCTTGTTTTAGCTTATATAGTAAGAGGAATTGGAGATGTAGAAAATGAAACTCTATCCCTTATCTCTCCCCTTGGATTGATACTCCGTACTCAAGTTTTTGTAAGCAATTATTGGTGGCCTGTATTAATAACTTTAGGAATTTCTATAATAATATTTGGCATCTCTTTATATTTAAATTCTATTAGAGATTTAGAAGCAGGCTTTATACCAACTAGGGCTGGTAAAAGAAATGCGTCCAGATTTCTATTGTCACCGCTTGGACTTTCTTTAAGGCTGCAAAGAACAACTATTATATCTTGGACAGTAGGTATGTTTATATTGGGGCTGTCTTATGGATCTATCTTAGGTGATTTAGAAGGTTTTTTAGATACTAGTGGTATAATACAGCAAATGATCCCTGAAGTCGAGGGCTTAAGCCTAACAGAGCGATTTATGACTATGCTTATGACCATTTTAAGTATACTGGGTACAATTCCTCCTCTTATGTTTATTTTAAAGCTTACTAGTGAAGAAAAGAAGAATAGAACTGAGATTCTTCTGTCCAAGGCAGTTTCTAGGAATCAAATATTAGGAAGCTATACTTTGATTGCTGTATTGGCAGTTCCAATAATACAAATTATGTCGATACTTGGCCTGTGGTTTGCTGCTGTATTTGTAATGGATGATGTAATATCTTTTAATACCTTTTTGAAGGCAGGATTTGTACATATACCTGCCATGTGGATTATGGTTGGTTTGGCAGTATTGCTAATTGGTTATTTACCAGAACGTGTTAGTCTAACTTGGCTATATTTAGGATATGCTTTTTTTGTGGTATATCTAGGTGATATGCTGCAACTGCCTGACTGGCTAAATAATCTATCCCCATTTGGACATATACCCAAGGTACCTATTGAAGAAATCAATATAGCAAAAATTCTATTGCTTGTTGCTATAGCTATACTGTTGATTATAGCAGGTTTTGTAGGATATAATAAAAGGGATATTCATGGGTAGTCAAAGCATGTGGGGAGAAAAAAATCTCCCCATATTTTAGTGATTTTCATGTTCCTCTGCATCTTTTTTAGTCCTATGGACAGTACCATGAGGATGCTGAGGAGGTGCATAGATAGAATATAATTTCAGTGGAGTATAACCTATATTTATTACATTATGCCATTTACCAGCAGGTATAACTATTGCATAATCATCATAAACCTTCTTTTTAAAATCTAGCTTATCTTTTGAATCTCCCATCATTACCAAACCCTGACCTTGTTCTATGCGTATAAACTGATCTGTATTAGGATGCCTCTCCAAGCCTATATCTTCTCCAACATTAATACTCATCAATGTTATTTGCAAATGCTTTCCAGTCCACAGGGCTGTCCGAAAAGTATTATTTTGTTTAGTTGCTTTTTCAATGTTAACTACAAAGGGGTTTGGACCATAATCCTTGAGTTTTATATAAATTCTCCAATGATCTGGGTTATATGCTGGTGTCAGGGCCCAGCTAGGTATAGGATAATGATATGGATTATAGACATTTATTCCATTATAAGGTCCATAGTACCAATAATTCATTGACCTTCATCCTTTCATATAATTATCAATATATAATATGACATATCCTTATATCAGGTGATAGGAATAAGTAAAATTATTTAATTGAATACCTATGTTTTTATTAGTATAATATATAAGTCGGGTGTTTTTTTGGATATATGCGGTGGGAATGGAGGGATATATATGGGTAAATTTAAAGAACTATTTGCTGCAAAAGATATGACAGAGGGCACCCCTTGGAAACGAATTGTGGAGTTTGCTATACCAATGCTTATTGGAAACGTGGCCCAGCAGTTTTATAATACTGCTGATTCTATTATTGTTGGCAGATATATTGGTGACAATGCCTTGGCTGCTGTTGGTAGTGCCGGTCCTGTATTAAATCTTTTATTGGTATTATTTATGGGTATTGCTACAGGAGCGGGTATTATGGTTTCCCAATATTTTGGTGCAAAGGACCGAGAAAGACTGTCTCGATCTGTAGGTATATGTATTACCTTAACTGCAATTGCTTCATTGATTATTATGATAGTAGGCCCTCTTGTTACCCGGCCTTTACTTGATTTTCTTAATACGCCAGAATCTATAATTGACTGGTGTGAAGATTATCTTGTTATTTTATTTGTAGGTAGTCTTGGAGCTGCTTATTATAATATTTTATCAGGTGTTTTACGGGGTCTGGGGGATTCTGCATCGGCACTTGTGTTCTTACTTATTTCCACTGTCCTTAATGTGGTACTAGACATATGGTTTGTAGCATCGTTTAATATGGGTGTTGCTGGTGTTGCATTGGCAACTATTATAGCCCAGTGGATATCGGCAATTCTTTGTATATTAAAACTAATGACTATGAAGGATATCCTTGATTTAAACCTGAAAATGTTGGTACCTCTAAAGGAATATACCGTAAGACTAATTAGGTTAGGGTTGCCAGCAGGCATAACACAAGCAATATTTTCATTTGCAATAATTGCAGTGCAATCTCTAACTAACAGTTTTGGTGAGATGGTCATTGCTGCCAATGTCATTGTCATGCGTGTAGATGGATTTGCCATGATGCCTAACTTTACTTTTGGTAATGCAATGACGACTTTTACCGGGCAGAATATTGGTGCTGGAAAGATGGATAGGGTAGAAAAGGGGACCCGAGATGGTTTGAGAATAGCTGTTGGAGTGGCGACAGTTATAACAATAATTATTTTGTTACTGGGAAGATACCTGATGCGTGTCTTTACCGATACAGCGGAATTGGTAGATTTAAGTATGTACATGATGCGTATTCTTGCTGTAGGATATATAGCTGTAGCAGTAACTCAGTCCCTTTCTGGGGTAATGCGTGGTGCAGGGGACACTATGACCCCCATGTGGATTTCCCTAATTACCACAGTATGCTTGAGGGTACCAATAGCTTATGCCATTGCATACTTTACAAGAAGTACTGCTTATCCCACGGGAAGACCGGAATCTGTTTTTGTATCTCTGCTAATCTCTTGGGTAAGTGGAGCCATAATTACTGCTATTTTCTTCAAAAAAGGTAATTGGAGAAAAAAAGCTTTTGCAGATAAGGCCCTTGACGTGTAGTACACGTTAAAGGGCTTTTTAATTTACTTAAAAATAACGGAAGGCTCTTTCATTTATACAAAAACAAGTATAAAATATACCTATAAATTTTTTTATTTTTGAAACATATTCTATACATAGCACGTCTAATATAATAAAGACATCTATACGCTTAAATATAAATATAACACATATTTAATGTGAGAAAGGAACACGCATATGGAACTATTAAAAATTCAAGGTCTAACCAAGATTATAAAAAAGAAAAAGATACTAGATAATATTTCTCTAACCGTTAATTCCGGTGAGATTGTGGGTTTTCTCGGTCCAAATGGAGCGGGTAAGACAACTACCATTAAGCTCATTATGGGACTATTCCACATAACAGAAGGTGAAATAAAGATCTGTGGTCATGATATTGTTACAGACTTTGAAGCAGCTATGGCAAATGTAGGCGGTATTATAGAAAATCCTGATCTTTACAGGAGGATGACGGGTAGAGAAAATCTGGAGTATTTTGCTTCTATGTACGACAATATAGACAAGAAAAATATTGATGATATTGTAGAATTGGTTAAAATGTCAGAGCGCATCGATGACAAGGTCAAGACATACTCATTGGGTATGTGTCAGCGTGTAGGTATAGCTCAAGCCCTTCTCCATAATCCCCGTCTCTTGGTATTAGATGAGCCCACCAATGGCCTTGACCCTATTGGTATCAAGGAGCTGCGGGATTTACTAAAATACCTTGCCAAAGAGGCAGGTGTAGGAGTTTTTATCTCCAGTCATTTATTATCTGAGATGGAGCTAATGTGTGATCGTATTTATATCATTGATGAAGGTGTTATTATAGGGGAGAAGACCATTCATGACAACGGAGAATCCCAAGAAGAGTTAATCTTTGAATACACATTTGCTACAGATGACAATGTCAGAACCCTTGCTTATTTCAATAAATTGCAGACAAATTGCAGGATGGAGAAGGAAGGTGTGGCAGTTGTCATGAAGCGCAGTGAAATGCCTAGATTAATAAAAGACCTTGTAGATCAAGGTATCGGCATTTACGCTGTAAACGAAAAGCATAGAACTCTTGAACAGGATTTCATCTCTATAACTACAGGATCTAAAAAACAAATCAGGTAAGTAAATTATATTAGTAAGAGAGGATATTGCCATGAAATTTTTAAGACAAATTAATGTTGAAATTAAAAGTATACTTAAATCAAGATTTTTATTAATTATAGGTATATTGGTTATGGTTTCAAGTGTTGTACTGCCTGTAATAGGCTTTATTGCAGAACAAAATAGAAATAGCGATGGCGGCGGTGGTATTGTTCGGCCTTTGCCTATTACCGGACCAGCTTATAGTGTTGTGGATATAGACATTGCATACCCCGAAATGTCGGGACAAGAGCCTATTGTAATAGATGGTATAACAATTACTGCTGACAACCCTTTCTATTGGAATATCAATGGATTAATGCAGGAAAAGGATAATATAGAGATGGATAAAGGGCGCTTCTCTGATCTGGAGGTTTTGGATTTAGTTCTTTCTTTAATAGATGAAGAAATCAAATACTACGCCCTATTTGCTCAACATATAGCTGAGCATACTGACTATCGAATAGAGTTAGCATGGAATAGCTCTCAAAAAATCTATGAGAAATTTATCTATGAGCATAATGATATAGCGGAAGATAAGCTCTTTGAGGCTGTATCCTACAAAATGGGATTGGATCCTGATACCTTTAAAGAGAAATATATAGACCTTACTCCAGAACAAAGATTGGAAGCCTTAGACAAACTAGAAGAGGATCTAAATGCCATAAACAAGGTAGTAGCAGATAATGACTTTCCTCAATATATCAATCTTAGAATTCAACAAGAAGAAGATAGAATTTCTGACTTTAAAGAGCAGATTGCAATTCACGAAGAAGCAATAATACAAAATCCTTCTCAGGAGGAAGGCTTGAATGCTATAATTGAAGATTTAAAGAGATCTATAGAAATGATAGAAACTATCACAATCCCTACTTTACAGCTCAGACTAGAGCGAAATATTATACCTGGAGAGGATACTTGGGAGAATCGGGCTTTATCTGATATAGAAATGAATCGAAACCAGCTATTGTACACTGAAATTATAAGTGAAGAGGAATTTAATAAAGAAAGACATTATGTTTTGCAATATGGCAGCTATGATAAATATGTAAGAGCCATGCAAGCCCAGATTGATGAATACAATAATGCAATTATGATAGGAGAGAAATCTATAGAGGCTGGAAAACCGGATATGAAGTTTGTTCCCAAAGGCCCAAGGAATAGGACAATAGAATTTCTTAGATATTCTATATTTGTGGCAATGTTTGCAGTGCTATTAGGGGGTTGGTCTATAGCCAGCGAGTTTCAACATGGTACCATTAGATTGCTTATGATTCGACCAAAAACACGAACCAAAATATTAATGGCGAAATTTTTGGCTGCATTAACTCTTTCACTAGTAATTTATATGTTGGGTAGCTTGCTAAATCTTATAACTAACGGTATTTTGTTCGGTTTTTCAGATTATGCTTACCCCAACTACACTATTTCTGGAGATATAAACTTCTTTGCTTATTATGTACCAAAGCTTTTGGCATGTACAGTATCTATTATATTTGCATTTGCTGTGGCCTTTATGCTTTCTGTAATTATTAAAAACGTGGCTGTTGCTGTTGCGGTCCCTATTGCTTGTTTTATTGGTTGCAACATAGTAATGGCTACCATTACCTATAGTGGTGCTATGAATTGGGTGGCCTATACACCAATACCTTATGTGCAGATATCATCCTTCTTTACTCAGAATACAATGGTAAGATATGTCTTGCAAAGGGGTATCCCGCTCAGTCTAACCTATGGTATAATATTATTACTAGTTCTATCAGCTATATGTACCTTTATCTCCCTATCCATTTTTAAGAGAAGGGATATAACAGATTAAAAGGAGTAATTCCATGGAGAGCAATAATAAATTTTTAGATAACTATAAAAAGAAGTTGGCCCAGCAGCAGAAACAGACAGAAGAAGTGACTTCAGATACCAATTTAAAATTTGAGCAAAAAAGCGATTTTATAAAGCCTGACGATAAGGGTAAAGTTGCGCCTGCTAAAAAACCATCTAATAAAAAAAAGATGTGGATGAGTATTGCAGGCGGTGTTGTGGCCTTGGCGGCCATAGTAATAGTATTGTTGTTTTTCTTTAATCGCGGTGTAGAGGTTATTGACCTGACTGGATGGACAGAAAACGATGCGAGGCTATGGGCCAATGAGAACGGTCTTATGCTCCAGATAGAGCAGGAGTATAGTGATGATTTTGAAGCGGGTAAAATAATATCTCAAAGCGTACCCAAGGGTAGCAAAGTTAAAAAAGGGGAATTTATAAAAGTTGTTGTCTCCTTGGGTCACGACCTATCTGTGACCTTGCCCTTGCCAGATTTTATGTCCATGACCAAAGAAGAGATAGAAGCCTGGGCAGAAGAAAATTATATGGCCAGGGTACGCATAACTGCAGAGTACAGCGATGAGGTTCCCGTAGGTCATGTCATACGGTATGAGATAAATGATGAAACCGTTATAGATGAGGTAAGTAGAAACACCCCAATCTATATAGTGGTTTCAAAGGGTCCAGAAGATGAATCAGCCTTGGAAGTAGTTGTACCTAATTTTAAAGAAATGGGTATAGGAGAATGCTATATTTTTGCAAATGAAAACGGGTTGGTACTTCAGGTAGAAGAAGAGTATGATGATTTTGTACCGGCTGGAGCTATAATTTCTCAGAGCATTAAGCCTGAAGAAAAGGTTAAGAAAGGCACGGAAATCACTCTTGTGGTATCTAAAGGCAAGATGATCACAGTTCCCGACTTTGCTGGATATTCCAAAGAAAAGGCTACTGCTGTAGCAGGAGAGTTGGGAATACCCATAACAATAAAAGAAAGATATTCAAGCGCACCTCCTAATACTTTTATATCTCAAAGCATCAAGGCTGGTACAGAGTATAAGCAAGGAGATATCGTTGAGCTGACTTACTCTATAGATAATAAGATAGTACTTCCTTCCTTTGTAGGAAAGACTAGAGATGCCATTGAGGTCTGGGCAAAGGAGCTGAATGATCAGGGAGCCAATATAAAAATCAAGGTTACCAATACAAAAAGCAATTCACCAAAAGGTACTATTCTCCATCAGGACAAGGCAAATACAGTAATTGGAATAAAAGAAACTATCAATATTACTGTATCCCAAGGCAAGGTGGTATATGTCCCAGATTTTGTTGCTCCAGAAGGTTCAGGCTATGATGTTGCCATCACTAGGGATAAAGCCTTGGCTATATGTGAAAAACTAAATATTGTGCCTGTTTTTAAAGAAGAAAACAAGGCTGGTAGGCTGCCTGGGGAGATTTGGCATCAGAGTATAGAGGCAGGGAAGGAGATAACCGAAGGCTCCACTATTGTGTTAAAATATGTACCTGCCAATGTAAAAGTAACAGTGCCAAATTTTGTTGGCATGACAAAGGATGAAATATTGAAAGGTAAGCACAACAGAAGTTTTGATATAAGATTTGAAGAAGGAACTGAGTATATTGAAGGGTATGAAGGAAAGGTTTATGAACAGTCACTAGCTGCCAACACCAAGGCAGCATCGGGCAGCATCATTACCCTAACTATTGGGCCTACCCAATATATTGGAGATGAAATTGAAGTAGATGAAATTGAAGTAGATGAATAATAAGTGTGATTAGAATAGTAATTAGGACAAGGTAAAACTTATTTATTAGGACAGCACCTTGTCCTATTTTTATTTTCAAGGTAAACTAATATATTTATTTTACTTATTACATATATTATTATGTTAGTGTAAAATTACTCTGGGAAAAAACAAACAAATAAAAGAAAAGAGTATC
>ERZ773359.5013-NODE-5013-length-13094-cov-49.812486_pt1 | contig 13094 bp, 10 predicted proteins | sample MGYA00374955_ERZ773359 | MGnify/ENA primary metagenome ERZ773359 (study PRJEB29098, sample SAMN04486028) | biogas fermenter metagenome | study: EMG produced TPA metagenomics assembly of the Biogas fermentation microbial communities from Germany - Plant 4 DNA1...
TGTGCATTAGATAAGAATTGTGCATTGGAAAAGAATTGTCCATTGTCAATTGAAAAATAGGGGGGATTAAATTGGAAAATTTAAAGCTAGATGATTTTACTAAGTATAAGTTTTTATCAGGTATTAGGTTTTCACCAGATGGCAAAAAGACAGGTTTTGTACTACATCAAATGGACGTAGAAGATAATAAATACCTATCTAACATCTATGTCTACAAAGAAGATACCAAGTCCTATATTAAACTAACATCTCTTGATGAGGAAAGAAGCTTTGTTTGGAAAGATGACGACACTATTATTTTCCCAGCCACAAGAAGCAAAAAAGATAAGGATAGAAAAGAGAAAAAGGAAGAATTCACATCCTTCTATGAAATTAGCCTACTAGGTGGAGAGGCCAACAAGGCCTTTGAAGTTCCCTTAAATGTAAGATCCTTTGAATTCATGGATGATGATAACCTTATGGTTATAGGATCCTTCGACCTTAATAGGCCAAAACTTGATGACCTATCTAAGGAAGAAAAGGAAAAGGCACTCAAGAAGATGGAAGAAGACAAGGACTATGAAGTCCTAGATGAAATCCCATTTTGGTATAATGGGGCAGGCTTTACCAACAAAAAGAGAAGCAGGCTTTATATATATAATATAAAGGATGAAAAGTTAACCCCTATTACAGATGAGTTTACAGATGTGGCAAGTGCCAAACTAAATAAGGATAAGACTAAGATTATCATAGTTGCCAGCTCCTTTACGGATAAAATGCAATTAAAATCCGACCTACACCTGTATGATATAAAAGAAGGTTGTCTGGAAAAACTAAGCCATGAAGAGGTATTTAACTACGCCTATGCCGATTTCTTAGGAGACAAGATAATCTTCACAGGCAAGGATATGAAAACCTATGGCATCAACGAAAACCCACACTTCTACATAATGGACTTAGATGGGAGAAATGTGGAGAGGCTAACCAATGATGACTTTGACTGTGGCCTATGGAATTCTGTTGGTTCTGATTGTAGATTTGGTGGCAGCAGGTCCATGGTCATAGATGGAGAACACTTATATTTCGTAACTACAGAAGGATATAACTCCTACATAAACAGGATCGACAAAAATGGAAAGATTGAAAAATTAACTAAGGACAATGGGTCTATAGATGGCTTTGATGTGAAGGATGGCAAGATAAGCTTCATAGGTCTAAGAGGCCTTAGACTACAAGAATTATATGGCCTAAAGGATAAGGAAGAAATACAATTAACAGACTTCAACGAATGGGTAATTAAAGAAAAGAAACTATCTCAACCAGAACATATAACCTTTGAAAATGACGGAGTTACCATAGATGGCTGGATAATGAAGCCAGTAGACTTTGAGGAAGGTAAGAAATACCCTGCCATACTAGATATACATGGGGGGCCTAAAACAGTATATGGAGAAGTCTTCTACCATGAAATGCAGTACTGGGCCAATATAGGCTATGTTGTGTTTTTCTGCAATCCTAGGGGCAGCGATGGTAAAGGCAATGAATTTGCAGATATAAGGGGTAAATATGGCACTGTTGACTATGAAGATATAATGGAATTTACAAATATAGTAGTGGAAAAATACCCCTTCATAGACAGTGAAAATATTGGTGTCACTGGTGGGTCCTATGGTGGCTTTATGACTAACTGGATAATAGGCCATACCAACAGGTTTAAGGCAGCTGCATCCCAAAGGTCTATTTCCAACTGGATTTCCAAGTTTGGTACTACTGATATAGGATACTTCTTCGTAGAAGATCAACAAGGAGCCACCCCTTGGTCTGACGTGGAAAAGCTATGGTTCCACTCTCCAATGAAGTATGCAGATAAGGTAACTACTCCAACCCTATTCATCCATTCAGAGGAAGACTATCGCTGCTGGTTACCTGAAGGTATCCAAATGTTTACTTCCCTAAAATACCATGGGGTAGATTCAAGGCTGGTTATGTTTAGGGGAGAAAACCACGAGCTTAGCCGTTCAGGTAAACCAAAACATAGGATTAGAAGGCTTGAGGAAATAACCAATTGGTTTAATAAGTATCTAAAGTAAAAACTGGTCCAAATTGGACCAGTTTTCTTATCCACACCTGAGGATTATTTATTATCTCAGGTTTCGCAGGAGGCTATTATTTCTATAAATTCAAAGCCAATGAGTTTTTCTTCCTTAGTCAGTTCATCAGAGTTTAATATTTCATTGAAATCATCTGCTAAGTATCTGCCCTCTTCCCCATAGATTTCTAGATAATGAAAGGCATAACCTAGCTCCAACAGCTTATCCTTATTTAAGGCTAAGGCCTTTATAAAAGCTACCTTATCCTCAGTAAATATACTAGCTAACTTCATGGTAAGCAATTCATTATCATATTTGCTAAACTTGCTTAGAACCTTTATTAATGCACTGATTTCTTCTACGTCCTCTATATCCCTTTCCTTAATCCATTCTACAAGGTTTCTTTTAAGCTTTTTCCCATGTTTGTTGACCTTATCCCAATCTAAATCAGGTAGGGACAGGATTATCCTATTAACCTTATCCTCAGCTAAGTCCTCTAGCTTTATTATTTGTCCTAAGTTTTTCTCTATGTTGCCTATATCATCAAAATCAATATCAAGTAGGTTTATGGTCTTTTGACCTATTCCCTTATCCATGAGTAATGGAACTATTATGGCTAAGACTATTAATAGTAAAATAACTTTTCTCATACATACCCCTGCCCCCTATTATTTTTAAATTAATACCCACATTTTGTAAATATAATCAGGACTTTTTCTCCATATTCCTATTGAAATAGGCATATATGGGGTAAAATATGTATAAATTTATAATTGGGGGTGGATTTCTTGAAATGGTTAGAGAAATATGATAATAAATACGCAAAATTTTTAAACCAATTATTATATAGAATAAGAGAAGATAATGTAACAGCCATAGGTGCCCAGCTTTCCTACTACTTAGTTTTATCTATCTTCCCCTTTATTATCTTCTTTTTAAACATATTAAGCTATACTCCCATAGCAAGGGAAGACGTTTTACATAGCATAATAATCCTAATGCCTTTGGACACACAGAGAATAGTAAGTTCCCTCCTAATAGAAACCATAAATACTAGTAATGCACCCTTATTGTCCGTCAGTGCTATTACAGGTATCTGGGCTGCCTCAAAGGGAATCATGGCCCTTATTCGTGTTTTAAATAAGGCCTATGATGTAGAGGAAACTAGGCCCTATCTAGAACTAAGGCTTTTAGCAATTGTATTTACCCTAGCCCTCCTGGCACTATTAACCATAGTACTTCTAACCCTAGTCTTCGGTGAGGTCTTAGGCAATAAATTATTCGACTTCCTAGGTATTACACAAAACTTCATATTGTTTTGGCAGTATTTTAGGATCATTATTTCATTACTTTTTATGATACTCATATTTACCCTAATGTATAGATATATTCCATCTATTAGAAATGGTAGAAGGATTAATTTTAAACATGCCATACCAGGGGCTGTCTTCACCACCTTAGGCTGGATAGTTACATCTTCTATATTCTCCTACTATGTAAATAATTTTGGCAACTATAGTAAAACCTACGGAAGTTTAGGGGGGATTGTAATTCTTTTAATATGGCTATATTTGAGTAGTATAATAATCATCCTAGGTGGGGAGATTAACGCAACCATTAGGGCAATAAATAGTTAATTTAATAATTTATATTATCTTTTTCCATTAGCTGTCGATAAATATAGTAAGAGAGGTGATGGATATGAAAATACAAGGAGTACAACCGACTACACCATTAGTTAGGACAGAAAAAATATCCCAAGATAAACAAGCAAAAGCAAAAGAAACCCCAGCTGCAGTCTATGAGAAAACAGACAAAAAAGAAAATATTGGACATATATATGATAAACAGACAGTGGACAAGTTAAAGATGGATACAGAAAGAGCATATTCATCTCTAAGAAGGATCATCGAATATTTACTAATACGCCAGGGTAAGTCTTTTGAGCTTTTGGAAGAAGGAGAAGTAGTTGAAGTAGATGAACAGGCTCGATTGGAAGCACAAGAGCTAATTGGTCCAGACGGCATTCTAGGTGTTGAAGCAGTAAGCCAAAGAATTGTAGACTTTGCCATAGCCCTATCAGGAGGGGACAAATCAAAGCTAGACACCTTAAGAAAGGCCATAGATGAAGGATTTAAGGCAGCAGAACAAGTCTTGGGAGAACTGCCAGAAATATCAAAGGAAACATATAATAGGATCATGGAAAAATTAGATGCATGGGAAAAAGGAGAATAATTTAAGGCATATTTGCTTCACTGCAAATATGCCTTTTTTCTGCTATTTTACTATTTCATTTATGCTTAGATGGAATTTGCCCTTATTGATTACCTTTTGCAATTTCTTTGTAAGCTCAAAATTATCTATTTCCTTTTCCGCCTCTTTATAGGACACATAGCCTTCTTCTACCAGTATATTTATGGTCTTTAAAGAAACCCCAGTATCAGCAATAATATCTATTACCATTGCATTTGGATTTTTCTTAATATATTCCATAATCTTTTCGTATTCCTTGTTCATCCTTTCTTCGCAGTCTGCACAATATGGTTTGCCACTTCTGTCAAATAAGATATTGCATCTCTTACAGTAGGTATAAGCCATACTATCTATCACCCCAATTTAAACAAAAGACATGGATTTATATAGTTTAATTCAGAAACAAGAATAAATGATTATTGGTTAGTCTCAATAAAAAGGTCTACAAAATCTTCAATGGAAACTATACCGACAACCTTATCTTCCTCTACTACAGGCAAGGCAATGACATCCTTTTCCCTAAGCCTCTTGGCCACTTCAATAACGTCCTCATGGGCATGAGCCTTAACTACATTCTTTGTCATAACCCACTCTACAGGACAGGACTTATAATGGCCAGGGTCGATTAAGAACCGATAAATATCAGCCCTAACCACTATGCCTACTAAGGCTTCATTTTCATCTAAGACAGGCATTCCATTGATATTCTCCCTATACATGATTTCCAAGGCCTTACCTATAGTTTCCTCCGGAGTCACTGCTATTACAGGCGATTTCATAATTTCCCTGATTTCCATAGATCATCCCCCTTATGGTCCTTCTATGTTTCTTATACCCATTTTATATTATTTACAATACCAATAATATAGGATGAAATTCCTAGTTTTCCTAGCCTTCTTTAATAATCCTGCCACCATGGACAATTTTTCCATCTTCTATCCTCAACTCCCAAAAGATAGGAAACCTTTCACTTATCTCAACCTTGATTATTTCTGGTGCAGCAAAACAAATCAGTTGGAAGTTTAACTTATCTGCTATTTCGAAAATAGGGTCTAAAACGTGCTTTCCTGAAGCCTTCCCAAAGGGATTGTCAAGTATAAGAACTGTAGAGGGATTTTCATTTCCAATATGCTTCTTTTTGAAACTCATGATCATCATAGTTACAAAGGTAGTTACAGATAGGGTCTGTCCTCCGCTTCCCTCAGTAGACACTCCTTCTCCTTTATTGATGGCTTCCCAGGTAGTATAGTATTCATCCCTAGGCCTAGCATATTTAAATTCATTGTTTTCAGTCATCTTGTAAACTAACAATACTGGATATCTCCCTTGTAAGGCCTTGGAAAAAATCATATTATCTCCTACAAGACTTTCAATGAATTTATCATCTATATTATCTATATTGTCATATGTCTCTAAGGCCTTAGCTATAGAATCAATAAAGTGTTCTTGTAATAAGTGAGCAATTTCTCCCTCTTCCTTTGGCAACCTTTCAATATTCTTTAACTTAACTAAGGGGAATACATATCCATTTTCGTTGACATAGTTCATGGAGCCTATCATATCCTTTAAAGCCTCAATCATTCTCATTACATAGATAGAAGCTCTTTGGGTCCATTGCTTCATGGCTTCTTCTGCCTTCCCCTTATCCTTAGATAATTTTATTAATTCTAAGGAGCAATACTCCCTCATGCTTTTAAAGGTTTCCCTATTATTTCTAAAATTACTTATATTTACATCCTTGATTTCTGTAATAACCTTATCCTTTAACTTTTCCTCTTCAAGTTTCAGCTCTACATCTCTTAAAAACCTTCTTTTATATCTGTCTCCTTCATCGATGGTATTTCTTATTTCAGTTTCGTTGTTAGAAAGTTTCTGTAGCCATTCATCTACCACTAGATCTATGTTGTTTTTAATCTTCTCTAACAGTATATTGTTTTTCTTGCCCTTAATAAAATCAAGTTCAGGCCTATGTTTCAATTTATTTAGGTTTATTTCTAGCCTACTGCTTCTATTTCTTAGTTTATCAATTTCAGACGTACATAGGCTTATAAATTCCTTATTAGACTTTAAATCTAAATCCACTTTGTTTATTTCCTCATCTACATTCATTACCTCTACTATTGTTGGTGCCCTTTTATGGTCTTTTAAAATTTGTTTTTCTTTTTCACCTAGACTCCTTTTTATAGCCTTTATCTCACCATTTAAGCCAGCCACAATGGTTTTAAGCCTATCTATTTCTTCTTCTGTTTTTCCAATATGTTTTACTAATTCATTGATTATTATATCTATTTCTATTAAGGATAGGTTTAAATCTTCATATTGGTTCCAATTTTTACTTAATCTTTCTAATTCCTCAATAAACCTTTCAACTTCCCTGTTTAAATATTTAATTTCACTATCTAAAACATCTAGCTTAGAATTCTTGCTATTGATATCCTTTTCTATAGCTTCTCTTTCATCTAAAAGCAAGTTTAACCTATCAAAGTTTACATTGAGATCAGGCTTAGAAGTTCTATAGTCACCCTCTGTATTAGGGTTAAACTTTACTTCCTTCAAAAACTTATTTACTCTTTTTATGAGATTATCAATATCAAATCTCCATTGACGGTGGTTATCTCTCAGAAGCTCTTGTTCATACTTTATACTACCTATATATTCATCAATATTTAAAATCTCCCTATTTATCTTTTCTACTTCATCACGAAGCCTATTTATTCTTATTCCCTTTTCCTCGGTTTTTTTCAGGTCTTCAATATAATCTTCCATTAATTCTATATTCTTCTCTAGGTCATGTATGGAATCCCCAATCTTTTCTAAATTTAAGTTTTCCATTTCCAATTGGTTTACACTGGTGCCCAGTTGGTCTTGTAGTGCTTTAACCTCCTCTTCCTGCTCTAGTATTTTCTCCTCTAGCTCTCTTAATCTTTTATTTAAATCAAAAACTATTCCCCTATTAATAAATCCCTTTAATTCATCCCTAGCATTATTTATAGACTCTATGTCCCTCTTAATATTTTCCATAGTTTTGGATAAGCTATTGAATTCTACCTCTAAGGACTGCTTCCAAGTGTAATAATTTTCCATATTTACTAGTTCTATAGAACTTGTCTTAACAAGCTTAAATCCATAGTATAAATCCTTGCCCATAACGCTACGAATATAGATGGGAACCATATTATTTAAAAATACATCCTTTAGATTCTTACTTATTATTTCCCATTCCCTTTCAGTGCTAAGGACTAAGGAATATAAAAATCCAGGACATACTTCCATTATGCTTTTAGCTTCATCTTCCTCAAGGCTACTTAGGTATTCAGTGCCAGTTTCCACGTGTATGCCTAATTTCTCTATTTCTTCCTTTAAAACAATAATATCTTTATTAGGTATATAATAATCTTCAGTATTTAAAGAAATCTGTAAGTTCTTCTCCCATATGACCCTTTGTATTTCCTCAAGGCTTTTAGATTTTTTTAAATATAGTTGTTCTAAGTCTTCAATGCTCCTAATAAACCAGTTTAAATCTAAAGTCCTTGCAATATGGTTTCTTTGAAGTATACTGGAGACCTGCCTAGCTAATCCTAACTCTTCCCTTTCTTGAACTTCTATTGTCTCCCTCAACTTCTTGGCTTCTTCCTCATCTTTACTAAGGATAAAGTTTAATTCATTTATTCTTTCTCTTAGTAAAGCCACCTTGTCTTCTAAGGCTTTTTTGGTTCCCAAAGACTTTTCCTTCTTTTCTACTGCCTTAGCCATTCCACTCTTTAAATCTTCTAGAATCCTCTCTGGAAAACCAAGGCTCATAACATCGTAAATCTCCTCTAGTTTTCTTCTTTTTTTACTTAGATTATTCTTCTCAACCTCAAAAATGTTTATTTCTTTTTGGAGATTTTCCTTTTTACTTAGATATTTGCTTCTTTTTATTTCCTGCTCATCAATTAGACCTTTAGTATAGTTCAAATACCCACTAAAGTCTATTTCATTTTGGTGCAAAAAGTTTCTAACCCTTTCCCATTCTAATTCTAAATCATAGTCCAGGTCTTCTGCTCTTGCCTTTATATCATGTAAGTTTAGGGTTTTTATCAGGGTTTCTTTTTCCAAGGCCTTCTTCTCAATTTCCTTTTCTACTTCCTTTTTCTTAACTAGGACCCTATTTACTTCATAAAGGGTTAGTTCTTCCTTTTTCTCTTTAACTTCAGCATTCTTTCCACCTAGCTGCTCTTCATATTCTAAAACTTGCTTTTCCTTAAATAGATGCTCTAGCCTAATCCTATTATATTCTAAGTTGTCCCTTTTATATTCTAAGTCCTTCTTTTCCTCCAATGCCCTATCATGGGATAAAGACCATTTATCTATTTCTCCGTTAATATAGGCCATTTCCTCATTTATAATATAATAAATGTCGTTTCCTTCATCTATTAACCTATCTCTTCTTTCCATAAACCTAGTGCCACTATCTGCATTTTTAACCAATGGCTCTATACTTATTAAAAGTTCCTTATAATCCGATTCCCTTCTCAATAAAATAGGCAAATCTTTAGTGATAGATAGGTTACTCTTAAACATTTCTATTAAGTTGTTTTCATCATCCCCAGAATAATTCCTTATATTCTGGCTGATGGCAGGTATTATTACCTTATGGAATATGGCCTTATTGTCACTGGCTGTACTAAAGTAATCGCTTATTCCACCTTCAGATTTATTTATAGCTTTTAAAACTTGCCATTCACTCCTATGAATACCCCTACTCTCTAAATACCTATAATAGTCTGAATCCTTTCTCCTACCACTAGTCTGACTATATTTGATGAAATCTCTCCTGTTGTCATCTAGGAACTTTTCCAGGTCCTTTAAATCTATGGCTTCTTTTTTAGAACTCTCATATAGAGGTAGATTTTCTATTGTATAGAAGCCATCATTAGCATGTTCATGGGTATATAGGATATAGGTAAGCCCAGTATTTTCTTCATCTTCCTCTCCAGTATTCTTAATGGTAGACTTCATGGCAATGCCTGTTAATAGCCTTTTTTCTGGAATAGTATCTAAAACCCATTCTAAGACTACGTGGAAAGTAAAGGGATGAAGCCTATTTTTAATGTCATAAAACATGGAGATAACTTGATTTCCATTGTTCTTGCCCCACTTAGTTTCAGGTAGCAGGATCTGAAACATAAGCTGCATCATTACCCCTTTTCCTCCCCCATTTTCTAAGGTAAAAATAGTGTGGTCAGGTTTTTCTCCCCTAGTCAAGTCAAAAATTGAATTCTCATGTTCCTTTCTTAAGCCATCATACTTACATCCAGTTAATCTTATTTTGGATAGTTTAGGCATTATTCTCATCCCCTCTTGTAGCCTTAATCAATTCCATCATTTCCCTATACCTGTCTCCACCATGATATAGATAATCTAACCTTTCATATAATTCTTTTTTGGGAATAATCTTAAATTCACTATGTAAGTTTATAATTAGGTTTTCTTGCTCCAAAGGCCTTAGGGCCTCATTAATAAAACCAATTCTATTATTAGAAGAAAGGCTTAAAGTTCCGTCCTTATTTACCTTAGAATGGGACATTTCAACAGTCCACAGATGGTGTATATCATCTATGGCAATGGCAAAGTCTTCAGAAAAGTTTTCCTCTTCATTTCTTTTTTTCCATGAATCCAAGGTTTCAGTTACCAATTCCTCTAATTTATAATAGGATATGGCAGCATCTTCTATCCTAAAAGAAAAATTGCTTTCCCTATCTATTTCAGCTAAATATACTGAAATAATTATATTGGCTAGATGGAAATGCTTCTTCCTAAGTAATTTGTTATATTTTTCCTTCATCTGAGTATAGTTAGTAGCAAAGATGGAATTTTCCTTTTCTGAAACTAGATGTAGGTTTTCCATAGTGCTAAAAACAAATAAACCTGCTTCCTCTGCCATAATATTTACTATTTCTCTAATATCGTTGTTCTCAACATATTCAGAACCCAGTGTATCAGTTAAGGGAAGAATCCTATTGTTTAATAAATGAAAGAATAACTCACTGGCAAGCCTGACATCTTCACTTGTATAAGTCAATAATCTCACTCCTCAATATAGATTGTATAGGGAGATATGAATAGTTCATTCCATTTAAAATATTCTTCAGTGTCTTCTAATACAGAATAAACCCTCTTTCCTTCTAATGCCTGAAGTTCTGGGTTTTTAGTACATAACATATCAAATAATTTTAGCCTCTCATCTTTTCCCTTATAGTTTCTTTGTAGGCTTATAGGCAAGACAACAAACATCATAAAAATATCTATATTGGCCCTTTGTCTTAGCCATTTTTCCTTTTCTATTTCATCCTTTTCATTTAGCTTTAGAATGGAGAAGGATTTTTCATATAATAAATCCATAAATACTTCTTCCCATAGGTCTACCAAAAGGTCCCAATCCGTTTCTCTAAAATGCCATTTTTCTTCAATAAAATCTTCATCATACCTCCTAATGGGCTTTTTAGATACAACTTTTTGCTCTGCCCAGGCCCAGGGCAAAGGATAGATAAATTCTATCTTAGGTGAAAATAGGGGAGATAATATTAGCTCTAAATCCTCCAGTTTGTTTAATCCCCTTTTAACAATGTGGTTTTGCCATATATCCTTTTTAAAACTATAGCGAGAAATATTCCAAAAGCTTTCAGGATTATTAACCCTAATATCCATTTCTAAGGCTAGGTTTTCCATTACATGCTTTGCTAAACTATCATGAAGGGCCCTGGCCCTTTCAAGCTTGGCAAACATTTCTTCTGCTTCAGCCCTTTTATCTTCTGGTAGAGAAGAATATCTGCTTTTCCAAGCAAACATCTTTCTAAATAATTCTTGCTCTTCCTCAAATTGCTCCTTTATCTCTGCTTCAGATTTCCTTCCCCTAATACTTCTGTCAAAATAAATATTTTGTGGGTTTCTAATAATATGCCTCCTATAGTCCTTTTCTCTATTGATCAAGGTCCTAACACGGGCTATAAGGTTATCGATGCTGTTATTTGCCTTAGATAGATTTCCAGTTTTGATCAGTTGTAAAGTGTAGAACTGCTCCAAATCGAATTCGAATTCCTCAAGTATTTCCCTAGTAATAAAGATCATTTCCTGTGCTTCTTCTGTCAACATAAATACAGTGGGACCACCCTGCTCCCAGTGGCTATGATCCCTATCTATGGTGAAATATCTAAAGGAGTATTCTTCCTTAGAAAGTGTATCTTCATTGAAGATACTTATCTTAAAGCTATCCTGCTTAGTTGGCTCCCTGTACCAAAGAGTCCCATCTACAATCCTTTCCACTATTTCATAACTAGCCTCCAGCTTCATATTTTTAATTATGCTGTCCACAATGGAAATCATATCTTCCCTAGTCCTATTAGGATTTTCATTTAATTCCCTTCTAAATATATTTTGTATTAAGAGAAAACATATTTCACAGGCATATTCATTTAATTCGCCTAGGTCCATGCCAGTACCTAACATCCTAATAGGCATTACCTTTTTCATCCTATTGAAAAAACCCTTTTCAATTATCATTAAATCACCTTTAGCAAATATTCATAGTTTATTAGCTCCTGAGGTATCCTAAAATCCTTCTCCCATATATTAATAAGTTTGTCCCTTAAATCTGAAGCCAAGAAATCTCCCATTTCCTTTAGGAAAAAATCTAAATATACTTGGTTTTTCACCTTACCCTTCCAAGGGTAGTTTCTATTACATAGGCTAATTAAATGGACATAGGCTTGTTTTTGTAGCATAATATTTACATTTGGATACCTTTCTTTTAACCTTGTATATATGCCAAATCCTTCAGAATCAATGTCTCCGAAATAATAAACCTCCATATTAGATATGTCTCCAATTTCTTCTATAAAGGCAAAACTGTTCTCTATCTTATTTCCCTCTCCATAGATTAAAATATCTGGTGCAATTCCGAATATTTCCTTATTCTTTTCTGCCATTTTTTTATATGAAAAGAAGGTAGAATGATTTTCTAAAATTATTACCTTCCTAATATCCCTAGTCCCCCTATTCCAATAGATAAACATTTCACCATAGTTCTTCATCTTCAAATCATCGTAACTAAGCTTTAATCTCTTTAATATGCCATACTTTCCCTTTGGCGAATCCTTTCTAGCTATAAGATATTTCTCGTCATAGAATAGTTCAAGGCTTCTTTCCTCTACACTGGCCCATTCCCTCTTGTCCCTGTCCTTTAGAAAATTGTAGATGTTTTCAACATACTCCCATTCCTTATCTGTTTGGAAGTTGGGATTATTTAAGTAATAAGTAAAGTCTAGTAGATCAGAAAACTTAAGTAGCTTAAACTTGTCCCATTTTTGTTCCTTTTCCTTAACCACTATTTCCCATCTTAATCTGAGGGGTGGATTTAAGCCATTATAGGCTGATGCCTTTATTTCTTTTACTAAATTTTCATCCTTTAATTTATTCATAGCCTTAGAAAAGGCAATATATCCACCTTTTTCTAAGTATTTGCTACTTCCACCAAAGCTATCCCTTATATAGTTTTCTAGATCTACTAGATAAAATCGCTTTCTATTTTTCTTTACTAAATCTTCTAGGTATTTTCTAATTTTTCTTTCCATTTCATCACCTTAAATGTATTATATAGTATAATGGGACCAATGTTTAGAAAAAATTTATAAAATGCCCTTTCCGATTGGAAAAGAACATTTTATCCTTCTATTAATGCTTATTTGTTTTTACAAATATCATCAATATATTCCATTATATCCTTGGCTATTT
>ERZ773359.5014-NODE-5014-length-13091-cov-29.416616_pt1 | contig 13091 bp, 12 predicted proteins | sample MGYA00374955_ERZ773359 | MGnify/ENA primary metagenome ERZ773359 (study PRJEB29098, sample SAMN04486028) | biogas fermenter metagenome | study: EMG produced TPA metagenomics assembly of the Biogas fermentation microbial communities from Germany - Plant 4 DNA1...
TGAGACATTCTATTGAAGTCGCTCATCTTGCTAGTATTATGGCTGCTGAATTAGGCGCAGACATAAAATTAGCTAAACGAGCTGGCTTGCTTCATGATATTGGTAAAGCGGTAGACCACGAAGTTGAAGGGCCTCATATACAAATTGGTGCCGATCTGGCTAGAAAATATAAAGAAAGCCCCGAAGTGGTGCATGCAATCTTAGCGCACCATGGTGATATTGAAGCTACATCAGTAGAAGCTGTTTTAGTTCAAGCCGCTGATGCCATATCAGCAGCAAGGCCAGGCGCAAGACGTGAAACTTTAGAAGCCTATATTAAACGTTTAGAAAAGTTAGAAGAAATAGCAAATTCCTTCGCAGGAGTAGAAAAATCCTTTGCAATTCAGGCCGGTCGTGAATTAAGAATTATTGTTAAGCCTGATAAAGTTAGCGATGATCAGGCCGTCCTAATGGCTAGAGATATTGTAAAAGCTGTAGAAAAAGAATTAGAATATCCAGGACAAATAAAGATTAATGTAATTAGAGAAACTAGAGCTGTTGAATATGCAAAATAAGGTGTAGCATTTGCTACACCTTTTTGTATTATTTACAAATAACAATTGACTAGTGTATTGAATATTCTTTATAATATAAATAGAAAAAGTTTTAAAAAAGAGGATTTTTTATATCAATGTAGAATATTAATAATAAATACCGATGATAGGGGGTCAAATCGTGGAAGTATTAAAAGTATCAGCAAAATCTAGTCCTAATTCAGTAGCTGGGGCATTGGCTGGAGTGCTTAGAGAGCATGGCTCAGCCGAACTGCAAGCCATTGGCGCCGGAGCATTAAATCAGGCAATAAAAGCAGTGGCCATTGCAAGAGGATTTGTTGCTCCCGGAGGATTGGATCTGGTATGTATCCCGGCTTTCACTGATATTGTCATCGATGGTGAAGAGAGAACTGCAATGAAACTAATAGTTGAACCCCGTTAAACCTACCGATAAAAAGGTAGGTTTTTTCTAGTCTAATATACTACTCAAATCTTCTTTGAAAGAGTGATTCTATGGAAAAATTCAAAATAATAGATGGCCATTGCGATACATTAACTAATCTATTAGATAGGCCTTCAACTATAGACGATCCCAAAAATCATGTAAATATTGAAAAGCTAATCAAAGGCGGTGTATATATTCAGTTTTTCGCCGCATGGATAGGTTCCAAGCACAAATATGGCTCTCCTCTTCAAAGGGGCCTTAAATTAATAGATAGATACAATACCATGTTAGCAAAAAATTCTAGAATTGTTCCTATACTAGAATGGAAAGATACTAAAGATATCAAAGACAATCAAATAGGGGCCTTATTGACTGTTGAGTGCGGAAGTATATTGGAAGGAGAGCTTGCAAATCTAAGAATCCTTCATAAGTTGGGCGTAAGGTTAATGACCCTAACCTGGAATCATCGTAACGAAATATGTGATGGCATATTAGAAGCCAATAGCAAGAGTGGCTTATCCAATTTGGGCATATCAGTAATCCAAGAAATGAATAGGTTAAATATGATTATTGATGTATCCCATATTTCAGTTTCAGGTTTTTGGGATGTAATTGAGCATTCTAAGGATCCAATTATAGCCTCCCATTCCAACGCAAAGGCATTATGCCCTCATGTTAGAAATTTAGATAATGATCAAATCCTGGCTATATCAAAAGTTAAGGGCCTCATAGGTATTAATCTCTATCCGCCTTTTTTATCTAAAAATAGTTGTGGAGTAGATGATATTATTAGACATATCGAATATATAGCTGGGCTAGGAGGAGTAGATATAGTAGGGTTTGGTTCTGATTTTGATGGTATTGATAAGTTGCCTGAAGGTATAAATGGTCCACAAGATTTTCCTAAAATTATTAATAGACTTTTGCAACTTAATTATTTAGAGAATGATGTTAAAAAAATATGCTCAGAGAATTATTTGAGGATTTTAAAAACTGTGCTTAAGTAAATAATATATTTTATAATTGTGACAGGAGAGAAGGATGAAGAATATTAAATATGCTGATTTACATAATCATACCACTGCTTCAGATGGCATTTTTACTCCTAACGAGCTGGTACGCCATGCTAGTACTAAAGGGCTAGCCGCAATAGGAATAACAGATCACGACACCACAGACGGTATATATGAAGCCCAAAAAGCCGGAAAAAATTATGGTATAGAAATAATTCCAGGCATTGAATTAAATACACAAGAAGACAAATTTGAGATACATTTATTAGGTTACTTTATGGATTACAATTTGCCCTGGTTTCAAGATATTCTTACCAAGATAAGGGATTCCCGATATTATAGAGCACAGAAAATAGTAAATAATCTAGTTAATATATATGGCATGGATTTGGAGTTTGAGGATATAATACATAAAGCAGGAGGCAGGCACAACATTGGCAGGACACATATAGCAAGGGCGATGATAGACAAGGGAATTGTAAAAAGTATACCAGAGGCTTTCGAGAAATTTATCGGAGAAGGATGTAAAGCATATGTCAAAAGATATAAGCTTACTGTTCCAGAGGGAATTAATATGATAAAAAAAGCTGGTGGAGTACCAGTTTTAGCTCATCCTGGACTTATTAGTGATGATTCAATAATAGAGCGATTAATCTCCTATGGAATACTTGGTATTGAAGCCTATCATAGTAAACATACCTACCAACAGTCACAAAAGTATGTTGAGTTAGCTGAAGCTAATGGACTCATAATAACAGGAGGTAGCGACTGTCATGGTGATAGTAGTCCTATGGTAGGCGATATCGTCATAAATTATGAAAGTGTCAATGAGCTAAGAAGGATTGCAAAATTATCATAGCAATCCTTCATTTTTTTCATAGACTTATGGGAAAAACTGTGGTATAATTAGTTGAAAATGATGGGTTTAAATTCTTATCTTTCATTTTTGGGGAGGCATAGGTAATGGAATTATCAAGAAAACATTTAGATATTACTGCGTCACTAACTTTAGAAATAGATGCAAAAGCTAAAAAAATGAGGGCTCATGGAATAGATGTGATAGGTTTTGGTGCCGGTGAGCCTGATTTTGATACACCTTCATTTATTATTGAGGCTGCAAAGGAAGCCCTTGACAAAGGGTATACTAAATATACACCTTCTTCCGGAATCATGGAATTGAAAGAAGCTATATGTGAAAAGCTAAAAAGGGACAATAATCTTGACTATGAACCCAATGAGATTCTTATATCAAATGGTGCTAAACATTCATTGTATAATATTTTTCAGGCAATATTAAACCCTGGAGATGAAGTTATAATACCTTCACCTTATTGGGTTAGTTATCCCGAAATGGTAAAGATGGCCGATGGAGTGCCTGTATATGTAAACACATTAGATGATCATGGTTTTTGTATTGATCTTGAACACCTAAAAAATATCATTACTAAGAAGACCAAGGCTATAGTTATCAATAGTCCTAATAACCCTTGCGGATCTGTTTATGATAAAAAACAGTTAGAAACTATAGCTCAATTAGCAGTAGAGCATGACTTTTTTGTTGTGTCAGATGAAATATACGAAGAATTATTGTACGATGGGGCTGAGCATATAAGTATTGCATCCTTAAATCCTGAAATAAAAGAGCGAACACTTTTAGTAAACGGAATGTCAAAGGCATATGCAATGACTGGATGGCGGATTGGCTATACAGCAGGAAAAAGAGAAATCATAAGTGTTATGTCTAATATACAAAGTCATTCCACTTCTAATCCAAACTCTATTGCACAGTATGCCAGTTTGGCAGCATTAAAGGGTTCAAAAGATATAATTAAGAGCATGGTATGTAAATTTGACGAAAGAAGAAAATTCATGGTAGATAAGATAAATAGTATAGATATGATTTCATGTACAAGGCCTCAAGGCGCTTTCTATGTAATGCTAAATATTAAAAATGTGATTGGAAAAACTTATAATGATCGAATTATCAAAGGATCATTGGATTTTGCAGATGTGCTACTAGAAGCTCAAAACGTAGCCGTTGTTCCAGGCATCGCTTTTGGTGCAGATGAATATGTAAGATTATCCTACGCTACATCAAAAGAAAACATAGAAAAAGGATTAAACCGCATAGAGAAATTTATAAAAGAGTTGAATTAGAAAAGGCTTCATATGAAGCCTTTCTTAGTAAAAAAAGAGTGGATAACCTTATTATCCACTCTTTTTTTATGGCAGGGGAGACAGGACTCGAACCCGCAACCAATGGTTTTGGAGACCACTACTCTACCAATTGAGCTACTCCCCTATAATGCCTTTTTCGCAGGCATTTAATATTATAGGACAATTTAATGAATATGTCAATGTTTTTATCGAAAAATTTTACAGCAACTTAACATTGTATGTGGTATAATCGACATATAAAAAAGAATGGGGATGATAATAGATGATTCAATGGAATTTGGGTGTTATTGGAGCTGGAAATATGGCGACTTCTATTATTGAGGGAATACTTAAAAAAGAAGTATTTGCTCCAAAAAATATATATGTCTATGATATTGATTCCAACAAACTTTCTTCAATAGCAAGCAAAACTGGTGTAGTGCCAGCTGACAGTAATATTGATCTAGTTACAAATTGCAAAGTTTTTATTATCGCCGTTAAACCTCATGCATATGACAGTTTACTAAAAGAAATATCTAACCATATTACCCATGAACACTTACTTATATCCATTGCAGCTGGTATATCAACTGATTACATAAAACAAAAAATATATAACAAATGTAAGATCGTTAGAGTAATGCCTAATACTCCTGCCCTAGTGGGTGAGGGAATGACTGCTATATGCATTAACCAAGAAATAAATAAGAACCAAAGAGAGATAGTTAATTTAATATTTTCATCCCTGGGAAGGGTAGAGGAAGTAGAAGAATCCCTTATTGATGCTGTAACAGCTATTAGTGGAAGTAGTCCTGCTTATATCTATGTGCTTATAGAAGCCCTCGCTGATGGAGGAGTGCTCATGGGTTTACCACGTGATCAAGCCTACAGAATGGCCGCTCAATCGGTTTTAGGCGCTGCCAAAATGGTTTTAGAGCTAGAGGAGCATCCAGGTATACTCAAGGATATGGTGTGTTCTCCTGGAGGAACTACCATTGAAGCCATATATACATTAGAAAAGAATAATTTTAGAGGCAGCGTTATGGAAGCAGTTAGAAATTGTGCTTTAAAAGCAGGAGAGATAAATAACAAGAACAACAAAAAAAATCAATAACATACAATTAGTATGCTTTTGCTTGTCAATGGCCATTATTTAAATAATAAATACAACTAATTAAAGGATGAAATAAAATATGGACAAATATGAATGTTTTAATACCATAAAGGACATTTTGGAGTCAAAGGGATGCCATATAGATAACAAAAAGGAGATAAACTATGGTATTCAGTTTCAACTAACTTACCAACAACAAAAGGGAATCTATCGAATATACCAAAGTAAAAAGGGTATACGCTTAGATTCATCACAGATTAAAGATGGTGATTTTAGATTATTTATTGACAATATAATAAATGAAGTACTTTTTCAAGCATCTAAAGATCAAACTAAAGATCTAAATGATAACAACAATACTATTTCCCAAGATCCTCTACCAATAATCGGTATTGATGAATCAGGAAAAGGAGATTATTTTGGCCCTTTGGTTATTGCTGGAGTTTATGTTGATGAAAAAACCAGCATAATATTAAAGCAGGCTGGAGTTACTGATAGTAAAAAAATCAATGATAAAAAAATAAGTGATTTGGCTTTAATTATTAAAAATACTTGTCCTTATGATATTGTAATTATTTCCAACGAAAAATATAATCAGCTTTATGAATCTATTAGGAATCTAAATAAATTATTAGCCTGGGGACACGCTAGGGTAATTGAAAATCTTTTAGAGCGTGTAGACTGTAAATATGCTTTATCTGATCAATTTGGAAAGCCTGAGTTAATACAAGAGGCATTAATGTCAAAAGGTAGAAAAATACAGCTTATGCAAAGAACAAAAGCTGAAGAAAATATTGCAGTTGCTGCAGCAAGCATACTAGCTAGAAATACCTTTGTAGAAAAAATATCTGAATTAGAATGTCAGTATCAACTCGAATTGCCTAAAGGTGCATCAACGAATGTAATTACCACCGCCAAAAAGTTTGTTCAGCTGTATGGCTTAGATGCCATTAGGAAGGTAGCAAAGGTACATTTTAGAATTACAAATCATATTTCATCATAATATAATAATATAATGTAGAATTAATCTAAAGGTGAGAGGCAATAAAAATAACAATTTTTGCATAAGATAGGAGTTTGTTATACTATGCGCAAAAGACAAGTTTTAAGCAATGTATTGCAAAATCTCACTGAAAGTGGTATAATTTTCTTACAGCTGGATGATCTGGTACTCCTAGTGCTTTGTAAATAATTCATACACATATTATATTAATAATAGTTAAATAAACCTTGTGCTTATAATAATATCTTCTTTACCTATTACTTGTTAAACTTCTTAACTTCGTAATTATTCTTGTTCAGGCTTAATATTTATTTTAGTTAAAAGGATGTGTTTGTGTGTCTAGTAATTATTATTATGTAAAAGAGCAACAACGAAATACAAAAAGATTACGTAAACTTATAGCTGACCTTCCCAGTTTCTGTGAAGAGTACTTTCGTGGAATTGAGCATACCACCTCTATTCTAACTAGGATTAACTATGCTTATGATTTAAGAATTTTTTTCGATTTTTTATTTAATGAGATTGATATTTTCCAAGGTCTCTCCCCCTCATGTTTTACCCTAGAGCATTTAAATCAACTTCAAGTAATACATATTGAAAAATATCTGGAATATACCACCTATTATATTAATCCTAATAATGAAGAAGAACGCCAAAATAGCGAAATGGGCAAAGCTAGGAAACTAGCCTCTGTTCGATCTCTACTGTCATATTTTTTTAAGAAGGAAAAAATCCATAGAAACGTGGCTCAGCTAGTTGATACTCCTAAACTTACAGAGAAACCTATTATTAGATTAGAGGTTGATGAAGTTGCAAAATTGCTAGATGCCGTAGAATCCGGTGAAAAACTTACTGCAACTCAACGAAGATATCATAAATATACTAAATCTAGAGACTTAGCAATCCTAACCCTTCTCTTAGGCACAGGAATTCGAATTAGTGAATGCGTAGGGCTTAATATTACGGATTTTGACTTTAATAATAATAGTTTCAAAGTAACTAGAAAAGGTGGCGACCAAGAAATACTATACTATGGAGACGAAGTCAAGGATGCTTTACTCAATTATTTAGAAGAAAGAAAAGAAATAAAAGTTTTACCTGGACATGAAGATGCTCTCTTTCTATCCATACAAAGAAGGCGAATTAGTCACAGAGCTCTACAAAATTTAGTAAAGAAATACACCAAAATAATATCACCACTGAAAAGGATCACTCCTCATAAACTTAGGAGCACTTTTGGTACTACTCTATATCAAGAAACTGGTGATATTTATTTGGTGGCAGATGTTCTTGGGCATAAGGACGTTAATACTACAAGAAAGCATTATGCAGCTATCAGTGAAGAAAAACGTCGACTAGCTGCGAGAATAATAAAACTAAGGGAGGATTAACCTCCCTATTTTTGTTGTATTCATATCTTTTTGTGCATTTATGATTTAAGGCTGTATAGTTGTTACTGGTACTAATATATAATCCCCTTCCCTAATCAGTGAAGAATCCAATTGATTGGCTTTTTTGATGCTATGGATGTAATCTCGAATATCAGTTCTTGATGGTAAATAAGTCTTTGCTATACTCCAAAGAGTGTCCCCGGGTTCAATGTATACTTTTATATAAGTTTCCTGAATATTGTTTGATGGCTTCCCTACAGCAAACATTATAGCAGGATATATAAGAATTAATAATATGGTTATAAATATTATAAGGCGTGCTCTATTTATGACTCTAATCCGTTTATTGTATGTCTTATGTATTTTGTTCATATTACTCCTCCTAGAACATATGTTCAGTTGTTATCTAAATTATACCCAAACATATGTTCTTTGTCAAGGAAAAATAAGGAGAATTTTCAGATAGCCCGAACATTTGTTTGAAGTAAGAAGGAGCTTATGCTATAATATAACTAAAATAGAAAATGAGGTGTGCGCTAATGCTTAATGATATAAATGCTAGCCAAAGGGCTATTTTAAACTTCATAAAACAAATGGTTGCTGAAAAAGGATATCCTCCATCTGTAAGGGAAATTTGTCAAGGAGTAGGTATCAAATCAACCTCTACTGTCCATAACCATTTAACAAAATTAGAAGAAGCTGGCTTAATTCGTAAGGACCCAACTAAGCCCCGAGCTATCGAGGTTCTTGTTCCAGAAACATCCTTTACAAAAAAAGAGTTGGTAGATGTTCCTATAGTAGGAAAAGTAACTGCAGGTAGCCCAATCTTGGCTGTAGAAAATATCGAGGATACCTTCCCTATTCCCGCTGAATATTTACATAATGACAATGTCTTTATGCTAACCGTTAGTGGACAAAGTATGATAGAAGCTGGGATATTGGATGGAGACTATGTAATCGTTAAACAGCAATCCCATGCTGAAAACGGCGACATAGTGGTTGCCTTAATTGAAGACGAGGCTACAGTGAAAACTTTTTATAAAGAATCTGATTATATTAGGCTGCAACCTGAGAACCCTTTTATGGATCCTATTATCGTTAAGGATGTGCATATATTAGGAAAGGTTATTGGAGTAATCCGCTTATATAAATAATTATTTGATTAATAAAAAAGCCCGTTAAATCTCCTCATCTATTATCATATGAAGATAAGGATTTACGGGCTAAATTTAGTTTTTTTTAGTAAAATTATAAAGCTATAAAGCCTTGTTCACAAAGTTTTGATATAGCAGATGTTAAAGCATATTTGACATGAGCAAAGGTAAGCCCACCTTGTAAGTATGCTGTATATGGTGCTTTAATAGGAGCATCAGCACTTAATTCAATGGATGCCCCTTGAATAAAGGTTCCTGCTGCCATAATCACCTGATGGCTGTACCCAGGCATATCCCAGGGATAAGGGGTTACATGGCTATCTACAGGAGAAGCCCCTTGAATAGCTTGGCAAAAAGCTATTAACTCTTTATCACTATTAAATCGAATACATTGAATTATGTCTGACCTATCTTCTTTCCAATTAGGTAATACCTCATAGCCTAATATTTCAAATACTCTAGCTACTAACACAGCTCCTTTTAATGCTTGTCCTACAATATGAGGCGCCATAAATAGGCCTTGATAAAAAGGAAGATATGAAGCAGCATAAGAGCCTACTTCTCTTCCCACAGCAGGCGAGGTCAATCTATAAGACATCAATTCTATAGCTCTCTTAGTTCCCACTGCATAGCCTCCTGTGGGCGCGAGTCCGCCTCCCGGATTTTTTATTAGAGATCCCACTGTTAAATCAGCGCCTAAGTGACTAGGCTCTATTTTCTCTGTAAATTCTCCATAACAATTGTCTACAATAATAAATATTTCTGGATATTTTTGCTTTAGTTTCTTTATAGGCTCTTTCATATCCTCAACGGATACGGAAGGCCTCCACTCATAACCTCTTGAACGCTGTATAAGAATTGCCTTTGTATTGGGTTTATCAGCTAGTTCTTTAAAAACTTTATCAATATCGATTTGACCCTTAATATCTAAATCTACTTGGCTATATGTAATCTCCCAATCCTTAAGGGATCCATTATCTAAGCTGTCCTGTTTAAAGCCGATAGTATCCTCTAAAGTGTCATAGGGTTTGCCTGTTATAGACATAAGATTGTCTCCAGGGCGCAGAACAGCATACAAGGCATCGCTTATAACATGGGTTCCTGAACCCCACTGAGGTCTTACTAAGGCATCCTCACATCCAAAAACTAAAGCATATAATTTCTCCAATTGATCACGGCCTTCATCACTATATCCGTAGCCAGTAGAAGGTATAAAGTGTCTTTCACTTATATTGCATTCTTTCATATGCTCAAGAATTCGAATTTGGTTATACTCAACCAACTGGTCTATCTTTTCAAATTCTGCACATAATTCTTGCTGTGCCATATTTATTAGATTCAAAATTTTACTTTTCATAGATAATCATGCGCTCCTTATAATAAAATGGTCTTTAGAATTCATAATAATTTCATGATTTCCCAAAAATATTTATCCTAAAAATTTTATAATAAACATTGAAAAGGAACCTTAAATGGTTCCTTATATCATAAGCTATGTAAATATAATTATTGCTTTTGTCCCTAATTATCACTGGTTAAAGGTACTGGTCTAGAAGGGGTTATGGTAGAAACAGCTTGTTTATACAACATCATTTGCTTACCTTCACTTTCTACAATTAAAACATAGCTATCAAAGCCTTTTATCATGCCCCTTATTTGATAGCCATTTATCAGATGAATAGTAACAGGTATATGATCCTTTCGTACTTGGTTTAAAAATATATCCTGAAAAACAATTGTTCCCTTATTCATTATTTTCAAAGCCACCCTTCTTACTTATTTTTACATCCATTTCTTAATTCTATTATATACCATATTTTATGGTATTAAAAGCTAATTTTCTTTATTCTTTACTTTCAATTTTTTGCATAATCGAATCACATATATGGTTTATGAGTTCTTCTTTATCCTCAAACTTATCTAGTTCTATCCAGCTGACATGAGTTAATCTTCTAAACCAAGTAAGCTGTCTTTTGGCGAAACGGCGAGTATCTCTTTTCAAGATATAGATGGCTTCTTCTAGGGTGCGCCATCCTAATAAATATTGGATGATTTCCTTATAACCAAGGCCTTGCATTGAATTAAGGTGCCTATCATAACCCTTTTCCATAAGCCATTTTACCTCATCAACTAAACCATTTTCCACCATTATGTCTACCCGTTTATTAATCCTATTATAGAGCCTGTTTCGATCCATAGTTAAGCCTATTAATACTATAGAGTACTGGTCATTTTTTCTTATATCTCGTCCATAGTACTCAGACATAGGTTTACCGGTAATATGATATACCTCTAAAGCTCTTATTATACGCCGAACATCGTTTGGATGAAGCCGTTCAGCTGTTTGTGGATCTACAAGCTTTAGTTTATTATATATCCAATCTTTTCCCTTCTCTTCCATTTCCCTTTCTAATTTTTCACGATACTCTTTATCTTCATGGGCATCAGTAAAATCTAAAGGGTATATCAGAGAATTAATATATAATCCCGTTCCCCCTGCTACTATAGGTATTTTACCCCTACTATAGACTTCTTTAATTTTTTTTGTAGCAAGGTTTTTATATAAAGCAACATTATATGGTTCATCGGGATACACAATATCTAACATATGATGAGGAACTCCTTGCCTTTCTTCCAAGCTAGGTTTAGCTGTTCCAATATCCATGTATTTATAAATCTGCATGGAATCAGCAGATATAATTTCTCCATTCAATCGTTTGGCTATTTGAATAGATATTTCCGTTTTACCTACAGCTGTAGGTCCTAAAATAATAACTAAAGGTATCTTACTCATTAAACTTCTCCCTAGTTAATAATAAATTTATTGTATTCGTTTAAATGTCCTTTCCAACTGCTTTTTTGTAATTGAAATCATAATTGGTCTTCCATGAGGACAAGTCATGGGTACTTTCTTTTCCATAAGATCTCTAAGTAGAGCCAATATCTCCCTTTCTGATAACTCATCCCCTGCTTTTACTGCCGCTTTACAGGACATGGTTATTATATCCTCAATTTTAAGATTATAATTAGAACCTTTTTTATATTCTTCAGTATTATCCAGCAGCTCACGGAAGAATTCCTTCACATTGCTATTTCCCAACACCATAGGTACGCCCCGAATAGCATAAGATCTCCCGCCAAAGCTTTCTATTTCAAATCCTAAGGATTGGAATAATTCCATGGATTCATTAATGATAATTTGTTCTGCATGTGTGACTTCAATTATTACTGGCGAAAGCAATTGCTGTATCACAACAGCTTGTTCTGACAACATATTTTTATATTTCTCAAATAATAAACGCTCATGTGCAGCATGTTGATCCACTAAAAAGCATTGTTCTTGACTCTCAACAACTATGTATGTGGAAAAAATTCTGCCTACTATTCTAAAAGGAATAGCAATGTTTCTACTGATATTATTATCCTGGTGCCTATAATTCATACCAGCAGTATCAATGTTATCCTCGTCATTACCCTTGCTCTTAAGTTTTGTAATATCTTCATCTACAGAAGAAGATGTCTTATTAGAGTCAACTATATAAACATTTTTTGATGGTTCATCAAATGAGAAACTAGAGGAATCAGTAGAAACAGATGAAAACACCTCTAATTGCTCACTATCTTCAATATCATTAGTTGTTATACTAGAATTATCATTAATGCTTAAAGAACTAATGGAATCTTCCCTTAATACGGGTATATAGGGATTTTCTTTTAGAATTTTAGCTATATGTTCATAAATATAGTGTTTGACTTGCTCCTCCGCCCTAAATCTCACTTCGATTTTAGTTGGATGAACATTTACGTCTATAGCACTTGGATCCATTTCTATATGAAGAACCACCCATGGAAATAAATTTACGGTAAGATAGGGCTTGTAAGCCATCTCAATGGCTGCTGCCAATAAACTGCTTTTTATATATCGGCCATTAATATAAAAAGATTGGAAATTGCGGCTTTTTCGGGCTAAAGAGGGTTTTCCCAAATAACCCCATAATTTTATGCCTGTAACATTAGCAATGGGCTCTACAGGGATAAGCTCATCCACCACATCCTTACCATATACACTTAAAATAGCGTTTTTAAGGTCACCATCTCCAGTAGAATAATAGATGGTTCTCCCATTGTTTATATACCTAAAGGATATTTCAGGATGTGCAAGAATCAACTTGCTTACCAAATCACTTATATGAGCAGTTTCTGTCCTAGAAGATTTAAGAAACTTAAGCCTAGCAGGAGTATTAAAGAAAAGATTTTTAGTAATGATGGTGGTACCTTCAG
>ERZ773359.5016-NODE-5016-length-13090-cov-5.018565_pt1 | contig 13090 bp, 12 predicted proteins | sample MGYA00374955_ERZ773359 | MGnify/ENA primary metagenome ERZ773359 (study PRJEB29098, sample SAMN04486028) | biogas fermenter metagenome | study: EMG produced TPA metagenomics assembly of the Biogas fermentation microbial communities from Germany - Plant 4 DNA1...
AAATCAAGGATGAAGATTATTGAGTTTATAGAGAGCTATGGGGATAGGGTGGATTTGTTATATGTTATTTTATTGGATACCAGCAAAAGCATGATGAATAAATTGGATACAGCAAAAAAATGTATAGCAGATTTATTGGAAGCTTTGAATAGTAGAAAAGGAACAAGCAAGTTAGCACTAATATCCTATCCAGGAGATGATGGCAATATAACAAATGTAGTTTCTGACTTTACAACCGAAGTTTCTGATCTAAGGGAGGGTATGAAACAATTAAAAGCTAAGGGAGGAACACCTACAGGCCCAGCTATAGAAGCAGCCATCAGTCTCATATTGGAGCAAAGTTCCTCTGTTCAAATCCATTATGTATAATTTTGATTGTAAAATTATCAAAGGTAAATGGTACAATAATAAATATGAAGTGATAAAGCCCCTTGGAAAGGGAGCAATAGGAAATATTTATTTGGCCTTCAATAAAATAAGGGGCTTTGTTGCAATTAAAATAAGCAAATCTATGTTGAGCATTACAAGAGAATATGATAACATAAAAAAGTACAAGAATAAGAATTTTGTACCCATAGTCTATGAATTGGATGATTGGGATTATAAAGGTGAGACATATTATTTTATTGTTATGGAATATATAAAAGGATATGATTTAGCTAAAGTCCTCAAAAGCCCCATGTCCTTAGAACTAAAAGTAAAAATATTTATGATAATATTGGGAATTCTTGAAGACATCAATAAAGAAGGTTTGATTTATGCTGATATGAAGTGGCAGAATGTAATGGTTGATTATGATAATGAATCAATAAGATTTATAGACTTTGGAAGCCTTATTCCTGTAGGAGAAGTTGTTAAAGAGTATACCCCTCTATATGACAGATGCTCCTGGGGCATGGGAACAAGGGTAGCAGACTTGGGATATCAAGTATTTGGTGCTGCTGTTTTGCTTACTACCATGCTTATCCGACCTATAAATAAAGTTGACAAAAAACACATACCTGAGGTTTTTAAATCATTAAAAAAGAATGGCATCTCTGAAGAAATTTTAGAATTGTTAAATAAAGCTTTTTACGGTGAAATAAAAGACTGCGGTATATTTCTCCGAGAATTGAAAAAAGTTCATTTGAATCTGGAGAATAGTAAAAGCAGTCTTAATATATTATTGGATATAATAATAGGCGTTTTGCTTATCGCTTTAATAATTGTGGCGGCAAAGGTAAAAGCATTTATTGTTCCTTCTTTGTTTTAACAGTTTAAGGACCTTCTAATGCTGATATTATTAGTATGGAATAAGAGGTAGATATAATTGAGAGATTTGCTATCGGTTGTAGAGGAAACAATTAAGAAATTCAATATGTTAAACTATGGTGACTCAGTAGTCATAGGATTATCTGGAGGGCCTGATTCAATCTGTTTGTTGCATGTTTTGATGGAGTTGAAAGAAAAGTGGGGATTGAATATTTATGCTGCTCATCTTAATCATCAGTTCAGAGGAAAAGATGCAGATGAAGATGCTATATATGTAGAAAATATTTGCAAAGAATGGGGCATTCAGATATATGTTAAAACTTTTAATGTGCCTGCTTATGCTGAAGAAAAAGGATTATCTTCTGAAGAAGCAGGGAGAGAAATAAGATATAAACTTTTTTATGAAGTTGCCCAAAAAGTAAATGCCAATAAGATTGCCATAGCACATAATATGAACGATAATGCAGAGACTGTTCTTATGAATCTATTCAGAGGCAGCGGTATAGAAGGATTAAAGGGTATAGAAGCTGTAAGGGACAATATAATCAGACCTCTTATTAATGTTAGAAGGGATGAAATAGAGTATTATTGTGAGGAAAAGAAGCTTAACCCTCGAATTGATAAAACAAACTTGGAGCCAATATATATCAGAAACAGAATAAGGCTAGAACTTATACCATACATAGAGAAACACTTCAACAGCAATATAATGAGCACTTTACAACGGTTTTCTGAAATTGTCAACATGGAAACTGATTTTTTAAATAGAGAAGCTGAAAAATTATTTTTGGAGATTGCAATTGCTGGTGAAAATAGTATAGAATATAGTATTAACAAAATCAAAAATATACATCCTGCTCTTATTAGAAGAATTATCAGATTAGGGATAGAAAGGCTGGTAGGAAGTCTAAAAGGCTTTGAATTCAGAAATATTCAAGCAGTATTAGATTTGTTGGGAAAAACAACAGGGGCTGCAGTAATACTTCCAAAGAATATTAAAGCTTATATATCTTATGACAAATTGATATTAAGAATAAATACAGAAAGGGAGCATTACAAATACTATCTAGAGCTTGAAAATGATAAGGATAATATGGCTGAGTTTTTAGACTGTAATATTAAATTAACTACAGTAGATGCTTCTTCTATAAAGGATATGAAAAAAGACATATACAAGGTTTATATAGATAAGGACAAAGTAAAGCAAAAGCTGGTGTTGAGAAATAGGCTTGAAGGAGATGTTTTTTCACCCATAGGTCTTAAAGGAAGCAAAAAGCTTAAAGATTATTTTATTGATGAAAAGATACCGAAGGAAGAAAGAGATAGTATATATCTTATAGCTGATGGAAAAGAAATCGTATGGGTTATAGGTCGAAGACTCAGCGAAAAGTATAAGATTACTGAATATACAAAAGAAGCGATTATGATCAATATAATAAGGGGGCCCTATAATGAATAACAACATATTAAAAATACTTATCACTGAAGATGAAATAAAGGAAAAAGTAAAAGAATTAGGAAAGGTTATTACAGAGGACTATAAGGATAAGGATTTGATGATAATAGGCATTTTGAAAGGTTGTGTCATATTTTTATCTGATTTGGTGAGAGAGATAGAATTACCTCTTACTATGGATTTTATGGTGGTTTCAAGTTACGGTTCTTCAACAAAATCTTCAGGAGTTGTTAGAATTATAAAGGATTTGGAAAAGGATATTTCAGGAAAAGATGTATTGATAGTTGAGGATATTGTAGATACTGGACTTACATTAAACTATCTTGTAGATTATCTTAAATCTAGAAATGCTAACAGTGTAAAAATATGTACGTTGCTGGAGAAAGCAGAGAGAAGAAAGGTAAAAGTGGATTTAGAATACGTAGGTTTTCATATTCCTGATGAATTTGTTGTTGGGTATGGCTTGGACTATAGTGAAGTATATAGGAATTTGCCCTTCGTATGTGTTCTAAAACCAGAGGTTTATTCATAATTGTAATTTCTTACTTTATATGATAAAATTATTATGTTTCGGGTAGCATGGTTTAAAGGAGGGTAATTTTTGAGAAAGTTTTTAAGAGGTATAAGCTTCTATGTGTTAATTTTTGTTATAATTATATTCTTTGCCCAAATATTCAGCAATACAGGTGAAGGAAAAACAAAATTGTCTTATACCCAATTTATATCAGAAGTTGAAAGTAAGAGGATAAGGGAAGTTTATATATCAGAAGGCAGCTCAGTATCATCAATTGTAAGTGGAAGGCTTAGTGATGGAAGAGAGTTTGAGGCTACAGTTCCAACCAAAGAATTCAATGAACTGGCTCAGGAATATGCTGAAAGAGGTACTCTAAATGTAATATATGAGAAGCCTCAACAAACTTCAGTATGGCTTTCTTTTTTACCTACCATCGCATTATTTGTATTAATTATAGTTTTCTTTTTTATATTTTCCCAGCAAGCTCAAGGTGGCGGTAGTAGGGTAATGTCATTTGGCAAGAGCCGAGCTAGGCTTCTGACTGATGATAAGAAAAAAGTTACCTTCGCTGATGTTGCAGGTGCAGACGAGGAAAAGGAAGAACTGGGAGAGATAGTTGATTTTCTGAAGCAACCTAGACGTTTTATTGAGCTAGGTGCTAGAATACCAAAAGGTGTTTTATTAGTTGGTCCTCCTGGCACTGGCAAGACCTATCTTGCTAAAGCTGTGGCAGGGGAAGCAGGAGTTCCTTTCTTTAGCATCAGCGGCTCTGACTTTGTTGAGATGTTTGTCGGAGTAGGTGCTTCCAGGGTAAGGGATTTGTTTGAACAAGCCAAGAAAAATTCCCCCTGCATAATATTCATAGATGAGATTGATGCGGTAGGAAGACAAAGGGGCGCCGGTTTAGGCGGAGGTCATGATGAAAGAGAACAGACATTAAATCAACTATTGGTAGAAATGGATGGATTTAACGTAAATGAAGGCATAATTATCTTAGCAGCTACCAATAGACCTGATATATTGGATCCGGCACTGTTGAGGCCAGGAAGATTTGATAGGCAGATAACAGTAGGAATTCCAGATGTAAAAGCTAGAGAAGAAATATTGAAGATTCATGCAAGAAATAAACCTTTAGCTGATAATATCGATTTGAGAGTATTAGCTAAAGGAACACCTGGGTTTACTCCCGCTGATTTGGAAAATCTGATGAACGAAGGGGCACTTTTGGCAGCTCGAAGAAATAAAACTAAAATAGAGATGGTGGAACTAGAAGAAGCAACAATAAGAGTCATCGCAGGACCTGAGAAGAAAAGCAGAGTGGTAAGTGAAAGGGACAGAAGACTTACTGCATATCATGAAGCCGGTCATGCAGTGGTACAAAAACTGACACCTGATTCAGATCCGGTTCATCAAGTTTCCATTATACCGAGAGGTAGAGCTGGAGGTTATACTATTTCACTTCCGGAGCAAGATAAATATTATATGTCTAAGATAGAGCTAGAGAATCAGATTGTGACTTTGCTTGGTGGCAGAGTGGCAGAAAAGATGGTATTGAATGATATAAGCACCGGAGCTAAGAATGATCTTGAGAGAGCAACAACTATTGCTAGAAAAATGGTAACAGAATATGGGATGAGTGAAAAACTAGGTCCAATGACTTTTGGTACAGGTCATGATGAAGTTTTTATAGGTAGAGATCTGGCAAGAAGTAGAAATTATAGTGAGGAAATAGCTGCTAGTATTGATAAAGAAATTCGGGCAATAATAGAAAAAGCATATGAAAGAGCAGAAACCATGCTTAGAGAAAATATAAACAAGCTTCATAGTGTTGCTAATGCTCTATTAGAAAAAGAAAAGCTAGACAGAGAAGAGTTTGAAGAAATATTTGCAAACGCTTAAGCACGGATGGAGGTATAAGTATATAATGAAAACAGATATTCAAATAGCCCAGGAAGCTAATATGAAACCTATAATTGACATAGCTAAGGAAATAGGTATTGAAGAAGATGAGGTTGAACTGTACGGAAGGTATAAAGCAAAGGTTGACTTAAGTATTTGGGATAGGTTAAAAGAAAAAGAAGAAGGTAAGCTGATCTTAGTTACGGCTATAAATCCAACTCCTGCAGGTGAAGGAAAATCTACTACCACTGTAGGTTTAGGCCAAGCTATGGCAAGACTTGGCAAAAAGGCAGCAATAGCTTTAAGAGAGCCTTCTTTAGGACCTGTATTTGGTGTAAAAGGAGGAGCTGCTGGGGGAGGATATGCCCAGGTGGTACCTATGGAGGAAATTAATCTTCATTTTACAGGAGATATGCATGCTATAACCGCCGCAAATAACTTGTTGTCAGCAGCCATAGACAATCATATTACTCAAGGAAATTCTTTGGGAATTGATATGAGACAGATTGTATGGAAAAGAGTCATGGATATGAATGACAGAGCTTTGAGAGATGTTGTGGTGGGTCTTGGCGGCAAAGCTAACGGTTTTGTGAGACAGGATGGCTTTATGATTACTGTGGCATCAGAAATTATGGCCATACTTTGTTTAGCAACAGATTTAAAAGATTTAAAAGAAAGATTAGCAAGGATAATAATAGGATATAACTATGAAAATAAACCGGTTACAGCCGGTGATTTAAAGGTACATGGTGCTATGGCACTTCTTTTGAAAGATGCTATTAAACCAAACTTAGTACAGACTCTAGAAAACACTCCTGCATTTATCCATGGAGGACCTTTTGCAAATATCGCTCATGGTTGCAATAGTATAATGGCTACAAAGCTTGGTTTGAAACTAGCAGATTATCTAATAACCGAAGCTGGTTTTGGTGCTGATTTGGGTGCAGAAAAGTTTTTGGATATTAAATGCAGATATGCAGGCATATCACCTTCTGCAGTAGTCATTGTAGCAACCATAAGAGCTCTTAAGATGCACGGAGGAGTTAAGAAGACTGAATTGGCAGCAGAGAATATATCTGCACTTGAAAAAGGTTTTGAAAATCTTAAAAAACATATAGAAAACATAAAGAAGTTTGGAATTCCAGCAGTTGTTGCTATAAACAAGTTTTCCACTGATACAGATGCAGAAATTGCTAAACTTTTAGAACTCTGCAGGCTAGAGGGAGTGGAAGCATCTATTTGTGATGTATGGGCAAAAGGTGGAGAAGGCGGAGAAGATCTTGCCCAAAAAGTTATTGATGCTTGTGATAAAGAAAGCAACTTCCAATTCTTATATGATGTAAATGATAGTATAAAAGAAAAAATAGAAAAGATTGCGAAAGAAATGTATGGAGCAAAAGGAGTCTTATATACCGCCAAGGCAGAAAAAGAAATTCAAAGGCTTGAAGAATTAGGATTAGACAAATATCCAATTTGCATGGCCAAAACCCAGTATTCCTTGTCGGATAATCCAGCACTGGTAGGTAGACCTGAAGGATTTGAAATAACTGTAAAAGAAATAAGAGTATCTGCAGGTGCAGGATTTATAGTTGCGCTGACAGGGGATATAATGGTTATGCCTGGTTTACCTAAGGTTCCTGCAGCAGAGAAAATAGATATAGATGAAAAAGGTGTAATAACCGGGTTATTCTAATTGAATATCATTATAAGACAAATGAAATCAAGCGGCGAAAGCCGCTTTTTTTAAAATGTATTATTTTATATGGAAGGATAAAAGCTAATCAAGTAGAAAGAATAGATATGGTTGCTTGCTTATGCATAACATGCAGGACAAAAAGATAAAACGAGGGAAAAGAAATATAAACTAGATATTGTTAAAAAATAAACAAATTTTATAGTACCTTTTATTGAGAAAATATGATATTATAATGAAAGAAGGAAAACTTGCAAATTTAAACAAAAATGAAAGATATCATTCAAATTTTTCAATAAGGTTTATAAAATTTGTTGAAATTAGGAACAGTTTTTGTATATAATTTACATGACATCTATAGATTAACTATTTTATGAATAAAAATAAATTTTATATAGGGAGGCAAAGCATGTTTAACAAGGAAAAGATTGAATCTCAAAAAGCAGAAAGACAGAAATGGGAAGAGACAAAGATTGCTAAAGTGTTAACAAAAAGACCTGAAAGAAAAGCTAAGTTTCAATCTACATCAGGCTTTGAAGTAAAAAGATTGTATACTCCGGAGGATATTGCAGACTTAGACTACAATGAAGATTTGTCTTATCCAGGAGAATATCCTTATACAAGAGGGGTTCAGCCTACAATGTATAGGGGTAAACTATGGACAATGAGGCAGTATGCAGGATTTGCAACCGCCGAAGAATCAAACAAAAGATACAAATATTTGCTTGAGCAGGGGCAAACAGGTTTGAGCGTTGCCTTCGATTTGCCAACACAGATTGGTTATGATTCAGATCATCCTCTATCTGAAGGAGAGGTAGGTAAGGTTGGCGTAGCCATTGACTCATTAAAAGATATGGAAATATTGTTCGACGGCATACCTTTAGATAAAGTTAGCACTTCTATGACTATCAATGCACCTGCATCTGTATTGCTAGCTATGTATATTGCGGTTGCGGAAAAGCAAGGAGTTGCACCTGATAAATTGTCAGGAACTATACAAAATGATATATTGAAGGAATACATCGCAAGAGGTACATACATATTCCCAACTGAGCCTTCAATGAGACTTATCACAAATATATTTGAGTATTGCGCCAAAAATGTTCCAAAATGGAATACCATATCAATCAGCGGATATCACATCAGAGAAGCAGGTTCCACTGCAGTGCAAGAGGTAGCATTTACTTTAGCTGACGGCATAGCCTATGTTGATGCTGCCATAAAAGCAGGACTTGATGTTGATGAATTCGCACCTAGATTATCTTTCTTCTTCAATGCTCATAATGACCTCTTGGAAGAAGTAGCTAAGTTCAGAGCAGCCAGAAGACTATGGGCGAAGATTATGAAGGAAAGATTCAATGCTAAAGATCCAAAATCAATGATGTTAAGATTCCACACACAAACAGGAGGTTCTACTTTAACTGCACAGCAGCCTGATAATAATATAGTCAGAGTTGCAATTCAAACTTTAGCTGCAGTTTTAGGAGGAACTCAATCCTTGCATACAAATTCAAGAGATGAAGCTTTAGCTCTTCCAACAGAAGACTCAGTAAGGATAGCATTGAGAACTCAGCAGATCGTTGCTTATGAGAGTGGTGTAGCCGATACAATTGATCCACTGGCTGGTTCATACTATATTGAAAGTTTAACTAATGAAATAGAAAAGAGAGCGGAAGAATATATTGCTAAGATAGATGAGTTGGGAGGAGCTCCAAAAGCTATTGAGAGAGGTTTCGTTCAGCAGGAGATCCAAGACAGTGCTTATAAATATCAACAGGAAATAGAAAAGGGAGAAAGAATAGTAGTTGGAATGAATAAATTCCAAATCGAGGAATCTGCACCAAAAGGATTGCTTAAGGTTGATCCTGCAGTAGGTGAACTTCAAAAACAAAAATTAAAAGCTCTGAAGGAAGAAAGAGATAATAATAAAGTACAAGAAAGCCTAGCAGCGCTTAAGAAAGCTGCAGAAGGCGATGATAATTTAATGCCATATATACTGGAAGCGGTAAAGCAATATGCAACATTAGGCGAGATATGCGGTGTTTTAAGAGAAGTATTCGGAGAATACCAGCAATCTGTTATTCTATAAGGAGGTAAATGAGATGAATAGACCGATTAGAGTTTTAGTTGCAAAACCCGGCCTTGATGGCCATGATAGAGGGGCAAAGGTTGTAGCTCGAGCCATGAGAGATGCAGGTATGGAGGTTATATATACTGGTCTTAGACAGACTCCTGAGCAGATAGCAGAGGCTGCAATTCAAGAAGACGTTGACTGTGTAGCTATGAGTATACTATCTGGTGCCCATAACCACCTTTTTCCAAAGGTTGTAAATTTGTTAAAAGAAAAAGGCGGAGAAGATATATTAGTTGTAGGTGGAGGGGTAATACCTGAAGAAGACATACCTGGTCTAAAAGAGGCAGGCGTAGCGGAGATATTCACTCCAGGAACACCTACTAGAGAAACAATAGATTTCATAACTAATAACATAAAGAGAGATTAGGGTGATTTAAATGGATATTAGGGCGGGCTTGTTAGCAGGAAATAAGAGAGCTGCTGCACGCCTGATAACTATGATAGAAAATGGAGACCCAGAAGCAATTGAAATAATTAAAGAGAATTATGCAAAAATAGGGAAGGCAAGAATAATTGGTATCACAGGGCCTCCAGGTGCAGGAAAGAGTACAGTGACAGATAAGCTTGCAAAACTGGTTAGAAAACAAGGGAAAAAAGTTGCAATTATCGCCGTTGATCCTACAAGTCCGTTTAGTGGTGGAGCTATACTGGGAGACAGAATCAGAATGTCAGACTTGAATACTGATGAGGGAGTATTCATAAGAAGCATGGGGACAAGGGGAGCTCTAGGGGGGCTCTCAAAGTCTGTCCATGGAGCTATTAAAGTTATGGATATTTTTGGTTGTGATTATATTTTCGTGGAGACTGTGGGAGTAGGGCAATCAGAGATAGATATAGTAAAGGTTGCAGATACGGTGCTAATGGTAATGGTTCCAGGCCTTGGAGATGATATACAGGCTATAAAAGCAGGTATAATGGAAATAGGAGATGTTTTTGCAGTAAACAAATCCGACAGAGAAGGAGCGGAAAAGACTGCAACGGAAATAGAGATTATGCTAGATTTAAACGGCATGACTGAATACAGACCTCCTGTAAAAAATATAATAGCCAAGGATAATAAAGGCATTGAAGAGCTTTGGGATGCTATTGAGAAGCATTATGAATATATGGTGTCTTCGGGCAATTTCAGCAAAAGAAGGCAAAATGCTATCGAGACTGAAATATTAGAGATATTTAAGCAAAATCTATTAGATAAAGTTGAAAAGCTAGAGAAAAAAGGCGAGTATTTATCAGACCTCATAAAAAAGGTCTTTAACAAACAAATAGATCCATATACTGCAGCAATAGAACTTTCAAATATTTTAAACAAAGAAGGAGGGGAATAAATGGTTAAAAAAGTGGATCATATTGGGGTGGCAGTTAATAATTTAGAAGAGTCGATAAAGTTTTATGAGGAAGTTTTGGGTCTTAAGCTTCAAGGCATAGAAACTGTTGAAGAACAAAAGGTAAAAGTGGCATTTTTACCAATTGGAGATACAGAAATCGAACTTTTAGAAGCTACTACTCCTGATAGTCCTATAGCAAAATTCATTGAAAAGAAGGGACAAGGAGTTCAGCATATCGCTTTTAGAGTAGATGATATCGAAAAAGCCTTGGAAGAGATGAGAAACTTAGGAATAAGACTTATCGATGAAAAACCAAGATATGGCGCTGGCGGCGCAAGAATTGCTTTCTTGCATCCAAAGAGCACTAATGGGCTATTAGTGGAGTTATGTGAGAGGAAAGGATAGGGAGTGATAATATGTCAATAGACAAAATTCAACAACTTAATCAGAAAAGAGAAGCCATAATGCAAGGCGGTGGCGAAAAGAGAATAAAAAAGCAGCATGATGCAGGCAAATTGACTGCAAGAGAAAGATTAAACTTGTTGTTCGATGAGGGAAGTTTTGTAGAAATCGACGCTTTTGTTAAGCACCGTTGTACCGAATTCGGTATGCAGGATGTTGAAACTCCTGGTGAAGGTGTTGTAACAGGCTACGGCACAGTAGATGGAAGATTGGTATATGCTTTTGCCCAGGATTTTACTGTTGTAGGTGGTTCTTTGGGAGAGATGCATGCCAAGAAGATATGCAAGGTTATGGATATGGCACTTAAAATGGGTGCACCTTTAATAGGTATAAATGATTCCGGTGGAGCAAGAATTCAAGAGGGAGTTGATGCTTTATCCGGTTATGGAAATATATTTTATAGAAATACGATAGCTTCAGGAGTTATTCCTCAGATATCCGTAATAATGGGACCATGTGCTGGTGGCGCGGTATATTCACCTGCGTTAACGGATTTCATATTTATGGTTGATAAGACTAGTCAGATGTTTATCACAGGACCACAGGTTATAAAGGCAGTTACAGGTGAAGAAGTTACTTCAGAAGAGTTAGGTGGAGCTATGACCCATAACAGTGTGAGCGGAGTGGCTCATTTCATCAGCCCTGATGAGAGACAGTGCATTGAAGACATCAAGAGATTATTGAGCTTCTTACCTTCAAACAATATGGAAAATGCTCCTGAATATGATTGCCAAGACGATTTGAACAGAATTGAAGAAAAACTTAATGAAATAGTCCCAGATAATCCAAATAAAGCCTATGATATGAAAGAAATTATAACTACAATAGTGGATAATGGGGATTTTATGGAAGTCCAGCCATATTATGCAATGAATATAATAACTGGATTTGCAAGGCTAAATGGTAAATCTATAGGTATCATTGCCAATCAGCCAAAAGTTTTGGCAGGATGTCTTGATATCAATGCATCAGATAAAGCAGGAAGATTCATTAGAACCTGTGATGCATTTAATATTCCAGTATTGAATTTAGTGGATGTACCAGGATTTTTACCAGGCACAAATCAAGAATATGGCGGAATAATAAGACATGGTGCAAAGATGCTTTATGCATATAGCGAAGCTACAGTACCAAAGGTAACTTTAATAGTAAGAAAGGCTTATGGTGGAGCATATCTTGCAATGTGCAGCAAAGATCTAGGTGCAGACCAGGTATTTGCTTGGCCATCAGCAGAAATTGCTGTAATGGGACCTGATGGAGCAGCTAATATTATATTCAAAAAAGAAATAGAGGCGGCTGATGATCCCGCAGCAGCTAGACAGGAAAAGATTCAGGAATATAAGGATAAATTTGCAACTCCATATATAGCAGCTAGTAGAGGCTATGTAGATGATGTTATAGAACCAGCAACAACAAGACAGATGCTGATTTCTGCATTTGAAATGTTAGAAAGCAAGAGAGAAACCAGACCTGCCAAAAAGCATGGCAACCTGCCTGTCTAGAAAGGGGGAAAAAATATGACAACTGTTTCAGAAATGTTTGGATATGGCTTGATAGTTACTTTGGTAGGCGTAGGCATGTGTTTTATAATTTTAATCGGTTTAGCTTATATGCTTAACGGGTTGAAGTTAATGTCTACTAGAGGAGAGGTTGAAAAAAAAACTGAGGCCGTTGAACTAAAGAAGGTTGAGCCCTCTACAGAAGTCGTAAATGAAGTCAATGAAGCAACAGAAGACGAAGGAGAATTGGTGGCAGTTATAAGTGCAGCATTAGCGGCTTTTATGGGAAGAGAAACTAATTTGATAGTTAAATCTATAAGAAGGGTAGAAGGAAATACCCCTGTATGGGCAAAAGTTGGAAGACAGGAACAAATGTTTAATAGATTTTAGGGAGGTATAATAAATGAGAAAGTTTTTAATAAATGTTAATGGAAATAGCTATGAAGTGGAAGTTGAAGAAGTAAGAGACGGGGTTGCTTCAGCACCGGTATCAGCTCCTGCGCCAAAGGCAGCTCCTGCAGCACCAAAGGCAGCTCCTGCAGCACCTAAGGCGGCTCCTGCACCAAAAGCAGCCCCTGCAGAAGCACCTGCTGGAGGAAATACAGTTACAGCACCAATGCCTGGCACAATATTATCTGTAAATGTTAAAGTTGGCGAATCAGTTACAAAAGGACAAGTATTGTGCATACTTGAAGCCATGAAGATGGAAAATGAAATTATGGCAAACGCAGATGGAAAAGTAGCATCTATAGCAGTAAATGCAGGAGATTCTGTAAATACAGGACAGGTTTTGATTGTGCTCGAATAGGCATGACTGAACTTTGAATGGGGGAATATATATGTCTTTAATAGAATCA
>ERZ773359.5027-NODE-5027-length-13066-cov-19.035432_pt1 | contig 13066 bp, 12 predicted proteins | sample MGYA00374955_ERZ773359 | MGnify/ENA primary metagenome ERZ773359 (study PRJEB29098, sample SAMN04486028) | biogas fermenter metagenome | study: EMG produced TPA metagenomics assembly of the Biogas fermentation microbial communities from Germany - Plant 4 DNA1...
CCTGATCCTTGTAGGTGAGCATCGAGGGGACAGCGCTGATTGAGCCTTCCCCTGGCCAATTTATTTATAGCTCTTTCATATTCATCGAGCGAGAGGACTGAAATGGGACGTTTCAAGGAAGCTGACGATAGGCTTCTTAACAAGAAGATCTGCATGAAGTGCGATGCGAGGAACGCACCAAGGGCTTCACGTTGCCGCAGGTGCGGGTATGACGGCCTCCGCCCCAAGGCGAAGGAAAGCAGGAAAGGATAAACTCTTCGCATTTTTCAGGTGGCTTGCCCACCTGCACAAATCCCACATTTACCATGTGGGAAACTCAATTAAACCATGGCATATCTTTTTAATATGGCGATACGCTTGGATTCCTGTTCATGGTTTATGGGGCCTAGGGGGTGAATTCGATAAAGAAGGTGCTGGTCGTAGACGACAACCCCTCTATCCAGGAGATCGTTTCCGAGCTTATATCTAGGGCAGGATTCACGCCCCTTACCGCTTCTGGAGGAAAGGAAGGTCTAGACATAGCGATCACCGAGCGGCCAGACCTGATACTTCTGGACATCAACATGCCTGACATGGACGGCTGGACCGTCCTGCGAAAGCTGAAGGAGGGTGGCATCACCGACTCGACAAAGGTCATGATGCTGACGGCCACCACGGAGATAGGAACGGACATCTTCGGCCTGCAGGACGTCGTCGCCGGCTATATCCGCAAACCGTTCAACAACAAGGAACTGTCCGAACGGCTTAGAGCAGCCTTGGAGGAAGGTCCTGCCGAAAAGGAGCCTGAGCCCGCCAAGGAGCCGGGCGGCCTGTTCGCATTCCTCTCCAAGAAGAGATCGACCTCCCTCGAGGGGGTCGAAAAGGCTCGAAGATCGGCGAAGAAGTACGAGCTGCGGCGAGGCATCAGCTATCTGGTGAAGGAGCAGAAGCCTGATCGCTCATTCGATATATTCGTGGACCAGGTCACGCATAACATCCCCGGATTGTGCATCACGCGCCAGTATCCTGCAACGGTGAGGCAGGAATGGGGTTTGGAGAAGACCCCGATCATCTGGTTGAGCAACCAGCTTGGAAAGGTATACGTCAATCCATCCAACATCGGCATCCTCGGCGACACCATCATCCGTTTCATCGAGAAGACGGACGACAGCGTAGTCATGATCGACGGCATCGAGTTTCTCATCGTCAACAATGGCTTCGACAAGGTCCTCAAGATGATACACCGGGTCACCGAGGTCGTCATGGAGTATCGTTCAAGGCTGATAATCTCCATAGACCCAAGGGCGCTGGACACGCGTGAGCTGGCGCTTCTGGAGCGCAACATGGAGATCATCGAGGGGGAGCTCCCGACCATCCGGGCCGCTCGTTGAGGGACGAACCCTTATAAAAGTGGCTTCCATAATCCCCACTGGATAAATGGAGATTTGGGTCTGATGTCATCGCACGGTATCACTAGGATCTGGGCCCGTGAGGTCCTGGACTCGCGAGGGAACCCCACCGTCGAGGCGGAGGTGACCGTGGGAAATGTCGTGGCGACCGCCATAGCGCCATCCGGAGCATCAACTGGCAGCTATGAAGCCATCGAGTTGCGTGATGGGGACAAGGGCCGCTACGGCGGGAAAGGGACCATCAAGGCCGTCGAGAACGTGCGCAGGGAGATAGCTCCCGCCCTTGAGGGCATGGACATTCTCGACCTTGCATCCATCGATCGGGCCATGGTGGAACTGGACGGCACTCCCAACAGGTCCAGGCTGGGGGCGAACGCCACTGTCGCCGTCTCCCTGGCATGCGCCCAGGCAGGTGCGGCCGTAAAGGGCGTGGAGCTGCATGAGCACCTCTCCCCTGGATCACATATCATGCCCGTGCCATGCATGAACATTCTCAACGGCGGCAAGCACGCGGGATCCAACCTGCGCATCCAGGAGTTCATGGTCGTCCCGGCCGGAGCGCCGTCGTTCAGGGAGGCCCTTCGCATGGGCACGGAGGTGTACCACGCCCTGAAGAAGAAGCTACGTGAGGCCTACGGGGTCAGCGCGGTCAACATCGGTGACGAGGGCGGATTCGCTCCGGCCATCAACACCACCACCGAGGCCATGGACGTGCTCGTCGATGCCATCGAGGCAGCGAACTACGTGCCTGGCAAGGACGTCTTCCTGGCAATGGACGCCGCCGCGTCCGAGTTCTATTGCGATGGGCGCTACACCCTTGACGGCAAGGACCTGTCCGCCGGGGAGCTGGCCGACGTATACCTCTCGCTTCGCGACAAGTATCCGCTCATCAGTCTCGAGGACCCTTTCTTCGAGGATGATTTCGACGCGATGACCGAACTGACGCGCAAGGTGGGATCCCGCCTGCAACTCGTCGGCGATGACATGTTCGTGACCAACGTGGACAGGCTACGTCAGGGCATCGAGCGCGGGGCGGGCAATGCCCTGCTTCTCAAGGTGAACCAGATAGGGAGCGTGACCGAGGCGATGGAGGCGGCGGATCTCGCATTGTCATCAGGCTATGGCGTCATGGTCAGTCACCGTTCGGGTGAATCGGAGGACACTTCGATCGCGGACATCGCGGTGGCGTTGGGATGCGGGCAGATCAAGACCGGCGCGCCGGCTCGCGGCGAGAGGACGGCCAAATACAATCGTCTACTTCGCATAGAGGAGAGGTTGGGCGATAAGGCCACATACCCTGGTCTTTCCGCCTTCAGGAAGTAGAGCGGGCTGTTCAAGCCGTATGGTCGGCAGAGGGAAGGGCCGCTCGCGGCGCCATGCTCCATCTGGCTAGCCTAGCGGCAACACTCGAACTCCCTTCGAGGATCAGACTGCTGAGAACTCCACTAGGGGACATCCTCGAAGGACATCCTTCCACTTCTTATTCGTGGGCGGCGTCATGACCTTTGAGCAGGTTCCGCCCTCTGGAGGAACGATATGTGATGTTTCGAGCCTGAATCTTGCAACATCCACCTCTCCTTGTAACAATTACAATCCGATGGAATGACGACTCTGCGAGCGCCAATGCTTATTTCATCCCACCCCATTCGCCCTGCGGGAGGAAGAGACTCGATGAACCCGCTTACCGACAGAAGATTCTTCATCGCCACCGAGCAGGACATCCTTGATGGCAGGACTACCGACGTATATTTCGCCCGAACGCTGGAGATATTGAAGGCCAAGGGACTGATGGACATCAGGACCGCAGCGGAGATCACCGTATCGAGGCTGCCCCGGGACTGGAAATGGGGCGTGTATTGCGGCCTGGAGGAGGTATTGCGTCTTCTGGAGGGAAAGGACATCGACGTCTGGGGACTCCCCGAGGGAACGTTGTTCCCGGCTCGAACGCAGAGCGGGATCAAGCTGCCGTTGATGACCATCGAGGGCGCATATTCACAATACTGTCTTCACGAAACACCTTTGTTGGGCATGCTATCCCACTCCTCAGGGGTGGCCACGATGGCGGCCAGATGCCGAGTGGCCGCGGGAGACCTCCCCATATTCTCATTTGGTGTTCGGCGTGCCCATCCTGCAATAGCACCGATGGTGGACCGGTCCTCTTTCATAGGTGGATGCGACGGCGTATCATCCATCCTTGGCGCGGAGATGCTGGGACGACCGGCGAATGGGACGATGCCACACGCGCTCATCATCATGATCGGCGACTCCGTGGAGGCGTTCAAGGCTTTCGATGAGGTCATGGGTCCAGAGGTTCCGCGCATCGTCCTTGCGGACACGTTCTCGGACGAGAAGACCGAGGCCATCGCCGCCGCTGACGCCATCGATCTGTACGGGGTGCGGCTTGACACCCCAGGCTCCCGACGGGGCGACTTCTGCGACATCGTCAGGGAGGTGCGGTGGGAGCTCGATGTGAGAGGGCATAAGGATGTGAAGTTGATCCTATCCGGCGGCCTGAACGAGGTAACGATCCCGCCGCTGGTCCGCGCCGGCGCATCCGCGTTCGGCGTCGGCAGCAGCATCAGCAGCGCCCCGGGAATCGACTTCGCCCTTGACATCGTGGAGCGGGACGGCGCTCCCGTGGCCAAGAGGGGCAAGTTCAGCGGCCGAAAGCATCTATACCGTTGCCCTGACTGCATGGGGTTCGAGGTATCGATGTCAGACAATGTGCCGGTATGCCGTGATTGTGGCAGGGAGATGGTTAACGCCGAGGTCAAGCTCATGGAGCGTGGCAAGCGCATCAAACCTGCCGAGTCGCCCGACGCCATAAGGGACCGGGTGCTGAAGCAGCTCTCCAGGGCGGTGATCTGATGTCCATCGAGGAAGGGGAGTTCGTCACCAGGATCACCCGGGAGGAGAGATACCGGTTCCGTATCGATTTTCCCTCGGGGAAGCTGCCTCCCCTGCTGATGGACGAGCCCGAGCCTCTCGGCGAGGGAAAGCATCCGAACGCCGGCAGCCTGTTGGCCGCTGCGGTCGGAAATTGCCTCTGCGCTTCCCTGGTGTTCTGCATGGAGAAGGCGAAGGAGGAGGTCAAGGACCTGTGTGCCGAGGTGGAGACGACCCTGGAGAGGAACGAAAGCAATCGGCTCAGGATAAAGCACATCTCGGTCAAGATGTTCCCCCACACCGAGGGCGGCCCAAGGTTCGAACGCTGCAGAGAGGTCTTCGAGGACTTCTGCATCGTGACGCAGAGCGTGAAGGAAGGGATCGATATCGACGTCGAGGTCTTCCCAGTTCGGCCGAAGGATGGGAAGCAAGAGAAATGAATTACAATAATTGATAATTTGTTTAAAAGGAATTTATATTGCCCATGTCGCGGTAGAGCAGGTGCCAGTACCCATCGGTTTAGCTATCGAGTCTTGGACTATGATATGTTAAGGAAATGTTTAAAACACGCCAATTACTGTTCCTTAAAACGCCTGCGGTGGTTCGAGATATGAGCGTATAACGCTCGCCAAGAAACACGAAGGCGTGGTCACGCGGTCGACTGACTTACCGGAATGACGTCAGTAGACGCTATCTGCTCTCAGAGGATCATCGAGGGACCGGCACGTTCAAGGCGGACGGGGGTGGGGGTTTCTCACTGAATCCGATGGGTCAAGCATGGGTGGAACAGGCAATGTTTGGTCCGTACTCGATGAACAAGGGATTGTGCTGCTGCGGCGAGCTCACAGACATCGATTCCGAAGTGCTACGCCGCAAGATCGAACTGGGCAAGAAGGTTGAGTGCAGGAAGTGCAGGAACAAGCGGATCGCCGAGGAGCACGAACTGTTGGAGCTGCACTACCTTGGTCTTGACGAGGAAGTAGAGGAGTGGTAGGCCGCTCGAACGAACACATCTTCACACCTTTGTCTGTTCCACCTTCCGATCGCCTGAGCGCGAACGGGAGATTTATATATCGTGTTAAGAATGAGAAGCCGAACAGGTGGACCCATGGAGATGCTCATAGTCGCTGGATTTCTTGGCTCAGGGAAGACCACATTGGTCCTCTCCGCCATCAGCAGGATCATAGAGAGAACTGGCAAGAAAGTTGTCATCATCGTGAACGATTTCGGCACGGTGGGGATAGACGGCAAGGTCATGGAGAAGTACGGCCTGAAGGTGGCGGAGATGGCCAGCGGATGCATCTGCTGCACCCTGGGCGGAGACCTGCTCACCACCATACAGGACATCGAGGACAACATCAAGCCAGACCTCATCGTCATCGAGCCAACCGGGCTGGCGGACCCTTCGGCCATCGTGGACGCCATGCAGCACTATCCCGGCAAGCCGCTGGAACGCATCAGGTCGGCCGTCATCATCGACGCTGCCAGGTTCCCGTCCATCTACAAGGCCCTAAACAGGCCACTGACAAACCAGGTGAAGAACGCTGACCTGGTGTTGATCAACAAGATCGATGCGGTGACACCAGATGCCCTGTCGATGGTAGAGGCGGAGCTCAGGACGATGAACGCCGACGTGCCCATGATCGCGGTCTCCGCCCTCAATGACACGAACATCGATGAAGCCGTGGATGTGATGGTGGCGTCATGATCACCTCTGATTTCGTGGCCTATGCCCTTCGCGTGGGCGTCAAGGTCCCGGCACCCCTGCCCCCCTCGCTGGTGAAGGAGCGGCTTGTGGAACTGATGAAGAGCATCGCGGCAGAATGTGACAAGGCCGGTTCGACGCTCATCGGCCACATCAAGTGCATGCTCGATGCCGGCGAGAAAGGGTTCCTGGCCGTCAGCACGATCGATGCCTCGGGCCACGCCACCGTACGGGGCGAGCTGAGAGGAGGCATCGATGAGCTGAACGTGATCGTCAATGCGCTGCTATATGGTCTGGACCGATGCAAGGTCCAGGAGATAGTCGATTCCCTGGCAAGGAAGCATCTGTCCTTCGAGGGTGGGGAGATGGAGCTGGAGGACCTGGACGAGGCCCATAGCCATGAGCCTTCGTCAGCGCCGGTCCTGTTCGACGGCATCGACCATTGCCATGAGCACGACGACGGGCGCCACGATCACTGCTGAACCGTAGCGCTATCCGCTTCCGCCGCCTTCTCGGGCTTCGCCTTCTTGGTGGTCTTGCCCTTCCCCTTGGCGGCGGTCTTCTTCGCAGTGCCCTTGGCTCCCTTCTTTGCGGTGGCCTTCTTCGTCGACTTCTTAGCGGAGGTCTTGGCCTTCGCGGTTTCGGAGTCCTTCGCTCGGCTTGGACAGTTCATATCGGCACAGGACTGCCATGAACGGCCGCGCATAGATATCTGCAGGATGGGGGCTCCACACTCCGGGCAGTTGTCCCCGGTGGCAAAGAAGCGGCCTGCCTGGGGCAGCGGATATGTCTGAGTGCATTCAGGGTATCCAGAGCAGCCGACGAACCGCTTTCCCGCCTTCGAGTATATGATCCTGAGGTCCTTTCCGCACTTGGGACAAGGGCCCACGATGTTCCTTTCCCTGTTGGTCTCGCAGTCAGGGTCCAGGCATTGCTGGGTGACCGGCTGTCCCCTTCTTATGACCCGCACCATCGGGGAGCGGCACTGCTCGCACACCTCCTCAAGGGTCTCCACCTTGGCGCCCGCGGGCATGGGATACGTGCGCTTGCAGTCGGGATAGTTGGAGCAGCCTACGAAGCTGCTTCCGAACTTGGTCCGGATGGTCTTCAGGTCGGAGCCGCACTCCGGGCATTTGCCTATGAAGTGCTGTGACTCCAATGCCTTGCGTATCTCCTCGCCGATGTTCTCCCGCTGGGCCTCCATGGTCTTGAGGACGTCCGAGAGCATGGCCTGCGATTCGGACACCACCGCCTCCAAGGTCGTCCGGCCATTGGCGATCTCGTCCATGTCGTTCTCCAGGTGGGCCGTCATCTTGTGGTCCGTGACGATCTGCGCGTACCGTCCAAGGGCCTCGGCCACCGCCACCCCGGAAGGGGTGGGGATGAGGTCGTTGCCCTCGATGTATTTTCGATCGTAGAGCTTCTGGATGATGTCATGGCGGGTGGACTTCGTCCCCAGGCTCAGCCGCTCCATCTCCTGGAGCAAGGTTCCCTGGCTGTAGCGCTGGGGAGGCTGCGTCATCTTCATCTCCGAGGAGACCTCCTTGAGCTCCACCTCCTCTCCCGCAGCAAGCTCCGGCAGGAAGGTCTCCCTCACGCGGTAGTAAGGGTAGTACTTCTTCCATCCCAGGAATAGCATGCGGTAGCCCTTGGCATCGAACGTCTCGCCATTAACGTCCAGGGAGGCGGACGACACCTCTGCCTTGGCCGGAGGGGCGACCGTCGCCATGAACCTCCTAGCGATCAGCTCGTAGATGGTCCACTTCTCCCCCTTGAGCTTCTTGCTGGTGGCGGCCTCGGTCGGATAGATCGGAGGATGGTCGGTGGTCTGCACCCTTCCCCTGGAAGGTCGGATCTGCTCCTGGGCCAGAAGCTCCTCCGCTTCCTCCTTGAGATCGGAATCCTTGAGCTTCTCAAGGATGCGCCTCAGTCCGAGCGAGGGCGGGTATACGGTGTTGTCGGTCCTCGGATATGATATGTATCCGGCGGTGTAGAGGTCCTCCGCCACCTTCATGGCCCTGGAGGCGGACATTCCCAGCTTGGTGGCCTCCATGAGGAACATGGTGGTATTGAACGGCGGCAGGGGGTACTCGTCCTTCTCCTCACGCTCATAGGTGACGACCTTTCCGCTTGTGAGCCCCTCGCATTTCTCCAGCGCAGCCTTCGCCGCCCCTTCCTCATGGAATGGATTGCCGGTGTGGGAGGCGGTGAACTCCCCATCCTTGTTGAACAGTGCGTTGACGTTCCAGTAAGGGGTCGATACGAACTCCTCGATCTCCTTATGGCGTTTCACGATCAGCGCCAGGGTGGGGGACTGGACCCTCCCCACGCTGAGATAGTTGCGCCCGCTCTGGTTGGACGCCATCGATATGAACCTTGTCAGGACCGCGCCCCAGGCCAGGTCTATGCGCTGACGGCACTCCGCCGAGTCGGCCAGCTTCTCATCTGGCTCGGTCAGCTGGGAGAACGCGGTGTCTATCTCATGCTTGGTGAACGCGGAGAACTTCGCCCTCCCCACCCGCTTGCCTGCAAGGCTGAGAAGCCGCACGGTCTCCAGGCCGATGAGCTCCCCCTCGCGGTCATAGTCGGTGGCGATGATGATCTCATCGGCATCGACGGACAGATCGCGAAGCACGCCGACGATGTTGTGAGCGGTGATGCGCTTCTCAGGCTCGGCGACGATGAGTTCCTCCAGTCCGACCTCGGACCACTTGTTCAGGTGCTCCGGGTAATCGAGCTCGATGATATGGCCACGCAGACCTACCACAGAGACGAGGCCTTTCTCGTCCTCGAACTGGAAGACGGGAACTCTGTTTATGGAGGTCCTCTTGGACGCTCCCTGGGACAGGATTGTGGCGATCCTGGCCGCAGCATCGCTCTTCTCTGAAATGATAAGCCTGCTCATGCTCATCGACCAAAGACCAGGGGATATAAAAAGAGAACGGGAAGGCGGTCGATGTTAGCGCCATGCAACATCTAGCGATGCCTGTGGACGTGGGCATGCGGCCTGTCCAGCGATGCAGACGTCATGGTAAGCTTGCCGTACAGCACCCCTTTCACCGCTATGATCTCGTCGGCGAGAGCCTGCACCTCCTTGGCCTTGCCCCATACCACCAGCACCTCAAGGCACTGCTCCATGCTGATGTGGATATGGACCGTCGAGGATATGTTGGCATGATGGTGGTGCTGCAGCTCCATGAGGCGGTCCTGCACCGTCGGGGAATGGTCGAAGACCAGGGTGATCGTCCCCACGACCGAGGCCTCGCTGTCGCTCCACAACTCCTCCACCAGCGCGGCCCTGATGAGATCACGTATGCCCTCGGAGCGGGTCGTGTATCCCTTCTTCTTCACCAGATTGTCGAAGTCCTCGAGAAGCTCAGGTTCCAGCGATACTCCGATCCGGGTGACCTTGTCCATACCGGGCTTGGAACTCCTTACTTGGATAAAAAGTTGGCAGGTGTCAGATGGCGTTGTTAAATATCGGAGGGATGATGAACGATCATGAAGCGGGAGGAAACGATCCTGGAGGCATTGGACGCCGCCATGGCGGACATCGCGCCAGGCGCCGCCATCCTGTTCTCCGGAGGCGTCGACAGCGGGATCCTGGCCACAGTCGCCAGGCGCCATTGGCGCCCCATGCTGTACACGGTGGGCGTGGAAGGCTCCCCGGACCTCATCGCCTCGGAGGAGGCAGCCGAGTGCCTGAACCTTCCATGGACGCCGATGATCATCGATGCCTCGGAGGTCGAGCGACAGGCGCTGGCGCTTCTTGACATGGTCCCTCCCGACGATCCGGTCACCCTCTCGTTCGAGCTGCCGCTGAAGATAGTGGCCTCCCAGGTCCGGGAAGACACCTTGATAACGGGCCAGGGGGCGGACGAGCTCTTCGCCGGCTACAGCCGCTACCTGATCATGGGGCCGGAGGAGTTGGAGAGCGCGCTGGTGTCCGACCTGGAGAAAGTGCTCGAACACGCCGCCCCGCTGGAGCGCCGAATAGCGGCCCATCATGGCAAGCAGGTCTTCCACCCCTTCCTGGACCCCCGCGTGATACAGGCTGCCCGCTCCATCCCCTCTAACGAGCTGATAGTCCAGGGAACGAGGAAGGCTCCCCTGCGGCATGCCGCCGCGGAGATCGGGGTAGGCCCGCCCACATGGCGGGAGAAGAAGGCCGCACAATATGGGTCGGGCATCATGAACACACTACGGTCCCTGGCGCGCCGACGCTCACTGACATTGCGGGAGTACCTTGAAGAACTGGCAGCCGGCAAGGAACGATATGCTAATTAATCGTCCCTTCCATGCCGCGGCGTGGACTATCATTCGGCCGTGAAATGGCTTTTCGAGCAGGAAGCAAGGGGGATCAAGTTCGGCCTGGAGAACACCCGGGAGCTGCTGTCCCGGCTCGGCGATCCGCAACATCGCTTCCGCTCCCTCCATGTGGCGGGGACCAACGGGAAAGGGTCGGTCAGCGCCATGGCCGAGTCGGTGCTGCGGGCGGCGGGCTACCGCACGGCGCTGTACACATCGCCTCACCTAGTCGACTTCCGGGAACGGATAAGGGTCGACGGCAAGTGCATAGGGGAGGAGGAGATGCTCCGCCTGGCCGAAGAGGTGAGGAACATCGCCGAGGACATGGCCGCCCATGGCAGGCACCTCACCTTCTTCGAGCTGACCACCGCCATGGCGTTCACCCACTTCGCCGACGTCGGGACGGAGATGGCCGTCGTGGAGGTAGGCATGGGCGGGAGGCTGGACTCCACCAACGTCATCGATCCCGTATGCGTCGCCATCGCGACGATCGCCCTTGAGCACACCTCCTTCCTCGGCTCCACACTGCCGCAGATAGCCTTTGAGAAGGCCGGCACCATCAAGCCGGGCGTTCCCGTGATCACGCTGGAGCAGGCCCCTGAGGTGATCGACGTGCTTGAAAGGCGCGCCGAGGAGATGTCGGCGCCCATGACTGTGGTCGGACGCGATGTCGGCTACGAGGTGCTCTCGTCTACCCTGGAAGGGACGGAGGTTTATCTGGAAGAGATCGATGCCGTCGTATCGGTGCCCCTGGCTGGCCGTTATCAAGGTTCCAACTGCGCCCTTGCATGTAGCGCCCTGGCGGAGATGATGCGGCGTGGGGTGTACATTCCGGACGAAGCGTTCGCGAGGGGCCTGGCGGCTGTGCGCTGGCCGGGGCGCCTGGAGGTGGTGTCGCAGCGGCCGCGCATGATCCTCGACGTCAGTCATACCGCCGCGGGAGCCAGGACGGTGGCGGCTGAACTGGAGCGGATGCTGGACCGCAAGGCGATCGTCGTCCTTGGCGTTCTGGGCGACAAGGACCTCAAGGGGATCGCCGATGCCTTCGGCAGCATAGCCCGCTATGCGATCGCCGCCTCTCCGGAGACGACGAGGGCGTTCCCGGCCGAGCAGGTGAGCGACGCGTTGTCAGCCCACTGCCCGACCGAGACGGCGAACAGCATCGGTCACGCCATGGACAGGGCGATGGAGCTGGCGTCCGAGGATGACACCATACTCATAGCAGGATCGCTCTACACGGTGGGAGAGGCCAAGAGGTGGCTGGATGGAAAAACCTGTAAGGGAGATATTAGATAGACTGGCGGTACGTCTGGAGGACCGGGCCATGCCAGGGAGCGCCAAGGGCATGAGCGTGACGTGGAAGCCTGACCCCTTCAAGACGCTAATCTCCACGGTGCTGTCCCAGCGCAACCGGGACGAATCCACCTACACGGCCTCACGCCGCCTGTTCGACATCTACGATACGCCGGAGAAGCTGGCCTCTGCTCCCCTCGAGGACGTGGAGGAGCTGATACGTCCGGTGAACTTCCACATCGGCAAGGCCAAGGCCATCATCGAGATCTCCCGCATCCTGATCGAGAAGCACGGCGGGGAGGTGCCACGGACCGTGGAGGAACTTGACGCCCTCCCGCTGGTCGGCCGGAAGACGGCCACATGCGTCCTGTCATATGCCTATGATCTTGACTACATATGCGTCGATACCCATGTTCATCGGATATCGAACCGCATCGGCCTGGTGAACACGAGGACGCCGGAGCGGACGGAGGAGGAGCTGGAAAAGGTCGTCCCACGCGACCTGTGGAGAAGCGTGAACGAGCTCCTGGTGAGGTTCGGACAGGAGATATGCACGCCATTGAGGCCGAAGCATGACATATGCCCCATCCGCGAGTTCTGCGACCTCTATCTGGAAGAGCATGGTAGTCATGATACGACCAATGGGTCCCGCTCATCCTGATCCATGCTAGCGATCATTCTCCACTTTGACCTTATATCGCTATGATGGATGCCTTTCCTGCCCTTCTTGGCATCAAAACGGATGAACACATCACGTCCTCATGTATCGAACGAAGGAAACATCATCGATCAAACTTTTTTTTAGAAGTCCGGGCCATGGCGTCTAGCATCCCTGACAATTGTGCACATTCCGAGCGATTTGTGCACTCTATCCAGTCAGCGTGTACAACATGGTATTTATTGTGCACACAATATATTTAATTGCTTTCGTAATTCTTACATCGTCCTCGATCCGAGCGGCTTCCGCTCATTACGAGGGGTTGGAGATGAATATGAGAGCCAAAGTATCAGCGATAGCACTGAGCGTGCTCATGGTGATGTCCACATTTTTTGTGGCCATCGATGTCTTCAGTGCAACGGCATCCGCCGAGTCGTCTGAGGAGCCCACTATTGAGATATTGAATCTAGTGGCCACCCCACTCGACGGAGCCGTCGCACTGGAATGGGACGCGCCTGATGGTGTTGTTTTTGAAGAGAATGACTACTATAGGGTAGAGTATTCCTCGGAGGAAGGTGAAAGGGGTCATGAAATTGTCCCAGGTAATGAAACCACCAAGACCGTCGAGGGGCTGACGAACGGGGTCGAGTACACGTTCATCGTCATCGCCATCATAGGTGGTGAGGAGATTTGCAGGTCCGAGGAGGTGACCGCCATGCCGACAGCAACGCCGCCTTTCGACACACCTGGTGCCCCTCAGAACCTGAAGGCTATTCCGGGGGATGGATTCGTCAAATTGACCTGGGGCATCCCAGCGTATGACGGGTT
>ERZ773359.5028-NODE-5028-length-13066-cov-4.356621_pt1 | contig 13066 bp, 11 predicted proteins | sample MGYA00374955_ERZ773359 | MGnify/ENA primary metagenome ERZ773359 (study PRJEB29098, sample SAMN04486028) | biogas fermenter metagenome | study: EMG produced TPA metagenomics assembly of the Biogas fermentation microbial communities from Germany - Plant 4 DNA1...
GTTCCTTCATAGTCTTTTACAATTTTATTATCATAATGATATATTCTTAATCAACAGGTGTCAATAGGTTTTATCAACAGAATGAACCGCATATGAAAAAAATGAACAATAACGGAAATAAAAAAATATGTACGGAAACGCAATGTTATGGTAGGCTATATAAAAGGATATTGTGAAAATTTTCACTACTTTCTTTTCGACAAAAAATCTTGCTTATTTTTAAATACCCAAGTATATTATTTTTATTAATGTATTTTTATTTATACAATAATCTTCTATCTTACTGATGCAAGAAAAATCTTTCTTTTAAAATGCCGGCAGCCTGATTCTGACACGCTCACATCAAAACAGAAAAGGAGAAGATTTTCATGAGTCTGACTGAATCAAACCAGAAGCCAGTACGGTGGCAATATTTACTTACAGGAGCATTAAGCATGCTTTTTGCAGGCATTATTTATGCCTGGTCAATATTAAAAACGCCTTTTGCGGAGTTTGGTTGGTCCGCGTCCCAACTTGCTCTGAACTTTACTCTTACAATGTGCTTTTTCGTGATTGGAGGTATTGTCTCGGGTATTCTGACCAGAAAAACCTCTCCAAAGGTCACAGGCATAGCTTCCGCAGTGCTTGTTTGTCTTGGTTTTAATATGGTTTCAAGAATATCAGGTCAGAATATTTTGATGCTGTACATATCTTATGGAGTTTTGTGTGGTCTGGGCATAGGAATGGCTTACAATGTGTTCATATCTGTTGCCAATGCATGGTTCCCGGACAAAAAGGGCACCTGCTCGGGTATCCTTATGATGAGTTTCGGCGCCAGCACACTGGTACTGGGAAATGTCGCCGCATACCTGTTCCGGGCTGAAAATATAGGGTGGAAAACAACATATGTGATTCTGGGCATAGTAATCGGAGGAATACTTTTGATATCTTCCTTCTTTCTGAAGATTCCCCCGGCTGATATAAAATTCCCGCAGCCTAAGGCAACCAAAAAAAGCAGCAGACAAGAGGACTTCGAAAAAAAGGATTATACAACCTTACAGATGCTTGGCCGGTTTACTTTCTGGAAATTCTTCCTGTATACAATTTCACTGGCAGCTGTGGGGAGCACCGTTATAAGTTTTGCTAAAGATCTGGCAATATTTATAGGTGCAGCTGAAAGTTTTGCAACATCCCTTGTAGGCATATTGTCCATCTGTAACGGACTGGGCAGAATTATATGTGGAGTAATGTTCGATACGGCAGGTCTTCGCCGTACAATGATATTTGCAAATATTATCACCATTGCGGCTCCCACCGTATTGTTACTCTCCATTTTCACCGATTTACTTTTGCTGGGGGTAATCGGGTTCTGTCTTGTCGGACTGTCCTACGGGTGCGCTCCTACTATCAGCTCCACTTTCGTAAGCTCATTCTATGGGAGCAAATACTTTTCCATTAATTTCAGTGTTGTGAATACGACGCTGATACCTGCTTCGTTTACCGCAACATTAGCTGGTTCACTTGTAGCGGCTACAGGGTCATATACAACCCCTGTAGTACTACTCATAGCTCTTTCTGTATTCTCCCTTTTACTGAACCTGAGCATTAAACGCCCATAGGTTATGAGTAATTGCCAGATTTTTATTGAGCCCGTCATGGTATAGCCCTGACGGGCTCTATTAATTTCAGATGAATTGACAATCCTGATCAGATGCTTACAAGTTGATAAAGCTGTTGTTGCCAAAGCGGCTATTGCAAAGAATGAAACTTTCAATGCCAAACCAAATGCCAGGACTGCGAAAAGCTGAGATTGAAAACATTTATTTTAGTAATATAATTATAAGGAAATACGGGATAAGCTTATGTATTGTTGGTACTCATAAGTTACAGGCTTCTCCCGTTTCAGGTACAGGGAAAAACAGAAATGTCATTGCATAATTATACAGTTAACTGTATAATTATTAATCAGGAGGTGTCATTATGACCTTAAATGAAATTATTGCTCTGGATAAAAAGTACTTTATGAACACATTTGGGGACCGGATGCCTGTTTGTTTTGAAAAAGGCGAAGGAATCAAACTGTGGGATCTTGACGGAAAAGTATACTATGATTTCCTTGCAGGAATTGCGGTCAGTGCACTTGGCCATTCCCATCCGGCGCTTGTAAACGCCATTGTGGAACAGGCCCAAAAATATATTCATTGCTCAAACTATTACTATATAGAATCCCAGGCAAAACTTGCACAGCTTATTGTTGAAAACTCCTGCTGCGACAAAGTCTTCTTCGCCAACAGCGGAGCTGAGGCAAATGAGGGAGCAATAAAGCTTGCAAGACTTTATTTCAGGAAGAGAGGGAAGCCTGAGAAATTTGAGATCATAACCCTTGAAAAATCCTTCCACGGCAGGACTCTTGCGACTTTGGCAGCAACCGGCCAGGAAAAATATCAAAAAAATTACTCACCATTAACCCCCAAATTCCTCAGCGTGCCCATGAATGATATTGATGCCCTCGAAAAGGCAATCACCCAATACACATGCGCGGTTATGCTTGAACCCATTCAGGGGGAAAGCGGAGTCAATCCGGCCAATAAAGAATATATCCGCCAGGTCCGCGAACTGTGCAACAGAAAAGACATACTCCTTATTTTTGATGAGGTTCAGTGTGGCCTTGGAAGGACCGGTAAACTGTTTGCTTATGAGCATTTTGGCGTTGAACCCGATATCTTCACCCTTGCAAAAGCCCTGGGAGGAGGATTCCCCATAGGCGCCCTTTGTTCCAAAGAGCCTTTTGCCAGTGCTTTTGAACCCGGGGATCATGGCTCCACTTTTGGAGGCAACCCTCTTGCATGCAGTACTGCTTTTGCCGTCCTTTCAACCATAATAAACGAGAAACTCTCCGATAACTCGGCCAATATGGGTGAATATCTTATTGGCGAACTTACCAGGCTGAAAGGAAAACACTCTTTCATTAATGAAGTCCGCGGAAAAGGTTTAATGGTAGGAATCGAATTCAGTAAGCCAATAGCTGTGGAGCTCAAGCACAAATGCTTTGACAAGGGCTATCTTGTAGGCAGCGTGGGCAACAATATTATCCGTATGCTTCCGCCGTTAATAATCACCAAAGAGGATATTGACAGGTTTATACCGGTTCTGGACAGCATCCTCAGTGAATATGATGCATAAAAAGGGCTCAACCCCAGGCGTCTTGAACAAGACGCCTTTTTTTATGCAACAATACAAGCATAGATGCATACAATTGAATGCAGATATTTTTATATATGGTGATAGTATGCCTGATAACTACAACATGTTTGACAGACTGGGAGGCAGTATCCAAAAGAAAAAGCTTGAGAAAGCCCTGGAGATGTTCCACAATGAGAGTCCCCAGGAATTGCGCCGCAAGGTAGGAAATATCGATACCAGTGAGATATTGGAGAAATTAGAGGAATATAACCCCCAGAAACTTAGACAAATGGGAATCAATATTGATGAATTAAAAGGAAAAATCACAGAAAAAGATTTTGAGAAACTTATCCAGGTTTTGGGACCCGATGGAAGAGTAGTCGTCCAAAAACTGAGATCTTTATTAAAATAAGACTGGAGGCGGTCCAATGGCTGATGACCTCGATAAAAGAATTAAACAGATAGCAGATATGTTTGGGGTTACGGACACACAGAGCCTTAAAAATATTGTTGAGAACTTATCAGCTTCTCAGGAACCTTCCCCTGGCAGCGGAGATACTCAGCAGGAACAGAGTTCATCCCATAATGCAGGCAGTAATTATTACTCCCCTGCCAACTACAACCGAGGAAACAATGCGGCAGATTTTCTGTCCAAAGCCAGTGAAATGATTAATATGTTCAATAATTTTGATGATTCCCGGGTAAGGCTTTTGAATTCGGTACAGCCTTTTTTACGGCCTCAGAGACAGGAACGGCTTGTAAGTGCAGTTCAGCTGTTGAAGATTGTTTCTATTATAAGCAACCTGTCACCTAATAACCGCAATACAGGGGTGAATACTTGATGGAACCAAAAGGTCTCAGTTCTATACCGTTTCCTTATGAGCTGGATGACGGTCCGAAACAAAAGCCGGTTCACCGCAGAGGACCTGTTCCACCGCCGTTTTTCAGTAATCTCAGGCAGGATGATATTATTCTCATCCTCCTTATACTGCTTCTATTGGCGGAAGGAAGCGAGTGCGATTACCTTTTGGTTGCTGTGCTTATATTTATCTTTCTTGCTGGTTTTGACGGCAACGCTTTCGGGTTTTAAAACCTTTTCATAATTTTTAAATATTGCATAATTTTCGGCCTATTGCAAATGCTTTTTATGAAAACTCATTTTGGAGGCATTTCATGAATAAGCGTATTAAAGTTGCATGGGCCTGTTTTATTGCCATTGCTTTGCTGCTTGTGTCAGGGTTCTTTGGCAATCTGCTCTCTGAAGCCAACCAGTACAGCAGAGCAGCTGTCTCATACTATGGTTCAAGCGGCCAGGAAGTCAGGGAAATCCAGAAAAGGCTTAAAGCCTGGGGATATTATAACGGTCCTATAGACGGAAAATACGGGTATTTGACATACCAGGCGGTCAGGTACTTCCAGAGCAAAAACGGTCTTAAGGTTGACGGCATAGCAGGGAAAAACACCTTGTATGCTTTAGGACTTCCCACAGGGGAATACAACCCTTCCGAAAAGCATCTGGATCTTCTTGCCCGGTGTGTTTACGGTGAGGCAAGAGGCGAACCCTACGAAGGGCAGGTGGCAGTGGCCGCAGTTGTTCTCAACAGAGTTGCAGACAGCAGGTTCCCCAACACTGTACCGGGAGTTATTTACCAGCCCGGTGCTTTTGACGCTGTTACTGACGGCCAGATAAATCTGACCCCCAATGAAACCGCGTATAATGCGGCTCGTGATGCCTTGAACGGATGGGACCCGACCTATGGGTGCATTTATTATTACAACCCTGCCACAGCCACAAGCAAATGGATATGGAGCCGCCCCATAGTAGTTAAAATTGGAAAGCACAACTTTGCGAAATAACAGCCAAAAGTGCGCAAAAAAAGAAAAGACCTGTGTGGTCATGCACAGGTCTTATTTTTTTGATTTATTTGTCTCCGGAAATATCAGGCTTTATTCCTGTCTCAATTACTCTGCTTATGGGATCGTATTTGTCTCTGTAGAGCTCTACCCTGTCATTGTCAATAATACGGCTGACGGAGGCGGTAAATCCGGGCACTCCTTCAGACACTACCTTTGTCTTGTTACCTGGAAGGTTATTATTGACGCTTGTTATAACCGGAGGTGGAAGCTCATCGGTTTTTTGAACTATTAATATACCGCTCTTTAATTCTTTTGGGGATATCACAAAAAAGGTCGCTGCCTTGTCTTCTATCTTAGTGAGAAGCATGAGGCTTGCATTGGTTTCGTTCTTCATTACAAGGTCAGGGTTTTCCCCTTCTATTACAGCTTCCAGTCCAGCCTCTGTGAATGAAACAGGTTGTCTTGAAGGTATTCTTTTTACTGTTTTTATCCCTTCAATGGATAACAGAGACTGGTATACGCCCGAAGCAATCCTGTTAAGAGCATCTTTCTCAATATTATCCGAAAACTGTGAAAAGTCGAGGATACTTCCCAATGCTATATCCTCTCCGTTTTTGAACACGGCACCGTTGAGTTTTTCAATGTTCTTTGCAAGTTTGTCGGTAAGTTCAATATCAAACGGGATTTCTGCTTTGGAAACAATTATTGTAAAGTTTTCTTCTTTACTCTCACCACTTGTCACTTCAGCAAATATGGGCGAATTTTCCGGATCTATCTTTAAATGGTCACCGGCAAAAGAGTTAAGATAGTTGAGGATTTCATTCTCAAGTAAAGAGTAATCAACTTTTTTGCCCGGAACCTGGGGAAAATACAAGAGTGCGCTGTCTTCCACACTGTATTTTTCGGGTATGGGTTCCTGCACAAATTGTGAGAATATGGATTCACATTCTCTTTGTAGCTTGCCCGAATTAAATGTAATAACGGGATTAAAAGCAACTTCCTTTGCAGGTGATAAAAACAGCATGCTTATACCGTCATTGGGTACCACTTTTTTAAGCTCCTCAATTGTCTTGTTTCTGTCTATTGAAACGTCAAAATCGCTGTATGGAATGCTGAATATTTGCCCTCCGACTTCAATTGTCAGCTTGCTGTTTTTGAATTGCTCGGAAAAATGACCGTCAATAGCTTCTGCGGCCTCAATATAGGTCATGTCTTTCAGGGACAGACCGTCCGCAGTAATATTTGCAGATATTGACCCAATTTCAATTGCTGACAGATAAATCATACCCAATGCGGTACCGGAAAGGATCTGAGCTGTGATAACAAATATCCAAATAAACTTCTTCATTACTTTTATCATAATGTATCATCCCAACCAACCAAAAAACGGACCAAAAATTTGGCCCGTTGATGTCTATCCTTCATAGTTCATTACTAATTCTATGAGCTTTCCGTTTTCTTTTGCAGCTTCAATTATCTGGTCTGTTATTGATTCTCCTTCCTGAACTATAACCTGACCTGATAAACCATAGATGGTCTTTGTCACTATCTTCCCTAATAAATATTGCCTCTGGCGTTGTTCAAACAACTCCGCTGCACTCAGTTCATGATCTTTCGTGTCCTGAACTTCACTTTGGAGGGTCTCAGGTAAAATATTATCATCGGGCTGCGCCAGTTCTGTATCATCAGGAATTATATTATCCAATATAGAAAGCTCTTCCGACTCTGAGGCCACTGTGTCAACTACAGCATTATTTTTTTTTTCAACTTCCTGATAATGCTCTATTGCACTTGGACTCTTAATAAGCTTTTCTATAAAATCGTCCTGAACTACCAGCAGGTCTTTACCAAATGTAATAATACTGCTTCTTGGTATTATCCCTGAACTGGTATCACTATTTGCAGGTATGAACTCTACACCGGTTATATTGTAAGTTTCTTCATCGTTAACATAAAAATCTCCGGTTTGACCCAAAAGGCTGCCTTTTCTTGTTAACACTCTCGTTCCACGAACGGTGATGTTCTTTTGCATCAGCTCAATTGCTGCGGGGATTTTCACAATGTCGCTGATATCGTCAGGCGTTTGAATAGTAAGGGCATATTCACCAATACCTAATACTCTGTCGGCAGGAATTACGCCTCCTGAAAGAGACCTGATGCCACTATCGATGACGAAAAAATCAATCGTGCCTTTAGATGCATTAACAATGACGTTTTTGACCTTGCCAATCTCATTTCCGTCGAAAATGCTCACCACTGGCAAACCTATAATCTGCTGAGCTGTTTTCATTCTCAGCTACCCCCTTACGGTTACATAAATAGTCAAAGCATAACAAAAAAGTTATTAAACAATATAATAATATCAGTAAAACCTAAAGTTATCAATGAATATTACAGATATTTTAAAGATTTTGCAATATTTCTTCTTTTATAGCAGGATTCAACATTATTTTTCCTGATTCCAGGAACTCTCTTGCCTTGCTGCTTTGATTACTCAGCTTATACAAAGAACAGAGCTCCACGGCGAGCAATTCAAGAAGACTGCCATCCTCAATCCTGGATATTGCCTTTTCGCACATCAGTATTGCTCCTGCATAATTATTCTCATATTTATATTCTGCCACTTTCTCAATAAGTTCCTCAATGCAGGCAGATTCATAAAGCTCTGAGCCTTCTGACTCAACAGGAGCAGCCGTTTCATCAATATCAACTGCGTGTTCAAATTCAATTTCAAGCTCAGAGTCGGAAACTTCTTCAGGATAGGTAATTTGTTCAGAATCAGAGATGTGTCCGGATTCAGAAGTTGTCCCAACCTCAGGTGCAGGTTCAGATTCAACAGTCAAACCGGATTCGGTAAGATAGCTTTCAAGATCGATAACTTCAGTGGTAGCTGCCTGTAATGTATCACCAGTCGGGCCTGCTTCGACGGAAACAAATATCGGGCTTGTCCGGTCGCCGGAGCCTTCCTCAGGCTCGGTTTCAAATTCGAAAGTACTCTCATCTTCCTGACCGGAAATTTCTGCGGGTACATCAGGGATTTCCTCTGAAGCTGCCGCCTCCACAAAGGCAGAACTGTCAATTAATGTTTCACTGTATGTATCTGAAAGCACAGGTATTTCAAGATCACTGCTCTCTGTATCAACATCTTCATGGGTTTGTTCTTCTGTCTGACTAAGCAATTTTTCCTGCGAAATTGCTTCAGTTTCAAAATCTTTCTGGGCGAGAATTTCAACATTTTCGGGAATTTCAGAGTCTTCCCTGAATATTTCTTCTATGCTTCTGGTATCTTCTTGTTCTGCCGGTATTTCAGCCTGCTCTTCAATTGGAGTATCCGGAAGGATTTCTTCACTACCCTGAGCTTCGGCCTGGTTCTGTTTCTCTGATACAAACTTCATCAGGATTTTTTTCTGAATCAGCATAAAAACGCAGGAGGCAAGAGCAATCAATATTACTAAAGATAATGCCACCGAACCTGCAATAGAAAAGTACAGACTGTTTACCATTGTTTTAGCAAGAATGGGAGTAAGAATTGCGCAAACAACGGCAAGCGCTGTACATACAAACAAATTCAACTTATTACTTATGTCTGCCTGCCCTCTCTTTTTCATTCTGACGAAAACTATGGCAGATATAAGGACAATGGTTGCAGATACTATTGCAAAGTAAATTTCATACATCAGGTTCGTCCACTCCGTCATTTGTATATAACTCTGATACCTATATCGGAATTATACCCTTTATTCCTAGCAAAAATCAAATTATTGAATTGTTACTTTCCAAAATACTCGTCAATTCCTGTTTTAATTGCCTTTGCAAGCGCCTCCTGATATTCGAGGGTTTTTAGTTTTGCCTCCTCCTGTTCATTGGACAGAAAACCACATTCAATAAGAGCAGTTGGCACTTTAAGATCCCTGAAAATAATGATCCTGTCTTTTTTCAGCAGAGCAACCCTTTTATTCTCGGGATCGGCATTTTTAACTATAGAGTTCTGTATGGTTTTGGCAAGCCTTTCACTGTCAACCGAAGACGGAGGATAAAAAGTCTGAGCCCCTTTATATCTGGTATCCTTAAATCCGTTCATGTGTATGCTGACAGCTATATCGGCGCCGCTTTCGTCAATAATTTTCTTTCTCCTTGTAAGGTCCTGTTTTCTTTTTTCATAGATTTCAGTGGTGCCTTCCTTGTACTGCAGGCAGTCTTCGGTTCTTGTCATTATGACCGTATAGCCATCCTGTTCCAGATAGCTTTTGAGTAACTGGGCAATTCTTAAATTCAAATCTTTCTCAGTAATTCCCGAATAGTCACTTACAACTCCCGGGTCTTCCCCTCCATGTCCTGCATCTATTACAACAACTGCTCTGCTGTCGCTTTTTGAAGCCTCTTTTATAGGATTGGCTCCACTGTCAATACTGAATATCGCAATTGACAAAAACAGAATCAAAAGAATGAGAACCGCGTTTTTACGTTTCACTAACACAATCATTTCTAACCCCATCCCTGAGACATATTTACTCTAAATATATTCAGGGGAGGGTTGGACATATAACAAAAAACGCGGACCCTTATTATCAATAGTAGATATCAACACTCTCAGAGGCAAGCTTCTTCTCCTCGTCCTCCGCGTGGGCGTTTGCCGATCTAACTATTTCGGATATGGTTTTTATAATTGCGCCCGTACCCAATATCCAGATGGCGGCGTTAACAATGAACGAGATAATACCTGTAAGCCATGAAATAGCGGAGATACCTCCTGCCAGCTCAAGGATAAACCTTACTGCAGCAATAAGCCCCAGACCCAAAGCAAGCCTTGCAGGCACATTGCTGTTTTTCTTCAAAAGGGAATCCCCCAGCCACATTGATACCGGAATTTCAGCAAAGGCTGACGTCACAATGGCAACAGCGGCGAACACAAAGCCCGCGAACATGAATACCGAAACTTTCAGTACAAAAACAGTAATAAGGAGCAGAATTATCAGAAAGATTGCGCCGCCCACGAGGCTCCCGAATGTCGCAACGCCAATTCCTGCTGCTGAAGCAGGTTTTATTCCGATAAAGGTTCCCGCATTTTTGAAAAACCGCGGAAACATCTTATAAATAAGAAGCGCAAACAAGTAATAAACAACCAGGGTCAGAAGGCGCCTTACATAAGGCATAATGCCCTTAGCAGCACTTTGTTTCTCCGGAGCAGCCTTTACGGCAATATACTCATATTCACCCACCTGCACTCCCGACGGGACATGGTACTCGGTTGTACCTTCGTATGTAAGTTTACCTTTGATAACTGTGCCCGGCAGAATATTAAGACTGGACACTTCCTTCATGCTATGGATAAAAACATCGCCGCCAAAAGTACCGCTTAAAGTTACGTTGGACCCAAAAATATGGGTATTCCCTTCAATATTTCCCGAAGAGCTTATTCTTTCCCCGAAAATATAGGCATTTTTCTTTATGGAAGTCTCATCGGTGATAACGACACTTGCGCCGAAAACCATAGCATTACGCCCTATCTGAGAAGATATGCTTACCGAATTACCGAAAACTCTTACACTACCTCCCGCACTTCCGTTAACCACCATCTGATTGGCAAAAGCGATGATGTCCCCTTCAACATCACCATCGTTAAGAAGGCTCTGGGCAAACCCGATCAGGTCACCTTTAACGGTTCCCTTGTTCTCCACCACCTTGTCTGCGGCAAAAAAATCACTTGGAATAATGCTTCCGGCAGCCACCGATGGGTTTTCATCTGCAAATGCAAGAATTGCTCCGCTTGTCAGAACAAGCACCAGAATTGCACATACAATGACCTTAACATACTTTCTCATCATATACCTCCTAAGCTGGATGGCCGATAATTCAAAATATCATTCCATAACAATATATTAATACCATGGTTTTCCAATATCAAGCATTCAGAAAACTTTCCCCGGTCTTTGTTAAAACATTTTAAGCTGTGTATCCTCTTTGTCCTCGTCTTTAAGATAGCATCCTATAGCGGGAATATTCGCCCTGTAGTACTCCGGATCCTTGAGGTTTGTTTCTGAAAGGGGAAGGACTTTTCTTAGGAAACTACCTTTCTTGGACTTAAGCACTCCTACGCCCTGGGAGTTTCGGGTGGATTTTGGGTTGATTTGTGATGTGTTGAACACAAGCACTTTGTCAATATTGCTGAAGGCCACAAAATCGGTATCCTCGGAAAGATAAAAGATGTCGACAAGGGGAGCCTCATCAAAGTACGCATTGGCAAGTTTCTTCCTGTTTGTCTTGGTGGCATAGCTTGAAACGAATATTTTGGCCATCTTTCCAGTCTCGAAAGCGAAAAGGAAATACCCCCTGTAATCATCGGTTGCATGTATCTTTATTATCTTCTCGTCCTCTTCCAGATCCAGGATGTTGTTGAGGTAATCACCCAGAACACTTACTTTGCTGTCTGCAAGTTCATGGATTTTCATTTTGTAGACAACGGCCTTATTGGAGAACAGAAGAAGATCGGCCTTGTTGTGGGTCTCTGTTTCCTGGATAATAAAGTCGTCCTCTTTAAGCTTATGCTCGCCGGCAGCCCGCAGAGAAGTCAGGGGTATTTTCTTCAAATATCCCTGATCGGTCAAAAACATGCGCACATTGTAGTCTTCAATGAAGTTTTCCTCAGTTACTACTTCTATTTCCTCCTCCGCAATAATCTCTGTGCGTCTTGGTTTTCCATATTTCTTTGCAATTTCCTTAAGCTGATTGCAGATAATATCCAGCACTCTGCTGTCCCGTGCCACAATATCCTTTAAATCGTCGATCTCATTTTTGAGGGCATCAATATCGGCTGTCTGCTTAAGGATATACTCCTTATTGAGATTTCTCAGCTTTATCTCGGCAATAAACTCGGCCTGAACCTCGTCTATTGAAAATCCTTTCATAAGGTTGGGCACAACCTGGGCTTCCTGTTCGGTATTGCGGATAATGCGAATTGCTTTGTCTATGTCCAGCAATATCTGGGCAAGGCCTTTAAGCAAATGGAGACGTTCTGATTTTCTCTTTATTTCAAACTCGCATTTTCTTCTGATGGAATCCATCCTGAACTGAATCCAATAGTCCAGAATCTCTTCTATGCCCAGCACCATGGGCTTCTGGTTAATAAGTACATTGAAGTTGCACCCGAAACTGTCCTCCAGTGGAGTCAGTTTAAAGAGTTTATTCATTATTTCATCGGGATCAGAATTACGTCTTATATCAATAGTGATTTTAAGTCCGTCAAGGTCGGTTTCGTCCCTGACGTCGGTTATGTCCTTTATTTTATTTCCCTTAATTATACCGGCAATGGCCTCGATTATTGCTTCTGTGGAAGTTGTGTAAGGAATTTCGAATATTTCAATGCAACTGTTCTTCTTGTCGAATTTATATTTTGCCCTGATTTTAAAGGAGCCCCGGCCGGTTTCATATATTTTTCTTATGGCATGCTCATTGAAAATAAGCTGGCCGCCTGTTGAGAAATCCGGAGCTTTCAGATACCTTAAAAGGTCGATATTGTCCTGCTTGATATAGGCAATTGTGGCTTCGCAGACTTCCTTTAAATTAAAGCTGCAGATATTGCTCGCCATTCCGACGGCTATACCCTGGTTTGGGTTGACAAGGATGTTTGGAAATGCCGAAGGCAAGAGCACAGGTTCTTTCATGGTACCGTCATAATTATCCATGAAATCCACCGTGTTCTTGTCAATATCCCGGAACATTTCTTCGCATATCTCTGTAAGTTTTACCTCGGTGTATCGGGGAGCCGCAAAACGCATATCCCTCGAATATACCTTGCCGAAATTACCCTTTGATTCCACAAGCGGGTGCAAAAGCGCATCATGGCCGGTTGTAAGCCTTACCAGTGTTTCGTAAATGGCCATATCTCCATGGGGATTGAGCTTCATGGTCTGACCGACCACATTGGCTGATTTGGTTTTCTGGCCTTTCAACAACCCCATCTTGTACATGGTATATAAAAGCTTCCTGTGGGAAGGTTTCAGCCCGTCTATCTCCGGAATGGCACGTGAGACTATAACGCTCATGGCAT
>ERZ773359.5035-NODE-5035-length-13053-cov-4.549931_pt1 | contig 13053 bp, 14 predicted proteins | sample MGYA00374955_ERZ773359 | MGnify/ENA primary metagenome ERZ773359 (study PRJEB29098, sample SAMN04486028) | biogas fermenter metagenome | study: EMG produced TPA metagenomics assembly of the Biogas fermentation microbial communities from Germany - Plant 4 DNA1...
ATTAAGGAGCGGCGTACTTGGTAAGCTGGCTGCAGAAAAAAAGGGACTGGTCCAGTCCCTTTTTTGCCAATTCCACGGTTGAAGGGAGAACGTGAGCATGGCTGCAGAGAAATCGGCCCTGCGGGAGTACCTGGAGGCCTTCGCTATTGCCGTCGTCTTGGCCTTATTTATCATTACCTTTATTGCCCAATCTTTCATTGTCCAAGGGCGGTCCATGGAACCTACCTTATTCGATGGAGAGAGGCTGCTGGTGGATAAACTCACCTACCGCTTCCGTCAACCCAGTGCCGGCGAGATCATCGTCTTTCGCTACCCCGCCGACCCCAGTCGGAAATTCATCAAGAGGATCATTGGGGTTCCCGGAGATGAAGTCATGATCAGGGGTACTGTGGTCTATGTGAACGGTAAGCCTTTGCAGGAAAACTACATCAGTGCTCCCACCTACGGTGACTGGGGGCCAAGGAAAGTCCCGACAAACAGCTATTTTGTATTAGGTGATAACCGCAATAACAGCGATGACAGCCGTTTTCCCGATGTAGGTTTTGTCGGACGGGAACTAATCATGGGGCGGGCTGTTGCCAGGTACTGGCCCCTCGCCGCCGTTGGGATCATTAGGACGCCGGAGATCTTTGCCAAATGACTAAGCACGCCCCTGGAAGGAATTGAGTTCAGTGTCAGTTGATATTCAATGGTATCCAGGCCATATGGCCAAGACAAAAAGGGAACTAAAGGAGAACCTGGCTGTAGTCGATATGGTGCTGGAAGTGCGGGATGCAAGAATACCTGTCACCAGCCATAATGCCGACCTGGCTGAGATCGTGGCCAGAAAGCCTGTGATTACAGTCCTGGCCAAGGCAGACCTGGCAGAGATTGAAGCCACCAAGATTTGGGTTAAGATTCTAGAAAAGGATGGACTGCCCACGGCGGCGGTAGATCTGAAAAGCGGCCGGGGCCTTAGGGAGCTGGAGCAGAAGCTCCGCAGACAGCACCAGCTCATGAATCAAAGACTTCGCCAGCGGGGCCGACAGGGCCGCACTATGCGGGGGATGGTAGTTGGGGTACCCAATGTGGGTAAATCCACCTTGATCAATCGGCTGGCTAGGCGGGCAGCAGCAAGGACCGGAGCCCGGCCGGGAGTGACCCGGGGGAAACAGTGGATTCGGGTGGGAAACTGGCTGCAGCTGCTGGATGTTCCCGGAGTCCTCTGGCCTAAGTTCGAAGAACCTCTCACTGGATTCCATCTGGCAGTCACTGGAGCAATCAGTGATGATGTCTTCAACTATGTTCAGGTGAGTGCCAAGCTGGCGGAGTTCCTGCATGCCCAGCGTCCTCAAGCCCTTGGAAACAGATACAACTTGGAGAATATGTCAGCAAATGCAGATGGCATTGAGATTCTTACGGCCATCGGTGAGCGCCGGGGATTTCTGGTGAGCGGCGGCAGTGTGGATTTAGAAAAAGCAGCACTCCTTCTGCTCAGAGAGTTTCGGGAAGGGCTGCTGGGCCGCTTTACCTTTGACCTGCCTCCGGATTTGTAATAATTACGTGTCCATCACCCATTTCCAGCAGGGAAATTGCGGCAGCGGCAGAAATGATATAGGGCGTATCCCTGCCGTCCTTTAGGTGGTATGATGATGGACATAAAGAACCTGACTGTCAGGGAGATCAAAGACTGGATAAGCAGTAAGGGCTGTCTCTCGCCAGAGGAGATCGGGGTACTGGGGAGCGACGCCAGAGCCTCAGTCAGAAAGCTGGCTGCCTCTTGGGAGAGGAGCCAAGCCTCTAAGAAGAAAGCCTTGGCCCACCGCCACCGCCTTTACCGGCTGCGGCGGGTTTTGTACAGTCATGGTTTTGAGAACATCGCGGGTGTCGATGAAGCGGGTAGGGGGCCGCTGGCAGGCCCAGTTGTGGCAGCAGCTGTGATCTTGCCTAAAGGCCTGCCGTCTTTTGGGCTAGATGACTCTAAGAGGCTGTCTGAGTCCCAAAGGGAGCAGCTCTATGACAAGATCCAAACAGAGGCTGCTGTGGGCATCGGTATCGCCCAGCCCCAAGAGATAGACGCCCTCAATATTCACAATGCTAGTCTACTGGCTATGTATAGGGCATTGTCAGCCCTTCAGGAGGTACCGGATCTTTGCTTGATTGATGGACGCTTTACGCTTCCTAAGCTGCCGTGTCCCCAGCGGGCCATCATCAAAGGTGACGGCCGCTGTGATGTCATAGCTGCGGCTTCAATCATTGCGAAGGTTACCAGGGACCGCTTGTTGGAGGAGCTGGACAGTGTCTATCCATTTTATGGGTTTGCCGCCAACAAAGGTTACCCCACTTTTCAACATTTACAGGCGCTAAGAGAGCATGGTCCAAGCCCTGTGCACCGGTATTCATATACTCCGGTACGTCTGGCTGGGGAGAATTCCGCCGTCACAAGGGGTGATAGAGATAAGGATTGTACGGGTTGAACATCTAAAACCAGGCATGCAGCTGGCCCGGAGTGTATACAGTGCCGACGGTAGAGTACTCCTGAGTGCAGGTATTGTCATTAAAGAGTCGTATATTGAACGACTGCGGAGGATGGGCTTTCCAGCAGTGTATGTTGGAGATCCTGAAGAGGCAGGGGCCTTTAAGGAAGCAGTCCGCGAATCTACTCGGCGCCGGGCTATTGCAGTGGTACAGGGATGCTTTGATGAAGTAAAATTCGGTTCATGCCTCAACATAGCTCCCATTGCCCAGGTAGTCAACAACATCGTAGATGAGGTTGTGTCTAATCGGGAGATTATCCTGCCTCTAGCCGATATCAGGAAACATGATGACTACACCTTCGGCCACTCTGTCAATGTCTGCATCATATCGACAATGCTGGGTGTCGCTTTGGAGCTCAATGATCTGGCTCTGCGGGAGTTGGCCATGGGGGCCATTCTCCACGATGTGGGAAAAGTCAAGGTGCCTGAGGAGATTTTGCTGAAGCCGGCAGCCCTCACGCCTGAGGAATGGGCCGAGATGAAGAAACACACACTCTACGGCTTTGAACTGCTGCGGGGAGGTGAGGAGGTTTCCTCCCGGACCGCGCATGTGTCATATCAGCATCATGAACGCTGTAACGGCAGCGGGTATCCCCGGGCCCTGAGGGGAGAAGAGATCCACCTGTTCGCCAAAATAGCAGCTGTAGCCGACACCTATGATGCCATGACCTCTGATCGGGTGTACAGAGAGGGAGTCACTCCCTATGAGACCCTGAAAGTGATCAAGGAGCTGGCGGCTGAAGAATGCGGAGAGCTGGACAAAGATGTAGTAGATGTCTTTTTAGCGAATGTCATGCCGTATCCGCCGGGATGCAAGGTAAGGCTCACCACAGGCGAAGTCGGCATGGTAGTGGGCAAGGCTCAGCATGCCCGTGATTCCGTGATGGTGGAAGTGAGCTATGACGCCAAAGGACTCCCCTTGGGACAACCCACACTTGTTGAGGTACTGAACATGAGGCTCGCCCAGATAGTCTAGCTCGAGCCGGCAAGAGTTGAGGTGTCTTGAGGTTTGCGCCGGATGGTCCAGAATCGCAGGCAGATTGGCAACTTGTATGAGGCAATGGCCGCCGATTATCTAAAGAAGCAGGGCTACAAGATCCTAGCCCGGCAGTACCGCTCTAAGGGCGGTGAGATTGACTTGGTGGCCAAAGACGGGAGTACCATAGTCTTTGTTGAAGTGAAAGGCAGGCAGACTACCCGCTTCGGCTCTCCCCAGGAGGCCGTTGACCGTCGGAAACAGCGGCGGATCTGGCGCACAGCCCATCATTATCTTTGGAGCCGGGCCCAGATGGATGCCCTGTGCCGTTTTGATGTGATCGTCATCCAGAGTATCAGTCCAGGTGAGCACCGGATTGAACATATCATTGGAGCCATTGACGGCTGGGCCTGACAGCCGTTTGGCAGGTATTTTTTGTGATGTCACCAGCCCTTTCCCTGGAGAGGAAAGGAAGGGTGACTTTTTTCATGATTGCCAAGGTGCATGGTGCCACTGTCATGGGTGTAGAGGGGTTCCTAATCGACGTCGAGGTAGATATCTCCAGGGGCCTGCCTGGGTTTGAGATAGTCGGATTGCCGGATACTGCCGTGCGGGAAAGCCGGCAGAGGGTGCGGGCCGCGATGAAAAACTCAGGTTTTGGCTTTCCTATGCAGCGGCTGACTGTGAACCTGGCTCCGGCAAACCTTAGGAAAAGCGGGCCGGCCTTCGATTTGGCCATTGCTCTTGGAATATTGGCGGCCTCCGGCACCCTGGAGCCCGATCTGCTCAAGGATGTCTTGATCTTGGGAGAACTGTCCCTAGATGGCAGTGTTCGAGGGGTGGCCGGCGTTCTGCCTATGCTGATGGCGGCTGCCGAGGCTGGAGTCCCCCGGGCTTTAGTCCCTGCGGACAATGAAGAGGAAGCAGCATTGGCGGCTGACCTGGAAGTCGGTACTGTGAGGCATCTTCAAGATGCTGCGGCGATGCTGGAAGGGCGCAGCCGGTTCATTACCCCTAGTCCCAGGGAGTTCAGCCTGGAAGTTGAGATTGACCGCGATCTGGCCGAGATGCGGGGACAGTTTACTGCTAAGCGGGCCCTGGAGATAGCTGCTGCTGGAGGCCACAACTTGCTTCTCATCGGGCCTCCAGGATGCGGGAAGACCCTGCTTGCCCGCTGTTTGCCCGGCATCTTGCCGCCGCTGTCCTTTCAAGAAGCTCTGGAGGTGGCTCAAATCTACTCAGTGGCGGAGGGAGGCCACGGGCCCTTGCGATTGAGCCGCAGCCGTCCCTTTCGCAGTCCTCACCATTCATCTACTGTAGCCGGCATGATTGGCGGCGGAGCCAATCCAGAACCGGGAGAGGTGACTTTGGCCCACCATGGCGTGCTGTTCCTCGATGAAGTAGGGGAGTTTCGCCGAACAGTCTTGGATGTCTTGCGGCAGCCTTTGGAGGATGGCCGTGTCTCATTGGTCCGCTATGGGTACAGCATAACATATCCGGCCCGCTGTCAGCTGATCTTGGCAGCCAATCCCTGCCCTTGCGGTTTTCTGGGTTCATCCAGCAAAGACTGCCTGTGCACCAGCGGTGAACTGGCATCGTATCGCCGCCGGCTTTCTGGGCCTTTACTGGATCGAATCGACCTGCAGGTGTGGATGGATCGGATCCAGGCCCATGAGTACCATTCGTCGGCAGAGCCGTCGATGAAGGTGAGGGAGCGGGTGATGAGAGCCTGGGAGCATCTAAAGGCCTTAGATGCGGACCAAGAGGTGATTGAAGAATCCAGGGGTGCCAAGGATGTGCTGTCCCGGGCGGTGGAGAAATTCCAGCTTTCAGCTCGGGCCGCTGTCAGGATCCGTCGGGTTGCCAGGACTATTGCCGTATTGGCAGGCTCAAAGGAGATCGAAGCCCATCACCTGGCTGAAGCCTTAACTTACCGCCTTTCTCTGTAGTTTTATTGGGGCACCGGAAACTGGCGGGATAGGGTGCATTTCAATAAGTAGGAATAGGATATGAACTCCAGCTTTAAGCCATGCTAAGGCACAAACGGGATTCTGCGAAAGGGAGGACAACCCTTGGGACACCAGCAGGACTTGGGCAAGACCAAAATATACAGCTGTCCCATCTGCCAAGCTGATACTCCCCACGTTATTAAGGGGCAGAGAAATGAGACCTATGCCTTGCTGTGCAGCAACTGCGGCACCGGTTCGCTGGTCCAAAGCGACGAACTATGCCTTTACCAGCTGCACTGGGAGGAAGAGCTGAGGCAGATTTTGGGTAGTTTAGAGCAGCGCTTGGATGATGAGCGGTATCCAGATTAGGATGGGAGGGGAGAAAAACCATTGAAGGCTCAGATGTATCTGTGGGGCCTCAGCCTGCTTCCCCATATAGGCAGCATTACCACCAGGCGCTTGGTGGAGGCTATGGGCAGCGAGGAAGCCGCCTTTCACGCCAGCCTCGAAGAACTGCAGGCATATGGATGCCTCAGTCCGAATCAGGCTGAGGCAGTGGTTGAGGCCCGTTCAGCTCTGGATGTGGCTGGAGAGTGGGAACGGCTTGCCAAACGTCAAGATGTTGGACTTGTTACATGGCTTGATGACAACTATCCCCAGCGGCTCTTAGAGATCTATGACCCGCCGCCGGTCTTGTACTATAGAGGGGCCATTGAGTGCTTAGCTGTACCTTGTGTAGCAATAGTTGGCAGGCGGCGGGCCAGCCCTCGGGGGTTGGGATGGGCCAGGCGGCTGGCCAGGGCCTTGGGGGCAGCAGGTATTACTGTGGTTAGCGGTTTGGCTATGGGAATTGATGCTGCAGCCCACACAGCTTGCCTGGAGACAGGCAGGACCGCTGGGGTACTGGGGACTGGACTGGATGTTGTTTATCCTCGATGCAATCAGCGGCTGTACGAGGGTATACCTGCGTCAGGAGTTCTTGTTACTCCGTTTCCGTTGGGGATGAAGCCCCAGCGGGGCAATTTCCCTGCCCGCAATCGGATAATCAGCGGCCTTAGCCTAGGCGTGATCGTGGTGGAAGCAGGGGAGCGCAGTGGTGCCCTGATCACCGCCATGCTGGCATTAGAGCAGAACCGCGATGTTTACGCCGTACCCGGTGATCCCGCTGACAGCGGCGCAGCCGGCCCAAATAAGCTGATTCAGCAGGGGGCCAAGCTGATTACCGGACCCGAAGACGTATTGGAAGAGATGTGTCTCAGCGGGCAGCTGAAGCTGCCGCTGCAGGGGCCTGGACAGCCAAGATCGCCGGAAGTAGCGAGTTTTGCTGGAGACAGCCGTGCCCACAAGCTGCTGGAGAGTTTGGCCCGGCCGCTCCATGTTGACGAACTCGCCATGATGACTGGGCTGCCGGTGTCTGTAATCAACAGCTCCTTGGTGGAACTAGAACTTGCGGGGTTAGTTGAAGAGTTGTCTGCAGGAGTGTTCCAGCGGGTCAGTTAGGAGCTTTTCTAAAGGATAATGTTTACAAGGTCTGTCCCAGAGAATATAATAGAAGCAAATGTCTGGAGAACAGGGGGGACGGACCAATGCAGCGGGTCATGAAGATTATTGAGATGCTTATAGCAGAGGTGTTGAGTGACACCGAGGAAACGCTCAACGGACCCGAAATAGTAGCAATGCTGCTCCGAGAAGGATATGATGCAGATGAGATTGAGCAGGCCTTGTCATTGATCTTCTCATTGCCGGATGCAATCCAAGCCAGAAGTGAAGAGGTCGTCTACCCTGCTTGGCAAGATTCGATGCGGGTCTTCACCCCTGAGGAGCGGGTGAAGCTGGATGTGGAGGCTCAAGGGTATTTGCTTGGTCTGTTGGGTGCCAATCTCATCGACCAATCTGAGCTGGAAGATATCTTGGGTGAAGTAGCAGCTTTGCAGCTTTCCCAGGTGGGCATACCGGAGGTACAGTGGATCGTAGGCCGAGTTGTAGATGATGATGTCAGGTCTTTTCTCCTGTCAACTGCGCCGCTGTATTCCTCCGATGAAGAGGCCGGTATTCGGTGGAACTAGAAGAGACTGCCGGCTGCCGTTGGAAATTGATTGCTTATGATGATGTCTTCATGAGGGCTAACCATAAAAGGTTAGCCCTTGTGATGAGTATCGTGTAGGAGGGCAGAAATGTGGGTAAATCTTTGGTGATTGTGGAGTCCCCGGCCAAGGCCAAAACCATCAGTCGTTTTCTGGGCAGAAACTATACAGTCAAGGCCTCTGTCGGCCATGTTAGGGATCTCCCCAAGAGCCAGCTTGGAGTAGATGTTGAGAACGGTTTTCAGCCTAGGTATATCACCATCAGAGGTAAAGGGCCTGTCCTGAAGGAGTTAAGAGATGCGGCTAAGAAAGCGGACCGCATCTTGTTTGCCACAGACCCTGACCGGGAGGGGGAAGCGATCTCCTGGCACCTGGCGGATGCCCTGAAGGTAGATGGGCAAAGCCCATGCCGGGTTGAGTTTAACGAGATCACCGAACGGGCGGTCAAGTCTGCCATAAAGCAGCCCCGTCCTATCAATCAAGACTTGGTGGATGCGCAGCAGGCTAGACGGGTCCTTGATAGACTGGTGGGGTATAAGCTGAGTCCGCTGCTTTGGGCAAAGGTCAGAAGGGGCCTCAGCGCCGGGCGTGTCCAATCGGTAGCTGTGCGGTTGATTTGTGAGCGGGAGGCCGAAATTGATGCCTTTGAGCCCCAGGAGTACTGGTCGATAGAAGCCGAACTGCAGCCCGCGGGGCAGGCAGATCGGGACAAAGACGTGTTTTCAGCCAAGCTCCACAACGTAAAGGGAAAGAAAGTAAAGATCAACAATCAGGCAGAAGCAGAAGCCATCGTTGAAGCCCTGAGGAGTCTTTCCTTTGCTGTGCAATCGGTGGAGCGCCGAGAGCGGCGCCGCAATCCCGCACCTCCTTTTACAACTAGCAGCCTGCAGCAAGAGGCCTCCAGGCGGCTGGGATTTGCCGCGAGACGGACGATGCGGGTTGCCCAACAGCTTTACGAAGGACTGGAAGTAGGAGCCGCCGGTACGGTGGGCCTGATCACATATATTCGAACTGACTCTGTCAGGATAGCTCCTGAGGCCCAAGCAGATGCCCGCCAAACCATCCAGGAGCTTTTTGGCAAAGAATACCTTCCTGCCAAACCGCCGGCATACAAGAGTCGAGCCGGTGCCCAGGCAGCCCACGAGGCAGTACGCCCAACGTCAATGGAGCGGCGGCCCGAAGATGTTAAGCCGTTTCTCACCCGGGATCAATACCGCCTCTACCGGCTGATTTGGGAGAGGTTTATTGCCAGCCAAATGGCGCCGGCCATCCTCGATACCGTGACGGTGCAGGTGCAGGCTGGCGACTATGTCTTTCGGGCCAGCGGCTCAACCATTAAGTTCCCGGGATTTATGGCATTGTATAAGGAAAAAGGCGATAACGCCGAAGACGCCGATGAACAGGCAGGCATGCTGCCGGAACTCAAGGAAGGCGAAGAGCTGACGCTCTTGCAGCTGATTCCCAATCAGCACTTTACCCAGCCTCCGCCCCGGTATTCTGAGGCCATGCTTGTCAAAACCCTGGAAGAGTTGGGGATCGGGCGCCCCAGTACATATGCCCAGATTATTGATACCATCACCCGCCGGGGCTATGTTGAGCTGGTGGATAAGCGGTTTGTACCCACAGAATTAGGCATCATTGTTGTGGACCTGCTAAAACAGCACTTTCCCAATATCATAGATGTCGAGTTTACTGCCACCATGGAGGGCCAGCTGGACCGGATAGAAGAAGGCAAGGAGAACTGGGAAAAGGTACTGGCTGCCTTCTGGAGGCCGTTCTCTGAAGAGCTCAAGCAGGCAGAGGCCCACATGGAAGAAGTGGAAATCGAGGATGAAGAGACCGATGAGGTTTGCGAGAAATGCGGCCGCAATATGGTAATTAAACAGGGGCGCTATGGACGCTTCTTAGCTTGTCCTGGATTTCCGGAATGCCGCAATACCAAGCCCCTTCTTAAAGAGATTGGGGTAGCCTGCCCCAAATGCGGCAGCGGGCAGATAGTGGAACGCAGGACTAGGCGGGGCAGGACTTTCTACGGATGCAGCAGCTATCCGGAGTGTGACTTTACCAGTTGGCAGAGGCCGGCAGGCAAAGACTGCCCCCAATGCGGCCAGTTCATGGTGATTAGGCAGAGGCGGGCTAAAGGGCCGGAGAGTGTGTGTTCAAACAAGGAATGCGGCTATCGAGAGGAGATGCCAGAGGAGGCCTAGTTTCTCTAGGGAGGGACACATTTGGATATCCAGGCTACTACCATTGTTGGCGTTTTGAGGGATGGCAAGGGCGCCTTAGCCGGAGACGGCCAGGTCACTCTAGGTGAAAGAGTAATCATGAAGCAGGGTGCCAAAAAAGTCCGCCGCCTCTACCGCGGTCAAGTGCTGGTGGGGTTTGCAGGGACTGCCGCCGATGCCTTTACACTGTTTGAAAGGTTTGAAGCCAAACTGGAGGAGTTTAGAGGCCAGCTTGTCCGGGCTGCTGTAGAGCTGGCTAAAGAATGGCGAACCGATCGGGTGCTGCGGCGCCTGGAGGCGGTGATGATTGCCATGGACGCCGAGCAGATGCTGATCATCTCCGGCAATGGCGATGTCATTGAGCCTGATGAAGGTATTGCGGCTATCGGCTCTGGCGGACCCTATGCCCAAGCAGCGGCTGCCGCGCTCTTTAGGCATACCGGCCAATCGGCAGCAGAGATCGCCAAGAACGCTCTGGCCATCGCAGCTGATATTTGCGTCTACACAAACAAGCACATTACAGTTGAGGAGATTGGGTGAGGAGGGGAGGTGCAGGAATGGCTGAACTGACACCACGGGAGATAGTGGCTGAACTAGACAAGTTTATCGTCGGGCAAGACCAAGCGAAAAAAGTGGTGGCAATTGCCTTGCGGAACCGCTATCGGCGAAGGCGCCTGCCGGAGAAGCTGCGGGAGGAGTTCATGCCCAAGAATATCCTCATGATCGGGCCTACCGGTGTGGGCAAGACTGAGATCGCCCGGCGCCTGGCCCGCCTCGCCGATGCTCCCTTTATCAAGGTGGAGGCGACCAAATTTACCGAGGTTGGTTATGTAGGGCGGGATGTGGAGTCTATGGTCAGGGAACTGGTGGAGACCAGTATTCGCATGGTGAAAACTGGGCGGATGGGAACCGTGGCTGAGCCGGCAGCTAGGCACGCGGAGGATCGCTTGGTGGGTATACTGGTACCCATGCCTGGAAGGGAGCGAAGTCTCAACCCGCTGGAGGTCTTCTTTGGCGGCCGCCGCCCCGATGAATCAACCGAAGCCGTAGAAGCAGCTCAGAGAGAACGGATTCAGCAGCAAAGGGAAGCGGTGCGCCAAAAACTGCGGAATGGAGAGCTAGATAATCATCCGGTGGAGATCGAGATCGAGGACAACACGCCATCCATGCTGGAGATCTTCACCGGTTCAGGCATGGAAGAGATGGGGATCAACCTTCAGGATATGTTTGGCAACATGTTCCCCAAGCGTGTAAAGAGGCGAAGGGTGACTGTCAAGGAGGCGCTGCGGCTGCTTGAGCAGGAGGAAGCCCAGAAGCTGATTGATATGGATGAAGTGCAGGCTGAGGCAATAGCCAGGGCTGAGAATGATGGGATTATCTTCCTAGACGAGATCGACAAGATCGCAGCCAGAGGAGGCAGCCAGGGGCCTGATGTCTCCCGCGAAGGAGTCCAGCGGGACATACTGCCTATTGTTGAGGGCTCCACAGTGCTGACGAAGTACGGTCCGGTTAAGACCGACCACATTTTGTTTATTGCTGCAGGTGCCTTCCACACCAGTAAGCCATCTGATCTCATTCCAGAGCTGCAGGGCCGCTTTCCCATGCGGGTTGAGCTGTCCAGCCTTACTGAGAAAGACTTTCGCCGCATCTTGACTGAGCCGGAGAATGCTCTGCTCAAGCAGTATGCGGCTCTGCTGGCGACTGAAGATATCCAGTTGGAGTTTACCGATGATGCCATTGACAAGATCGCTGCCTTCGCAGTGTTAATTAATGAAAGAACTGAGAATATTGGAGCCCGGAGACTCCACACGGTACTTGAGCGGGTGCTGGAGGAAATCTCATTCGCTGCACCGGAACGGGCAGGTGAGCGGATAGTAGTTGATGATGAATATGTCACTGAACGCCTCGCGGATGTGGTGGAAGATCGGGATTTGAGTCGGTTTATCTTATAGACTGTATGGAGGAAATATTTTTCCTAAATTCTGTAATAAAGTGAGAGGAAAAAGAAGGAATTCCTAAAGGAACGTGGAAGAACATATCCGTATAAGTATGATCTATTGCTAAGGGCAAAACCATCGAAAGATGGTGACGCAAAGTCGCGGGCCTAAGGTCTCCAGGGACTATGGCAGCCGGACCGCCAATAGCCGATCTCTGCCAACAGACAGATGCTTTGGGGTTCGGGTCTACTGGCGTCCCTATTAGACCTTAACCCCATTTTCCTTAAGTAAGAGGATTTGTGTGTTTCAGCACTTTCAACACGGGGGAGGTATGCGGCAGTGGCTGATTTCAATCTGCTGGGCAAGACCGGCGATTTGCTGCACAGGGCCTTGGATGCAGAAAGCCTGCGTTTTCAGGTAAGGGCCCACAATCTGGCTAATGTCAATACCCCTGCATATAAGCGGCAGGATGTAGAGTTTGAGGCCTACCTAGCAGCTGAGTTGGACCAAAGGGATACAAATGGACTGCGGAGAACCCATGCCCGCCATCTCAGCGGTGAAGGTAACGGCAGCGGTGCTGCCCCCCGTATTGTGACAGATAGGCACACAACCATGAGGGTAGACGGCAGCAATGTAGATATCGAGCAGGAAATGGTGGCGCTGACTGAAACAGCGGTCAGGTACCAAGTGCTGGCGGAACAACTGACCAGAAAGCTGAGGCAGCTCCGTACTGTGATCAGTGAACGGGTGGGTTAACAGTAGATGATTTTCCCGGGGAGGGATAGGTGTGAGTGTCTTCCATACTCTGCGGATTAGCGGTTCTGCACTGACAGCAGAGCGGCTGCGGATGGATACCATCGCCAACAACCTGGCAAATGCCAACAGCACCAGGACTGAAGCAGGCGGTCCATACCAGCGGCAAATGCCCGTCTTTGCGGCGCGAACTCGGCAGCAAGGCAGCGGACAAGGGTTTAAAGGAGCTGGTGTAAGGGTAACGGGAATCTATCAGGATCCGACACCTGGCCGCCTGGTTTACGATCCTGAGCATCCAGATGCTGATCAGGACGGCTATGTCCATTATCCCAATGTAAATATAGTGACGGAAATGGTAGATATGATCAGCGCTTCCCGAGCATATGAGGCTAACATAACTGTCATTAATTCTGCCCGCAATATGGCTGTAAAGGCTTTGGAAATCGGCCGGGGCTAGCTCTGGCAGCCGGTCGATGAAATATGTCTGATAATGTCGAGTCGCGTCAAAATGTAAGGGTGATAGGTATGAGAATTCCTGCGATGGTAAACGAGCCGGTGCTGCAAACGTCGCGGCTGGGAACTGAAAGAACAAGTGAATCCCAGGGATTTGCAG
>ERZ773359.5041-NODE-5041-length-13038-cov-4.096588_pt1 | contig 13038 bp, 11 predicted proteins | sample MGYA00374955_ERZ773359 | MGnify/ENA primary metagenome ERZ773359 (study PRJEB29098, sample SAMN04486028) | biogas fermenter metagenome | study: EMG produced TPA metagenomics assembly of the Biogas fermentation microbial communities from Germany - Plant 4 DNA1...
TAGTTGTAATCAGGGAAAATACAGAAGATTTATATGCAGGTGTGGAGCATATGGTGGGCGAAGATGCGGCAGAAAGTATTAAAATCATCACTCGCAAAGGCAGTGAAAGAATTTGCCGCTTTGCTTTTGAGTACGCAAAAAAGAACAACCGCCATAAAGTTACGGCGGTTCATAAAGCAAATATTATGAAATGCACAGATGGACTTTTTTTGGAAGTAGCACGTAAAGTGGCCGCTGATTATCCTGATTTGGAATTTGAAGAACGAATTGTTGATAATATGTGTATGCAGTTGGTGCAGAAACCTGAAAACTATGATGTTTTAGTTGCACCTAATCTTTATGGCGATATTATTTCTGATCTCTGTGCCGGTTTGGTGGGTGGATTAGGAGTGGCGCCAAGTGCCAATATAGGTGAAAACTGTGCCATCTTTGAAGCTGTTCACGGCAGTGCGCCGAAATATGCCGGGTTAGATAAAGCAAATCCTACCGCTTTAATTCTATCCTCAGTAATAATGTTACGTTACTTGGGTGAAGAGGATGCTGCAGATAATATTGAAAAAGCATTGGCTGCAGTTATAAAAGAAGGCAAGTCAGTAACTTATGATTTGGGCGGCTCTGCTAAAGGGATGGAGATGGCGGAAGCTGTAATTGCTAAAATGAGCTAATTGTATTTACCAGCCAATTCTTTTTCTGCCAGCTCTATCATTCTTTTTACCATGTTGCCGCCAATTCTGCCGCCAATTCTACCACCTATGGAGCCGCAGACGGCAGAAGGAACTCTTTGCCAACCATTTTGCCGGATATATGTATCAATTCCTAGTTCACTGGCAATTTCATGCTTATATTTTTCCAGATTAGTTTCCCAGGAATTTGCGCTACCGTCGGCCAGTCCTAGTTCAGTGGCAATTTCCAATTTGAATTTTTCTAACGCCTGTTCCACTTCCGGAATTAGGCGTTTTCTACGCCTTGCCATCATTTCACCTCCAAGTTTTATTTGCTTAATTATATTGTAAGCAGCTTTTTTGTTCTTATCCTAGACAAAATTAGCTTACTTTGTGAAATGATGTGAGCATCTTTTCTAATACAGGCGTAATTTTTTACCATTAATTTTATTTTTATTAATTTTTTCCTCTAAAGTCCTAGGCACAGTTATAAAATCATTGTCTCCATCGCTGATATAGCGTTTTTCCGGATACTTTTGAAAATAGTCAAGCCAGCGCGGTAATTCTGTGCCATCGGCACGTACACGGGGTAGGCGGTAAGGATCAAAATTCTGAGCAAAAGGGGAGGGTGCCGGGTTGGCGCCTACCAGCAGGATTGCGTTATGTTGGTAGCTTGTTTCTTCCCATTTGCCCGATCTTAAAATTGCTTCTTCCTTTGCTCTGGCGCCGTAAGGCAGGGCTAAACTTTTTACTTGATAGCCAGGTAAATAATCTTGCGTGGCGCGTACATTTTTCGCCAGTGCTTCCACCACTTCGGAGCTTGAAAGTTTGGCTAAATTTTCGTGATTATAAGCATGGTTACCTATTTCGAAGCCCCATTTTTGGAGCAATGCCAGTTTTTCTGCAATCCATTTACTTTGTCTAAATGGCACGGGATAGTAAATAAAAAAAGTTCCGGCCGGAGTGAAATCGGGGTATTTTTTGCTCATTTCTAAAATGATTGCTACTGCACAGTCGGGATCAAGTATGTATTGACTATCATCCTGTTCTATAAAACGCAGATGCCCGCTTGTTCCGTCATCAAAAGTCAGAACAAAGGGAGTTGTGCCGGCGGGAAGATTGATATTACCTGAGATATAGTCATTTAAATTAACTGGCCTGTAATTTTCTTGATAAAGGCGTTCCAAATCAGCACGAAAATTGTCAACCTGTCGTGACCATGTTCCTTCCTTACTGCCAATTTCATGATACATTAAAATCATCACTTCACCCAGCTCATTGGGCCGGTAAGCCTGCCAGTCCGTATTTTCTTTCTCATTATCAGGCGCATCATTTCCTTCAGCGGGAATCTCTTGCACTTTTTCTGCAGACTGCTTGTCCACAGGCTGTGCCGGAGATTGGCAAGCACTGAGAAAAAGTAGAAAGATTAAGATGGTGGAAAAAAATTTAGTAAGCATACCTAATTCACCTCAAAACTTGCTGCAATTATTACCCTATCTTAGGAAAGAAAAATGGTCAATAGTAATATTGGCAGTAATACTGGTAAAATAATTAATAAATCGTGAAATCTGCGTTGCTTAGGATAAAAATACTGAAAATTTATGCAAATTTCTCTTTGGAACGCTTGTTCGCATAGATGGTTTGTGGTATAGTCATTTTATGGTGTAAAATGGAAAGATGCAGGAATCATTATTGATCTGTAGAATATAAGGCAGAGCGCCGAGAGGGGTAAAATAATGAGCGATTTACCATTTTGGTTGGCTTTAAATCGTATCTCAACTTTAGGGGCTCGCCGTATCAGACATTTAATCGAAACTTTTGGCGATGCCAAAAATGCTTACTATGCAAGTGAAAAGCAGTTGAGTGAATTAGGCCTGCCGCCGAAAGTCTTGGCAGCATTTTTGCGTGAACGGGAGCAAATTGATCCACAGCAGGTATGGCAACACTGTCGGGATCTTGGCATTAATTTTATTGTACTGAATGATCAGAACTATCCTGCATTATTAAAGGAAATATATGATCCACCTGCGGTCATCTATTTCCGTGGTGATTTACAGCTACTGTCACAATTTACAATTGCCGTTGTTGGTTCACGTAAAACTACTGCTTATGGACGCTCCGTGGCGGAAAAGTTAGCAGCTGATTTGGCGCGGCAGGGTGTTGTGATTGTAAGTGGTATGGCACGAGGAATAGATAGCTGTGCTCACCGCGGTGCCCTAAAAGCTTTGGGAAAGACTGCGGCGGTGCTAGGAAGCGGTTTAGATGTCTGTTACCCTCCGGAAAACCGGAATTTAATGGAGGAGATTATAAAAAACGGAGTAGTACTTACCGAATTTCCGCCAGGGACTCAGCCTAAGCCGGCTCACTTTCCCATGCGCAATCGTATCATTAGTGGTCTTTCCCATGGTGTACTGGTGGTAGAAGCTGCAGAAAAAAGTGGAGCATTAATTACTGCAGATTGCGCACTTGAGCAGGGAAGGGAAATTTTTGCAGTGCCGGGCAGTATCCATAGTCCTTTAAGCCGCGGGTGCCATCGCCTGCTTAAAGAAGGTGCGGCTGTTTGTGAGACGGCAGCAGATATTTTATTTGCCTTGGGGAAAAATGTTAGTGAAGAGGCAGCAACTGCCGTTGATCTGACTCCCAAGCAAGAAGCAGTACTGGCCGCCTTAGAATATGAGCCTGTTCATTTTGATCAACTTATAGTCTTATTGGGCCTACCGGCAGCTGAACTTAATGGCTTGCTGTTGGAGCTGGAATTGGCCGGTATGATTAAAAAAATGCCGGGGAATTATTATTTGCGAGTTCAAGAATAATTTTTGCAGTAAATTAAAAGCAAGAGTTTTTTGGGGGTGCCATATGTCAGACTATTTGGTGATTGTTGAATCACCAACCAAAGCAAAAACAATTAAAAAGTATTTAGGTTCAAGATATCAGGTAGCGGCTTCATTAGGCCATGTTATTGATTTGCCTAAAAGTCAGATTGGGATTGATATCGAAAATAATTTTACACCTAAATATATTACTATCCGAGGGAAGGGAAGTATTTTAAGAGAATTAAAAAATGCCGGTAAAAAAGCAAAGAAGATTTTTTTAGCAGCAGACCCGGACCGTGAAGGTGAAGCAATCTGCTGGCATTTATCCCGGGCACTAGGCATTGATGCTGATACACCCTGCCGCGTTGAATTTAATGAGATTACAAAAAATGCAGTAAAAGAAGCTTTTAAAAACCCTCGTGTAATTGATCAGGATAAAGTAGATGCTCAGCAGGCACGCCGTGTGTTAGATCGCCTGGTAGGTTATAAAATTTCCCCTTTACTTTGGAAAAAAGTTAAAAAAGGCCTTTCTGCCGGTCGTGTGCAATCTGTAGCTTTGCGCTTAATTGTGGAGCGTGAAGAAGAAATCGCAAATTTTGTGCCGGAAGAATACTGGACGCTGCTAGCACACTTGCAGGCAGATGGAGCCATTTTTTCGGCTAAATATTATGGCAAAAAAGGTAAGAAACATGTTCCTGCCAGTAAAGAAGAAGTGGAGGAGGTTCTGGCCGGCTTAAAAACACAAGAATTTTATGTAGATGACACAAAAAAAAGAGAGCGAAAAAGGAATCCCGCTCCTCCTTTCACCACCAGCAGTTTACAGCAGGAAGCTTCGCGCAAACTTGGCTTTACTACACGGAAAACCATGTCTGTGGCTCAGGAATTATATGAAGGCATTAAGCTGGGCAAAGAAGGTGTAGTAGGATTAATTACCTATATTAGAACAGATGCAACAAGAATTTCTCAAAATGCGCAAAATGAGGCGCGTCAATATATTGAGCAGGAGTACGGAAAAAAATATTTACCGGCTAAACCGCCTGTTTATACTGCCAAAAAGGGTGCTCAGGAAGCGCATGAGGCTATTCGCCCTACGGCAGTAGAGCGAATACCGGAGAAAGTCAAGTCTTACCTGACTCGTGATCAATACAGACTCTATCGGCTTATCTGGGAACGTTTTGTGGCCAGCCAGATGAGTCCGGCTGTTTATGATACAGTTACAATTACTATTCAAGCAGGTGACTTTGAATTTCGTGCCACAGGCTCGCAAATAAAATTTGATGGTTTTATGAAACTGTATGTAGAGGGTAAGGATACAGAAGAAAAAGAAGAGGATTCATTGCTGCCGGAGGTAACACCGGCGCAGAAACTTAAACTGCTTGAATTAGAACCGGAGCAGCATTTTACTCAGCCTCCACCGCGCTATAGTGAGGCGATGCTGGTTAAAACACTGGAAGAAAAAGGTATAGGAAGGCCAAGTACTTATGCTCCTATAATTCATACCCTCCAAGTACGTGGTTACATTACCCGTGAAAAAAAAGTGTTTTTTTCTACAGAATTGGGTCGTGTGGTGCTGGAACAACTATTGGAATTTTTCCCGGATATTTTTGATGTGGATTTTACTGCCCATATGGAAGAACAGTTGGACGAAATTGCCGAGGGGAAAAAAGATTGGGTCAGTGTCATAAAAAATTTTTATGATAGCTTTGCCAAGAGGCTGGCTGTAGCAGAAGATCATATGGAAAAGGTAATAATTGCTCCGGAAGAAAGTGACGAGCAATGCCCGCAGTGCGGCCGAAGGCTGGTCTATAAAATGGGGCGCTATGGAAAATTTTTGGCTTGCCCTGGTTTTCCTGACTGCCGTTTTGCCAAACCGATTGTTAAGGAACTGGATGTGGAATGCCCTGAGTGTGGAAAACCTCTAGTCGAAAGAAGAACCAAGCGCAATAGAATTTTTTATGGCTGTAGTGGTTATCCGGATTGTAATTTTACCACCTGGGATGTACCGCAAAAAGAAAAATGCCCGCTTTGTGGCTATTTAACGGTACAAAAAGGGGAAACTTTATCCTGTGCCAATAAAGAATGTTCATATATACGGAAATTAAATGAAAAGAATCAAGCAGTGCAAAAATAGGAGGCAGCTGGTGAATAAGGTAATAGTTATAGGAGGCGGCTTGGCAGGAGCTGAGGCGGCTTGGCAAGCCGCCCAAAGAGGAGTAAAAGTTGTTCTTTATGAAATGCGACCGGAGAAAATGACGCCGGCGCATCACAGTGGTTTGTTAGCTGAACTGGTATGTAGCAACTCGCTACGTGCTGCTTCATTGGAAAATGCTGTGGGGTTATTAAAAGAAGAAATGCGAAAATTCAACTCTTTAATCATGGCGAAGGCTGATGCCAACGCTGTTCCGGCAGGTGGAGCATTGGCTGTGGATCGTACAGCCTTTTCTCAGGCCGTTACTTCCGCCATTGCAGAACACCCGCTTATAACCCGCGTCACGGAAGAAGTTACTACTATACCTTCAACAAAAGACGGACCGGTTATTATTGCCACAGGTCCTTTAACCGCACCTGCCTTAGCAGCACAGATTGGCACTATAACAGGTCAGGATCATCTTTATTTTTACGATGCAGCAGCCCCTATTGTTACGGCGGAATCTTTGGATATGGAAATTATTTATCGCGCTTCACGTTATAATAAAGGCAGTGCCGATTACCTGAATTGTCCCATGAATAAAGAAGAATATCAGGCTTTTTATAATGCCTTGCTGTCGGCTGAAGTGTATGTGGGACATGGCGAAGAAAAACTAAAGTATTTTGAAGGTTGCATGCCAATAGAGGTGTTGGCTGCGCGCGGATTTGAGACTTTATTATATGGTCCGCTTAAACCTGTAGGTCTTCCCGATCCACGAACAGGGAAAATTCCCTATGCTGTAGTTCAACTGCGGCAAGATAACGCTGCAGCTACGCTTTATAATATGGTTGGTTTCCAGACCCGTTTGCGTTGGCCGGAACAAAAAAGGGTTTTTCGTATGATTCCAGGCCTGGCTAATGCCGAATTTGTACGTTATGGTGTTATGCACCGCAATACATATATAAATTCTCCCTTAGTATTGCGTCCAACTTTACAGTTTGCCTCAGAACCGCTGCTCTTTTTTGCCGGCCAAATAACCGGTGTAGAGGGCTATGTGGAGTCAGCGGCAATGGGATTAATTGCCGGTATTAATGCTGCACGCATAGTTAAAGGAAAAGAGACGTTAACTTGGCCGGTAGAGTGTGCCCATGGAGCTTTGGCACGTTATATTACTGAAACCGATGCAAATAACTTTCAGCCGATGAATGTAAACTTTGGCTTATTCCCTCCGCTTTCGCAGCGTGTACACAAGAAAGAAAGAAAAATGGCTTTAGCCAAACGTGCCTTAGCCGTTTTAGATGAATGGCGGCGTCAGAATATGGTCTGAATTTTGGTACAAATTTGCAGGAATCTCTAAAAACTTACTTGCAATAGATAGTTTTAATATGATAAAATATTTTGACAAAGGAGATTTCCGTCGAATGAATGATTGGTTAGACGGTTTTATCCGCCATCTGCAAACAGAAAAAAATGCCTCACAACATACTGTTCGTAATTATGCTGAAGACATAGTGCAGTTTCTCTTGTTTTTAGAAAACGATAATCAGGCTTTGCCCCAGGAAATAAACTATTTATCAGTACGGCGTTTTTTAGCCTTACTGAAGGAAAAGGATTATGAAAGGCGTACCATTGCTCGTAAGTTATCTGCCGTTCGCTCATTTTTGCGCTACTTAAATCGCGAAGGATTACTGCAGGATAAAAGCTGGTCTACAGTTGCTACACCCCGTGTTGGGAAAAAACTGCCAAACTTCCTTTATGTGGAAGAAATGATGCGCTTGCTTGCAGCTCCAGATGTTCGGACGGTAGCCGGCAAAAGGGATGCGGCAATTCTTGAGGTTCTCTATGCATCTGGTGTTAGGGTAAGTGAACTGGTGGCACTAAATGTGGAGACAATCGATTTAAATGAGGGGTACTTTATTGTTTTTGGCAAAGGAGCACGGGAAAGAATAGTACCATTAGGTTCTTATGCAAGACGTGCGGTGCAGATTTATTTGCAGGAGGCAAGGCCACAATTGCTGCGCAAAAACCCTAAGGGTGAAAATGAAAAAGCGTTATGGCTTAATAAATATGGAACGCGCTTGACAGATAGAGGCGTGAGACGCATCGTTGAAAAATATATTCGGCAAGTTAGTACAAGTAAAGGCATCACGCCCCACAGCATTCGACATAGTTTTGCAACCCACATGCTTAATGCGGGAGCAGATTTAAGGGCTGTACAGGAATTGCTGGGTCATAAGAATGTTTCTACAACGCAAATTTATACGCATATAACGCGGGAGCAATTAAAGGAAGTTTATCAGGAGGCTCATCCGCGAGCATAAGGAGTGTATTATGTTTCAATCCACAACAATTGTTGCCGTTTTAAAAGACGGTTGCTGTGCAATGGCCGGTGATGGCCAAGTTACTTTTGGCAATAATACTATTATGAAAAATAATGCAGTAAAAGTTCGACGCATTTATCAAGGGAAGGTACTGGCCGGTTTTGCCGGCTCAGTTGCCGATGCTTTTACTTTATTTGAAAAATATGAAGAACAATTAGATCAGTATCAAGGCAATTTGCGTCGGGCGGCTGTTGAATTAGCCAAACAGTGGCGCATGGACCGAATTTTGCGTCGCCTTGAGGCTCTCTTAGTCGTTGGTAATACGGAAAATCTACTGATTATTTCCGGTAACGGAGAAATTATAGAACCTGATGACGGTGTTGCCGCTATTGGTTCAGGTGGGTCCTATGCCTTGGCTGCCGCTAGGGCTTTACACCGCTATACAAATTTGGATGCAGGGGAAATTGCTAAAAAAGCTCTGGAAATTGCAGGGGAAATTTGTGTCTATACGAATGACAGAATAGTGCTGGAGGTACTGTAAGTGCAAAATTCTAAATTTGCCAAAAAGGAAGATTTAACCCCCAGACAAGTAGTTGCTGAACTAGATAAATATATAGTCGGACAAAAAGATGCGAAAAAATGTGTAGCCGTAGCTTTACGAAACCGTTATCGCCGCAAATTGCTTGCCGGTGATTTAAGAGAAGAAGTTTTTCCTAAAAATATTATTATGATTGGACCGACCGGTGTAGGCAAAACAGAGATAGCGCGACGTTTGGCTAAACTGGTAAATGCTCCTTTTATTAAAGTTGAAGCCACAAAATTTACGGAAGTAGGATATGTAGGGCGAGATGTGGAAACAATGGTGCGCGATTTGGTAGAAACTTCCATCCGCATCGTTCAAGCAGAAAAAATGGCCGGCGTGGAGGAGAAGGCGCAGCAGTTGGCAGAAGAGCGTTTACTTGATCTTTTGCTGCCACGTCCGCGCAAAGAACAAAAACAACAAAATCCCTTTGGTTTGCTGTTTGCAACAACCGATCGGCAAGAAGATTTTAAGGAAGGTGAAAGGAAAAAAGAAAGTTTACAGGAATATCAGCTAAAGAGAAATAAAATACTTCAACAGTTGCAAAATGGAGAATTAGAAGATAATATAGTGGAGTTAGAAGTAGATGAACGTTTGCCCGTGATGGAAATAATTCCTGGCACGGGTATGGAAGATTTAGGGATAAACTTTCAGGATTTGATGGGGCAATTTTTACCTAAAAGAAAGAAAAAAAGACGTCTTACAGTAGCTCAAGCCAGAAAGATATTACAGCAGGAAGAAGCGCAAAAATTGATTGACATGGATGAAGTATACGCTGAAGCAATTGAAAGGGCAGAACAGTCAGGGATTATTTTCCTCGATGAAATTGATAAAATTGCCGGCGCAGATATAAAAGGGGGGCCGGATGTTTCCCGTGAAGGGGTGCAGCGAGATATTTTACCCATTGTTGAAGGTTCTACGGTAATGACAAAATACGGTCCCGTTAAGACTGATTATATATTATTTATTGCCGCCGGAGCTTTTCATATTAGTAAGCCTTCCGACTTAATTCCTGAACTACAGGGTCGTTTTCCCATTCGTGTGGAACTTGATAGTTTGACAGAAGATGATTTTTATAGAATTTTAACGGAACCAGAGAATGCCTTATTAAAGCAATATAAAGAACTCTTAGCCACAGAAGATGTTACAGTAGATTTTACTGAAGATGCCATCAGGGAAATAGCCAAAACTGCCTGTACTTTGAATCAGGAAATGGAAAATATCGGCGCCAGAAGACTACATACAATCTTGGAAAAAGTTTTGGATGACCTTTCTTTTGCGGCACCGGAGCTTGCCGGACAAAAAGTTACCATAACTGCCCAGTATGTTCGGGATAAATTACGGAAAATTGTACAAAATAAAGATTTAAGCAGGTATATTTTGTAATTATTATTAAAGAGAGAGGAATGATAATATGGTAATAGAAGAACTGTTGGAAAAATCCCGTCGTATTAATAAGATCTTACAAAAAACAGCTGGACAGCATGTTGATTTCGAAGAGGTTGCCAGTGTTTTAAAGAGTGTGATTAATGCCAACACTTATATTGTTGACCGCAGTGGGAAAATTTTAGGATCTTCCTTGGTGGAAGACTATGATGTGGAATTGATTAATGAGAAGACGGAAGAACCTGCCTTCCCGACCGAATATAATAACCAATTACTCAGTTTCGATGAGGCAAAAGTAAACCATAAAAATGAGGAAGGAGAAACTCCTTTCCCGAATAAAATTACAACCATTGTTCCCATTTTAGGTGGCGGAAAAAGGTTGGGCACTCTTGTCCTAGTACGTAGTAAAGAAGAGTTTTTACCGCAGGATTTAATCCTGGCAGAATACGGTGCTACCGTAATCGGTATGGAAATACTGCGTACTCGCGCTGATCAAATCGAAGAAGAGGCCCGTAATAAGGCAGTGGTGCAGATGGCTCTCGGTACACTTTCTTATTCCGAACTGGAGGCAGTAGAAAACATCTTTGCTGAACTCAACAGCGACGAAGGTATTTTAGTAGCCAGTAAAATCGCAGACCAACTTGGTATTACCCGTTCTGTTATTGTAAATGCTCTGCGTAAATTTGAAAGTGCCGGCGTCATTCAATCCCGTTCCTTAGGAATGAAAGGAACATATATTAAGGTACGTAATCCTTATTTGCTCGAACAGTTGGAGAAGAGAAGAGCCGCAACTTCGATGTAAAAGGGGCGCACAAGTGCTTGCTTGTGCGTCTTTAGTTTTGGTATGCCAAAGGAGCTTTGCTTTCTTTTTAGCTTGTCATAAAAATAGACCTTTCCGGTTATATTATACTGTTATTATCATTTTTCCATTATTTTTACTTGGAGTGGTGACGGGTGAGAAGAAAAGAAAGGCGCCTTTGGTCTTTTGATAAAAAATCATTCCAGCTTGGTATCAGCTGCAGCCTGATTATTTTTCTCTGTATTTTTACATTATTGTTTTGGGGATTGGCCAAATATGGTTTAACCATTTACCTTGATAGTGAGGAATTGGCAAAGAACATCCAGGAACAAATAATTCTTTTTGCAGAACATGAAATGCCGCAAATAATTGAGGATGTAAAAGCAGAAATCCCGCGGGTTGTCAGGTCAGAAATGCAGGCACAGCTTTCTGACCGTATGGAAATTGCCGGCTTTGTTTTTACCATGCCGGTTGAACTAAAGGAACAATTGGCTAAGAATATGCAAGCCAATGTGGAAAAAACCATAGGAAAAATTCTCGATTGCCTAAGCGAACACATTTTAGCAAACGGTTTCGGAAATAATGTTTACGAACTAATTAGGGAGACCTTTACCGGTCAGCTCCAGGGGCATACAGTACAGGTTTACATACTGGGTAAGATTCCTTTGAAAGTTCGATTGCAGCTGAAATAAAATATTGTAGAACATTGCCATTTCAATAAAACTGTGTTATACTACAAAACGGTGCAAAATATACACGTTTCGGGATAAGTGCAGCTGTGCCGAAAGGTTCTGTACTTAGATGAAAGAAACGGAAGTTCTAACAGAGAGGGGGTGCAGGAGTATGGCCGTTGTAACTATGAAACAATTATTGGAGGCTGGCGTTCATTTCGGACACCAGACTCGGCGCTGGAACCCTAAGATGAAGCCTTACATTTTTACGGAGAGAAATGGTATTTATATCATTGATTTACAAAAAACCGTAAAAATGCTTGAGGATGTTTATAATTATGTTCGCGATTTAGCACGAGACGGCGGTAAAATATTGTTTGTGGGAACAAAAAAACAGGCGCAAGAATCCATCCAGACTGAAGCTGAACGTTGTGGTATGTTTTATGTTAATCAGCGCTGGTTAGGTGGTATGCTGACAAACTTTGCCACTATCCGCAAACGTGTTAATCGCATGTTGGAACTGGAGAAAATGGAGGAAGAAGGCGTATTTGATGTCCTGCCCAAAAAGGAAGTGATTCAACTTCGTCATGAATTAGACAAGCTGAATAAATTCCTGTCGGGTGTGCGCAATATGCGTACTCTTCCAGATGCTTTGTTTATTGTGGATCCACGCAAAGAAAGAATTGCTGTGGCGGAAGCTCGCAAGCTGAACATACCTATTATAGCTATAGTAGATACCAATTGCGATCCGGATGAAATCGATTATATAATTCCCGGTAATGATGATGCAATCCGTGCCGTCAAGCTCATCACGAGATGTTTAGCAGATGCAGTTTTGGAAGGGCTTGAAGGTCGGCAGGATTACGTAGTGGTCGATGAGCAGAAAGATGCTGATGACGACCAGCCGGAGGAGTAAGTTATAAAGGCTCATAAATGTCGGCCGGGCGTTATAAAGCCCGGCCTTTATAAAGCAAAAAATATTAAAGTTGCTCAGGAATATTTTTATCTGTAAAAAATTGATGTTAGGAGGGTAAAAGATGATTCCAGCATCAGTCGTAAAAGAACTGCGAGAAAAAACAGGTGCTGGCATGATGGATTGCAAAAAAGCACTGGTGGAAACGGGTGGCGATCTGGAAAAAGCTATTGAATATTTACGTGAAAAAGGCTTGGCTGCTGCAGCAAAAAAGGCCGGTCGTGTGGCAGCCGAAGGCTTGGTAGATTCTTATATACATTTAGGCGGACGTATCGGTGTTTTGGTTGAAGTAAACTGTGAGACGGACTTTGTGGCCAGGACAGAGGAATTTCGCGAATTTGTCCGGGATATTGCCATGCAGATAGCGGCAACAAATCCTCAGTTTTTATCTCGCGAAGATGTACCGGTGGAAGTTTTGGAAAAGGAACGCGAAATTTTAAGAACGCAAGCTCTTAATGAGGGCAAACCGGAAAATGTGGTGGAAAAAATAGTCTCTGGCCGTTTAGAAAAGTTCTATAAAGAAAATTGCCTACTTGAGCAGGCTTTTATTCGCGACCCCGATATTACCATTACTGATTTACTACAAGAAAAGATCAGTAAAATTGGGGAAAATATTTCTATTCGTCGTTATGCCCGCTTTGAATTGGGTGAAGGATTAGAAAAAAAAGAATGTAATTTGGCTGAAGAAGTAGCACAAATGACAAA
>ERZ773359.5043-NODE-5043-length-13034-cov-230.078511_pt1 | contig 13034 bp, 13 predicted proteins | sample MGYA00374955_ERZ773359 | MGnify/ENA primary metagenome ERZ773359 (study PRJEB29098, sample SAMN04486028) | biogas fermenter metagenome | study: EMG produced TPA metagenomics assembly of the Biogas fermentation microbial communities from Germany - Plant 4 DNA1...
TCCCCTAGCTTTTTAATATATTCCACAAAACCGGGTTTATCTATGTTCAATACCTTGTCCGGCCTGAAAGCCGGTAATACTTTGATTTTACAAGTCTCATCTTCAGATATGTACTTGTGCCAGCGTAAATCATCGATGGGATCATCAGTTGTACAAATCAACTTAACATTGGACTTTTCGATAATTTTACGAACTGACAAATCCTTTAAACGTTCATTGGCAGCATCCCAAATCTTCTTACAGGTTTTAGGTGAAAGAATATCATCTATATCAAAGTAACGTTTCAGCTCCATATGTGTCCAGTGATACAATGGATTGCCTATCAACTTGGGAACGGTTTCTGCCCATTTTTCAAATTTTTCATATGCTGTAGTATCTTCCCCCGTTATATAACGCTCTTCAATACCGTTGGTTCTCATTGCCCGCCATTTGTAATGGTCTCCTCCTAGCCATACTTGCGTGAGATTTGCATAAACTACATCTTCGTAAATATCCTTCGGGTCAATATGGCAATGATAATCGACTATAGGCATTTGTTTTGCGTTCTCATGATAAAGGGTTTTTGCAGTGTCATTACTTAACAAAAAGTCCTCATCCATGAATTTCTTCATAATCACTACCTCCCACATAGTAATTATATAATAAAACAAAGTTGCGGCATGTGAAATGGTCTACTATAATATTACCGCAAATAAGAAATTTTTGCATCTATAAAATAATAGTTTGTGTCAATTAATTAGCAACCTTCCTTCAAACTTGCATCCTGCATTATAAAGCCTTTGATTGTTAATGAAATTTTAAAGGCATCCTTTGTAATCAGGATGCCCTTACTTATTGTAAGCCTAAAAGCCTAGTTTGTCTTTTAGGTAATCCTTTACTTTATCTATTTCAACTCTATCTTGTTTCATGGTATCTCTATCTCTTATGGTAACTTTATTGTCTTCCAAGCTTTCGAAGTCAACGGTTATTGCAAAGGGTGTTCCGATTTCATCTTGGCGGCGATAACGTTTGCCTATGCTGCCGGTGTTGTCATATTCCGCATGGTAGTGTTTTCTCAAATCACCGTATATCTTTCTGGCCAGTTCTTCCAAGGGTTCTTTTCTGGAAAGGGGAAGAATCGCACATTTTATCGGCGCAATTACCGGCGAAAGGCGCAGGACCACCCTTGTCTCACCCTGGACCTCTTCTTCGTCATACGCATCACACAACAGAACTAATATAGCCCTGTCAGCACCCAGGGATGGTTCTACCACATAGGGCACAATGTGTTTGTTTTCCTCCGGATCGAAATAGGTTAATGTCTTCCCAGAGTACTCGATGTGTCTCGAGAGATCGTAATCTGTTCGATTCGCAGTTCCCCAAAGCTCGCCCCATCCAAAAGGAAACTTATATTCTAAGTCTGTAGTAGCTTTAGAATAGTGAGACAGCTCTTCAGGTGAATGGTCTCTAAACCGCAGATTCTCTTTTTTAACACCTAAAGATACGAAGAAATCCATCATAAACTGCCGCCAATATTCAAACCACTTTTCATCTTCACCCGGTTTCACAAAAAATTCTAATTCCATTTGCTCAAATTCTCGGGTTCTAAAGATGAAGTTCCCCGGCGTAATCTCATTTCTGAAGGATTTGCCTATTTGGGCTATGCCAAAAGGAAGTTTCATCCTACTGGAGTCAAGTACGTTTTTAAAGTTGACAAATATACCCTGTGCCGTTTCTGGTCGTAGATATACTATTGAGCTTGAATCCTCGGTAACCCCTTGGAAGGTTTTAAACATCAGGTTGAAAACTCTAGCCTCTGTCCAGGCAACCATGCCGCAGGTTGGGCATTTTATTTCATTCCCATGAATAATCTCCGTCAGTTCCTGAACGCTTTTACCTTCTACCTTCATATTGAGTGAATCCTCAATAAGATGGTCAGCCCTGAATCTGGATTTGCACTGCTTACAGTCTATCAAGGCGTCGTTAAAGCCCTCCAAGTGACCGGAAGCCTGCCATGTCCTGGGGTGCATCAATATTGCACTGTCAAGACCAACTACATCGTCTCTTTCATGGACCACCTTTTTCCACCAATAATCCTTAACGTTTCTCTTAAGTTCAGCTCCCAAAGGACCATAATCCCAAGTATTGGCAAGACCTCCGTATATTTCAGATCCCTGAAAAATAAAGCCCCTCCGCTTACAAAGTGAAACTATCTTGTTCATGGTTTTTTCAACATTTTCAGCCATAATCATTTACCTCCTCCAAATTAATTTGTTTTTAATATTAAAAAACCCCTAAACCTTAACATCGGTCTAGGGGTCCTTTTTCACGGACGGTTCCACCCTAGTTGCAAGCAAGCCATAGATGCTTACCTGCCACTTTTGGGATCAGATTATTCTTTGTTTTGGCTGATGACTTTCTGTTCCCAGACCTTTTTTATGCTACGGAGCTCGCACCATCCTCCGCTCGCTTAAAGCAGGGAAAAAAGATCACCAGAAAGTTTCTATGTAAAATATATACTATTGTTAAGCTTAAGTCAAGGTGTATGACAAGAATTAGGCAGTATTTGTAACATTTTTATAAAAAACATGGAATACAATTTAGCAACATTTTATTGGTGAATATGGATAAAGTCTTATTGATGATATATTTCGGATATGACCGTTTTATAGCTTTTTATATTCTATAAAACCTTCGGCTACATCATCAAGAGCTATTATGATATCGAGAATAGCCGGTTTTCCAGATTCATTTGCTTTCAAGGCCCGCTCTAAGGCGCCGCGAATATCGTCGGGTTTTTCGACTCTTTCCCCATAGCACCGGTAAGCATGGGCCATTGCCATGAACCCCCCGCTGCTTCATGCCTTACCTGTATTGCTTTAATAGACGGCTCATCGTACATCGCATCGTATAAGTCTTCGGGGCTACTGGGAAGCCCGTAGACAAATCTGATGCCCTCGGATTTTATAGCCTGAACCACTGCCTGCCACCCAGTCATTACGGTCATATTTTCACACCTCTCCTTACAACTTGTGTATAGGCTCTGCCAGCAAATCAAAAGCCGCTTCCATCATTGCTTCCGAAAGTGTTGGATGAGCATGAATGGTATTTGCAAGTTCTTCTGCCGTGCATTCAAGCTTTATCGCAAGGACAGCTTCGGCAATAAGTTCCGTTGCACTTGGTCCCACGATGTGGACTCCCAATATTTCGTTGTACTTTGATTCGGATATAATCTTTACAAATCCGTTTACCTCTCCTAAAGTCTTTGCCTTGCCGCTGGCGGCATACGGAAATCTACCCACCCTGATATTGTCTCTAAACAACCTTCTTGCCTCGTCTTCCGTCATTCCAACGGATGCTACTTCGGGACTCGTATAGACGCAGGAAGGTATAGCTTTGTAGTCAATTTTCTCATTTTCCCCCAGTATGTTTTTAACGGCGGTTATTCCCTGGTGTGATGCAACATGGGCCAGCATTGATTTGCCGGTCACATCACCAACGGCGTAGATGTTGTCTATATTCGTCTTAAGATACTCATCCACAACAACGCCGCTTTTTTCTATATGAAGGCCTATGTCCTTAAAAGCATCAACCGCCGGGGCTCTCCCAGTTGCCATTAGAATCTTTTCCGAATCTACGGTTTTCGTGCCTTCTTTTGTCTCGATTACTGTTTGGAGAATGCCATCTTTTTCCCTTATTTTTCTGACCATTGAATCAGTGTATATTTCAATGCCTTGTCTTTCCAGCTGTTTTTTAAGTTCTAAAGATATTTCTTTATCCTGCCTTGGAAGGATTTCCGGCAGCATTTCCACTACGGTTATTCTGCAGCCAAAGCTATTGTATACATATCCGATCTCAAGACCTATGACTCCACCGCCGATAATAAGAATTGAGGATGGAATCTCACCTAAGAAAAGGGCCTGGTCACTTGTCATGACATTTTGAAGCTCTTTACCGGGAATTGGCACTAAAGTAGGAACGGAGCCGGTGGCCAGGATTATGTTATCTGCAGTAATGGTGCTTTGACCGGTTTCACCCGATATTTCTATGGTGTTTTTGCGGGAAAGTTTCGCTCTGCCCTGCATTACCGTCACATTATTAGCCTTTAGCAGGTTTTCCACACCCTTTGTCAGGGTCTTTACTATCCGGGATGTCTTTTTCTGCAATTTATCCCAATCGATATTTACATTGTCTGCCGTAATCCCGAAATCCTTGGCACTTTTTATGGCTTGCAGCAAGTTTGCACCATGTATTAATGATTTTGTAGGAATGCAGCCTCTGTTGAGACAGGTCCCACCAAGCTCTCCCTTTTCAACAAGGGCCACCTTGGCCTTCTTTTTGCCCGCATAAATGGCAGCCACATAGCCACCGGGCCCTCCGCCGATAATGGCTATATCGTAATGCATTTCATCACTTCCTTTAAAGCAACATGTTCATCGGTTCTTCAAGGATTTGCTTGAGATTTTGCAGGAACTTTGCTCCAACAGCACCGTCTATTGCCCTGTGGTCACAGGATAAGGTCAGATTCATCATGGGTCTAATTGTTATCTCATCATCTACAACAACAGGTTTTTTAATTATCTTACCAACAGCAAGTATAGCGGTCTCAGGCTGATTTATTATTGCACAGAAGTTTTCTATGTCAAACATTCCAAGGTTTGTTATCGTAAATGTGCCGCCCTGATAGTCATCAGGCAGCAGCTTTTTGGTTTTTGCTTTTTGAATCAGTTCCTGTGTTTCTTTTGCAATAACTGCAAGGCCCTTTTTATCCGCATCCTTTATAACGGGGACAATTAGGCCGTCTTCTAAGGCTACTGCAAGTCCAATGTTAATATTCTGTTTGAGAATGATCTTTTCTTCTGTAAAACTTGAATTGATCAAGGGATTAAGCTTTAAGGCCGTAGCAACTGCCTTAATCAATATGTGGTTATATGACAGTTTTACATCACGATGTGATTGTACAAGGGGTATTAGTCTTTCCCTTAGGTCGATGACCTTTGACATGTCAACTTCCAAGGAGAGATATATGTGAGGTGCCACTTGTTTGCTGTAGGCCATGCTGTCTGCAATGATTTTCCTCATGCCGGTAACGGGAATAGTATCTACTATTTCTTGTTCAATTAGACGTTCTTCCAGGTCTTCCTTTGTTATTCTCTCACCGGGAGCTTTTTGTAATGACCCCAGGTCTATTTGCTCCTTAATTGCAATTTTCTTAGCGACAGGTGTAGCTCTCACCTTGTGTTCCTGTATATAGGCTAGTACATCCCTTTCCACTATCCTGCCGCCCGGGCCAGAAGGAGTAACATCGGAAAGGTCTATCTGCTTTTCCCGTGCAACCCGCTTAGCTGCAGGAGATGCCTTAATTTTTCCCGGGACCGCCTCTATTGCTTCTGCTATCTTGTCTTCCTCCTGCGTCAAAACTGAAGCCGATTCCTCTTGTTTCCCATCTGCTACATCCTCAACTACTTCCAAATCCGGCAGTTCCTCATCGGCTTCGGCTATTATGGCAATGGGCTCACCAACTTTAACCGTTTCACCTTCTTTTACGATTATCTTCCTCAAAATCCCTGAGGCTTCAGCCTCATCTTCGATATTTACCTTGTCCGTCTGTATTTCCACATATATTTCACCTTTTTCTACGGGGTCGCCCTCATTCTTCAGCCATTTAACTATAGTGCCTTCGGTCATGGTCGTGCCCAGCTTAGGCATTTTCACTATCGTTGCCATAACTATCCTCCTTTACCTAAGTACTTCCTTTACGGCATCTATGATGTTGGGAACTTGCGGTACGGCATGTTTTTCAAGATTCGGATTATAGGGTATCGGAATATCAAGACCGGCAAGTCTCTTTACTGGAGCATCCAGATAATCAAAAGCTTCACTGCCCACAATGCCTGCAGCAACTTCCGCTCCCCAACCGTAGCTGATAGGATCATCTTCCACGATTAGCACTCTTCCCGTCTTCTTGACAGAAGATACCACTGTTTGTAAGTCCAGCGGCTTTAAAGACCTAATATCCATAACTTCAACGTCTATGCCCTCTTCCTCAAGCTTTTGGGCCGCCTCAAGAGATCTTGGCACCATAATGGAACCGGCAACTATGGTTATATCTTTCCCCTGCCTCTTTACATCGGCTTTCCCTATGGGCACGGTGTAGTCTCCTTCAGGAACCTCGCCTTTAGTCCAGTATAATAGCTTGTGTTCTGCAAAAACCACAGGATTGTCATCCCTGATAGCGGATTTTATTAGCCCTTTGACATCGTAAGGCGTCGCCGGCATAACCAACTTTAGGCCCGGAAAATGCGCTAGCACTGACGGAAAGCTTTGAGAGTGCTGGGCCGCAGCTCCGGTTCCACATCCCATTGGCCCTCGAATTACCATGGGTACCTTGGCCTTTCCACCAAACATGTACCTGTTTTTTGCCCCTTGGTTTACAAGTTGGTCCATGGCAATGGTGAAAAAGTCGAAAAACATTATTTCTGCAACGGGCCGCATTCCGCATAGGGCCGCTCCCACAGCAGCACCGGCTATGGCCGCTTCAGAGATGGGAGTATCTATTATCCTATTTTCCCCAAATTCCTCAAAAAGGCCCTTAGTCACTCCAAAGGCACCGCCGTAAAGCCCCACGTCTTCACCGATGATGAAGACGTTTTCGTCTCGAATCATTTCTTCTCTTAAGCCTTCTCTTAACGCCTCTATATAAAGCTTTTCAGCCATTATTATCGCCTCCTGCAGGTTTTTTCTTATGCATATACACCGTCCATAATTTCTTCAACTTTAGGTTCGGGACTGTTTTGCGCAAACTCCAGAGCTTCTTGTATTGCCTTTTCAACATCCTTTTCAATTTTTTCGAGGTCCTCTTCGTCTACTCCTTCTGAAATGAGTTGCTGCCTGTACCTCTTTATCGGGCATCTCTGCTTCCACTCTTCTTCTTCCTCTCTTGTCCGGTAAACCCTCGGGTCGCTCTTTGAATGGCCGAGCCAGCGATAGGTTTTTGCTTCTATAAGGGAAGGACCTTCTCCTCTTCTAGCCCTTTCAACAGCTTCCTTTACCACTTCGTATATGGCTTCAACATCATTGCCGTCAACTACGATTCCGGGAATATTATATGCCTTTGCCCTATCTGCCGCGTTTTCTACGGCACTGGCCTTTCTAAAGGGCACCGACATGCCGTAAAGATTGTTCTCACAGACATAAACTACCGGCAATTTCATGACTGATGCCAGGTTTACGGCTTCGTGAAAAGCCCCCTGGCTTGTGGCTCCATCTCCGAAAAAGCACAAGGTCACCTTTCCATCCTTTTTGAGTTTCGACGCTAAGGCTGCCCCGGTTGCAATGGGTATACCGGCACCAACGATACCGTTAGCGCCCAAGTTGCCCAATTCCAGGTCTGCAATGTGCATTGACCCTCCCCTGCCTCTGCAGTAACCGGTCTCTTTCCCGAGGAGCTCAGCGAACATTTGGGGAAGTCTGCCCCCTTTGGCAATGCAGTGACCGTGGCCACGGTGGGTGCTGGTTATCATGTCTCTTTCTTCTAGGGCTGCTATTGAACCTACAGCGGAGGCTTCCTGCCCGACGGACAAATGGCAGGTCCCCCAAATCATATTTGCCTTAAACAGCCTGTCTACTTCTAGCTCAAAATTTCTTATTTCGAGCATTTTTTGATACATCCACAGTCTCTTCTCTCTAGTGAGAGTCATTAAACCATCTCCTTTTAATTTTTGATAAGCAAATCTTACTGCTTAATCTTCAACAGATATTTAGGAAGGCAAACTCTGACGGTAACTTGTGGATTTACCAACTGACAAATCCTCACATCACAGCTTATACTGGCCAGCCTATATGCATCGGGAGAATTGATATCCAGATGTTCTTGAAGTAACTTACAGGTTAAAAATACGCCCTTGTGTATTGCTTTTTCCAGGCTTTCGCCACTTGATATCAGCATCAATTCTTTTTCCGTTTCTACTACAGGGACACTTCAGTTTAAATCCTTCAGCTTTAGATATGCTAATCTTCACCTGCCCCGCTATTTCTATTCCCGAGCCGCTTATTTCCCCATCGGCCATACATGCGTGAAGAGAAAAGGCAAAGTTTCTGATATCCTTAATTTCGATGGCGCCTATATTTTTATAGGCAAATTTTGTGCCATGTGTTGGCATATTTTGTTGAGTAAAGGTTTTGTCGTCATTAAATAACCTTATCCTGCAATCGGCGAAGCTGCAGTATCAGTGATTCTTCATCCAATTCAACCATGTCGTAAGTCAGGGTTTCTCCTTTTTTTACATCCTTAATCAGTTTTACTTTAGAACTTACAAGACCTAATGGCAAAGCGTTGTCCTTTTTGGCATTGGCGTAGGTATCTATAACGCCGTATACGGTGTATCCTCCTATGCCGTCCAAATACTCACCTGCTCTTAGAACCCTTTTTGCTACTGCAACGGTCTCTGACACCGGTGCTCCCATTGGCGCAATGGTTGGCTCACGGTATATATATGCCCGGGCTGCGGATAAGGGTGTTTCAATGCTGGTTAGGTGATAGGGTCTGTAAATCACATAGTTTGGCCCTTCACCCATGGAAAGGTAAGCCATCTCTTCCTTCACTGCAGGAAGATCGGTAGTTACTATTACAAAAACTCCCGGCGCCACTCCGTCTACGTATTCTACTACTTTATAGCTGTCTAAAATGCCTCCCTGTTGCTTTAAACTTAACAGTTTTGGCAAATCTTTTACCGTTGCCTTCGGCCCTATCAAGCCCTTTCTGGTTGGCAAAAATCCAGTCGCATTGGAGACACAGGTCATTTCAACCATTGTCTTAGTTCCATCGATAAAAGAAGCTAGCATTTTCGGGTTCATATTGTATGCTAGAGCCCTGTCCTTTGCCGTATCGGGCGTAGCTTCTACGTTCAGCGGATTGTTCTTGCCTTTACCTACCACCAATATTTCAAATCCCATGGCGTCAACAAAATCGTACAATTCTTTTATGGCACCCGGTTCATCGCCTGCAGACACCGTATACACTACTCCTGCACTGTCGGCCATCTTTTTTAGTATGGGGCCTATGGTTACATCGGTCTCTACATTGAGCATTACAATATGCTTGCCATTGTAAATTGAATCAAAAGCAATCCTGGCACCGGTTTCCGGTACCCCAGTGGCATCGATAACTACGTCAACGGGCACAGAGTTGGTTACCACATCGAGATTATCGGTAATAACATACTTACCTTTTTGTATATTCTGCTCGGCTTCTGAAGGTTTGCTTGCAAAAGCAATATCCTCGGTTTTTACACCGGCAAGTTCGTAAGCCCTTCTAGCCCTTTCCACGTCTAAGTCGGATATTATAGCAGGAGCAATGCCCTTCATGCAGAACATCTGGCTTACCATACCACGTCCCATTTGCCCTGCCCCGACAATACCGACTTTGATTTTTTTGCCTTGCTCATCAAGTTCCCTTAGTTTGGTATTCAAATTAAGCATAATACAACATCTCCCTCAATAAGTTATTGTTTAAATTCAACCTATGATTTTCAAACACATAAATGACAAATCTCTAGAAGATTTAGTAAAGGATATTATACAGCAGCTTTTATTGTAATCACATCTCCCACTGCAAATTGTGGCAACTGTTCACCCTTTAAGTGTATATCCCCCGGCAATTCTGGCGAACTTCTAGCATCAAATTTAAGGCAAACATGCCCGATAATTTTTAAGTTTTTGTTTGCAATTTCCCCAACAGCCGTAACTGTATATGCTGAATCACCAAGAATTATAGAATCACCTTGTGCCACATCTGCCATGAGAGTTCCTCCCGTATGTACAACTGCTATTTCTTGCAGTTCTTTTGGCGCTGTGCTGTCAAACAATGCCACTATGCCCTGCTCCAGCAAATCTTGTACCATCTCCCCTATTGATAAAACCTTTGCCTTGTATTTGTCCATGGGCTCACTCCTTTGAGTAATATTTGGTAAAAGTATTCTGCCGCAATATCATTGCGGCAGAATACTTTTCGTATTAGGTATATAATCCGATGCTAAACAGGTAGGCAATTAGTACTGAAATCGGTCCCGTTATCAATCGGGATATAAGTATGGCACCCACGCCAACTTCAACAGTTTCCGGCTCCGCTTCTCCCAGACTCAATCCTACAGGGATAAAGTCACATCCTACTTGGGGATTAATGGCAAACAGTGCCGGTAGAGCAAATTGTGGCGGTATGTTGCCCTTGCCTATTTCCACACCCACCAGAACACCTACAACCTGTGCGATTACGGCTCCGGGCCCCAGTAAGGGTGAAAGTATGGGGATCGCACATACGACGGAAATAGCAAGCAAGCCCGGTAAAGTCCCAGCCATTGGTGATATTATGTTTGCTATCCAATTACCGATACCGGATTTCAATATGATACCTATCAGGGTAGCAACAAAAGCTATAAATGGAAGGATGTTTTTTACGACCTGTTCAATGGTTTCTCGGCCGGATTGATAGAATATGCCGACTACTCCTCCCATACCTCTTCCTATTCTCTCAATAAGTCCCATTTTCCGTTCATCGCGGGTAGCCTTTGCCTTAGTATCTTCTACGGTTTGTGCTTCACGAGCAACCTTAGATTCAGCTTCTATGTATTCCGCATCTTCTTCAGACAAAAGGGATATGTTGTCGGGTTTTACGCCTGATACGTAAATATCCTCGGTGATAAACTTAGCTAACGGCCCCACCTGGCCTACGGGTGTCAAATTGATAGTGGGAATACGCTTCTTGGGGTACACGCCGCAGCGGGCAGTTCCTCCGCAATCAATTATCACACAGCATATCTGTTCATCGGGCACAGAGGACTTAAAGCCATCAAAGGCCGTTCCGCCGGTAAGTTCTGCTATGCGCTTCGTTATGGGATCAATTCCCCCGCCTGTTACCGATACTATTTTGTCCCTGCCTTCTTCCGGTTTGATTACAAGGGGACCACCCCAACCACCTGGACCTCTTTCTATTTTTACAGCTCTATATGCCATATTAACTCCCCTCCTAAATCAAGTCTCTCTGTCTCATCATTCTGATGGTAAGAGTCTCAGTGACAATCCCACGTATTAGTATCACAATGACACCTACGATGAAATATCTAATCGCCAGTTGCCCCAAAGGAAGACCTAATTGTTCTATTCCCTGGGCTATTCCCATGTATACAAAGAGTTCAGCGGGATTGGCATGGGGAAATAAGCCTACTATAGGATGAACAAAGGAAACGGCTGCATCATAAAAAGCTGGTTTGTATTTTTCCGGCAAAAAGCGGCCAAAAGTATAGGCCATGGGGTTGGTCAAAAAGAAAACCGCTAAGACAGGCATGACTGTATAACGCAAGAGCGTATATTTTCCTGCAGCTTGTGCTATACTATTGATTCTTTCCTGTCCGACAAATTTTATCAGTGCATTGACGGCGGTCATGAGCGTAATTAGCGTAGGCAATATCCCGCCTGCAAGACCTAAGAAGGTGTTCCCTCCTTCTTGGAATAGGCCGATAAAGGATTGAGCAAGATTAGCCAATACATCCATTTACAAAGTACCTCCTTTTGAAATAAGTATTGAGATAGCTTTGAGCAATGAAAGTAAAGTATCTTTCCCTCCCTTCTTTTGCTTTTTTTAGGAAGATTCTAAAGAAGCTATTGCCTTTGAAATTGCCGATTTTGTGTGTTTTTTCATATCCTTGGATATTGCTTCAAGGTGCTCTATATTCTGATTTATAAGGGCCTTAAAGGGCATAAATCTCGCAAAGACCGTAGTGCCCGTCATTATTTGTGCATCAATTATTGTGTTCTTATCATTTATGCACAGTATTACTATTACCCCTCTTCCGAAGCGGCCTTTCACAGCCCCTACTCCAACTTTACCCTTTTCCCTCATCTCTTTAAGCTTACTCTGAAAATTTTTTATTTGAAAATATACAAGAACTCCTTGTAGTATCCAAGCAACTCCAGCTATCCACAATATCTTTATCCACATCTATTGTTCCCCCACAGATTACTATTGATTCAGAAGAAATTCAGCCGTTTTTTCGTCTGTTACAAGCACGTTGATGTAGCCACCCTTGAGAGCTGCCAAAATGGCATCTTGCTTTTCTGTACCGCCCGCTACCGCTATGACATTGGGTATGGCTTTTATTTTATCTACGGTGATACCAATCACCCTTTGATTTAATTCAATGGGGCACACATTGCCGTCCCTATCCAAGAAAATCCAGCATATATCGGATACAGCATGGGCTTTTTGTAAAGCGTTGAGCTCCTTGTCCGTATAGTACCTTGTCTGTCGGATAGTAGAACTTTGAGCTGAGGGTGAACCGATGCCTATAATAGCGACGTCAGCTCTTGATGCAAGTTCTAAAACTTCACTGATACTCGTATCTGATATGAGGATTTCTTTAACCTTTGCACTGTCAACTACGACTGGTGCGTGAAGCAATTGACCTTTCCCACCGAAGGCATTTGCCAGATTAATCGTAATTGCATTAGAATGAATATCCAGTTTGGTCTGGTCTGCTCCGCCCACCAAGGGCACAAAAGTAACATTTCTTGAAACATTTTTTACGTACTTGGGTATCAGTGCCAGAGTCGTTCCCCAGGAAACTCCGACAATATCATTATCTTTTATGGTCCTCATCAAATAATTTGCAGCAGCTTCAGCTAAAAGATGTTTTAAAATCTCGGGTTTCTCAAAAGGAGTAATCACGGCTTCCCTTAAGTGAAATGTCTTTTCCAAGGCATCTTCTAGCTTTGTATAACTGCCTTCATATCGAATTTTGATTTCTACAATGCCATTTTGCCTGGCCCTTTGCAACATTCTCGACACCGAAGGGCGGGATACCCCGAGCTTATCTGCAATTTCCTGCTGGGTCATGTTTTCATCGTAATACATGTACGCTACCTTAACCAAGATTCTATTGTTATTTGCGTCCATGATATTCTCTCCCTTGTCGTGAACAATTGTTCATGTATATGTCATTTGTTCACGATGATTATACTATATTTTATTCTACTTGTCAATAATTGTGACTAGTTTCTGT
>ERZ773359.5044-NODE-5044-length-13033-cov-218.932039_pt1 | contig 13033 bp, 16 predicted proteins | sample MGYA00374955_ERZ773359 | MGnify/ENA primary metagenome ERZ773359 (study PRJEB29098, sample SAMN04486028) | biogas fermenter metagenome | study: EMG produced TPA metagenomics assembly of the Biogas fermentation microbial communities from Germany - Plant 4 DNA1...
CTACTACCCCACCCTATTTATTATGCGAAATTTTGTGTGTGAGGGGGCGGCGGTCTTGGTATTGCTTAAGCGTAGAGATTTGATACCCCCTAGGCAAGGGGATTGTATAGTTCTATAAGCTTTTGATATTATCTAATTTGCCATAGAATCAAATCAATTTTTTTAGTGTCAGTTATATCAACACCTTTATACCTCTCATCAAATAGCTGTATCATTCTTCTTGAATCATCTGTTTGTAGGAAGTCTTCATACCATTTAATAATACTATTGTATAACTCTATAGTTTTATTAATTCTATTCTTAGTCCCATAAGCTGGTTTCTTTAACCCTAAGTTCTTCAATATAAATTCATCCCATACAGGTAAATTAGGATTTATCGTTGCTACCAGTTTGCTGCTAAATGATGCCTCTACTCTTTCAAATGTGTTATAAAAATGTTCTAAAACTAAATCAAAGGAAACTTCATTATCTTTATGTTCTTCCATAAAATTATAATATTCATTATAAAACTCAGGCTTTCTCTGTCTTATTCTATAAAATCCATTAAATCTTTTTTGAAATTCTAAATCCTTAGACACATCTGTTTTATGAAATCTTTCCATTATGTAAAGATACTTGTATAGACCTGGCTCAATCTTAATAAGTGCTTCATTTACTCTTTCAAAATCCATAATAAAATCTCCCCCTAAACATTTTATTATATGTTATCACACTGGGGAAGATAAGTTAATATTTATACTCTTGATACCTATCCGTAGTCATTGTCTTTCTATCATGACAACTCTTACATAAGGCTTGCCAATTACTTTCATCCCAGAAGATTTTCTTATCTCCACGATGAGGAATAATATGATCTACTACTGCAGCTTCAACTAATTTATCAGCCTTAAGACATTCTACACATAAGGGGTTAGCTTTTAGAAATCTTTTTCTAGCTTTTCTCCATCTAGAATCATATCCTCTAGCATTAGCAGACTTTCTTTCATGAATATTTTTATGTTTTACACAAAATCTATTCTCAGTTAATTCAGGACATCCTGGATGGTTACATGGTTTCAGTGGTTTCCTTGGCATTATTATCATCTCCTAATAATAGGTATAGAAAAAGCCCTAAATGATTTTCATCTTCTAGAGCTTTAATAACATCGCTAATATTGATTTTATATAAACTTATTAAGGTATGGAAATATATAAACCTTCATCAGTATCTTTGGGAAACATACCTAGTTCATTCCAGCATTTAAGTAAAGTGTAACTAAGATTATCAAATGTCTTAGAATTTAATTCTGGATACACGCTAAAGATTTGATTTAAATCTTCATTCATATCTTTCCATATATTGTAAAAGAATGTATCTGACAATTTGCTTGTAACTAAATCGAAATACTCATTAAGTGCTTCAATACTTTTATTATATGATAGTTTGCCTAATAGATAAGCAGCATATTTAGTCAAGGTTGGTATATCCTCGCCTACTTTTTGAACAAGTGTATCTAAATCACCTGAAAACCTATATTCCCATATTCTCTCTCTAGTTTTATCTTCTAAATATTTTATCTGTTTTATCAGATTATCAAATTCCTCTTCAATGTTTTCCCAATTATATGTAGAAGCTGAAATCCTAAATGCATAGTATTCTTTCCAAACAACAAGAGCCAATTTTTTTATACCACCCATTAAATCTAAATTACATCCATCAGAAATATCTTTATATCGTTCTCCTGCAATTTGTTCATCATGCATATGTACAAGTTCGTGGTGTATAACATTAATTGCCGTTCCTCTCCATCTCAATACATCATCCTTTTGGTCAATACTTAATTTCTCAATAATATCATCTGTTTGCAAAGCAAAAATTAATGCCTTGTTTATAAATACAACTGAATAAAAGATGTCCCCTTCTACATAATCAAGTACTTTAGCAAAGGCGGTTCCCATTGGGCTTTTCGTATACTCTTGAGCAAGATCTTTTTCAGCTTGAAATTCAAATAGTTCTTTCTCGAAATTATCTGGGATTATAATCTTACAGTTTTCTGGTAATACCAGATTAACTTTAAGCTGATTTAAAACTGATTCTAACACATTTACAAAATAGTTCTTTATATCATCATTAATTTGAACACTAAAATCTTCAGTCATGTATTTTGCTCTAAAATCTATCTCCACCTTAGCACCCCCAAAAGATAATATAAAAACATAGTTTTATTTCATTATACCTTTTATTACCATTATCCTCAAGTAACTTGTTTGTATATGATTTAGGCATAGAAAAAGCCCTTTAGAAGCAAATCTTCTAGGGCTTACGAGCACTGCGTTTCCTTGGAATCATTCTGATATAACCTTGGCATATTCTACAATGCTATGGTGTCTATACCTTTACATTTTATAATATATCACATTCGCCAGGTGTCTTTCTATGTCTTTTAGTGTCCTCTTGTAAAATTTCATCAATTTCTTTTAATGCTCTTCCATGAAGTTTCAAAATGTACCTTGTATCGTACCCTAAAATCTTGGCTACTTCATCCCAATCCTTGCAATTTATATATCTCATTTCGAGAAGTAATTTATACCTAAAGTCATCTATTTCATTTATTACATTGAGAATTTCTTTTTTCAAGTCAATCAATCTATCAATATCATCATTTATCTCATGGCTCAGATCTATTAGCTTAATAGTAGCCTCTTCCATAGGACTTGTAATTCCTTTTCCGCCACTTACCTTTTCTTGGGTAAAATTAACTGTAACTTTTTCAGCTAAGGCTCTAATACTTTCTTGTTGCTCAATTTTGTTATTTATAACCTTATCAAGCCATATAGCCTGAGATAAATATTCCTTTGCTTTCATAGGCTACACCTCCAGTTGCCCATCATAATAAAGTCTTATTATACTTTCCCTTGTTACTTTATCTAAACTCATTATCCTTTCAATAGCTTTTTTCCTGCCTTCTTTTACCTCTTCTATTGTTTTATAAAAGCTACACCCATCACATTCCTTTATCTTTAAAATCCTACATCTTTTTTTGTCATGAGCAAAGCAACTATCCACTATTGGATCCCCCTTTTTCAATTCTAGCTTTTACTGCTTTAAGTAATGCCTCTTGTCCAACTTCTTTGTTTTCTAATGCCTTAATAACATCTTCATCTATAGTATCCTTTGCCACTAGATGATGAATAATAACAGTTTCTTTTTGTCCCTGTCTATCAAGCCTTGCATTAGCTTGCATGTATAATTCTAAACTATAGTTAAGACCGAACCAAGTAATTATATGCCCTCCAGCTTGAAGATTAAGTCCATGTCCTGCTGAAGCAGGATGGACAAGGAGTATTTCTATTTCTCCATTATTCCATTTCTTTATATCTTCAGCAGTATTAAGTGTTCTTACATTTTTATATCTCTCTTTAATTCTTTCTTTATCATGTTTAAATGAATAGAATATAAGGACTGGTTTTCCATTAGCAGCTTCAATTAAATCATCTAATGCTTTTAGTTTAGCATCATGTATTATTGAAACCTCTCCATTTTCATCATAAATAGCACCATTGGCAAATTGTAAGAGTTTATTTGTGAGTGCTGAAGCATTATTTGCAACAATATCAGTATCAGTTAAAGGAAGAAGTAAATCTTTTTCTAGTTTTCTATATTTCTCCCTGGAAACCTCATCTAAATAAACTGGTACTATGTTATTAACTCTCTTAGGTAGGTTTAGATAATCTTTAGCCCTCATGCTAATACAGATATCTTCTATTTTTTCATATATTTTTTCTTCAGCTTCAGCTTTAGGTTTATATGAAAAAATAATGTGTTGATTTCTCTTATCTGGTAGAAAATATCTATCCCTATATCCAGTCAAAGTCTTTCCAAGTCTTTCACCCTGATCCAAGAGATAAATTTGTGACCATAAATCAATCAATCCATTTGGACTAGGAGTTCCTGTTAGACCTACAATTCGTTTCACTAAAGGTCTTACTTTCCTTAGGGCCTTAAACCTGGCAGCCTTAGGAGATTTAAAGCTTGATAATTCATCTATTACAACCATGTCAAAATTCCATTTATTCTTTAGAGTATTCACAAGCCATACTACATTTTCTCTATTTATTATATAGACATCAGCATTCTCCTTGAGCGCACTTAATCTCTCCTTTTCACTGCCTAAAACTTTTGATATCCTAAGATAATTTAAGTGATCCCATTTGTCTTTTTCAAAATCCCATGTGCTTTCGGCAACTCTAAGTGGTGCTATAACCAATACTTTTGATACTTCAAAGTAATCAAAGATTAGTTCATTTATTGCTGTTAGGGTTATAACCGTCTTACCAAGGCCCATATCTAAAAATAATCCTGAAGCCTTATTATCTATAATCCAGTTCTTTGCATATTCTTGATAGTCATGAGGTTTATATATCAACACATCACCTCTTTTATAAATAAATCTATCTTTTCATATGAATCTATTACATAAACTTTGAATCCTAACTTTTCTAATTGTTCTTTCCTTTTTAATTGCAGAGGTCTTAAGTCCATATCAGGTGCTTTAAGTTCTACAAAGTAGATTTTCCCTTCAGGTAGTAATACCAATCTATCTGGCATACCTGCCATTCCTGGAGATGTGAATTTAAGTGCAATACCTCCCATGTTCTTTACAACCCGTCTTAATTTTGCTTCTATGTTTTTTTCTAAAATCCTAAATTCCCTCCATTCTTTAAACAAGAATAAAGTTTGTTAACAGTCTTGTTAATTCCTACCCCCCTGTATTTACAAGATTTTTAGCTTTTTATTTTCAACCCGGTAAACAAGTAAACAAGAATTTCTTATAGATTACTCTAAATTATAGAGATTATAGATTTCACATATAGCTATATGGCTATATTTTATATACTCCATAGTATTATCTTGTTACCTTGTTTACTAATATATCTTAAAGCCTTAATTTAACTAAGTTAGAGCTGGTAAACAAGAATGGTAACAAGCCTAAGTCTTGTTTACTCTTGTTTACCGCTTCTTACAAATATTCTCTGAACACCATACAAAGGAATCTTAGCATTGCCTTGTTTGTTTCCAGTGTATCTTTCCCATCCATCAATCTTTCTCATAATTGCATTTATTTCATAAGAGTCAATTTTTCTCATAGCAGTAGGTTCTTTTCCAAATAATTCACACCAAATCTCCATGGCGCACACCTTATCTCTTTTAACTGTGCCAATAATTTCTTTACTAAATTCATCTCCTCTGATAAAGCTTCTTCTTTCATAAAGGTCCATTTGATCCCAATTAGGAGGTAGTAGCTTGTCTAAATACTCTCTAACAAGTCCCTCTCTTTCATCACTTTCTAAGGCATCAACTTGTGCAGCATTTGCTATTTTTTCTGCTTCATTACTTAATATCAATGATTCACCCTTATGATAATATTCCATCACCTCTGACCAAATCTGATCAACATCATCTATATCCCAAGGCTTATATCTAGTGCCACCTGGAGTTTTAATTGGCCAAAACCTTCTTCCACCAGTTATATCCCTTAAGAATCCTGCTTCTTGATTAGTAGTTCCTACTATAATACACTGTCTTGGATGATCTTCTACTGAATATCCATAACTGGCTCTAAACTTATCATCTTGTCTTGATAAAAAAGATTTTAATGTTTCTTCATCTATTTTTCTAATTCCTGCTAATTCACCAATTTCAAGTATCCAATATCCTTGAAGTTTTTCTGCTGCAGTTTTATCTCTCATATCTGAAATTGAAAGGGAATCGCTAAAAAACTTCCCACCTAATTTTGAGAATAAAGTACTCTTTCCTATTCCTTGGGGACCGTTTAAGACTAATACTGTATCAAATTTAATACCTGGAGTCATAGTCCTTGCAACAGCTGCTACCAATGTTTTTCTCATCGCCTCTCTAGTGTAAATATTATCATCAGCTCCTAAGTATTTAACTAGTAATTCATCAACCCTTATAACTCCATCCCATTTAGGAAGGTTTAGTAAGTAATCTTTTACTGGATGTTGGGATCTTTCCACAGCAACTTTAAGTGATGCTTCTTTAAGCTTACCTGGAGCATAAAGTTTATAATTTAAATCAATATACCCTGCAAGTGATGCTTCATCCGTCTTATTCCATCCAGACTTTAATCTTTTCCATGGTACTTCACCTTCCACATCTATTCCACCCCTTAATTCGTTATAAAATATCCCCTTAAGCTGTGGATCATGCCTTAATATCAGGATTATATTTGTAAGAGTATTTTTTAACTCTCCGTTTCTATTAATTTCAAGGTTAACTTGCCACTCTTCTTCACTATTAAAATCTATACTAGCCGATGACATTCTCTCTTGAGCTATTAACTTTTTTACTTCTGTATCTTCTGTCGCTAACTCCTGCATAGCAAGATATGATGGTAGCTTGGCAACTGGGGTTCCATCTTTTGCATCTATATCCAAATCACCAAACTTATGAAGTCTAACTAGATCAAATGCATTGCATAATCTTCCTGATACTGGATCTGTACCATGATGAGAATATGCAAAATCTCCATTTTCATAAATAACTAGTCCACCTGATGAACTCCCTTCAATATATGTGTATCTATTAGGATTATCACAAGGTGAATACACATCTTTTAAATATTTCTCTATTACATCAATAACACTATAGGTTCTACAAAATGCACCTACTATTCCATTTTTCTCTCTGGGGTTACCTTGTTTTTCAGCTTGCCTTTTCCTATCCAACTTACTTTTTGAGGACTCAGGCCAATATGATGAATCTTTCCAATCTGAATATCTATTTAACACCTCATCAGGATCAAGCCATTCTTCATCTAAATATTTAAATACATACTCCCCATCTTTAGATGTAGAGGGCCAATACATTAACCTATGTGGCTGATAAGTTGTATCATCAAAGAAATCTATACCAATATCTGCTGCTATTCTTCTTGCTATAGCTTGATATTCATCAGGTGTTACTGCTCTTTTAAGTGGGATTACTAACCTAAGCCTAGGCCTAGTAGGAGTATGGGAATGAGTAGAATACATCACACACCCATACCCAAAGATGCTCTCAACAGCTGACCATAAATCCCCCTTAACAAAATCAGCATCTAGGGTGATTATTTGTCTCCATACAATTGAATCAGCTTTTCTTCTGCCACCTTTTAAGGTTCCTCCCACAAATCCACCAACATCTTTTATTTCATCCTTATCTGATTTAGATAATTTCTTGTATTCTTCATAAGTTTCATCAGTTCTTTTAGTTTCACTTAATCTTAAAACTAATTCTGACCAGAACATCTCTTTGTTTTTCCAATTAGTTTCCTTTCTACTTCTTCCAACAGCTATTGTTATACTACCATCATGCTTTAAACTAAACTTAGATGCGATTCTAGGTTCTATCATAGGCATCTACTCCTTACCTAGAATTCTATTAAGACCTTTTTTAGCTCCATTTAAATCTCCTGACAATGCCTGTCCCCTCAAAGTTTTAATTACCTGCTTTGATAAACTATTTCTATATTTCCTTAGTTCTGAAATAAAGATTCTAATCTCCTTACTCATCAATAGGCTCACCCTTTTCATTAAACCTTCTTATTTTGATATTTAATGCTTTGGCAATTGATATTTCAGATTGCATACCTTCGGAAATCCTCTCGCCAAATACCCATACTTCATCACATTTAGTAAGTAGTGATATCCCCATTTCAATACCTGCATTTCTTTCTTCTAATATTTCATCATCTAGAAATGTAGTAAATATTACATGTGGTGCTAAAGGAACTCCACCTTTTAAATATACTAATCTAGAATAACCAATGGCTTTTTTAATATTTCTTTCAATATCACCCTTTAAAGGCGAGCAAATATATATAAATGGTTTCATAAATTCCAACTCCTTTAAAATGGTATTGTACTTTGTAAATAATCCTCTTTTTCATAAATAATAGCTAGTCTTTTTTATAATAATTACTCTCAAAGGCTTCAGCTCTTAAAGGTAGACCTGGTGCCCAGGAAATATCCATTCCCATAATATCTTCTACTTCCTCTAATGAGCCAAAGTTATTAGGAACATCTAAAACTACTTCATCATGAACATGAAAGGCTATTTTATATCCTCTATCATCAAGGCTTAACATTGACTCTGCTAAGCAGTCTCTAGCTATGGCTTGTATTATATTCTCTGTAAGCTTTCCTCCATAGGTATCTACTCTCCCCCATTTTCTTGTATTAGGTTCTATACCTTCATAGGTCAGCTTGTCTTTACCAAACCTTTCATCAATCTCAATTCTAGGTCTAATATAAGCAAGACTTCTTCCTGATGGTAAAGTTATAAATAAAATCCCACTTCTATAAGAAAACTTAAGACCATACTGCATATTAACAGTTTCCATCTCTTTAACCGCACTAATTGCAGCATTTTCAATATCCCACCATAGCTTAACTATATTAGGATTAGATTTTCTCCAAGCTGCTACAAGTTCTGGAAGTTCATCTTCAGTAAGGCCCATGTTTAATGCACCCATAGAAATTAGTGCTCCTTTACTCCCTCCATATCCTAAAGCAAGTTCTGCAATCTTACCTTTCTGTCTTAGAGGACTTCCCTTATGAATCTCTTCTAGTGGCACCTTAAACATTTGAGAAGCTGAAGCTTCATAGATTTTTCCATGTGAATTAAACACATCCATTCTCCATTTCTCTCCAGCAAGCCAAGCAATAACTCGAGCTTCTATTGCGGAAAAATCAGCTATAATAAACCTAGAATTAAAAGAAGGTATAAATGCTGTTCTTATAAGCTGAGATAATACATCAGAAATAGAATCAAATAGAATTTCTAGTGTCCCATAATCTCCATTTAATAGCAGTTCCCTCGCTAAATCTAAATCCTCCATATTATTCCTTGGTAAATTATGAACTTGAACAAGCCTACCTGCCCATCTTCCAGTTAGAGCTCCATAGAACTGAAGTAATCCCCTTATCTTAAAGTCTTTACACATTGCTCTTTCCATGGCGTCATACTTCTTAACTGAAGTCTTTGACATCTCCTGTCTGAGTTCTAATACCCTCCTTACTGTTGGATTTTTAGTTTTATCAAGCAGTTCTTTTACATTTGCTTTAGATAGGCTACCAACTTCTAAACCTCTATTTTCTAGCCAATTTTTTAGCTGAGTTGGACTATTTGGGTTTTCAAGCTTTGTTAGATTTAATGCTTCTTTCATTAACTCTCTTTGATATTCTTCATCGCACTTAATAGCATTTTTAACTAGTTCCATATCTACATTGACACCACAATCATTTATCTTTTGATCTAAATGCCACAATCTCAACTCCTTATCTGTCATATCGAAGTTCTCTATTTTCCTTCTAATTTCTCGCTCAACTTCTACATCTCGTTTGCAATAATTCTTAAATAACTCCCATTTTTCTTTGTCATGACTCGGTAAGTTTCTAGTTCTTCCACCATTAGACTTATTAGGCTTACATGGAATTGAAAAATATCGTATTAGATTCTTTCCTTCATCTATCTTCTGTGTTTTTAGGTTTAAACATTTAGCAACATTCTCAAGACTACCTGGAAGGCCTAGGGTTAAAGAATGGATCATACTACATCTCCATTGTTCAATTGGTAGTTCCATAGAAAAATATCTAGATAAACAAACTCTTTCAAACTGTGCATTAAATGCCGACTTAATTACATTTGGACTGTATATGGCTTCAATTACTTCATTAGGTAATTTTTCACCCTGTGCCAAGTCGATTATTTTTATATCTTCATCATCAAAAGCATAAGCAAATAAGAGTATTTCGAAATCTTCCGATTCAGTGTATTTGTAGACCCCACATTTCGTGAGATCTACACTACTGAATGTTTCAATGTCGATACTTAAGATTCTCATCTTTACTAACCTAAAATATCATCTATACCAAAGTCATCTTCTGCACGAGACCTTCCACCTAGAGGTTCTCCATCTTCTAACTTTTGAAGATTTTGTAGTCCACAAGCAATTCCTTTATTTCCATTAGCATTGTAAGCATAAAATACTATTGAAGCTCTGCCAAAGCATCCACTATAAAACTCTGTTGAATCTATAATAGGTTGTAGATTTGCATCAACTATACCTGGTCTTATTGTGCTATTTGCGTTTACAAAATAGCTATCAGCATAAGCAGGATCATCGGGTCTATCTATATCTCCATCTCTTAAAGGTATTTTTAAATTTGCTGGAATTTTACCACCAAGCTTTGATAGCCCTTCTTTCTTTGCAACTTCAATAGCGGCTTTAATCTTATCAATTGTAACCTTATCTTCTTTGGGGATAATTAGACTAACTGAATACTTTGGATCACTTCCATTTATGGATTTTGGCTCGAACACATTCGCATATGAAAATCTAACTTTACCTGTAATAACTTTATTTGACATAGTTTATTCCTCCTTAAAATCAATTTCAGCACTTAGCTTTAATTCAGGTCTCTTATCTGACTCTGGAACTAATCTTAGTTTGCCAGGTGGTGTCTCTATCAAAGAACCTAAAATTTTTTCAAATTCTTTCTTTCCTATTTCCTTCTCTAACTTTGTCAAGTTTAGAAGGGATTTTGAAAATATCTTATCTTCCTCATAACCTGCATCAAGTAGTCTTTTTGCTGCCTCTTCTTCATTTGAATATCTTCTACTTCTCCTGCCTTCTACCAATTTAAGCCCTGTCCACTTCTTACCTTCATTTACAGCTTTATTAAAAGCATAGTCCTCTACATCAGATGCCCATCTCTTTAGTTCATCAATTTTTAATATAATATCAACTATTTCATCATCTGTAAGAAGTGGAGGAGGTCTAAAATCTAGATATATTAATTTCATATTCTCATCTGCTCTAGCTCTACAAGTAGCTTTTACTTTGCAAAATCTACAATGATCTGATGCTTTGTATTCTCCTTCTCCTTTAAAGGCCATTTCTGCTTTAGGTTTAACTACTTGCTCTCCCCATTCTAGTAATTCCTCCACTGTTATTTCATCAGTTGAAAAATTATCTATTCTAGGTTGAATAATAGTCATTCTTATCTTCTCTATATCATAAAGAATCCCAAAACCATTAATTGCACCTAATGCATAGAGTTTCATTTGAGGATTATCTTGTGCCTCAACTCTAACCCCTCGTCCACCTTTTAGGTCTATTACTTCGATGGTATTATTTGAAATAATTAAAACATCACTTGTTCCAAACCCTTCAGGAACCCATGGACTAAAATCCACCTGCTCCTCTAAAAGGATCAAGGCATCTGATCCCGCTTCATTGATTCTTTCGATAACAAGATCAACATAAGCTTGTATAGCATTTTCAATTTCTTCAGTATAGAATTCACTTTCTCTCATTTGTTGAAGTTTTTTATTAAATTCTTGCTTTGATGTCCTTTCTAAATATAAGCTAAGGTTAAGTTCTGCTAGTTCGTGCATGAATGTCCCTTCTTCAGCATAAATAGAAGCTCTTTCATCTATTTCTTCCTCTAACCTTGCAGATGGGGTACATTCAAGCCATCTATGTGCTCCTGATGCAGAAAGTATGGCATGGTCTCTCATTGTATCTCTCCTGCATCCTTTAGTAATTCCAGGTACTTTTCCTGTGGAATATCACTTAGTTTCCTGGCTCCATACCTTGTTATCAAAGCTTTAACCTCTGCTTGCTTTCCGCTTTGGGAAAGCATTGCAAGGTAATGTCTTACTTCTTCTAATGTTGGAAGTTTTTCTTCTTTGGTAGCTTGTTCAGTTTCAGGTTCAGGCGTATTTGTTTCTACTGCTTCCACCAAATCTTCAATACTATCAGCTAAATTTCTTAAATTACTTACAACTTCTAAAGCTAGTTTCATTCTACTCATTATGCACTCTCCTCCCTTAAGGTTGTAATGAGAAGTCTAAATGTTTCTCTACCTTTTGGTGTAATTAATGTTTGAGTCCCTACCCAGCCAGTTTTTTCATTCATAGTTTCCTTTATTTCAAATAGTCCATTATTTTTCTCCGCATAAGGTTTAAGCTTACCCTTCTTATCTCGATAGATATATCTCCTATCTAGTAGGAAATTTATAAACTTCCTCTCACCTATCTTTAAAGCCTTAGCTGTATCTCTAAAATTTGTAAGCAAGCTTCTATCTACTAACTCATCAAAGTAATCTGCTTTAGGCTGCATTATTGCGTTTTCTACACTTAATTTAGAATTTATTAATTTTAGAGATTGAATTTGATTCTCTGCCATCTTAAGCGCTCTTGACATTACCATTTCTGGAGTATTCCAAGCTTCCTCGACTTTAATAAAGTATAATCTAGCTTGTTTGCCTTTCTCAGTTCTTTGAAGCATACATAATTCTTTCGCCATAGATATAGTTAGTTGTTAGTCTTTTATCGGTTGCTTGTTTTGGGGGTGGTCAAAAATGACCGGGGTATAATCTATCCCTTCTGTAAAGCCATACTCGCACATTCTTGGGAACCAATGTCTGAATTCAGTTTTAATTTCCAAGAACTTATGAAGTTCTCTTGCAGACACAGTAGGTCTTTCACTGCTGTAATCGACTCTAATTAAATTATTCACCTTTTACTACCTCCTTTATGGATACCGACTCAACTATTTCGCTTGGTACTAGCACTAATAGCTTCTGCTGATTACCTAAAAGTAGATTTAATAATCGGTCTCGGATTTTTATATTTCCACCTTTTAAGACGTTCACCTTATTCCCTTTGGAATCAGATACATTAATTTCCACCTGATGTTTTAACATTCTTCTCACCTCCATTTTCATGAAGTTTTTCCCCTCTATATATAAACCTTGAGAAAGAGATGACCTCTACACTTTTTTAGAAAATATTTTTACTTTTTATAAGTTTTTTTAATTTTGTTCTCGCCCTCCATGCTTTTTGTGAAACACTAGACTCTTCAATACCAAGCTCCTCTGCATATTCTGCTTGGCTCATAGGCCTATCCGAAAGGTACAGTTTGTTAATTAAATCTCTTTGCTGAGGTTTTAATTCTAATATGACATCTTGTACAATTTTTGT